>JAEEGL014905538.1_pt1 | contig 16421 bp, 14 predicted proteins | sample 9134231 | NCBI WGS metagenome assembly JAEEGL01 (sample SAMN16246548, study PRJNA631951) | gut metagenome | biome: gut microbiome; feature: rumen; material: fiber-attached | host: Bos | place: Iran: Karaj | collected 2018-10
CAGCCCGGATTGCTCCGCTGACATCTATCAGCTGATGGCAGGCCTGTGCGTGGCGGCCCGGAAAGGGTTGGAGATGCCCCGGGAGGAAGCCCTGCGGATTGCGGATGAGACCTATGTGGACATGGACATCCACCGCCGTGAGAATGCCGCCCGCCTCGCCACCCTCCACCAACTTCCGACCTGCTGCGCCGAAAGCGCCGCCAGCCTGGAAAAAGACAGGAATATCTACGAGGAGGCGGATGTCTTCCGTCCCCGGATGATAGACGGTATCCTCAAGGCCCTCCGCGCCCACGACGACGCCAACCTCCATACGGCCGCCCGCAGCAACCCGGGCCTGATGCGCCAGCTCGTGGAGCAGTATTTCTACTGCGGATGATCTGAAAGCCCCTAGGAAACGGCGTTGAAATACAATCACGAAAGGGCCGGCGCTTCTCATGGCGCCGGTCCTTTTATTGTTTTTATAAAAGTTGTATATATATTAAACTTTATTGTTACCTTTGCAAAAAGAGATTATTATGTATGCAATTGATATTAAAGCTGCCCGTAAGGCTCGGGGGATGACCCAGGAGCAGGTGGGGATCCTGGCCGGAATGAGCAAGTCACAGGTTTGCAGAATGGAAAACGGCTCGTTAGGAAGCCCTGAAACCTATGAGAGGGTACTCTCTGCAATGGGGTATCGTATCGTATTTTCCCTGGAGGATACCCGCCGCTCGCTCATTATGGATCGGGACTATATTCTTTCCCTTTTGGAAGTTTACTATTTATGTAACAAAAAGCGATTCGGAATAGAATGCCTCGGACTGTTCGGGAGTTTTGCCCGGAATGAGGGAGGACAGGACAGTGATATCGATATACTCATCAGTCTTGAGCGTCCGAATCTTTTTACATACGCTTTGATTTCCAGTCAGCTTGAAACCGTGTTTAAAAGACATGTGGATTTGATATCATCGAAAGCAAAACTCAAGAATGATTTCCGGGACCGGATAGAAAAGGAGGTTATATATGTTTCCTGAAAAAGAACGGCTTCTTTTTTCCGTGCGTGCGGTATGAGCCTTCAGTATATAACGGAAATCTTCGTTAAAATCCGTAATCTGTGCGGGAAAGACTTCTTCTCGCCCTATTCTGCCATTCCCTGGGCGGCGGTATTCGGAATGAGGAACTTCCTTTCGCACGAATATGGCAATGTGGATGCCGAGGCTTTCTTTGATACAGTCAAGAACAATATTCCCGACTTGCTTTCCGTTACCCGGCAGATACAGGCGGATATAAACGCCAGCTAAGATAGTCTTGAATAAGCATATGAATAAACCTGTCATTATCGGTGTCGGTGAGATTGTCTGGGACTGTCTGCCGGAGAAACGGGCGCTCGGCGGCGCGCCGGTAAATTTCGCCTACCACGCGATGCGGCTGGGGGCGGACAGTTATCCGGTGAGCGCCGTCGGAAAGGATGAACTTGGAGAGGAGACGCTCTCGGAATGCCGCTCCTACGGGCTTCGGACTGACTTTCTGCAGCAGAATAACCTGCCCACCAGCCGGGTACTGGTAAGCCTGGATGACAGGGGGATTCCGACTTACCGGATCCTGGAGAATGTCGCCTGGGATGACCTCCGGGCCACGCCGGAAGTGCTTGCTGTGGCCGGGCGGGCCGATGCCGTCTGCTGGGGCAGCCTGGCCCAACGGTCGGAGGAATCCCGCGCCGCGATCCTTCAGATCGTTGACGCTGCCCCGACGGAAGCACTCAAAGTGTTTGACATCAATCTCCGGCAGCATTATTACGACAAGGCCGTCATTCAGGCCTCTCTCGAGCGGGCGAATATCCTCAAACTGAACGAGGATGAACTCCCGGCCGTGCTGGAGATGATGTCGCTGGACGGCATTCCCGCGATTGTGAAGCAATACGGCCTGGACTATCTCATTTATACCTGCGGGGCCAAGGACAGCGAGGTATACGGCCCGGAAGGCCTCATCTCACATATCGATACGCCCAACGTCGAGGTCGTCGACACCGTCGGGGCCGGCGATTCATTCACCGCGGCGTTCATTACAGCCATCCTTCAGGGCGAGGCGCCAGCCTCGGCCCACGCCAGGGCGGTAGCGCTTTCCGCCCGGGTCTGCCAGGCCCGTGGCGCCATGATTTGCGATTGACCCTAAAATCAAGTAAATTTGTCTGAAATTACAGACAGATTTACGATGAGAGCAGTTATTTACGGCGCCGGGTCCCTGGGGACCATCCTGGGCGCATTCATTACAAGAGCAGGAGGAAGCATCGAACTCGTCAACCGCAACGCCGCGCACGTCAAGGCGTTGCAGGAGGACGGTGCGAAGGTGGCAGGGACGGTGGAATTCACCCAGAAAGTCACGGCGATGACCCCGGCGGAGATGTCGGGCATCTACGATATTATCTTCCTGATGACCAAGCAGCAGCACAATGCGGAAGTCGTGTCGTTCCTGAAGCCCTTCCTGGCGGCAGACGGCGTGATCGTCACGCTGCAGAACGGCCTGCCGGAACTCCTTATCGGGGAGATCGTGGGCGAAGACCGGGTGCTCGGATGCACGGTGGCCTGGGGCGCGACGATGACCGGCCCCGGGGTGTGCGAGCTGACCAGCGCGCCCGACAGCCTTACCTTCTCGCTGGGCAGCGTTTCCCCGAAACCGAACCCGCACCTCGGTGACGTGAAGGCCCTGCTGGAGATGATGGGACCCGTGGACGTTGAGGAGAATTTCATCGGAACGCGCTGGAGCAAACTGCTCATCAACGCCTCGTTCTCCGGGATGAGCGCGGTGCTGGGCTGCACCTTCGGCGAGGCGGCGGGCGACCGGCGTTCCCGCCCCGTGGTCCAGGCCCTCATCAAGGAATGCATCGACGTATGTGCGGCCGGCGGCATCCGCATCGAGCCGGTCCAGGGAAAGGATATCGTTAAACTCCTGGACTACCACGGCCCGGTCAAGAAAGCCATTTCCTCCTTCATTATCCCGATCGCCATCCGCAAGCACGCGCGCCTCAAGGCCAGCATGCTGCAGGATCTGGAGAAGGGAAAGCTGACCGAAGTGGATGCCATCAACGGCTCCGTCAGTGCCTACGGCCGCAAAATCGGCTTCCCCACGCCGTTCAACGACTGCGTCGTGGAGATCATCCACCGCATCGAGTCCGGTGCGCTGACACCCTCGTTCGACAACCTCTCTTTCTTCGGGAAACTTTTGTAATTTCCCGGAAAAGGGCTATCTTGCAACGTTAAATCAATTAAGCGCTTATGAAAAGAATATTTGTACTCCTTGCAGCCGCCTGTGTCTTCCTGGCTCCCGCCGGAGCCCAGCAGCAGCTGAGCGATAAAGAACTTGCCAGCGTGATCTGGGCGATGGGGCAGATGTACCCGGACGGCTTTACGATGAGTCTGGATTCGCTCCGCCAGCCGACCTCGGGGATTGCGGTTTCCTATAAGGAGACCCAGAACATGTTCGACAAGAAAAACATTCCCGCGGTCATCCGGCACGCCCGTGCCCACAACAACCTCGTGGGCGGCTGGTACGATGCCGAGAGCGGCAAATATTACTTCGACAGCAACCGGCTTTTCCCGGAAGACAGCCTCTCGGCGGCGCTCGCCTTCGCCCGGGAGAACCACCAGCATACGGTCTATGACTTCAGCAAGGGCATCAATATCAAGAGCAACTACGAGCAGAAGGACGTCCGGATCATCCTCGACTGTGACATGGGCAGCTCGACCGACGACCTCTTTGCCCTGATGATGCTGTACCGCTATATGGACATGGGCCGCTGCAACCTGCTCGGAGTCATCGTCGACCGGATGGGCCGCGCCAATGCCGACATCGTCGACGTGATGAACAATTTCTACGGCCATCCCGACATCCCCATCGGCCTCGAGACCGACGGCCAGAAGGACACACACGTCTGGATTACCTACCACAATCTCCCGTATGCCCGTTCGACGGAGGGCGTCCCGATGTTCAAGCGCAGCATCGGCGACAACGGGACCTATATGGAGGGTTACAAACTCTACCGCAAACTGCTCTCCGAGCAGCCCGACCGCAGCGTGACCATCGCCTCCATCGGCCTTGTCACCACCCTGGCCCGGCTCCTGCAGTCCGGTCCGGACGAATTCTCTCCCCTGAACGGCGTGGAACTGGTCCGCAAGAAAGTCAAGGAGATCTATGCGATGGGCGGCGTCTTCGGCGATGCCGTCGAGCCCGACTACAACTTCAAGCAGGCCATCGACTTCTCGCTCAAGTTCTTCGCGCTGCTGCCGAAAGAGGTCGATGTCGTCTTCTCTCCGGGCGAAGTCGGCGACCCGCTCGACTACCGCCCCGAGCTCGTCATCGCAGACCTCGACTGGACCGACCTTCACCCCATCAAGTGGACGTATCAGTTCCTCAACTGCGATACCGGCCAGAAGATGTGGGACCCGCAGGCAGTCATCAATGCGGTGGAAGGGGATGACTTCTACAAACTGTCCCCGCGCGGCTTCGTCACGCTCACCCGCAACGGCGAAACCCTCTTCACGCCCGATCCGAAGGGCAACTGCCGCTACCAGTATCCCGGTGACCGGGAGTGGTGCGAGACCGTTCTCAAATACATCCGCCTGATGGCGATCCAGCACTGACAAATCCCCGCGTCTTATGGAGAAGAATGCCCCCCAGGCCCCGCCGGCTGCCGGACAGTATTTCAAGACATTCGGCAAGAAGATTGTCTATGCCGTGAAGCACCCCCTGCTGTTGCTTCCGACCCTGCTGATCATGATAATCTGGATCCTGCTGGGCTTCCTTAAGTCGCATTTCGGGGAGAGCCGGCTGCTGTCGGTTTTCAATTTCCTGACTTTCGCCCAGGGCGGACTCTTCGGCGGCGTGGTGGGCGCCATCGGCGGCATCATCGGCAAAATCCTGATTGCGGGCCTTCTCAATGCCCTCATTCTCCCGCTCTTTGTCCGCGGGAAACGCCCTGGTGAGCGCTTCCGGGAGGGATTCCGGAAATTCGGCGAAAGCTTCGCCTTCGACAGCCTCCGCGCCTTGTCCGTGTTCCTGCTGGGAATGGGGCTGGCGCTGCTGCTTTACAGCCTGGTCAACATTACCCAGCGCTGGCAGGAAGGCCTCGTCGGCATCGCGGGTGCGCTGGTGCTGATCCGGAGCATCGGCCGCAAGGGCGGAATGGTCGGGAGCCTGCTCTACAGCCTGGTCTCGGGCCTGTCGAAGAAAATTCCTTCCCAGATTACCGTCACCCGCTTCATCAGCGGAATGTCCGTAGGCTTCGTCGCGGGTACGGGGATGAATCTCGTGGGCCTCCGCTGGGCTGTCCTGTTTGCGCTCGTCGCGCTCGTGCTAGGCGTCTTTTTCTTCCTCTTCGGGAATCGCCGGAAGGCGGCTGTCGCAACGGCCTGCCTCTGCGCCTTCCTCCTGCTGCCCGTCCGGGCGGACGAGGTCAAAAAAGCGGTGGATAGGCTCGGCGGGGCCGCCAGGACGCTCGACGGTGCCATGGAGGATGCCAACCAGCTTGTTGACGAGCTCAACAAGCTCAATATGAACTTCAATCCCGAAGATCTTCCGGAAGACTTTGCCGACAGGATGGACGAGTACAACGCCCGGATCGAGACGGCCAAGGCCAACCGCGACAAGGACGAGGTCAAGCGTCTCTACGATGAGATGAGCGATTATTACAATGAGACGACCGGCGCCGAGATGGACTTCTATAAGATGTACAAGGACAGCGGAGGGGACGGTTCGGCCGATGGCGGTGCGGCGGATTTTACAGATACGCCCATCACCCATGGCTGGGCGGATGAAGACAGCTACATCGACGGCGATGCCGCGGCTGCGGTCTTGGAAGCGGGTACCGGACTGGTGGCGGCCGGGGCGGCTGCAGGCGGCGGAATGCCGTTCGGCGGCGGGGAAGGCGGTCCGGATTTCCCGGATTACCCGGAAAGCCCGGATCCTGAAGAGTCGGAGCCTAAGGAGGAAACGGAAGAGGAGGAGGAACCGGAGGAAGCGGAAGAAGAACCGGAAGAGGAGTCGGAGGAAGAGCCGGAAGAGGAGCCTGCAGAAGATGAAGAGGAATCTGAGGGAGAGAACGAGCCGGAAGAATCTGAAGAATCCGAAGAACCTGAAGAAGAGGCGGCGGAGGAAGAGGAGGAAGAGCCTGCTGAGGAAGAGGAACCTGCAGAAGAGGAAGAGGAATCTGCAGAAGAGGAAGAGGAATCTGCAGAAGAGGAGAGCGAAGAAAAGGAGGGATCAGGGGAATTTCCGGAAGAACCGGAAGAGCAGCCGGCGGAAGAAGCAGAGGAACAGACTGAGGAGCAGGCGGAAGAACAGGCTGAGGAAACAGAACAGGCGGAAGACGTCGAGGAAGAGGACGACTATGATTACGAGGCAGAGCGCGCGCAGCGGGCGGCGGAACAGGAGCGGATCAACCGGCAGTATCTAAGCGATTTCCGCCAGGATGCTGACCAGTTCGCTTCCCATTCGGATGAGGCAAGGATCAATCAGGAAGCAGAGCGGGAAATGGCCAGGCAAGAGGCCCGGGAACGGCAGGAAGAGCTGAACCAGCGGGTCCTCGACAAGGCGGACCAGTATAACGTCGCGACGACCGACGAAGAAGGCAACCAGCGGGATATTTCCGACATCAAGGAAGATACACAGAAAGCGATCAAAAAGGATATTAACAAGACGCTCTACAAGAATGAACTCGCCATCCAGCAGATCTGCAACGAGGTGGAACTGAAGTCCTCCGAAAAGATCGCGGAATATGAGCTTGTTGACAATGTGTCCGAGGGCACGGTCAACATCCTCGGCGAATGCACGGGGCCGGCCGGCAAGCAGGTCAAGAACTGGCACGCATTCCTCAAGGCGACGGCCGTGAGCTATCAGGAGGCCAAGTGTGACGGCCGCAACCGATTCGTCGGGACGCTGGGCGGCATGGTGGAAGGCGGCTTTTCCGTAGGCCAGAATATCATCGGAGACGACGGTGTACTGCCCGGTCCCGGCGGCTTCAAGAAGATGCTGGCCGTCGGCACCACCACCGTCTTCTTCGAAGGCAGCAAGACCATCGTCCACGAAGGTGTCCGGGGAACCAACCCCCAGGAGATCCTCGAGAAAGCGCAGACCTCGATGGTCAAGAAGAGCGGGGAAGTTCTCATTACCTCCGTCATGGGCAGTACCTTCGACAAAGTGCCCGGCATCGCGAAGAACAAATTCGGTGCTTCCGAGTCGACGTTTAAGATGTTCGAGAACATCGGTAAAGGGACAAATGCCGCCATCGGAGAGACATATAGCCGCGGCCACGACATGATGACCGTCGGTGACAAGAATATCTCCGAGCATCTTACCAGCGATTTTATGGACTGGAAGACCTCTAAAGTAGAAAAACTGTTTTAATGATGGACCCCGATAAAGTTACCCCCGAAGAGGCAAAAAAAGCCTATCTCACAGGCCATTACCCCTATATGACGCAGGCCTTTGTCATCGCTGCGAACCGTGTCCCCGCCTGGCGGCTGGCCAGTGACGGGATGCCCTGCTCCAGCCTGGAAGTGCTCGGATTCGCGCAGCATTACGATGAGGCGCATCCCCGGAAGGAGGACGATCGCAGCTTCTTCTACGTCACGCTGGAAGGCGCCATCGGCTATAGCGCTTCCGGCGTCGAATACCAGATCGAGTGGATATTCCTCCCCATGGAGCCGGGCGCCGAACGTGACGCCCTCGTCCAAGAGGCCCTCGACACCCTCGACAAGGCGGTAGCCGAAGAGGAGAAGAAAGAAGCCGCGGCGCGCATGCAGGCCCTCGAGGCCGAAAACAAACGCCTCCAGGAAGAGCTGGAGAGGCTACGGGGAGAGTCGGCCGAAAGGTAATATCCTCATTCTCTGCTTTTTCCGAAAGAAGTCGTTAAAGTTAGGAAAAACGATTTTTTTTTTCTAACTTTGCCGGCTGATTGTGTTGTGTAAAAGCAAGCTTTTTTAACGATATGAGTAAATTTTACAAGCGCCCCGAGGTGCTTCGGGAGGTGCGTACGGAAGTAGAGTGTGCGTTCCTTCTGGGGTCCATCGTGGACAATGTGGGAACCGTCGAATCGACGGGCCAGGAGGTGAAGGAGTACAACTTCACCGAGGAACAGTTTAATCACACATGGGAGTAAGGACTATGAAAGCAAGAATGATCATGATTGCGGCGGCCCTTGCGGCCCTTACGCTCCTCAGTGCAGGATGCAAGAAGCACCAGTGGCGTCCCGAACCGGGCACGCCGATCAAGTTCCGTGCAGTGAGCAATGTCAATTCCAAGCCCCTCGATACCAGGACGGTGTATGCCGGACAGTATTTTACGGTCGGTGAGGGAAGTGACGCAAAGAAATTTGAGCACATCGACTGGGTGGTCGGAGACAAGATTTCCATCGGGTATGTATCTGCGGGATCGGCCGGTCTGATGGCGGAGTATAGCGATTACGACATCATCGACGCGACCGCCCCGGACCGTGAAGCCGACCCGTCTGCCAAGAGCAATGCCTCTTTGGCCCCTTCCGGCGGCAACGGCCTGGCTTGGCGGGACGGGACAACGCACGTTTTCAGGGGGATGTATCCAACGGTCCCGGATGACGATCGTTTCCAGTTTGACATCGATAATGGAGAAATCATCTATGATGTACCCTGCCTCTATCCGATCCAGCCGGCGCTCATCCGCAAAGGGGAAACCAACACCTACGTGGAAGATATGAAGTACGCCTGGATGTTGGCGGACGGCGGTACGGTCCAGCAGCCGGGAGATGTCATCAACCTTCTCTTCGAGATGCATTTCACGGCGTTCCAGATTACGTTTGACAGCGCCGATGCGGCGAGCCTCGTCATCAACTCCGTTTCTCTCTCCGATGCCAACAACCCGATTGTGGGCGACTTCATCTATTCGGAAGATTCGGAACATAACACTACCGATGTCGATGGAAACGAGGTCTCGAAGAAGGTGACGGCCTATTTTAACGAAGCCCACGAGCCCATTACGCTCACGAAGGGGACCCCTGTCACGGTCGTTATTTTTACCTCTTGTGCGCATACGAAACAGGCGATGACCCTGTCCTTCTCCCTCCAAAACGGAACGGAGACCATCAACCGTTCCCTCAAGCTGGCGACGACGTCTGCGAGCCTGGAGCCGGATGGAAATGGGAAGTATAATTACGGGATTACGTTCATCAATCCGTACAAGCATATCATCACCGGCATTGAGATTCCGTTGACGATTACGGAAGAATCCGCATGGTTCGAGGCTGCGAGTGCAGGCGGATATGAGAATGAAGACTGGGAGGATTAAAGATGAAGAAAATTACGATATATGCACTGCTGGCCGCTGTCATTCTTGCCGGCTGCAGCAAAGCGGGGGACAAGTCCCTCCGTTCGTCGGAGACGACCGGTAACTTCGAGTTCAAGGTCAGTCTGGCCGACATTGCCTCAAAGTCGCATTTCGTCGAGAATCCCAATACGGAGGAGGGGACGACTGCGGCGCTTGCCTGGGACGAGGATGACGACATCAGCGTGACGGCCGTCAGGCTGTTCATCGAAGGTGGCGAGCTGGTGGGTGGCGATTTCGAGCATGCAAAATCCTGCTATGCGAAGATCAGGCCTTCTTCGATCGGTCAGAGCGTCGCCTCTTTTGATCCCGCGGCGGATACACCCGAAGACTGGTGGAAGGCCGACGGTGATACGGATGCGAATTCGATGTACGCCTTTATGGCCTTCTATCCGGCCAGGGGAAAGACCATTCAGACGGAGTTGCTGATGGAGAACCTGCGGTATGACGAGAAGGCGTACGGCGTCTTGCTCGATGTCCCTGACGAGCAGGACGGCAAATCATACAACAAGTATCACTATCTTTTTGACCTTGAGCTTGAGCAAATCAAGACTTATGGGGAATTGGCTGCGGCTACCAAGCCGGTTATGACATTTGACCATTTCGCCCCCCTGACATGTCTGTTCCACTTCACGCTGTCGACAGGTGACGGTGAGACGCATACGAATGTGGACCATATCAAGATCACGGCGAAATCGTATGAGAGAGATGATTACTGGGTAGGACGGCAGAATCAGGAATCGGAAGAGATCAATCTCGAGTATTATGCGGACGATTATCATTCGAACCGGCTTTTCGGCCTTGCCGGAACCGGCGGCCTCACGTCGTTCATCTTCGGTATCGATGCCATCGTCGCGGCCAACGGCGCTTATCTGCAGGAAATCAACATTGACGAGCGGTATTCTCCCAGACTGCAGGCGGCAACGGAACTGAACATCAAGTTCGATGCTCCTGTCTCCATTGCGCCCTTCGATCCGGAGTCCGAGGACATGGAGGAGTACTATCTCGTCACGACGGCGCTTCCGGAGGATATCGTCGACGATGAATATGGTCTTGTCATGCTGTTCGAGGCCTGTGATGCGGCCGGAAATGTTCTCGCCGTCGCCGAGAAGCGGATGCCCAAGGGAGGATTCCTGCCCGGCATCCAGTACAACTTCAATCTGGTGATGGGCCATTATGTGGATATGGACGGGCAGAATCCCGGCTCATATACTGAGATCGTTAACTTATAGGAGGTGAAGAGTATGAGAAAAACATTATATATTGCCGCCGCTCTTTTGATGGTACTTCCCGCCTGCAAGAAGTCGGTGCCCGCACCCTCTGTCGAAAAGGGGATGACCTTCGAAGCCTCGACGGCCCCGACGAAGTCCCATTTCGGAGAAACAGGCCTTGCGCTTTACTGGGATAAATACGATGACATGGCGGTCTATTCTATGACTGCGACTTCCGCCGATCCGGTTGCCGGTGCCACCAGCGGACTCGCATATATCCGGGATGGATTCGATACGCAGACCGCGCATTTCCAGTCGGCCCGCACCGAGTCCGAATGGTTCAACGGCGCAGCGGATGGCGAGAGCCGCCGGTTTGTCGCTTACTATCCCGCCTATGGCCAGCCGATGGAGTTCAATGAAGCCAAAGTGGGCGAAAACACCGTCAAGGTGTTGCCGGTCTTTGTGAATGATGATCAGAATGGACTGGCAGAATTTGGCCGATATCATTTCATGCTGTCCAGGAATAACAATTATATCAAAGGACAGCCGGTCATCCTGCGGAATTTCGAGCCTCAGACGAGCCTGCTGAAATTCAAGCTTCAGCCGAATGCTACCATGCAGGCCGCGGGATATGACTATAAAATAGAGAGGATCTACGTAGAGGCTTATTTCTACGGGAAGGTGCATGAAAATGATACGGAAGATGCATTTTCGTGGGAATACTACGTTGTGGACCCGGAAACCGGGACGTCGAATTGGCGGCAGGTTGATAATATCGTCGGCTTCCGATATATTACGGTAGATAATCTTCTTGATACCGCCAGCCCGGTTAAGTTGAAGAAGTTTTTGTCGAATGAAAACACTTACAGTTCTAACGGAAGGTATCTTTACCTGTTGAGGGATTTGACCCTCGACCTCAAACATAATGAGCCTACGCAGGACCTGTACGGGGTTGTTTTCCCGACGGAGGAGTATCCTCTTCGTGGAAACTTGGCACTGAAGGTTATTGCCCGCTATGATACTTATCTGAACACGGAGTATTTGCATACTGTCGAGCACGAGGGATATATCAAGATTCCTTCGCCCGGCTTTGAGGCCGGGAAACGGTACGACTTCATCGTTACCCTCAGTCCGGACGAGATGTACTTGCAAAACGATCCTGATGCTTCGGAGTGGGGATATGAGGTTATTAACTGGTAAGGAGGATTGAGAATGAAAAGAACAGTATATATTATCAGCCTTTCGCTGCTTGCTTTGGCAGCCTGCTCCAAGAGTCCGGTTGAGACGGCTCCTTCGCAAGCGTCAGCTCCGAAACTCACGGTACATTGCCCCGTTGACGCATTGTCCAAGGCGTATTTTGAGGATGAATCGTCCGGTAACTTGAAATGGCGTTGGGATGAGTTCTCCATCGCCGGCATCCCCGTTTCCGAGGATCCCGTGACGGGAGAGATTACGCTGCAGTATGAGAACGCAATCCTTGGCAATCGGGAGACGGCAAGCGGCTGGGGGAACGACAATAATTATTTTTATTGCGAAACCGATAAGACGCCCTTTGAATTCTTCGCAGAGTATGATAAACTGGTATTTTTGATGGTCGCGAACAGTAATTATTGGGAATACGGGCAGTTTTATGTTTCAAACGGGGGCTATAGCGGTGTTGAGCAGTTTATTCGTTACGAAGAGACCGAACCCGGGAATTATTCTTCTTACCATGAAAACTTGACCAAATTCTGGAATCTTCCTTATGGAAGTGATCATTATTGTTTTGCGACAGCGGTCAGTAACGCCCAGCATGACGTGTTTGAACGTAGGGCGAATACGAGCAATTCACGTGCATATGAACGTTCCCAGACGATATGCGGTTATTCTTCGCCTGTGACGCTCGATGATGTGATAGCAAACGGGTATGGTGTCTCTTTCAAGGGATTCAAACTGGCCAACGCGATGCTTTTCTTCAACGTCCAGCTGGACGGGATGACTGATTTCAGTATGTATTCCCTGGATGTCAGCATCCGGAATGATGCGGATCACAGTATGGAGGATGGCTGGTACCATCAGCTGGCCGGCCCGACGTACACATTCTTCTCCGTAGCGGATTCGGCCCTGCCCTCCGGCGAATATCAGATGAGATCCGTCCCGGAACTTTGCAACGAGTGGCACTGCACCGTGGAGGACTTGAAGCCCTTCCTTCGTAAGACCAATGCTCCTGAAACCTGGACGTATCGATGGGAAGATATCTATGATTATCCGGAGGGATGTTCAAAGATCCAGTTGACCTGGGATCTTGAAGACGAGTCGGGATGGACGAGTAATTATGGCTATCCGCTGACTTCGACCCCGTCCGCAGACCGGTTCTCAATGGTCGTCCTTCCGCAGAGCGATTTCATCGATGCGGACAGCTACCTGCTCTTCGAAGCGAAGGACCAGCAGGGGAATGTCGTGGCCATCGCAAAGAAGGCCCTCCCGACGGGCGGCTTCCAGGCCGGCAAGCGCTATGACTTCACGCTGACGCTGCGGGAGAATGATCTGGGTACCGATGCCGGCAACGCCGGAAGTTACGGCGTGGGAACGCTTTAATGGAAGGAGGATTTGAGAATGAAAAAATCGATTATTCTGATTTTGGGCGCCTTCGTCGCGCTGGTAGGGTGCAAACGCAGTGAGATCCCCGGAGAGCCTTCCGTTTCCGTGAGCCGGATTACGGCCGAGGCTTCCTTTGGGGAGGACGTCAAGTCCCATTTCGACACGGGCGGTTACAACCTGGTCTGGGACAGCACCGACAAACTCCTGGTCTACTCCAATTATATGGGAAGCTGGGATAACTATCAAGCTCTTAGCGCATCCATCCTTACGGAGTACAATATTACCTCGCCGACGGAAAAAGATCTGGAAGATGCCGGTGTCATCGCCTACTTCCGGCTGCTCCGGGACTATGCCGCACTGCGCTATGCGGGGACTTTCTCCATTACGCCGGAAGGCGTCGGAGCGCGTACCGCGGAGTTCCTTTCCGATGGACTTGCCTATACCTGGATGCAGGCGGGCTCGGAGGATGAACTTTACTATTTCCTCCCATTCTATCCGGCACCTGCGGTGTTCCCCGAAATAAAGGCCTTCTATTTTGAGGATGTGGCAGGTGTCAGTGAGATGGCCAGTGAAGCGCCTTTCCCGTATATGGACTACACAATCCAGCCGGTGCAGGACGGTGTCAATTACCAGAATTACCAGCTGCTGATGGGCGGAACCGACGGCCCCAGTCTCAAGGGAGACCTGCTTCACGGCGGGAAACTTCCGTTCGAGAGCTTTATGCCGCTTACCTCGATCCTGGAGTTCACGATGCAGACTTCGTCCGGTTCCGCGGACATCGCTTATCTTGACATCACGCTGTCTACCCAGGAAGAGGTCGGCGCTGAGTATGTCTCCAACAAATATATGATCGCCGGTACCGTTCCGCTGTTTTTCTCCTGGGACGCCCCGGATGAAATGCGCTTCTGGAACCGCGCCTGCAAGCCGTTTATGGGCGGTTTTGGAAGTGGCTGGAGTAGTGGGGATTTCGATGTGGCCGCTTGGGATGGACTTAGCTCCGACGCTACTTCTACCCTTCGGCTGCAGTTCGCGTCTCCGGTTTCCGTGGGTGAATCCTCGACGGAGCAGAAGTACTATGCGGTGATGATACCTTCCCGTTGTGTCCAGAAGGCGGGTTGCGGGAATCCCAGGCTGACCTTCGACGCCTATGACGCTTCGGACGTCAAGATCTTTAGCAAGACCATTGAGACGACCAGCACCCAGGGCATCGAAGAAGGGAAGAAATATCCTTTCGCCCTGGTGTTCTAGAAGCGTGTTGCAATACCGCTTATTCTAACGCGCGCGGGAGGGGGAGCGGGGCGCCTTGCGGTGTCTTCTCCGGCCTGTCGGGATGTTCGGCTTTGTAGCCGGGGGTGTCGACCCAGCAGATCCGGTCGTCAGTAAGGAGGACGGCCCGCGTGTATACGATGTCGGTGTGGGCGTATTCCCGTGATTTCCAACTATAAGAGCTGTCGATGGCATTGACCGGAGGCAGCTCTTCGACTACATAGTCGCCGGGGTACATTCCCACGAGGTGGTGGCAGAGGAAGACGCGCACGTTGAGGAGGGCGCGGCCGGAGTTGTTCTCGAGGGCGATGTCGAGCCGCTGCTTGCCCATGAAGGGCTTCTTGCCCTCGATCCGTAGGTCGATGAGCGGACTTTCCGGGAAGATGCTGCGGAAGGCGCCGTGGAGCTGCTTGTCGCAGAATTCCATATCCGAGAGCAGATAGTCCTTGACGGCCTGGTTGCCCCGGCGGAAGAAGTGGTCGTAGATCTCCCGTGCCGCCGCTTCGCGGTTCCCTTCCCGCTCGTAGGCGAGGGCTTTCTGGAAGTTGGGGCTGAAGGCGCCGTAACCCTCCAGGGTGGCCTTGTACATCTGCTGGAAGAAGAGGCCTTCGTGCGTCTTGGTGAAGTAGGGGCGGTTGAGATAGGCGTCGAGCATGTCGGTGAGGGCCGCCGCCTGCCGGGGGTATTCGATGGCCGCGTGGTCGAAGCTGGAGAAGGCTTTCTCGCGGTCGCCGGAGCGGGATGCGAGGATACCCCTGATCATGAAGGCCGGCGCCGTGCGGGTAGGATAGAGATCGATATACTTTTCCAGCACCTCTTCCGCCTCGATCTGCACGGCCGGGCCGAAATCGGGCCGCTGCGCCAGCGAGAGGGCTTTGATCAGCAGGCCGTCGCGGTCGTCGGGGTAGGATTCGAGGATCTCCCCGGCGAGGTTGCAGGCGCTGACGTTGCGCCCGTCATAAACGTCGAGGTAGGCCTGGTCCTTGAGGAGGCAGAGCTTCTCCCATTCTTCTTTGTATTTCATCAGGACGGGCCAGCTCTCCTGCAGGGCGGCGGTGTATTCCGCGCGGAGCGCGTAGAGTTCCTTACGGTTTTTCTCCTTGATTTTCTGGATTTTGGCGAAATGGTCGAAGGTATTGTCGACGGCCGAGACCAGCGAGACGCTCTTCAGGAGGAGGGTGATGTCGGGACTGAGCGTGGTCAGAAGGCCGCTGCCGAGGTCATCCAGGGCCTCTTCGGTCGCGGCGACGAGCGACCAGATTCCCTTGAATTTCTCATTTTCCTGCTCCAGCAGGTACATCTTCTGGAGGACGGGGAATAGCTTCCGCTCGGCTTCGAGGACGTCCGGGGCCACGTAGCGGTAGTCCTGCCTGGCGAGCATGTCCAGGAACGGACCGAAGTCGCCGGACTGGTTGCGGGCGATCTCGATGCCCCGGATGACCCGCATCGTGGCGTCGAGGTTGTAGAGGGTGTCTCCCTGCTGCGCCTCTCCGAGCGCCCGGTAGGCGGGGGCGAAGAGGGGAATGGGCTCGTAGTCTTTGCTGTGGCGGACCTGGTCCATGCAGGAAGCCAGGCCGCAGAGCAGGAGGGCGAAGGTCAGTATCCGTTTCATCATCATGCTGCAAATTTCGTAAAAATTATGACAACATCACAGGAAAGGGTGTTGAAAACTTTGTGGATTAAAATTTTTTTGCTAAATTTGCAACCCCAAATTTTGGGGCTTATAACATAAATTATTTATTAACAATTTTTTATGCCTACAATTCAACAGTTAGTTCGCAAAGGCCGCGAGGTGATCGCTTACAAGAGCAAATCCCGCGCGCTGGATGCTTGCCCTCAGAAGCGTGGCGTATGCCTCAGGGTCTATACGACGACCCCCAAGAAGCCGAATTCCGCGATGCGGAAGGTGGCCCGTGTGAGGCTGAGCAACACCAAAGCGGTCAATGCCTACATCCCGGGCGAAGGACACAATCTCCAGGAGCACAGCATCGTGCTGGTTCGCGGAGGCCGTGTCAAGGACCTGCCGGGTGTACGTTA
>JAEEGL011155678.1_pt1 | contig 16420 bp, 16 predicted proteins | sample 9134231 | NCBI WGS metagenome assembly JAEEGL01 (sample SAMN16246548, study PRJNA631951) | gut metagenome | biome: gut microbiome; feature: rumen; material: fiber-attached | host: Bos | place: Iran: Karaj | collected 2018-10
TATACCTGCTTATCAAGGATATGATGTTACACACGGGAGGACGGGAGAGATCGATAGCGATCACATCATCATTCCTTCTTTTATGTATATTTGCTGAGATCATATACTTCCTTGTAACAGGTACATACAAGATTGATATGATGGAGGTGGGGCTTTTGGTGTTCGCATTTGGACAGTTTGTAGTCCTTGCCGAAGAGAATGTCAAGGCCAAGTATGAAGCATCCAGAGCCAATGAGCTTGAGAATGAGCTTATGCAGAGCAGGATCAATGTGATGGTAAGTCAGATCCAGCCGCATTTCATGTATAATGCATTAAGTACCATCAGGGCTCTTATAAGCAAGAATCCGGATGAAGCCCGTACGGCCATAGATTTTTTTACCAAATATGTCAGGGCCAATATGGATTCCCTCTCACAAAAGGATTGCATACCTTTCAGAAAAGAGATGGACCATGTGGAGAGTTATCTCTATATTGAGAAGCTTCGTTTTGGAGACATGCTTAAGATTGAGTATGATCTGGAGACTGATGATTTTACGATACCCAGCATGACGGTCCAGACACTTGCGGAGAATGCGGTCAAGCACGGATTGCTTGCAAGGGAAGAGGGCGGTACGCTTACGATCAGAAGCCGTGAGACGGCTAACTGTTATGAAGTACAGGTAGAAGATGACGGCGTGGGCTTTGATACCACGGCCGGATTTGATGATTCGAGAAGTCATATCGGAATAGACAATTCGAGAAAGAGATTGGCAGCATTGTGTGGCGGTTCCATATCCATAGGCTCTAAGAAGGGTGTGGGAACCGTGGTTACTATTACGATTCCAAAGTGAGGGAGAACGGGGAATGAGAGTTGTTGCGGTAGATGACGAGAAGATAATACTGGACGATTTTGTGGATATGCTTAACGGCATGAGTGAGATCAGTCAGGCGGTAGGTTTTACCAATTGTGAAAAAGCCCTCAAATATATAGGAGAGAATGATGTTGATGTAGCATTTCTGGATATAAGGATGAGGGCCATGGACGGTATAACTATGGCCAAAAGAGCCAAAGTCCTTAAGCCGGGTCTTAATATAATCTTTTTGACGGCATATCCGGAGTACTCGCTTGAAGCGATGAGAATGCATGCTTCGGGCTATCTTGTCAAGCCGGCCATGGAGGAGGATGTGCGTAAGGAACTGCGTGATCTTCGTGTTCCGCCCGAGGAGACAAGCGGCTTGCGCATGAAGGTTCAGTGCTTTGGCAACTTTGAAGTATACATCGATTCATATCCCTGTCCTTTTAAGTATATCAAGACCAAGGAACTGTTGGCATATCTTGTTGACAGGCGAGGAGCCTTCTGCTCCAACGGAGAGATACTCGGTGCACTGTGGGAAGATAAGGAAGTGACGGTATCGCTTGAGAACTATCTGCGCAATCTTGTGAGCGACCTAAGGTCTGTGCTTAAGGAATATAAGCTGGAAGATGTCATCGGCAAGAAGAAGGGCATGATAAGGGTGGTTCCGGAATTATTCGAGTGCGATTACTACAAGTGGATAGACGGAGATCCTGCCGCTATCAATTCGTTCAACGGTGAGTATATGAGTCAGTACAGTTGGGCGGAATCGACCCTTGCCGGGATGGAGAACAGGATGAACAATTAGTTCTTGCATGAAGGCAAATACTGTGGTATGATTGCATGGTGTGCGGACTTAAGTCCGTTATGCATGTAACCTGCTCATGCTTAGGTCCAAGGCTGCTCCGGCCGGGCCCCGGTATGAAGCGTAACACTTATCACAGACAGGAGTAGATATGATAGCAAAAGAGAAAAAGACGAACATTATCAACGAGTATGCAAGAAAGCCCGGCGATACAGGTTCACCGGAAGTACAGATAGCTGTACTTACAGCACGTATCAACGAGCTCACAGAGCATCTTAAGAGCAATCCCAAGGATCATCATTCAAGACGCGGAATGTACAAGATGATCGGTAAGAGAAGAGGACTTCTTGATTATCTTATGAAGACTGACCTTGAGGGATACAGAGCACTTATCGAGAAGCTTGGTATCAGAAGATAATATACGTTGAATATGGGGACGGATAGTATCTGTCCCCGTTTTTTCGCTTGACGGATAACGACCGAGACCACTTATAAGGGTGCGCTTTTAGCGTTTCTTTATAAGTAGTTTCGGATATCCTGTCAAGCGAGTGATATTAAACACATTTATAAGACAGGAGGAATTGTATGTACAAGACATTCAGTATGGAACTTGCCGGACGCACATTGAGTGTGGACATAGGCAGGGTCGGAAAACAGGCCAACGGCTGTGCTTTTATGCATTACGGTGATACAACGGTTTTGTCTACCGCTACAGCCAGTGAGAAGCCCAGGGATGGAATTGATTTCTTCCCTTTGAGCGTTGAATATGAAGAGAAGATGTATGCTGTCGGCAAGATGCCCGGCGGATTTAACAAGAGAGAGGGCAAGGCAAGTGAGAATGCAATCCTTACAAGCCGTGTTATAGACAGACCCATGCGTCCCCTCTTCCCTAAGGATTATCGTAACGACGTAACACTTAACAATATGGTAATGTCGGTTGATCCCGAGTGCAGACCGGAGCTTGTTGCGATGCTTGGTTCTGCGATAGCTACCAGCATCTCTGACATACCTTTTGACGGTCCCTGCGCTACAACTCAGGTAGGAATGATAGATGGTCAGTTCATCATCAATCCCAACCAGGAGCAGTGGAAGATCGGTGACCTTAACCTTACGGTTGCATCAACCAAGGAAAAGGTGATCATGATCGAGGCCGGAGCCAATGAGATCCCCGAGTCCAAGATGATCGAGGCTATATATAAGGCTCATGAGGTCAATCAGGAGATCATCGCATTCATAGACAAGATCGTTGCAGAGTGCGGCAAGGCTAAGCATGAGTATGAGAGTTATGCCATCCCTGAGGATCTTATGAACGAGATCAAGAAGATCGTTCCTCCCGAGGAGATGGAGAAGGCCGTATTCACGGATGAGAAGCAGGTTCGTGAAGAGAACATCAGAAATATCAAGGACAGACTCACAGAGGCATTTGCCGAGAACGAAGAGTGGCTTGCCCTTATAGATGATGCTGTTTATCAGTATGAGAAGAAGACGGTTCGTAAGATGATTCTTAAGGATCATAAGCGTCCCGACGGAAGAGAGATCACTCAGATCAGACCTCTTGCCGCTGAAGTTGATATCATTCCCAGAGTTCACGGTTCAGCAATGTTTACAAGAGGACAGACTCAGATCTGTAACGTTGTTACACTTGCACCTCTTTCTGAGATGCAGAAGATCGACGGCCTTGACGCCAACGAGACTTCAAAGAGATATATACATCAGTATAACTTCCCGGCATATTCTGTAGGTGAGACCAAGGTCAGCCGTGGACCGGGACGTAGAGAGATCGGACATGGAGCCCTTGCTGAGAGAGCACTTATAGCAGTTCTTCCCACCGAAGAGGAATTCCCTTATTCGATCCGTGCGGTATCCGAGACTTTCGAGTCTAACGGTTCCACATCAATGGCATCAACATGTGCATCATGTATGTCACTTATGGCTGCAGGTGTTCCGATAAAGAAGATGGTAGCCGGTATCTCATGCGGACTTGTAACAGGCGATACGGATGATGATTTCGTACTCCTTACAGACATCCAGGGTCTTGAGGACTTCTTCGGTGATATGGACTTTAAGGTAACAGGTACGACAGAGGGTATCACAGCTATCCAGATGGATATCAAGATCCACGGTCTTACAAGACCTATCGTAGAGGGTGCTATCGCAAGATGCCGTGAAGCAAGACTCTTCATCATGGATAATTGTATGAAGCCTGCAATAGCAGAGCCCAGAAAAGAAGTTGGCGAGTACGCTCCCAAGATCATCAGCCTTACGATCGATCCCGAGAAGATCGGTGACGTTGTGGGACAGCGCGGCAAGACGATCAATGAGATCATTGCACGTACCGGAGTTAAGATCGATATTACAGATGACGGTAATGTATCTGTATGCGGAACGGATCATGACAAGATGAACGAAGCCGTTACCATGATCAAGACTATCGTTACAGACTTTGAACAGGGTCAGATCTTTACCGGTAAGGTAGTAAGCATCAAGGAGTTTGGTGCATTTATAGAGTTTGCTCCCGGTAAGGAGGGTATGGTTCATATCTCCAAGATAGCAAAGGAGAGGATCAATCACGTAGAGGATGTGCTGACACTCGGTGACGTTGTTACCGTTGTATGCCTTGGCAAGGACAAGATGGGCAGGATCAGCTTCTCTATGAAGGACGTAGCTCAGAGATAATTGTTGTTTATACCCCCGGGATGGCTATATATGCTCATTCCGGGGTTTTTGTTTGTTATGGGGATCTGTAGAGATCACCTGAAGATTAGACAGATATGGGTAATTTGGAAACAGAGATAAATAAAAGAAGGACATTTGCGATCATAAGCCATCCCGATGCAGGTAAGACCACGCTTACGGAGAAGTTCCTATTATACGGCGGCGCCATTAATCTTGCGGGAAGCGTAAAAGGTAAGGCGACTGCCAGACATGCGGTCAGCGACTGGATGGAGATAGAAAAAGAGAGAGGTATCTCGGTAACATCATCAGTGCTTGAATTTGAATATGACGGATATCATATCAATATTCTTGATACTCCGGGACACCAGGATTTCTCGGAGGATACGTACAGGACACTTATGGCGGCCGACAGCGCTGTCATGGTCATAGATGCATCCAAGGGTGTCGAGGCTCAGACAAGAAAGCTTTTTAAGGTCTGTGGAATGAGAGGTATACCGATATTCACCTTTATCAATAAGCTGGACAGGGATGCTAATGATACATTTGAACTGCTTGATGAGATAGAAAAAGAACTTGGGATCGCAACATGTCCCGTTAACTGGCCGATCGGATGCGGCAAGAATTTTAAGGGCGTGTATGACAGGCAGAAAAGACAGGTCTTAACCTACAGCGACACTCAAAAGGGTACGAAAGAAGGCGAGACAAGTGTCTATGACATAGAAGATGACACAAGTGTCATAGGTGCTATCGGTCAGGAAAGATACGATATCCTTACCGATGAGATCGAACTTTTGGATGGAGCCAGTGCCGAATATGATCTTAAGAGAGTGCAGGACGGCAAGCTTACGCCGGTATTCTTCGGTTCCGCACTTACCAACTTCGGCGTGGAAGTCTTTTTGCAGTATTTCCTCAAAATGACCACCACACCGCTTCCCAGAAGAAGCGGAGAGGAACTTATAGATCCGGTAAAGCATGATTTCAGTGCATTTGTATTTAAGATACAGGCCAACATGAACAAGGCTCACAGAGACAGGATTGCCTTTATGAGGATATGCAGCGGCAAGTTCGACGCAGCCAAGGAAGTGAAGCATATTCAGGGTGGCAGGAATTTAAGACTCTCACAGCCGCAGCAGATAATGGCCGATTCGCGCAAGATACTCGAAGAGGCATATGCCGGAGACATCATAGGTGTATTTGATCCCGGTATTTTCTCTATAGGCGACACAGTGTGCGCGCCTTCCGAGAATATTGTATATGAGGGTATCCCTACATTTGCTCCCGAGCATTTTGCAAGGGTAAGACAGGTCGATACCATGAAACGTAAGCAGTTCGTGAAGGGTATCACCCAGATCGCCAAAGAAGGTGCGATACAGATATTCCAGGAATACAACACAGGCCTGGAAGAGATAATAGTCGGCGTGGTCGGTGTGCTGCAGTTTGACGTATTAAAATACAGGCTTGAGAATGAGTATAACGTTGAGATCAAGCTTGAACCGTTGCCTTATGAGCATATAAGATGGATAGGCAACAGTGATATAGATATTGATAAGATCACCGGAACGAGTGATATGAAAAAGATCAAGGATCTTAAGGACAGGCCGCTTTTGCTCTTTATCAATGCATGGAGTGTCGGCATGACGCTTGATCGTAATGAAGGGCTTGAGTTGCTTGAATTCGGAACGGACTAATATGAAGAAACTCTTAGCGGTGTTGGGTGTCTCGTGCGTGATACTTACGGGACTTCTGCTGCATATGCTAATTGAATACAACAAGCCGATCACGCAGGACACCGAAAAACTTGCGGTTGTTGAAGTGACTCCTATCGCAAGTCCGGCCATTCCTACGAGAAGTGTAGTAGAGGCCCCCGCCATTACCAGAACGGATGCAAATCCTCCGTCGGATAACAAGGGCGAGCCGATAGTTGAATCATCGGAGAAGCAGTGGAGCGTATCCCTGGAACAGGATATCAAGAAGCAGGAAGAACAGTCCGAAGAAGAAATCGAGACACACGATGCCTTCTCCTATGCCTATGGCATGTTAAATGAAAATGAGCGTCAACTGTATGATGCGCTGTATCGCATAACCGTCTGTTACAAACAGGAAGCACTGGTACCCACTGTCAATCCCGAAGAACTGGACCGTGTATTTAACTGTGTGATGATGGATCACCCGGAGATATTTTATGTGAATGGGTATAAATATACCAAGTACACTGTGGGCGACCAGATCAAGCGCATTCTCTTTTCCCCGAGCTTCGTATATACGAGTGAGGAGACTGATGCCATTAATGATGATCTGCACGATGCCATACAGGCGATCGTAGGCAATGTCTATGCCGGCTGGTCGGATTATGAGAAGATCAAGTATATATATGATGTATTGGCATATAATACGGAATATGATCTGGATGCGGAAGATAACCAGAATATCATCTCCGTTCTGTTAAACGGCAGATCCGTCTGTCAGGGTTATGCAAAAACCATGCAGACTCTGTTAAATATCCTCGAGATTCCCTGTACCCTCGCAACGGGCTATGTAAGCGGAGGAGAGCGCCACGCATGGAATGTGGTCAAAGCGGATGGCGAATGGTACTATGTGGATGTGACGTGGGGAGATGCGGCTTATATACTGTCGGGAGATGCAGGTAACGGAGAAGTTGCTTCGACCATCAATTATGATTATCTGCTGGTTCCTTACAGGGATATATCCATGACACACGCGCTGGAAGTCCCCGTGAATATGCCGGATTGCACGTCCCTTAATGACAATTACTATGTAAAAGAAGGTCTGTATTTCAATTCATACAATACGGACCAGTTAAAGGCTGCTTTTGACAGAGCATATGCGAACGGTGATCAGACTGTCACGGTTAAGTGTTCGGATGAGGTGGTATACAAGCATATGTACAGCCAGCTTATTGATGAGCAGCATATATTTGATTTTATACGGGATAATAAGGATATTGCCTATTCTTATAATCCCTCGGCTTATAAGTTAGTATTCGCAATAAAGCGATAAGTATGGTATAATGATTCAGTCGGGCTTGGAGACGGGACCGGGATGATGGAGGATGTTATGGACATGGAGAATAAGGCATATACACTTCAGGGCGACGGAGCACTTGGGTCTGTTCAGATAGCGGATGATGTAGTGGCTATCATAGCAGGTCTTGCAGCTACCGAAGTGGATGGTGTATCGGCTATGGCAGGCAATATCACCAATGAACTTATGAGCATGGTTGGATATAAGAGTCTGACCAAGGGAGTTAAGATCGATATAGACGGTGTCAATGTTAAGGCGGAACTGGCTCTTACAATGGATTACGGATACAATATCCCTGACACCTGCGCCAAAGTACAGGACAAGGTTAAGACTACGATAGAGAATATGACCGGGCTTAAGGTTACGGATGTCAATATCCGTATTGCCGGTGTGGATATGAGAAAAGACTGATCTATGACCCGAAGAATGATACGTGAGCAGATTTTTAAGCTCCTATTTCGTATAGAATTTAATAGTCCCGATGAGATGGATGAACAGTGCAGATTGTTCTTCGACAGGGATGACGTGGTCATGGGGCCTGAAGATTCTGCATATATTCGTAAGAAATATGACAGTATCATAGAAAGACTGTCAGACATAGATGCAGCTATCAATGAGAAGACCAAGGGGTGGACTACCGACCGAATGAGCAGGGTGGATCTTACGATCATCAGACTTGGCGTATATGAGATCATGTACGATGAAGAGATCCCTGACGGAGTTGCAGTCAATGAAGCAGTGGAGCTTGCCAAGAGATTCGGTCAGGATGAATCCTACAGTTTTGTCAATGGAGTTCTGAGCAATTTCATTCCCTGATCTTAAGCGTTATGGCTTATCGGTCTATGGTGCAGTATGTCGGATAGTGTATATACAGTCAGTCAGATCAATACATATATTAAGAATATGTTCTCGCAGGATTATCTGTTGCATTCGGTTGCCGTAAAAGGTGAAGTGAGCAACTGTAAGTATCATTCCTCGGGACATTTATATTTCACGCTCAAAGATAGGTCTGGTGTGATGTCCTGTGTGATGTTCGCAGGTAATCGCAGAGGCTTATCTTTTTCCTTAGAAGAGGGTATGCAGATAATCGTCGACGGCAGAGTGGATGTATACGAGCGTGACGGTAAGTATCAGCTGTATTGCAACCGTATCAGAAAAGACGGCATGGGGCAGCTGTATGAGCGATTTATGGCTCTTAAGGAGGCGCTTGAAGAGCAGGGCTTATTTGCACCCGAGTATAAGAAACCTTTGCCGGTATCACCGCGAAAGATCGGAGTGGTGACAGCACCTACGGGAGCTGCGGTCAGAGATATCATAAGCGTGGCCAAAGGCAGAGACCCTTACGTACAGATCATCCTGTATCCTGCGATAGTTCAAGGTGAATCCGCAGTACCGAGCATTGTAAGAGGCATACAGATGCTGGACAAAGCCGGTGTTGACGTGATGATCGTCGGACGCGGAGGCGGATCGCTTGAAGATCTGTGGGCCTTTAATGAAGAGGAAGTAGCTCAGGCGATATTTGACTGTAATACACCGATCATCTCCGCCGTGGGGCATGAGACGGATACTACCATCGCAGACTATGTGGCAGATGTACGGGCAGAGACACCTACGGCAGCCGCAGCGCTTGCAACAGTTGACAGGATAGCGATGGATGAGCGAATTTTAAGCTACAGGGATGAACTTGTTCGTTCCATGGAGCGCAGCATAGAGACTTACAGGCACAGGGCGCAGACGATGTTGCTTAAGCTGTCCGGGAAAAGTCCGGCAGCACGTATCACTTCATACAGACACAGAGCAATGATATTAGAAGAAGGACTGTGCAATGCCATACATGGCATGATAGACAGACGAAGGAACAGACTGTCCGTAACTGCCGCAAGACTTGACGGAGTAAGTCCGTTACTTAAGCTGTCACAGGGATATTCCTATACGGCTTTGTCAGGTGGGGAGTGTGTTAACAGTACGGACAAGGTTAAGAAGGGCGATCCGATAACGGTATATGTTACCGACGGTCTGATCCATGCCACGGTGGATTCCAAGAAAAAGACGGATATAACCGCATGAGTTTTGTGGTGATGAAAGGTGACACATATGTCATATGAGATAGACGAACTTGATAAGATCTTAGAGGGAATGACTGATGAATCCATAGCGGATATGACCATTGAGGAGAAGATGGATATACTTGATGGCATCATAGAGAATATGGAGAGTGATGAGTCGACTCTAAATGAATCTTTTTCATTGTACGAAAAAGGAATGAAACTGGTTGCGAGCTGCAATGAGGCGATTGATCGCGTGGAAAAGGAAGTGCTTAAGCTTGAAGAAGACGGAAGCTTAAGTGTATTTGAAGGGGAATAGACTGTGGATCTGAAAAAAGAGATAACAAAAAGAACGACAGAGATAGATGCGGTAATAGAGAGTTTTTTTCCTGAAGAAGAGGATTATGCGAATACTGTACGCGAAGCCATGAAGTACAGCATAGCAGGAGGCGGCAAGAGGCTTCGCCCGATGCTTATGCTTGAGACATACAGGCTCTTTGACGGAGAAGGGGAAGGCGTGGAGTATTTCATGGCAGCCATTGAGATGATACACACGTATTCGCTTATTCATGATGATCTTCCGTGTATGGATGATGATGAGTACAGACGAGGCCGTAAGACGACCCATACTGTGTATGGTGAAGCCATGGCGGTTTTAGCCGGGGATGGACTGCTCAATTACGCGGCGGAGACTGCACTTGGTGCGCTTGACAGTGACCTGGACGCATCGAGGGTGGGCAGAGCCATGAGAGTCCTCTTTAACAAGAGCGGTGTAAACGGTATGCTCGGTGGACAGGTCGCGGATATAGAAGCAGAGGATAAGGCGGCAGGTGAAGTTGATGACGAACTGATAGAATATATTCACACACATAAGACGGCTGCTCTTATCGAAGCGGCCATGATGATAGGTGGTATACTGGCAGGCGCAGATACGATTCAGGTCAATACACTCGAGAAGATCGCACACAATGTCGGTGTGGCTTTCCAGATACAGGATGACATTCTGGATATTACGGGAAGTTTTGAAGAACTTGGTAAGCCTATCGGAAGTGATGAACGCAATCACAAAGTGACATATGTGTCACTGCATGGATTGGATAAGGCAAAAGCGGATGTCGAAGAACTGTCAAAAGAGGCGATCATGCTTCTTCATACATTCAATAATGATAATCCGTTTTTGGAAGAACTGCTGCTTAGTATGATCGACAGAAAGAAGTAGGATTTAAGGCCAAGGAAAGACATATGTTTTTGGAACGTATAACAGCTCCCAATGATATCAAGAATATAGATAAGCAGGATTATGATGCACTGGCCGCTGAGATCAGACAGTTTCTGATCGAAAAGATATCGGTATCCGGAGGACATTTGGGATCCAATCTGGGCGCGGTCGAGCTTACAATGGCCCTGCATATAGCCCTTGATCTGCCCCAAGATAAGATCATATGGGACGTCGGACATCAGTCATACACCCATAAGCTTTTGACGGGAAGAAAAGACGGATTTGAGAACCTGCGTAAGTATCACGGAATGAGCGGATTCCCGAAGCGTAAGGAGAGCGACTGTGATGCATTCGACACGGGACATTCATCCACTTCGATCTCGGCAGGGCTTGGTCTTGTAAAAGCCAGAGAACTTAAGGGGCAGGACAATACCATCGTATCAGTGATCGGTGACGGATCATTGACCGGTGGAATGGCGTATGAAGCGCTTAATAACTGTGCCAAACTTAATACGAATTTTATCATAGTGCTCAACGACAATAATATGTCCATATCAGAGAATGTGGGCGGAGTGAGCAAGTATCTTAATAATATCCGTACCAGGACAGGTTATATCAATCTAAGGGACAATATATATTACTCAATGCTTGATAAGCCTCACGGCAATGCCATAATAGGCGCCGTGCGCAAGACCAAGAACGTGATCAAGCAGATGGTCGTTCCGGGAATGTTTTTTGAGGATATGGGTATCACATACTTAGGCCCGGTTGACGGTCATGACGTCAATGCCATGGTCAAGGTGATAAATGAAGCCAAGCGTGTTAACAAGGCTGTACTTGTACATGTGATCACTGAGAAGGGCAGAGGATATGAGCCTGCCATCAAACATCCGGCCAGATTCCACGGAGCCGAGCCCTTTGATATTGAGACGGGACTTCCCGCCCGCAAAAAAGAGAAGGCCAATTATACGGATGTATTCGCAACTGTAATGTTTAAGTTGGGTGCACGTAATGAGAAGGTATGCGCGATTACAGCGGCCATGGCTGAGGGCACAGGGCTTAAGAGATTTAAGAACGTATATCCCGACAGATTTTTTGATGTCGGCATAGCAGAACAGCATGCCGTTACTTTTGCTGCCGGACTTGCAGCCGGTGGGCTTATTCCCATTGTTGCGATATACAGCTCATTTTTGCAGAGAGCATATGATCAGATACTTCATGATGTATGTATACAGAATCTCCCTGTTATCTTTGCCATAGACAGGGCAGGACTTGTAGGAAGCGACGGAGAGACACATCAGGGTATATTCGATCTTTCATACTTATCCAGCATACCCAATATGCATGTGATGGCCCCCAAGAATAAGTGGGAACTGTCCGATATGCTTAAGTATGCCGTTGAGAGCGGTGTGCCGATCGCCATAAGATACCCACGAGGACAGGCCTACGACGGACTTAAAGAATTCAGGGATCCTGTTAAGATGGGAGTGTCTGAGATCATTTATGAGGAAAAAGACATTGCGCTTTTGGCTGTAGGCAGCATGGTGGCTACGGCTGTTAAGGCCAGAGAGATCCTTAAGGAGAAGGGATATAAGGTGACTTTGGTCAATGCCAGATTTGTAAAGCCTATAGATACCGATGTGCTTGACAGGCTCGCACCCAAGCACAGCATATTTGTCACGATGGAAGAGAATGTTGCAAGCGGCGGCTACGGTGAGAAGGTCATAGAATATGTCGAAGAGACCGGCATCAAGGCCAAAGTATTGCCGATAGCGATACCTGATGAGTACGTGGAGCATGGAAGTGTGGATCTGCTTAAGCAGGAGATAGGAATAGATGCATTAAGCGTAGCTGAGAGAACCGTTGCTGCGATAAAGAGACGATAGATGAAGGAAAGATTGGATGTTCTTTTGGTATCACGGGGACTGGCGCCATCAAGAGAGAAGGCCAAGGCCGTGATCATGTCCGGAGAAGTATATGTTAACGGGCAGAAAGAAGATAAGGCGGGTTCCGTATTTGATGCGGATGAGTCTGTTATAGAGGTAAGAGGCAATACGCTGCCTTTTGTAAGCAGGGGAGGACTTAAGCTTAAGAGGGCACTCGAAGTATTCCCGATAGAACTTGACGGTCTTGTATGCATGGACATTGGGGCTTCTACCGGAGGCTTCACGGACTGTATGCTACAGAATGGAGCATCAAAAGTATATGCGATAGATGTCGGACACGGACAGCTTGACTGGAAGCTGCGTAATGATCCCCGTGTCGTATGTATGGAGAAGACCAACTTCAGATATTTGGATCCGAAGGCCATAGAGGATGAGGTGCTTTTTGCAAGCTGTGATGTATCATTTATCTCGCTTGATAAGATTCTTCCGGTGGCATACAGTATCCTTTCTCCAAAGGGGCATATGGTGACGCTTATCAAACCGCAGTTTGAAGCAGGCAGAGATAAGGTCGGTAAAAAAGGAGTAGTCAGGGATCCGAAGGTTCATATCGAAGTAGTGAAGCGGATCATAGAAGTGGCTTCAGGGATCGGTTTTACGATACTGGGGCTTGATCATTCACCCATTAAGGGACCTGAAGGCAATATAGAGTACCTTTTATATCTGGGAATGCCCGAAACAGCTGATGCGTATGATAACGACGCTTTAAAGAGCAGGATCGATGACGGATACATAGAAAAGACTGTGTCAGCGGCGCATGATAAGCTGGATACCAAAAATGAAGCCGACACTTGATATCGGAGATGATTATGAGATCTTTTTTGATCGTTACCAACAAATGCAAAGACGAAGAACTTAAGCTTACGGACAGGATAGAGTCATATCTGTTGTCTAAAGGGATGACTGTTAGGAAAGCACTTCGTAACGTGGAAGGACAAGAAGATGAAAGACTTATCACGGATGGGATAGACGGAGTGATAGTCTTGGGCGGAGATGGTTCTTTTCTTCAGGTAGCAAGGGAGTGTGCAGGGTCGGATGTGCCGATACTGGGAGTCAATCTCGGAGCGATAGGATTCCTTACGGAAGCTCATCCGGATGATATCGAGAATGCGCTTGACAGGCTGATACAGGGTGAATATGAAGTAAGTAACCGTATGATGCTCTCCGCACAGGTCATAAGCGGCACGGGAGATAATAACGGAGGCGTCAGGCCGGCGCTTAATGATATAACGATCACCAGATGCGGTTCTTTGCAACTCATGCGTTTTTATATATATGTCAATGACCGTTTCTTATGTGATCTTGGAGCGGACGGAGTGATCGTGGCGACACCTACCGGTTCCACGGGCTATAATATGTCGGCAGGCGGACCGATAGTAGAACCCGAGGCCAGCCTTATAGTGCTCACGCCGGTATGTGCACATACGCTCAATTCACGCAGCATAGTATTAAGTGCTGATGACAGGATCACGGTCGAGATAGGTGAGGGTAGGAGCGGACGGTCCATAGAAGTGGAAGCTTCGGCAGACGGATGCGATAAGGTATTGCTGCATACCGGAGATAAGATCACGATATACAGATCTGAATATACCAGTGCAGTAATTAAGCTTAATAAAGATAATTTCTTACAGACATTACACAGAAAATTGGTGTGATACACCGGGAATGGAGAGAAAGTGAAAGATATGATCGAGATAAGATGGCACGGACGCGGAGGTCAGGGTGCCAAGACGGCCAGTCAGCTTTTGGCAGACGCGGCATTTATGGCAGGACAGTACGTACAGTCCTTCCCCGAATACGGTCCGGAGCGATCGGGAGCACCTATTACGGCATATAACCGTATATCTTCGGAGAGGTGCCCGGTGCATTCAAATATATATGAACCCGACTATGTGGCTGTGGTTGATGAGACACTGCTTGAGAGTGTGGATGTAACATCAGGGCTTAAAAAGGAAGGTGCCATAATAGTCAATTCGTCAAAGAGTCCGGATGAATTGAGACCGCTTCTAAGAGGTTATACGGGAAGAGTATGTACCATTGATGCAAGAGCGATATCAATAGCATGTCTCGGTGCATATTTCCCGAATACACCGATGCTTGCAGCTGTTGTAAAGGTTAGCGGTTGTGTGGATGAAGACCAGTTCTTAAGGGATATGGAAGAGTCATACAGACATAAGTTTGCCAAAAAACCACAGGTCATAGAAGGTAATCTGCAGTGCTTAAGACAGGCTATGCAGAAGATAGTACAGTAATGCGAGGATAGATATGAGGAAAGCAGAACAGATCAATGAACAGATCCCCTGGCAGGAACTTACGACAGGGTGTGAAATATACGAGCCGGGAACCAGCAGACTTACCAAGACGGGTGAGTGGAGATCAAAGACACCCGTATGGGATGAGAGCAAGTGCAAGCAGTGTGTCTTATGCGCACCTTTTTGCCCCGATGCCAGTATTCCGGTTGCTGATGGCAAAAGAGCGGAGTTTGACTACGAGCATTGCAAGGGATGCGGAATATGCATTAAGGTATGTCCCTTTGATGCTATAGCCTGGAAAGAAGAATAGATTGGAGATATGTTATGAGTATTAGAGACAGACTCTCGGGTAATGAAGCCATTGCTACGGCCATGCGCCAGATCGGCCCGGATGTTTTTGCTATGTTCCCCATAACACCGTCCACGGAGATACCGCAGTATTTTGCGCAGTATGTGGCTGACGGAAGAGTGGATACGGAATTCATATGTGTGGAGAGTGAGCATTCTGCAATGAGTGCCTGCCTTGGTGCAGAGGCAGCAGGCTGCAGAGCCGTGACAGCCACATCTTCGGCCGGACTGTCATACATGAATGAGGTGCTGTATGTGGCGGGATCATTAAGGCTTCCCATAGTCCTTGCGGTATCATGTCGGGCACTTACCGGTCCCATCAATATCAATCATGATTATTCGGACTCCATGGCTGAGCGTGATTCCGGATTCATACAGATATACGGTGAGAACAATCAGGAAGTATATGACAATTATCTTATGGCTCACAGGATAGCTGAGCATAAGGATGTAAGGCTTCCACTCATGGTCTGTGAGGATGGATTTATCACATCTCATGCCATAGAGAATATAGAGATAGAAGAGGATGAGGCGGTCAGGAGATTCGTCGGTCCGTACAGACCTGATGATTATCTTTTAAAGGAACAGAATCCGTTGGCAGTGGGCCCTTACGGAGTATCCGCTTACTATATGGAAGCAAGAGTGGCTCAGGCCAATGCCATGAAGAATGCCAAGAAGGTGATCCTGGATGTTGCGGATGATTTTTATGAGAAGTTTGGCAGACGTTACGGCCTTATAGAAGAATACCGCATGGAGGATGCGGAAACGGCCATGGTGATCATGGGTTCTTCGGCCGGAACGGCGAAAGCGGCGGTTGATAAGCTTCGTACTGACGGTATAAAGGCAGGACTTATCAAAGTCAGAGTCTTCCGTCCTTTCCCGGCAGAAGAAATAGCAAAGGCATTGGCAGGATGTAAGGCTGTTGCTGTGATGGATAAAAGTGAGGGCTTCTCGGGCTGTGGCGGTCCGTTATTCGCGGAGACGGCCGGAGCGATCGTCAATATGGATAACAGACCCAAAATCATAGATATAGTGTATGGCTTAGGCGGTAGAGACTTTACTGTCAATACTGCATTTACAGTATATGAGAGACTGGCGGATATAGTAAGGACCGGACAGACCGGATCCGTGTATACACATCTGGGTCAGAGAGAATTAGGATAGGGTGGAAGAGTTATGGCATACAATCTTAAAGAAGAAATGAATAAAGCGGAGCGCTTTCATCCCGGTCACAGACTGTGCGCGGGTTGCGGTGCA
>JAEEGL011590055.1_pt1 | contig 16419 bp, 12 predicted proteins | sample 9134231 | NCBI WGS metagenome assembly JAEEGL01 (sample SAMN16246548, study PRJNA631951) | gut metagenome | biome: gut microbiome; feature: rumen; material: fiber-attached | host: Bos | place: Iran: Karaj | collected 2018-10
TGAAGCAGGCATACATGCTGCCCTGCGTGGTACCGATATGCTGTTGCAGGAGGGTATGAACGTCAAGGTGCTCTTGCTGCCTGACGGCGACGATCCCGACTCGTTTGCCCGCAAGCATAGCGCCGAGGAATTCAAGAAGTATATCGCTGAGCATCAGACAGACTTCATACAGTTTAAGACCAGTCTTATGTTGAAGGGTGTCACCGACCCCATCAAACGGGCAGAGGCCATCAATAGTATCGTTCGTTCTGTCAGCGTCATTCCTGACCCTATCGTCCGTGCTACGTATATCACAGACTGTTCTCGTCGGTTGGAGGTCAACGAGCGTACGCTGATTACCCAGACAAATAAGTTTATTGCTGAAAACAGAGAACAAAAGCAGCGTGAGTCAGCGCGCCAGGGTGACAGCTCTCCTGATCACAGTACCCCAGAGACGACGGCCCAGGAGAACCATCTCTCAAGGATTGCGCTTGGCCTGCACTCCGCCAAGGACCAGACTACCGAGGTGGAACGTCTGCTCGTTCAGAATATCATACGCCACGGCGAGGTGGTTATCTTCGAAGACCTGGAGGCTGAGGACGGCTCGTTGGTCAGCCTGAACGTGGCGCAGTATATCGACTACGATCTGGGTAGCGACGGTCTCTCGTTCAGCGATGAGCGCTACAACCGCATACTCCGCGAGGCCGTCGACCATTCCGCTGATGCCGGCTTTAAGGCCGAGCAGTACTTTATGCAGCATCCCGACCCGGCAATCAGCCAGTTGGCTCTTCAGTTGGGTGTCGACAACCACCAGCTGAGCCGTAGCTTCGAGATGACCCATAGTGAGATGGCTATGCGTCAGCGCGTGCAGCATCTGATTCTCGACTTCCGTATGGATGTGGTCAACCGACACTTGAAGGACATCCAGCTCCAGTTGAAGTCCATGGGTATGGATATGGAGATGGTCAGGCAGCTGATGGACGACTACAAACAGACCCAGGAGCTGCGTAACGCACTGGCCCGCCAGCGGGGGACGGATGTGATGGTTTGAGGAGGTAAAGGGAGATAAAAGGAGATAAAAGGAGGTGAGAGAATGGAAGGGTGGTTTTACATATCGCAGATGACGCTGGTATGGGTGGTGATAGCTGTTGCCATCATTCATGTCGTCATGGACAACCGCCAGCCAGCCAAGACCATTGCCTGGGCGTTCTTCATCTTTTTCGTGCCCGTGGTGGGGGTGGTGTTCTATCTGTTCTTCGGACTGAACCACCGCAAGGAGCGACTCATCAGCCAGCGCTCCCTCGACCAGCTGGCGAAGCGCTCGATGTTGGGCTTTGTCGAACAGCAGCATCTGCGACTGCCTGAGCGCCACAAGCAACTCATAGACCTGTTCGTCAACCAGAACCTCTCGCTGCCCTTCCAAGGCCATCAGCTCGATATTATGACGGACGGCTATGCCTTCTTCCCTGAGCTGCTGAAGGACATCTCGCATGCCCGTCACCATATTCATATAGATATGTATATCATTGAGGACGACGCCTTGGGACGGCTGATGACCGATGCTCTTGTCGACAAGGCCCGCGAGGGTGTCGAGGTGCGCGTCATCTATGACGATGTGGGTTGTTGGCGGGTGAGCCACAGCTTTATCGAACAGTTGCGCAGGGGTGGTGTCGAGATAGTTCCTTTTCTGCCTGTGCGCTTTCCGTCGTTTACCAGCAAGGCCAACTACCGCAACCACCGCAAGATCATTGTCATTGACGGACAGGTGGGCTATATCGGGGGCATGAATTTTGCCCTGCGCTACGTAAAAGGGATACAGGGATGTAAGGGTGCCTGCTTACCCTGGCGCGACACCATGTTGCGTATGGAGGGCCCTGTGGTCTATGCCTTACAGCGCGCTTTTCTCGTCGACTGGTACTTCGTCGACCGCACGCTCATCACCAGCCGCGACTACTATCCAGACCTCACTTCTCAAGAGTCAACAGTCAACTCTCAGCAGTCAACAGTCACCACTAAATATCTCGCTCAGGTCGTGACCAGCAGTCCTACGACGTTATATCCCGAGATTATGCAGGGCTATGTGCGTGCCATTGTCGCTGCCCGCCGCTACGTGTATATCGAGACGCCCTACTTCCTTCCCAATGAACCTGTATTGTTTGCTCTGAAAACTGCTGCTGTTGGGGGTGTCGACGTGCGCATCATCTGTCCTTACCGCTCTGATGCCCGCTTTACCGACTGGGCGTCACGCTCCTATCTGCGCGAGTTGCACGAGGCTGGTGCTAAGGTTTTTCTGTATAAGGCGGGCTTTATGCACTCTAAGCTGATGGTTATCGACGACGCCTTGTCGACGTGTGGCTCTACAAATGTCGACTTCCGTTCGTTCGAGAACAACTTCGAGGCTAACGTGTTTGTCTACGACGAGGGTACGGCTCTGCGTCTGAAGAAGGTGTTCCACGACGACGAGTCCTTAAGTATCTCGTTGACGGAGGTGCCTTCCCGTCTGCATCCGACGTTCCTCAGACGTCTGTGGGAAAGCCTTACCCGCCTGATATCGCCGCTGTTGTCCGCAGATAATAGCAACCACAACGCTAAGAAAAACCGTCTTTTTCTTTGGTTTTTCGCTCGGTTTGCACTATCTTTGCAAACGAAATGACAAGCATCCGTAAGACAAACATCATTCTGGCGCTCGTGGTGGTGGTGCTCATCACGCTGTGTGCGCTAAGTATACTGACATAAATGGACAACAGACAACCAACAGCCAACAACAGGCAACAACACAGGCTCGTCATCCGTATAGCTCGCGGACACCTGTCGTTCTCTACAGTGATAGAGGGTGAGGTGGTGTACAAGCCCTACGCTCTGAACAGCAGCATCTCCGTGGCTGCCAATCTGCGCGAGGCCCTGCGCAACGAACCCATGTTGAGTAACCCCTACGACCATGTGCTGGTAACGATAGGGGAACCCGTGCTCATGGTGCCTATCGACCTGTTTCGCGAAGACGAGTGCGAAGAGCAGTATCGTTACACCTTTACACCTAACGACCAGCAGACCGTCTGTCATATGGTGCTGCCAGACCTGAACAGCGTAGCTATCTTCCCCATACTAAAAGACCTGCGAACGGTGCTGAACGATGCTTTCGACAAGGTTCAGTACACATCGGCAATGGGACCCGTATGGCGCCATTTCTACCAGCGCAGCTTTACGGGCAGACACCAGAAACTGTATGCCTACTTCCATGAGCGCCAGATGGAGGTGTTCAGCTTTGTGCAAAACCGCTTTAAGTTCTGCAATAGCTTTGCCGTAAACAATCCGAACGATGCGCTGTACTACCTGCTGGCCGCATGGAAGCAGCTGGGTATGGAGCCTGAGCACGACGAGTTGCACATGGCTGGCGACGTGCTTGAGCGGGATGTGCTGATAGACGAAGCCACGAAATTCGTGAAGCGTGTATTCTACGCTAATCCTTCAGGCGAATTCAATCGTTCGCGAGTGACGCAGATTGAGGGTATGCCCTACGACCTCATGGTGCTGTACTTAAAAGGAAGGTGACAGTAGACAGTTGATATGCGTATCATTACAGGAAAATACAAGGGGCGCCACTTCGACATTCCGCGTTCGTTCAAGGCGCGACCCACGACAGACTTTGCCAAGGAGAACATCTTCAATGTGCTGACGCAATATATCGACTTTGAAGATGCAACGGCTCTGGACCTGTTCTCAGGTACAGGGAGCATCACGCTAGAACTGCTGTCGAGAGGGTGCGGCCAGGTGGTAAGCGTAGAGATGGATAGAGACCACCACCGGTTTATTCATGAGTGCGTCGCGAAACTCGATGGGCACAATGCTCTATGTATCCCTATCCGCGGCGACGTGTTCCGCTTTATCAAGGGATGCAAGCAGCAGTACGACTTTATCTTTGCCGACCCTCCCTATGCGCTGAAGGAGCTGCCCCAGATTCCTGACCTGATCTTCGATAAGGGAATGTTGAAAGCAGACGGCATCTTCGTCTTTGAACACGGCAAAGACCATGACTTCTCCAATCATCCACACTTTGTGGACCACCGACAGTACGGCAGCGTCAACTTCTCGCTGTTCAGGTGACTTCTAACTAGTTTTCACAGCGACAAAGTGCCGCCTATTCCGTCTGTGTCTTGGGCCAGTTGACGAGGAAGAGCTGTTCGCTGGCACGTGTGAAGGCGGTGTATAGCCAGTGGATATAGTCGGTGGTGAGCATGTCGTCGGTCATATAGCCCTGGTCGACGTAGATGTGTGCCCACTGTCCGCCCTGTGCTTTGTGGCAGGTGGCGGCATAAGCGAACTTTATCTGTAGGGCGTTGTAGTAGCGGTCTTCCTTGATCTTCTTCAGCCGCTCGGACTTCTGTGGTATGTCGGCATAGTCGTCCATTACGGCATTGAAGAGGTGCTCCTGCTGTTCGCGTGTCAGCGCAGGAGCCTCACTGGTCAGTGTGTCGAGCAATACCGTTGCCGTCAGCTCGTAGTCGTCGTAGTCGGGAAAGCTCATGGTCACCTCGGCAAAGCGAAAGTCGTAGAGTTTGTGGACGTTGCGCACGCGGCGCACCACCGCCATATCGCCATTGGCGATGAACGAGGGAGTTGTGTTGGCTGCCGAGGGAGCTTCGTTAATGAGTGGTGCGTCCTTCACCCAGTAGTAGTTGTTTTTGACTATCATCAGGCGGTCGCCGCTGGTCAGTTCCTCCTCGCGCCCCAGTATCATGTTGCGAATGCCCTGATTATAGATGTTTGCACGCTTGTTGCTACGTGTCACCACCAGCGTCTCGTCGAGTCCTGCGTGCGAATAGCTCGACGCCAGCGACTCTATGAGTTCGTCGCCAGGCACCACGCGGATGTCGTCGAAGCCCTCAAGGCGTATCTGTGGAAGTGCTATCCGCTCGCCTCTCGCTACTTTTTCTTCTCCTCTGATGCGTGTTGCGTTAAACAGAATGCCTGACTGCTGACTCTGGCGTAGCACCTCGTTGAGCGTACACTCGTAGACGTGCAGCCCATAGCCCCGCAGCACACTGCTCATCAGTGCCGGACTGCGCTGTTCGCCTACTGGGGGCAGCTGTGCGTGGTCGCCAATGAGCATCAGCCGGCAGTTGCGCCCATTATAGACAAACTGTATGAGGTCGTCGAGCAGGGGTGTGTCGCCATTGGCAATCATTGACGCCTCGTCGACGATAAACAGCGTGTCGTGGGCCGCATTATAGCTCAGGGAAAAGCCGCCCTCCAGTGATTTCTGACGATAGATGCGGCGATGGATGGTGTAGGCCGGTGAGCCTGCATAGAGCGAGAAGACCTTGGCAGCACGTCCCGTAGGTGCCAGCAGCACAAGCGTTTGCTGCAACGACACGAGTGACTTGACGAAGGCGGCGGCCAGCGTGGTCTTACCCGTACCTGCCGAGCCTCGCAACACCATCACCGACTCGTCGCGTCTGTCAGCCATAAAGGCTGCAAACACGTCAATGGCCTGCTCCTGTTCGGCTGTCGGCACAAAGTGGAACGCCTCTCGGATGCGGTATTTCAGTTCGTCGGAAATCATTGTTGAGCGCAAAGTTACAAAGAAATTAAGAATTAAGAGTTAAGAATTAAGAATTATTTTGTAACTTTGCACACATGATGACAGCAGTATATATTATAATAGGTATAGCGATAGGGGCCTTGGCTGTGTACTTTGTACTCAATCCAAAGCTCGTCAGTCAGGGTGTGGAACTGGCCAAGCGTGAGACGGAGATGCGCCTGATGGCCCAGCAGGCCGATGAACAGAAGCGTGCTGCAAGCCAGCAGTTTGAGCAACAACTGCAAAAGGAGCACCAGCTCTTTGAACAGCAGTTGCAGACGACGCGTGAACAGTTGCAGAACATGGCGCGCCAGCTGATGGATGCCCAGGCCCGTCAACTGAAGGAAGAAAACCGCGAGTCGATGGGCACCATTACCCAACCGCTGAAGGACGCCATCAGCGAGATGCGCAAAGCCATCAACGACAATACCAAGGACCATACCGAGCAGTCGGCGTCGCTGCGCGAGCAGTTGCGGCTGATGATGGAGTCGAACCGCGAGATTGGCGAGAAGGCTGAAGGACTGGCCAACGTGTTGCGTCGTGACAACAAGGTGAGCGGCAATATGGGTGAAATTATCCTGGGCGACCTGCTGGCTTCGCAAGGACTGACCGAAGGAATCCACTACGAGGTACAGGCCCGTCTGCGCGACGAGCAGGGGCGTCCGCTGAAGAACGACGACACCGGCCGTGAGATGCAGCCAGACGTCATCCTCCACTACCCACAGGGTCAGGACGCCGTCATTGACTCAAAGGTGTCGCTGGTAGCCTACGAACGCTATGTCAATGCCGAGACACCCGAGGACAAAGAGCGCGCCCTGCAGGAGCATATCCGCTCGGTGCGCAGCCACGTGACCGAGCTGGCCCGCAAGGACTATTCAAAATATATCAAGGCACCACGCGAGGCTGTCGACTTCGTCATCATGTTCGTACCCTTCGAGTCGTCGCTGCAACTGGCGCTGGCCAACGATCCGTCGCTGTGGCGCGAGGCCTTCGAGCGTAAGGTGTTCATCACGGGCGAACAGAATCTGCTGGGCATTCTCCACATGATACACATTGCGTGGGTGCAGAACCAGCAGGCCGAGAACCAAGAGAAGGTTTTTGGCATTGCCGAGCAGCTGCTCGACCGCCTTGGCGACTTTATCCAGCGTTACCAGAAGATGGGCGAGCATATCGACGCTGTCCGCAAGGACTTCGAGTCGGCAGGCAACAAGCTCTTCACGGGTCGCCAGAGTGTGGTACAGAAAGGGCGCGAACTCGTTGACCTCGGTGCCAAGGAGAACGCCAACAGAAAAATCCCCAAGGCCCAAGACCCTGTGGTCGAAGGTTTCCCCTTCGACAAACTATCAGAAGAATGATTTACCTGAACGACGACATAGCACACTTCGACTTCGACGCAGCACTGCCACTGTTGAGCGACCAGCGTCGCGAGCAGGCGTTGAAGTTCAAGCACGAACAGGGGCGCAAGACCTGTGCGGCAGCTTACCTGCTGTTGTGTGAAGGGCTTCGCAAGGAGTATGGGCTGACAGATAAACCCGTCTTCGACTATGGTGAACACGGCAAGCCCTTTATCGTGGGTCATCCCGAGATTCATTTCAATATCAGCCACTGCCGCGAGGCTGTGCTCTGTGTGGTCGGTGACCGCCCTGTGGGAGCCGACGTCGAGAGCATCAGGGCATTTAGCGAGTCGCTGGTGCGCTATACGATGAACGACGACGAACAGGCTCTAATCAGTAGCAGCCCACGTCGCGACGTGGCTTTCATCCGTCTGTGGACGATGAAGGAGGCCGTGCTCAAACAGTGCGGTACGGGTATCACCAACGACATAAAAACGGTGCTCACCGGTTATGCTGGCGAGATACAGACCGTCGAAACCGACAGATATATCTACTCTTTGACCTACGGGCCAAGTGAGACATGTAATCAATAACTTTTTAAAATATCAGAACTATGAATTTAGACGGAAGACGCGAAAGCTCAAATGTGGAAGACCGCCGTGGTATGGGTGGCGGCAAGAAGGCCGGACTGGCTGGCATTGGTGGTATCATCATCGCTATGGCAATTGCCTACTTTACGGGTGGCAACCCCTTGGAGGCCGGTATGCAGGCTATTCAGGAAAATGGCGGCTTAGGTTCGCTGACGGGTATGAACACAGAGGTCAGCGCCGACCAGCGTGAGTTTACCGAGGAGGAGCAGGAGCTCGCCAAGTTCTCGACACAGATACTCGCTGGCACCGAGGATGTATGGTCACAGATTTTCGAAGAGAACGAGATGGAGTATGAGACGCCGACCATGGTGCTCTATACTGACGGCACGCAGACAGCCTGTGGACAGGGCTCGGCACAGATGGGCCCGTTCTACTGTTCGGGCGACCAGAAGTTGTATATCGACCTGTCGTTCTTTACCAATATGAAGCGCCAGCTGGGTGCCGACGGTGACTTTGCCTATGCCTACGTCATTGCCCATGAGGTGGGACACCATGTGGAGTACCTGACAGGAATCTTACAGGATGCCCACGAGAAGATGGCGAAGCTGCCACAGGCTGAGGCCAATAAGTTAAGCGTGCGTCTGGAACTGCTCGCCGACTTCTATGCCGGCGTGTGGGCCCACCACGATAACGAGCGCTTCGGCTCGCTGGAAGATGGCGACATTGAAGAGGCTATCGAGTGTGCACAGGTTATTGGTGACGACTATCTGCAGAAGAAGGCCCGCGGCTATGCCGTTCCGGAGTCGTTCAACCACGGCACGTCGAAGCAGCGCATGAAGTGGTTCAAGCGTGGACTGGAGACGGGCGACGTCTCACAGGGCAACACGTTTGAATGCTCTGACGATGAGTTGTAGTTTTACTTGTTTTTTTACACCGTCAAAACTACGTTTTCATGCGGTAAAAACTACGTTTTCACATCGTCAAAACTACGTTTTCACATCGTCAAAACTACGTTTTCAGCAAGCCTAAGCGTAACTGTGCATTCCTCCCAACAGAAAGTTCACCCCGAAATAGGTGATGACAATGGTGAGGAATGCACTTACCATATACAGATGGTAGTAGCGTGGCTGGCGGAAGATGCCGACAGACGCTCTGTGCAAGGGCACGGCATAGACCATCAGCGCGATGAGTGCCCACGACTCCTTGGGGTCCCACGACCAGTAGTTGCCCCACGACACGTTGGCCCAGACGGCCCCGAGAAAGATACCGATGGTAAGCAGGAAGACGGCAGGGTAGAGTAGCAGTTGCGACAAGGCTGTGATTCTGTATAGCTGGCTGTTCCCCTTTCTCACGACGAGGGCATAGATGCCTGTCAGCATCTGCAGGGCAAAGAGCGCGTAGGCACACATCACCGTCATCACGTGGAGCGAGAGCAAGGGCGACTGCAGGACGGGCATGAGCGGGGAAATCTGTGAACCGCTGCCCGTCATCATGGCTACCAGCAGGCAACAGAGTGCCGCTAAAGGTCCTATAACCAGTATGATGCGGAATTTGCGGAACAGTAGCGCTGTCATTACCAGCAGCACCCACGCCATGAAGAGCATAGTCTCGTAGCCGTTACTTAAGGGAATGTGTCCGCTGAGCCACCAGCGCAACCCCATCTGTAGTGTGATGAGCACTGGAAAACGGATGCTTCGCAGCTTATTATAGAAAAGCTCTGCCTGTGTCGTGCGCTCACTGGGCAGCACGTCGCCAATCATCTCGCGCTGGAAGAGGCGGATTTTTGCAATAATCTCAAAAGCCCTGTCGCGCTGCCCTGTAACGATGGCTTCAGTGAGAAAGTCCATCGACTGCTTGATGAAGAACTGCTCCTTGACGGGAATGTCGCGCGGCAATGCCTGACCGCCCGGGGAGTACCATTTTATAGTAAAGAGTGGAGAAAGATGAGAGGTGCGAGTCGACTGGTGGCGATAGGGGAAGATTTTGAGAAATTGTCCGTTATAGAACATCTCGACGAGAGCCTTCCGCTCGTCGGCACCTTTTCGCTGGTTGTTGTCTAACAGCTCTTGTTCCCACGGCGAATAGTAGATCATCCAGCTGAAGAATACCTCGTCAGCAGAGTAGTCGTTCCACGACGCGCTGCCCGTAATCTTGGTGACAAAGTCGGTAGCTACGGTATTGAGCGGACAGATGCGGTCGTTGTAGAGTACCTGAATGGTACCCATGCGGTGGGCAATATCAGCATCAATGACCGGTAGTGAGGGGGAGGCGGACTGTGACGAGCCGTGGACGCTGATGCTTATCAACAGCAATACGGCAGTGATGGCCTTGCGATAGAGTGTCCGCATCTGTGTCTGGCGTGACAGCAGGGTAGCGATGATACCTAACAGTAACAGCAGGTAGCCCGTATAGGTGACGGCAATGCCGTAAGGGTCGTAGCTGACACCCAGCGTAACGCCCTCGCCGTCGGAGTCGTAACTCTGCTGAAACAGACGGTAGCCCTCAATTTTGCCGATATGGTTCATTGACACCGCAACCTCCTCATGGTTGCTCTTGACAATACTTTGGTAGTCGAGCGGCGCCTCTGTGCCTGGATAGTGGATGACGCGAAAGTCTTTCAGCGTGACAGCGATGTCTGTTGACAGGTGGCTGGTCTGACCTTTACGCAGGTGGATGGTGTCGCGCTTTGCCGTCAGATGGGTGACGAGGGCACCTGCCAGTATCACCGCAAACGATAGATGCAGCAACAGCACGGCAACACGCTTGTACAGCCGTTGCTGCACGATGTAAGCCAGAGCCACTACCGTGAGTGCGCCCCACAGGGCGGAAAACCACCAGGCGCCATAGATATACTCGCCGACATACGGGGTGCCGCGATATTTCTCTACTACGGTGGCAAACCCTATACACACTATGAGGAGTGTGTATAGGGTGATGATGATTTTCTTGGTCAATGGATTACTAAATGGATTCAACGAATAATATCACTTGGTCACGTTCTTTCTTCGTCAGGTTGCGGAACTTTACGACGCTGTCGTAGGCGTCGCTCTTGCCGCCTTCGTTCTTACAACCATGCCACATGATTGCCTCGAGCACATTGCTGGCGCGACAGTCGTGCAGACGCTCAGCACCGCTGTTACACTTCGACGCCAGACCGCGCCCCCATAATGGGGCGGTGCGACACCAACCCGTGCGGATGTCGTTCTTCATCCACAGACGATGCTGGACAAAGTCGGTATACGGCCATATCTTCTGGTGCGGATAGCGGGGCAAGTCGCTGTTGGACTTAAAGAAGCGGGCGGGGTCCTGAATGTTGTCGTCGCCTGTATTCCACGAAGGACGATGGCAGGCGGCACAACCAATCTTGGTGAAGAGTTCCTTACCTTTCTTGAAGTCTTCTGTGGTGGTGTTACGGGCTGCTGGAACAGCCAGTCCGCGGTGCCAGATCATCAGGTTCTTGTACTGGGCGTCAGACATCTCGGCTTCCAACTGCTTGCTGGTCAGATAGGTGTAGATGTCTTTCTCTATGTCACCCGTATGCCACTCAGGATGGGCCTTCGTGGGGTCTATGCGGTTGATGTAGTCGGTAAAGCCTGCCTGCACGTCAGGATCCTTAGATGACTGAGTGGCATAGTACTTGCCGGCGAGGTCCAGATAGTGATAGCTACGATCCGAGCGCGTCACATTGGTGATATTCCATATGGCGTTCGCACCAGCACCATCTTGGATCGGACCACGTGACAAAGCATAAGTATAGCGGCGCACATACTTCGTGCCGTCACCCTGCAGCGAATTGCTGTAATAGCTCTTCCACGAGTTGGTGGTCTGGTCCCACATGGCAGGGTTCAGGGCGTCGGTGCGTCCAATGCTGTTGAAGTACTTGCTCTCTGATTCCCACTGTGCTGTAATGTCTGCATCGGGAATGGCATCCGTCAGTCCTGTACCATAGATGCCGATGGTCGACTCGAGCAGTACGCCCACCTCAGCATTATACTGGGCCTCGGTCAGGGAAACGTCCGTACCTCCACGGCTGACGACGACAGGCGCATAGTAGGCAGAGTAGGGGATAGTCACCTCGGGATAGATGAGCGAGTAGGTCTCGCCGTCAGGGAACTTATTGTCCCATTCGTCGGTGTAGGCCTTCCACGCAATCTTGATCTGACTCTCGTCGATAGGTGCCTTGAAGGGTTTGACTGCACCCGTCTGCGGCATGCCGGACACTGAGCGGATATAGGCGTTGGTGGTCTTGTCGTAGATGACCAGCAGGTAACCGTTGCGGTGGGCATCGGCTTTGTATTCCGTCTGTCGGGCACCATGTCCGTAGCCCGGATGACAGTACAGACAACCACGGCGCACATAGACAGGACCAAGGCCGTGGAAAGCACCATCGGTATTGGTGTTGTAGTCTTTCTCAAAGAGGTATTCACCCTCGTTGAAGGCAGTCATCATGCCTGCGTCTTCCACAGCTTTCGAGGGTTGCTTGAAGGCTGTGGAGGTGTTGACAGCCGTGGTGCCCAGTAGTCCGCCGGCATAATAGTCTTCCGGATAGTCTGTCACCGTAGGGTCGCCGATATCCCATGTCAGCGGCTTAGGATCGGTTACGGCATCATCACCGCTGGTACAGCCGGCGGTGATGATGGTACCCATTAGGGCTATAGCCCAAATATAGGATTGGCTCATGTCTTTTAATTCTTGATTTTCTGTATCGATTCATACAACTTCTGCGCATTATCGGCCAGCGTACGGTAGGTGGCCAGCACGACGTTGTCGACGTAGTTGTCGTTGATAACCTTGCACTGGGCGTCGACAGTGGCATTGCCGGCATATCCCTTCAGCGTCTCTGCCATGGATCCGAGAGCTTCGTCCAACTCTTTCAGACCGTCAATCGCAGTCTTGCAGGAGCTGTCGGCAAAGTAGAGCACGAAAGGATACTTCATGGCTTTGATCTTTGCCAAGGCATTGTCAAGCTTTGCTGTCACGGTGTTGGCCTGGGCAGCCAGGGTAGTGTTGCCAGCGTTCTGACAGAAGTAGATGAGCGACTTCTCGTTAGGTGTGGTAGCTCCCATCTGTCCGTACAGAGCATTTTTGCACGATACAATGTTGTCGTAGAAGTCGATGATAGAGTTGTAAGCGTAGGGAGACTCGATGTAGTTGGCATCCTCACCGGTATAAGGTAGTCCAATCTTGGAGTTGCCTACCTCACCGATGATTTCCTGACAGCCAGAGATGATCTCCAGCGAAGCATCGAGGGCTGTTGCCCAGTCGCCAGTGCCAGGATTCTTGAAGGCCTTGCCAAAGTTCTGGAATCCCCCCAGTGCACCATCAGCATCACCATCGTCGTTGAGGGCATTGTGCGTAGCCACGTAGTTTAGTGCTATCTGGTGACGCTCGGCATTACTCTCCTTGGAGTCCCAGGCAGCTTCCAGGGTGGCGGTAGCGTTGTAGAGGTCCTTGGCTACAGCGCAGATGTAGTTGTACTCCAGATCGGTAATCTGGTCGATACGACGGGGCTGACCTCCGCGGAAGAGCACATACTCCAGTCCGTGGTAGCCCAGAATACCTGAGTTGGCTGTCTTGATAAAGTTGTCGAGGTTTGACATGGCGCTGGCATCACGCAGCACGTCGGCAAGGTCGTTGGCGGCTACGGGCCAAGTGTCGGTGTGGGGGTCAATGGAATATACGTCGGCAGCACCAAAGAGGAAAGCCTCGGTGTTCTCCCAGTTAGCACGGGCAGTCTTCCAGTCTGTGCAGGCCTGGTCGACGGCTAACTGTGTTCCATTTACTGTTGTGTTGTTGGCATCATCGTCGCTGGTGCACGATGCGAAGCCTGTGGCCATTACGGCAGCGAACGCTGCCACTTTCATGAGATTCTTGGTTTTCATTGTTGATTGATTTTATATTTCGATATTTCGGTATTTCGATGTTTCGAAGCCTCGCTCGCTGGTTACAGCAACCTTCCGCAGAATGTGGCGCCGATGCTGATGCTTGGCTCGTTGTTGTAGGGCTGCTTGTAGAGGGGACTGTCTGCTTCGAGTCCGTTGTTGTTGGGTTTCTCAAAGAAGCGGTAGGAATATTCGCCCTTGAGGGTAATCTGCTTGAGGGGTGAATAGTTCACGCCAAAGACACAGCGATATTTCTTGGTGTACTTATATGTAGACTTGTAGGTACCCGATGCCATGGTGTTATAGTGCTCGAAACGTCCGAAGACAAACAGCTTCTCGTTGTCGCTCTTCAACTTGGGAATCTGCGAGAAGATGTCGTAGCCGGCTTCTATGGCGTAGGCCACAGCATTGCTGCCGATATTGCTGTAGTGGTGGGGGTTGCCATCCTGGTATTTGTGGTGGGTCCAGTTAGCCTGGTTGTAGGCTGATATCTCGTCGGCATGGCTTAAGTGAGCGTAGTCTACATTGCCGCGTACCACCCAGTTCCAACGGTCGAGCGTGAAATCGAGAGCGATAATGCCCAAGGCGCCAGTGATGTCGTCGTATTTCGAGCCCGGTGTGCGCAGGGTGTTGCGGAAAGTGTAGCCGTAGTAGCTGCTCAGTCCGATACGCAGGCCTCTGATGCTGTAGTTGTCTATGCGCAATGCACCTGCATAGTTGTTGGCCACCTTGAACTCATAGGGACTGGTGGCACCATAATGTGCGAAGTTCTCTGCCGTGAAGCTTTCTGAGTTCAGACCCGAGAGCAACTGAACCTCATAGCGCCAGTCTTTAAGACGTCCCCAGAGGGAGACGCCTACCTGGTGCCATGTGTTGGGCATGATGGTTGCCTCACCCTCAGGGCGATAGACTGTAAAGAACTTGTTGGGTTCGTGGTAAGCATTGCTATAGCCTATGGGTACGATGATTTCACCTGCCTTGATGTTAAATTGGCCGTTCCAAAAAGCTTTGTTGATCCAGAACTGCTCGATGTTCACCTCGCCGCCCTTCTCGACTTCGGCCTCGTATTCGCCAGCCTCCTCGGCCTCTATCTCAACAGCGGTACCATTGCCACCGTGCTCAAACTCAATCTCACCGCCCAGCGTCCAGCCTTTTCCAAAGTCGAAGCCCAGATTCAGACATATGTGGGGTAGGTCGAAGCGTCCGTGACTCTTGTCGTTGGCGTAGTCCTCGGGTTTCTTGTAACGGTTGAAACTCTGGCTGTAGAAGTTACGGGTCATCACCGCCTCGCCATAGCCACCAAGGTACAGACGTGATAAGAATGTGCTGTCCTGACCAGCGGCTGTCAGTGATAACAGCATAAAAATAAGGGTAAAAAGTATTGCTTTCATGTTTATATGTTGACTATTCTTTAGTTTTCGGGTGCAAAAGTACACCCTTTCACAAAACTATACAATACCTAAAAATAGTGAAAAGAATGAGGACACCGTGCGTGCACGATGTCCTCATAATATGCGTACCTATTATAATAGGTGCGTTAAGCGGCCTTCTTTACCTTCTTTTCGGTAGTTTTCTTCTGGCTATCAACCTTCTTGATGAAGCGGCCTTTCTCGTCGCGAGCCTGAGTGGAGGCCTTCTTAGCCTTGGTCTCGGCCTTCTTTACGAAGCGGCCCTTTTCGTCTCGAGCTTGCGTGGTGGCCTTCTTGGCAGTAGTCTCAGCTTTCTTGGCAGTCGTTGTTGCCTTCTTCGTGACGGCAGCAGTACCATAGCAGCGCTGGCACTCATGGCGCCCCAGCTTCTTGGCTTCGGCCGTTGTAACGCTCTTCACCTGCTTCGAATTGGTCAGATAACTGCACGACTTACTCTTGTGATAGGCCACGGCGCCGTCGCCTGTCGAGATATACACGGTTTGCGCACTGGCCACTGTTGCTATAGCAATCAGGGCGACTAGGGTCATCAGAAATTTCTTCATAATCGTTCTTAATTAATGGTTAGACATGTATTATAGATTGCAAAGTTCGATAACCTTGTCGACGGCAGCTGTCAGCCCGTCGCCATTCTTACCGCCTGCCTGGGCGTAGTGGGGTTGTCCGCCACCGCCACCCTGAATGAGCTTGGCAGCCTCGCGGATAATCTGTCCGGCATTCAGTCCGTGGTCTTTCACCAGATCGTCGCTCATCATAATGCTGAGCATGGGCTTGTCCTGGAACTTAGAACCGATGGCACAGAGAAATGGGGGCTCAACGGCAGCACGCAGTTGGAATACGAGGTCTTTCACCGAGTTGGGCTGCATCTCCAGCACGCGGGTGATGACGTTGACGCCGTTGATGGGCTGAATCTCCGTCAGCAGATAGTTCTTGGTGCGCTCCACAGCCTGTGCCTGGAACGACTCTATCTCTTTCTTCATGGCGTCGTGCTCGTCGATGTATTTCTGAATGGCACCCTGCAGGTCCTTGGCGTTGTTGAACAAGGCCTTGACGGCTTTTAGATGGTCTTCCATGACGTACAGCAGGTCTTCACACTCCTTACCAGTCTTTGCCTCGATACGGCGGATGCCGGCGGCCACGCTGCTCTCCGAGATAATCTTGAAGAAACCGATGCGGCCTGTGCTAGTGGCATGGATACCACCGCAGAGCTCGCACGACGGACCGAAGCGCATGACACGAACTTTGTCGCCATACTTTTCGCCAAAGAGGGCGATGGCACCCAGTTTCTTGGCTTCTTCCATTGGCATGTCGCGATGTTCGTCGCGAGGCAGGTCCTGGCGAATCATGTCGTTGACCATGCGCTCTACCTGGCGCAGTTGCTCGTCGCTGACCTTCTCGAAGTGTGAGAAGTCGAAGCGCAGCGTGTCAGGCGAAACGAACGAACCCTTCTGCTCCACATGGTCGCCCAGCACTTGCTTTAAAGCATAGTCGAGCAAGTGGGTAGCCGTGTGGTTGGCTGCCGAAGCGTCGCGCTTGTCTGTATCGACGCACGCCATGCACTGGGCTGATGGGTATTTGGGTAACTGCTTAACGATATGAACGGTCTGGCCGTTCTCACGCTTGGAGTCA
>JAEEGL014681921.1_pt1 | contig 16419 bp, 14 predicted proteins | sample 9134231 | NCBI WGS metagenome assembly JAEEGL01 (sample SAMN16246548, study PRJNA631951) | gut metagenome | biome: gut microbiome; feature: rumen; material: fiber-attached | host: Bos | place: Iran: Karaj | collected 2018-10
TACTCCTGAATCTCTCTCATCAGAGTCACGCCGTCCTTGAAGCCTGCCTTGTACGCAGCTCTCATTTCAGCAGCGGCAGTATCGCTCACGCAGTCGAGAATACGGTGGAATATATCAATCTGCTCCTCACTGAGCAACTCCTCGAACGGAATACAGAGAGCATTAAACTCGTCAGAGAACTCAGCGGAGTGAATATCACCCTGGCGGTAGTTGTAAAGTGCATCAATCATCGTACTATTTCCTTTCAAATACAGTTCTATCGGAAAAGACTGCATTGAAATCTTCTATAATTGGTGCTTACAAATGTATTGACGAAAGCTAATATCTGTGATATAATATATACATAAGGAAATTTTTTTAAGACTGCAATTCGTATTTAAGAATGCATGTTATAATTCCCTTTGCGTATTGCACATAATTAGCTTTTTGAATTTGTTAATTTGACTAAAAGGCTTAAAATAGCCATTTGCCATATGTCATCTATTAAGTCATGGCCACACACAAGCTGAGCCAGCTTGACCGCGGACACGTTGCCGCTCGCAAGCTCGCTCACTTTTTTTGTGACTGTTACCTGTACATCGCATACGGTACTTTAATTGACAATGTACATTTGACATCGTGGACGCCCCCGCGGGCGGCATCGCGTTCTACACTATGTAGGGCGCGATTTTTTGTCCGCGAATCGAACTAACTGAACTTGCAAGCTCGCTCACTTTTTTGTGACTGTTACCCGTACATCGCATACGGAACAATTTCGTAGGGAATGCCGCCCCTACAAATCCCCCGCCTCTCCCCGCACAATAATTACGCATTACGCATTAAAAAAACCTCGGCAGCAGCCCCTCCGCAGAAAAGCGGAGGCACCGCCGCCGAGAATATTACAGTGATTTGAGGTAGTGCTTGCGCGCGTACATTTTTTTGTCGGCGCGTTCAAAGACATCGGAGAAGCTGTAGTCGGTGTCCGGGTCGAATACGTCCATACCGGTCGAGACCACGACGGACCCCATGTGGAGGTTGTCCTCGATCTTGGCATCGAAATCCTGAAGGAGCAGATCGCGGTTCTCATAGTCGGAGTGTTCGAGCAGCACGACGAACTCATCGCCGCCGATACGGAACACAGGACTGTGCAGGAACTGGAAACAGATAAGGGAGCAGGCGTCCTTGATGTAGTTGTCGCCGGCTTCGTGACCCAGCGTGTCGTTGATCTTCTTGAGACCGTTGAGGTCGCAGACGATGACTGCAAACTCGCGGATAGACCGGGAATTGATCTTGCTGTTGATATCGGACTCCGCCTCCATGTAGGCGCGTTTGCTCTTGACGCCGGTGAGCGGATCGGTGTAAGCCATCTCGCGCGCGGAACCCAGCGCCCGTTCCTGGAGTTTCTCTCTGATGAGTGTCTCCTCGAGCTGCTTGCGGTACTCGGCCTTCTCCTCTTCGAGCTCGGAGGTGTGCAGCATGAGCCACAGCAGGATAGCGATAGTGAGGGTTATCATGGTGAGGAACACCACTATCAGCCGGTAGGAGTTCACCTTCTCGTCGAACCATTCCGCGTCGAAGTCAACGCCGACTATCCCCGCAACGTTCCCCTGCGAATCGAAAACAGGGCTGTACGCGGAGTAGAATTTTCCCCATTTATCCGAAGTCGCGATCTTATCGACGCCCGGGGTGCCCTGTGCAGCTTTTTTCAGAGCGTCAGTAGTCTCGATAGCGTCACCGAACTGACCGGGGTCATCTTGTTCCGGGTCGATAGTGAAGGAAAAGGAACCGTCCTCCTCCTCTTGGATAGCGTAGATGTAATCGAGCCGGATATTGTTCTGGAACGAACGCAGCGTCTCAAGGGCGCGATTGTAGGGCTCGGTGCCGACGTCGCCGGCAGTAAGATTTTTAAGCTCGTCGCCGTTCAGCTGGAACGCGGCGGTATTCGCAACATCGAGCATACGCTCCTCGATCTGCTCACGCAGCTCCTTTTTCGACATCGACATCATGACGATGCCCAGAGTGGTATGCACCAGCAGGAGCAGTATCAGCCCGACGAAAAACGCCCGCTTGCCGGCGATCTTCTTGAGCTTCCAACGCCTCATCTTACACCTCCCCCGTAAAACAGTCAGTTCTTTCGTATGATTATACCATATGCTTTAGGAAAATGCAATGCTTTTTAAAGAATAATGTATAAAAAACCTGTTAAAACACGCCCCGCCGCACCAGTTTCAGATACCATCCCCGCAGGCGATACCACAATTATTATTTACATATCGCCCCTCCCGCTTGCCAACCGCCGATAGCTGTGGTATAATAAAGGTACAAACTGAAACAGACCCACATGGGAGGAACGAACACATGAAACTGATAGCGAGCTTTTCCATTGACCACACGAAGATAATACCGGGCATTTTCACGAGCCGCGAGGACAAAGTCTCCGGCAGCACTATAACCACCTACGACGTCCGTGTGACGCGCCCCAACCGCGAACCCGCGATAAACGTTGCCGCCATGCATTCGCTGGAGCACATCGTCGCGACATACCTGAGGAACGACCCCGACTGGAAGGACGAGGTGATCTACTGGGGACCCATGGGCTGCCTGACCGGATTCTACCTTATTTTAAAGGGAGACCGTGCCCCGCAGGAGATAAGCGGACTGCTGATAAGCGCGTTCCGGTCGGTCGCAGACGCAGAGCAAGTTCCGGGCGCAGAGGAGAAGAACTGCGGGAACTACCTCATGCATGACCTGCCGATGGCTAAGTGGTACGCAGCGCGGTTCGCGGACTATCTTGAAGCGAACAAGGACAACGAGGAGATATACACATACCCGAAGACCGAGCGGCTCGTTACAGAAGACGGCATGAACTTTTACGATTCGTGAGCAGCGCGGAGCTGCACTTGAAAGGGACGCTTAGGCGTCCCTTTGCTTATGCCCTTTCCACCGCGCCCCTACACGCCCCCACCTGCCCCACCGTAGGGGACGCCGTCCCGCGTAATGACCCAGCGTCCCACATGACCTCAAAAAAAAAACATTTTGATTGACAAACTCAGCCAAGTGTGGTATGATATATTATATATGTATATTTACCAACAAGGAGGCAGATCTATGGAAACAATCAATGAGATCGCAGCAAGGATACGCGAGCTGCGCGAGGTCTGTGACTACACACAGGAGGGTCTCGCAGCAGAGCTCGGACTTACCGCTGAGCAGTACGCAGGCTATGAAGAGAACGGAGACTTCCCGATAAGCGTGATCTACGAGATCGCGAACAAATTCGGAGTCGATTTCAACGAGCTCGTGACAGGAGAGCCGAGCCGGATAGATACCTACCACGTCGTCCGCCGGGGCAAGGGTCGCAGCATAAGCCGCTTCCCGGGCTACCGCTTCAAGGACCTCGCTTTCAGGTATGCGGACAAGATAATGCAGCCGCTTCTGGTAACGCTCGAGCCGTCGGACGAGCCCGCAAAGCTCGTCACACACGCGGGACAGGAGTTCAACCTTGTGCTGAAGGGCACGGTGGCAGTCATCTTTGAGGACAAGGAGATAATCCTCAACGAGGGCGATTCTATCTACTTCAACCCCACCTATCCCCACGGACAGCGCTGTGCAGGCGACACCAAGGCAAGATTTCTGACAGTTATAGCCGAATGAGCTTCACTGTAAAATAAAGGAGTAATCACTGAAATGCTTTTAGACCGTTATCTTCCCCGTATCGAGTTCGACTCATACGAGGATTTCGTACAGAATTACCGCGTAAACGTTCCCGAGAACTTCAATTTCGGCTGGGACATCGTAGACGAATGGGCGAAGCAGGAGCCCGAGAAGAAGGCGCTGGTATGGCTCAGCCACGACAAGCATGAGCGCACCTTCACCTTCACCGACATCTCTAAGCTCTCGAACCAGACCTGCCATTATTTCCGCAGCTTCGGACTAAAAAAGGGCGACGTCGTGCTGCTTATCCTGCGCCGCCGCTGGGAGTACTGGGTAATAGCGACAGCCCTGCATAAGCTCGGCGTTATCCTTATCCCCGGCAACCTCCTCTTCACCACCCACGACATCGCATACCGCGGCAACATGGCTGGTATCTCCGCGATAATCGCCTGCGACGACGAGTACATCAGAACGCAGATAGACGGCGCAGCTCCCGAGATAAAGACTCTGAAAAAGAAGATAGCCGTAGCCGAGCCCCGCGAGGGATGGGACTTCTTCGAGGACGAGATATCCAAATACCCCGACACCTTCGAGCGTCCCACCGGCGACGAGGCAACAAAGGCGACCGACACCATGCTCATCTACTTCACCTCCGGCTCAACAGGTATGCCGAAGATGGTCTGCCATAACTTCGCTCACCCGCTCGGACACATCGTCACAGCGAAGTACTGGCATCAGGTGCAGGAAAACAAGCTCCATATGTCGATATCCGACTCCGGCTGGGCAAAGTTCGGCTGGGGCAAGATATACGGACAGTGGATATGCGGCGCGATACAGTTCACCTACGATTTCACCGGCAGATTCAACGCCAAGGATATCCTCGAGGTCATCAGCCACTACAAGCTGACTACCTTCTGCGCACCGCCGACCATGTACCGCTTCATGCTCCAGGAGGACATGACCCAGTACGACCTTTCCAGCATACAGAACTTCTGCAACGCAGGCGAGCCGCTGAATCCGGAGGTCTTCAACCGTATCTACGAGCTGACCGGCAAGAAAATGCGTGAGGGCTTCGGACAGACCGAGGGTACCGTACTTATCGCTAATTTCCCGTGGATAGACCCCAAGCCCGGCTCGACCGGCAAGCCCTCCCCGCTGTACAATATCCACCTTCTCCGCGCCGACGGAACGGAGTGCGAGGACGGTGAAGAGGGCAGCATAATGGCTTGCGGGATCGACCAGAACCACCCGACGGGACTGTTCTGCGGCTACTACAAGGATCCCGACCTGACTAAGGCAGTGCTCGGCGGAAAGAACTACGACACCGGCGACGTCGCATGGCGTGATTCAAAGGGCTATTTCTGGTTCGTAGGACGCAACGACGACGTCATCAAGTGTTCGGGCTATCGTATCGGACCGTTCGAGGTCGAGAGCGCACTGCTGACCCACCCCGCGGTAGTTGAATCGGCGATAACCGGCGCACCTGACCCGATACGCGGACAGGTCGTAAAGGCGACAGTCGTGCTTGCGAAGGGCTACACACCGTCCCCGGAGCTGACGAAGGAGCTTCAGGATCACGTCAAGAGGGAGACCGCACCCTACAAGTACCCGAGAGTTATCGAGTATGTAGACGAGCTTCCGAAGACACTGGGCGGCAAGATAAAGCGAGCGATGATACGTCACAACGACGAGGAAAACATGAAATAAGACAAAAAGGCACTGTACCCCGCGGTACAGTGCTTTTTTACTGCAAAACTGATATAGGTGTTAGGTATCAGGTATCAGGTCATAGGGACACCCTTGCGGCGTCCCGCAGCGTGACGCTGCACCCGGACACGTTGCCGCTTTCCAACAATGGGATTCCAAAGGGTACCTGTACCCTTTGGCGGAGTCCAGAGGCAGCGCCTCTGGCAGGGTGTGGGACGGAGTCCCACAAATCCGAAGGGCGCTCTGCAAGGGGTGAATCAAAAAACAGTCCGGTGGACTGTTTTTTGAGAGGGACGCTCTGTAAGAGAGAGCGTCCCCTTGTTGCCGCGCCGAAACGTCTACCCTGCGACCGGTGACGGTCGCACGGCGTCCCGCATACGCATTTTACCGGCGGGCGCCGGGACGGCGCCCCTACACAACCACCTGACACCTGAAACCTGCCACCTGACACCTAAACCTACACCCTGACCGTAACAGTCAGACGCTCCCCGTCGAGCTCAGCGGAGACCGTTCCCCCCATACGTTCCGCGAGTGTGCGGGCGATAGAGAGACCCAGCCCCGTGGAGTTGCGGGCAGCCTCGACGGTATAGAACCTGTCGAAGAGACGCTCGACCTGAACGCCGGAAAGCCCCGGAGCGAGGTTAGAAAACGTCGCTGTACCGGAGCTGCCGAGGGAGACCGCGAGGTCGCCGCCGCTGTATTTCACGGCATTGCCGAGCAGATTTGAGAATATCCGCGCGAGGTCAGCAGGACTGCACACCCGCACGACGCGCTCGGAGGTGATGTCGATGACCGGCTCGATACCGCGCTCCATGAGAGCGGGATAGGACGCCCCTATGCACTCCTCGAGCACCTGATTGACGCACACCTCGCAGACCTCGCCGGGGACGTCCTCCTGCGCGAGCACGACGGAATACCTGAACATCTCCTCGGTGAGCTGCTTCATGCTGTCCGCACGCTCGGAGATGACCGCAAGGTAGCGGCGGATCTTTTCGGGGTCGTCGGTGCGGCTGATGAGGTCGAGGTGCCCGCATATCGCGGTGAGGGGAGTGCGCAGGTCGTGGGATATCCCGGTCACGGCATTCCTTACCTCAGAGCTGCCGAGCTCAAATTGCAGACGCTTCTCACGCAGTTCCCGGAGCTGATCGTTCATCTCCGAGGCGAGCGCACGCACATCCCTGTCCATCGACGGCACCGACAGAAGCGTATTGGTATCGGAATGCAGCTGCTCACCGAAGCCCCGCCGCAGCTCCCGCAGAGAGAGCTTTACGCGCCAGAGCTTCAGCGCAAGTATGACCACAGTAAGGGCGAGCACGCCGGCAGCCGCATATATCATTCCGACACCTCATTTCAGATCACTTTTTTCAAACAGACGCATACCGCCGAGAGTCATCACAGCGGACAGTGCGAGCGAGCACAGCAGGACGAGCGCAGGCTTGTCGGGGACATGGACAATGCTCAGCGAACCGACCTGCCCCTGCGCGAAGAACCTGCCTATGATCTCGAAAACTCGGGAAACAGCACTGTCCGTATCTCCTCCGAACTCATCGTCGGTTATCATCATTTTTAGCATATAGAAGCACATCAGCGCGTACTGCGTCATAAGCGCGAAGACCGTGCTCTTCGCGTCGTGAATCGTCATGCAGACGAAAACCGATATAGCCGCACTTCCGAGCAGCAGGACCAACACTATCCCGAGCGATTCTGCGACCGTCTTCGCAGTCAGAGAAGACGCCGTCCCGAAAGCAGCCCCGACAGCGAGAAGAGCCCCGTGGAAAGCCGCGAAGTACACCGCCGCGATGACGAGCCCGCATATCAGCGCCGTTAAGTAGACGCTGCGCTTTTTGTGCCCGACGATCAGCTGATTGCGGATAGTGCCCTGTGCGAATTCAGGGGAAATATTCAGACCGATGACCGCCGCGATTATCATGGGCAGCATTATGAGCGCCATGCCGCCCTGCCCGGCAAGCTCCCCGAGCTTATCCTCCTCACCGCTGATGAGCGAAGCAATGCTCGTACACGGCATCAGAACGGAGAAAACGAGCCCGTACCAGAACGACTTTGTGCGGAAAATACGGATAAAATACGAATTCAGCAGCTCATTCATAGCTCTCACCTCCGACCAGCGAGATAAAGAAGCTCTCAAGGCTCTCGTCGCGTTCAGTCAGTGAGAGTATCTCGCATTTGTCCTCCCATAGCTTCAGCGCGAGCTGAGTTATGTTCATAGCGGCGAATATATCGGCAGTACCGTCACCGGTTATCTTGTAATCGACGCCCATACCGTCGAGCACTCTCGCGAGGACAGCAGTGTCAGACACGCGCACGCTCATGCTCTTGCTGCACTCCGCCTCCAGCTCCTCGGCGCTCATCTCGCGGACGATCTTCCCGCCGTCGATGAAGCCGTAGTGAGTCGCGAGCTTCGAGAGCTCATCGAGGATATGGCTTGAAATGAGCACAGTGAGCTTCTTCTCGCGGTTGAGCTTGAGTATGAGCTCACGCACCTCGATAATGCCCTGCGGGTCGAGACCGTTGATGGGCTCATCGAGCACGAGGAAGTCCGGCGAGCCGCACAGCGCGACCGCGATACCGAGCCTCTGCCTCATACCGAGCGAGAAGTTCTTGGCTTTTTTCTTTCCGGTATCGGCGAGCCCGACCAGTTCGAGCAGCTCTTTGATGCCCTTGTCGTCCGGCAGACCCAGCACGCGGTACTGCTGCCGGAGGTTCTCCTCGGCGGTCATGTTCTGATACACAGAGGGACTTTCGACTATAGCCCCCATGCGTCTGCGCGACTTCGATATATCCGCGTCCGAGAACTTTTTCCCGTAGAGCTCGAAGCTGCCGGAGGTAGGCGGCTGAAGACCGCAGATAAGGCGTATCATCGTGGTCTTTCCGGCGCCGTTCCTGCCGACGAACCCGTAGATAGAGCCCTCCGGAACGTTCATGGTGACGCCGTTCAGGGCGTTGAATTTTCTGTAGTGCTTGCACAGATCATTGCTTTTTAAAACATACTCCATACACATCACCTTTCCTTTCTGACGTCATTATATCACAGGAAAGTTAAGAAACCGGTTAAGGAAAGAGTTAAGATTCAGTTAACCTTTTTCAGTGAGCATAAAGCCTATCCCCCAGACCGCGCTTATGCAGTCGCGGCCGGTCACAGCCCGGAGCTTCCGCCGCAGATTGTGGATATGTATCTTCAGCGAATCCTCAGTGCAGTCGGGGGTATCCTCGCTGATGAGGTCGAGGATAGTGAGCTTCGCGACCACCTGTCCCGCACGCTGCATGAGTAGCTTGAGAATGGCGAACTCAGTGCGCGTGAGCTTGACCTCAGCGCCGTCGGCAGTGACTTTGTGTGAGTCGGTATCGAGGGAAATACCGCCGAAATCAAGTTTAGACGAACCCGTAAGACGCCGTGTGCGCAGCTGTACCTCTATCCTCGCAATGAGTTCCCCGAGGTCGAACGGCTTGGTGACATAATCCGCAGCACCGGAGCGCAGCAGACCCACCTTATCAGCGGGGTCAGCCTTAGCGCTTATGACGATGACCGGGATATCCTTGATCTGCGGGAGGAGCTCCTCACCGGAGAGCCCGGGGAGCATGAGGTCGAGGAGGATGAGGTCAGGTCGGGCGTCACGGAGCGCGAGAGCAGCCTCGGAGCCGGAATACGCGCGGGAGACGGAATAGCCCTCATCGGAGAGCGCCTCCTGGAGCATATTACCGATATGGATATCGTCGTCAACAATAAGAATGCTTGTCATACAGCACCTCCGGTGGATGATAAAGATATTATAACACTGATCTGCGATGAATGCAAGCACTCCCACACAACACCCCGCCGTCACACGCCAAAAAACCGCAGGCGGCGGAACGCCGCCCCTACACAAGCACCCGCTCCTATTATTCCGAATTACGCATTACGCATTAAAAAACCGCCCTAATATTTCCTATAAACGCCGAAAAAATAGTATAAAACGACAAAATTGCGGCAAACGGTATTTTTTTCTTGCAAATGGCTGTATTTGGGGGTATAATTGAAAGGCTGACTAAACAAGGAAAGGTCGATAATATGAAAGAAAAAGCAACCAAGCCCACCGAAGAGAAGCTGAAACCGAAGCTGCTGTCGGTGATGAAGGGCTACACGAAAGCGCAGTTCGCAAAGGACGTAGTCGCAGGAGTGATCGTAGCGATAATCGCGCTGCCGTTGTCGATAGCGCTGGCGCTGGCATCGGGAGTTAACCCCGAGCAGGGACTGTACACCGCGATCGTGGCAGGCTTCATCGTTTCGCTGCTGGGAGGCAGCCGCGTACAGATAGCCGGACCCACCGCAGCTTTCGCGACGATAGTTGCCGGGATAGTTGCCTCGGAGGGCATGGACGGACTTATGATCTCCACGATCATGGCAGGAATACTGCTCATGCTCATGGGACTCTGCCGCTTCGGAGTACTTATAAAATATATCCCGAATACCATAACCGCAGGATTCACCTTCGGAATAGCGGTGACCATAGTCATCGGACAGATAAAGGACTTTCTGGGACTTACCTTCGAGCACGCCCCGATAGAGACCATGGAAAAGGTCACCGAGGTCGCCCGCTGCATAGGGACGTTCAACTGGCAGGCACTTCTGATCGGCGTGATATCGCTGGCGATACTTATACTCTGGCCGCGCCGTCTGGAGAAGATACCCGCCTCACTGATCGCCGTCATCGTGTGCTCCGCGATAGTGGAGCTCGCCGGCATGGACGTCAACACGATCGGCACGCTCTACAAGATATCCTCCGCACCTCCGCACCTCACCGTGCCCGAGGTCACCTTTGACAGAGTCCGCAGCCTCGTCCCGAACGCATTCACGATAGCCGTCCTCGCGGCAGTGGAGTCGCTGCTCTCGTGCGTAGTCGCAGACGGTATGGTCGGCTCGAAGCACCGCTCGAACATGGAGCTCATCGCGCAGGGCGCAGCAAACGTCGGCTCCGCATTTTTCGGCGGTATCCCCGCGACCGGAGCTATCGCACGAACAGCCGCCAACGTCAAGAACGGCGGACGCACCCCGATAGCCGGTATCGTACACTCTATCGTCGTGCTGATCATACTTGTCGTGATGATGAAATACGCAGCACTTATCCCCATGCCGACCATCGCCGCGATACTCTTCATCGTAGCGTACAATATGTGCGGCTGGCGCAACATCGCCAACACCGTCAAGACCGCGCCGAAGAGCGACATACTCGTGCTTTTCGTGACGCTGATATTCACAGTCGTGTTCGACCTCGTCGTAGCTATCGGCGCAGGACTTGTCCTCGCAGCACTTCTCTTCATGAAGCGCATGGCGGACGTCACTGAAGCCCACGCATGGGTGGACATCGACGACGAGGACACCGACCCCGACAATATCCTCCTGAAGAAGATACCGAAGAACACCCGCGTTTTCGAGATAAACGGACCCATGTTCTTTGCGGCGTCGAACAAGTACAGATACGTCCTCGACGACAAGAACATCGACGTTCTGTGCATACGCATGAGGAACGTCCCCGCGATAGACGCAGCGGGCGTCGAGGGACTGATGAACATCGTGAAGCGCTGCGAGCGCCACAACGTGAAGGTGGTATTCTCGCACGTCAACGAGCAGCCGATGCGCGCAATGGAGAAGGCAGGATTTGTGGAGCACGTCGGCAGGGAGAATTTCTGCGACCACATCGACACCGCACTGATACGCGCGGAGGAACTGGAGAACGAGATATCCGCGAAAAGAGCCTGACCGGCGCTTCGCAGCGTGACGCTGCACCCGCACTCCGCTTCCCCTCTTGACAACCCCCGTCCGCCCGTGTATAATGGGTATATCCAGAAAAAGGAAAGGATGTTCCATATGGCAGATGAAAAAGCAGCAGTAAACGTCGGCGAGGCGGCAGTCAAGCCGAAAAAGAAGGTACACGGGTGCTTTGTGTTCCTTGCGGGCGTACTTATCCTCTTTGCTGTAGCGTTCCTGATAGGCATAGCGTATCTCTTCCTCGTGTATGCGACCCCGAAGGGCGCGGTAAAACGCTATGTTAAGGCGATAAACGGCTGTGACATCGTAGGCTTCTACGACAACACGATCGCGGGAGAGACCCAGCTCACCCTCGCCCTGTCCGACACAAAGGATGTCGAGCGCTACCTTGAGAACCGCAGAGAATACTTCACAGACGGCAAAAGGGTCTCCAAGGTCGAGAAGGAGAAGATAGACGACTTCGAGGACAGCGCGGAATACAAGTTCCTCATGAGCAGCTACAAGAGCGCAGGCGTGGACATCGAGATAAAGGACATGGCGGAGGCCACCGTGACATTTGACAGCGGCGACGAGCAGGAGCTGATACTCTACAGATACAAGAACACATGGTATGTGGCTGATACGACGCTCATGCCCTATGTTGAAGAATACTCCGAATACAGCTACCAGATAAACTACCCGGGCACACAAAAACGCAGAAGCTGACACTTCCCCCTTGACAAACCCGCCGGATTCATGTATAATAGAATGTAATTGAAAGGCAGAGAAGGAGAGGAGTACGCAGGATCCGATTCCAGAGAGCCGCCGGGAGGTGCAAGGCGGTATGAGGAGAATGCGGAAGGTAGCTCCGGAGCCTCGCGGGTGAAGTCAGTGCAGACCGTAATATCTGTGCGGGACTGTAGTCTGCGGCGTGATCCTCACGTTACAGGGGATAAGAGTGCGGGGAAACACCCCGAATTCAGGTGGTAACACGGACTATAGTTCGCCCTGAGCATAAGGCTCGGGGCGATTTTTTTGTCCCGCGCACAGGACTAAAAAAACAAGGAGAGATCTCAATGGCAAAAGAACTTGCAAAGGCATACGACCCGAAATCGTTTGAGGACCGTATCTATGCCGCATGGAACGACGGCGGCTGCTTCCGCGCAGAGGCAGACCCCAAGAAGACACCCTACACGATAGTTATCCCGCCCCCGAATATCACCGGACAGCTCCACATGGGCCACGCGCTGGACGAGACCCTTCAGGACATACTTATCCGCTATAAGCGCATGAGCGGCTACAGCACTCTGTGGCTGCCGGGCACCGACCACGCTGCGATCGCGACTGAGGCAAAGATCGTAGAGGCAATGCGTAAGGAAGGCGTCACGAAGGAAGACCTCGGACGCGACGGCTTCATGGAGCGCGCATGGGAGTGGAAGAAGCAGTACGGCGGACGCATCGTCGAGCAGCTGAAGAAGCTCGGCTCCTCGTGCGACTGGTCGCGCGAGCGCTTCACAATGGACGAGGGCTGCTCCAAGGCGGTCAAGGAGGTATTCGTAAAGTACTACGAAAAGGGACTCATCTACCGCGGCGAGCGCATCATCAACTGGTGCCCCAAGTGCAAGACCTCCCTCTCCGACGCAGAGGTGACATACGAGGATCAGGCAGGACATTTCTGGCACCTGCGCTACAAGATAAAGGACGCCGACGGCTACATCGAGCTCGCCACGACACGTCCCGAGACGCTCCTCGGCGATACAGCCGTAGCAGTCAACCCCGCCGACGACCGCTACAAGGACCTCGTAGGCAAGACCGTCATACTCCCGCTCGTACACCGCGAGATACCGATAATCGCCGACGACTACGTTGAAATGGACTTCGGAACGGGCGTCGTAAAGATAACCCCCGCCCACGACCCGAACGACTTCGAGGTAGGACTCCGCCACAGTCTGCCCGTCATCAACGTCCTCAACGACGACGCCACGATAGTTGACGACTATCCCGCATACGCAGGCATGGACAGATACACCGCCCGCGAGAAGATAGTCGCAGACCTCGAGGCAGAGGGCGCCCTCCTCAAGATAGAGGACTACAGCCACAATGTCGGCACCTGCTACCGCTGCGGCACCACAGTCGAGCCGAAGGTATCTACTCAGTGGTTCGTAAAGATGAAGCCCCTCGCAGGACCCGCTATCGACGCCGTAAAGAACGGCGACACGAAGTTCGTCCCCGAGCGCTTCGACAAGATATACTTCCACTGGCTCGAGAACATCAAGGACTGGTGCATCTCGCGTCAGATCTGGTGGGGACACCAGATCCCCGCATTCTACTGCGACTCCTGCGGCGAGATGACCGTCACCAAGGAGAGCAGCGCAGTGTGTCCGAAGTGCGGCAAACCCATGAGGCAGGACCCCGACACCCTTGATACATGGTTCAGTTCTGCGCTCTGGCCGTTCTCGACCCTCGGCTTCCCGGAGAAGACCGCAGACCTCGACTACTTCTACCCCACGAACACCCTCGTCACCGGCTACGACATAATTTTCTTCTGGGTAATAAGAATGATGTTCAGCGGACTTGAGAACATGGGCAAGGTGCCGTTCGACACCGTCCTTATCCACGGACTTGTCCGCGACGCGCAGGGACGCAAGATGTCCAAGTCGCTCGGCAACGGCATAGACCCGCTCGAGGTCATCGACGAGTACGGCGCGGACGCTCTCCGCTTCATGCTCGCAACAGGAAACTCGCCCGGAAACGATATGCGCTACATCGACGAGAAGGTCAAGGCAGCCCGCAACTTCGCAAACAAGCTCTGGAACGCATCGCGTTTCATCATGATGAACCTCCCCGACGACTTCAAGTTCACCGGACTTCCCGCAGACCTTGAAGCAGAGGACAAGTGGCTCGTGAGCAAGTTCAACCAGCTCGCAAAGGAAGTCGGCGAGAACCTCGACAAGTACGAGCTCGGCGTCGCATCGCAGAAGATATACGACTTCATCTGGGACGTCTACTGCGACTGGTACATCGAGCTGACCAAGCCCCGCATACAGGCAGGCGGCGAGACGATGGCGAAGGCACAGGCAGTGCTCGTATGGGCAATGGAGGGAATGCTGAAGCTGCTGCACCCGTTCATGCCGTTCATCACGGAGGAGATATGGCAGGTGCTCACAGACGGCAGATCCATGCTCATTCTCGAGACCTACCCCACCTACGACAGCACTATAGACTTCACCGCGGAGGAGCGTGACTTCGAGAAGGTCATCTCGGCGATAAAGGCAGTCCGCAACGTCCGCACAGAGATGAACGTACCCCCGTCGGTAAAGGCGAAGCTGTTCATCGAGACCGCCGACAAGGAGCTTTTCCGCTCGTGTGAGATCTTCTTCCAGAAGCTCGCGTCCGCATCGGAGATAGAAGTCGGCGACAGCTTCTCCCACGAGAATTCCGCGAACGCCGTAACTGACTCCGCCCGCGTCTTTATCCCCATGGACGAGCTCGTAGACAAGGAGAAGGAGCTCGCACGCCTTGACAAGGAGCGCGCAAAGGTACAGAAGGACATCGACTTCCTGAGCGGCAAGCTGAACAATCAGGGCTTCGTCGCGAAGGCGCCCGCACAGCTCATCGAGGCTGAAAAGGCGAAGCTGGCGAAGGCACAGGAGAAAATGGACAAGATAATGCAGTCCATCGCCGCGTTCAAGTGATATGAGATTTACAGTACCGATCATAGAGACCGAGCGTCTTATCCTGCGCCCTCTCACAGTTGAGGACGCAGAGGACGTCTTCGGCTGGACGGGCGACGAGCGCGTCGCAAAGTACATGATATACACTACTCACCCCGACATCTCCGTGACGCAGGAGTGGCTGAAGACCACCTCCGACCTTGAAAACGAGTATCTGTGGGGTTTTGTCCGCAAGTCGGACGGCAGGCTGATAGGCTCGGGCAGTATCAGGTACAGGACAGACGAGCAGCGCTGGAGCTTCGGCTACAATATCCGCCATGACTGCTGGAACCAGGGCTACACTACCGAAGCCACGCTCCGCATGATGGACTACGTCCGCGAGGTACACGGCGCGAAGCGCTTCGTCGCAGAGCACGCCGTCGGGAATCCCGCTTCGGGGAGAGTCATGGAGAAATGCGGTCTGCACTATGTCCGGGACTGCGAATATACGCGCTTTGACGGCACCCGCGTCAAGGGCAGGGAATACGAACTGAATGATGATCAGACACCGGACGCTTGAGTTCTGCAAGCAAAGGAGAGTAAAATGAGAAACCGAAGTGTTGCATTTGTTGTCAGGGACGGAAAAATACTGGTAGAAAAAATGTGCTTCAGGGAAAGATCGTTTTACGCGCTCCCGGGAGGCGGCATAGAACCGGGCGAAACGCCGGAACAGGCGGCGATCCGCGAACTGAAAGAGGAATGCGGACTTGACGGTACCGTTATCCGCAAATTAGCAGAGGTTTACAATCAAGGCAGGACAGAGCATTCGTTTGAGGTAAGTGTACCGGATGATCAGGAGCCGGTTCTTGGCTGCGATCCCGAGGAACCGGCAGAAGCACAGGTGCTCAGGGAAGTCAGATGGATCAGGCTGAACGAGCTGCCGGAAAAGGACAGAGTGTTCATGTGGAGATTCGGCTTGCTGGAGATCACAGGCTATTTTGAAGAAGTACTGTCGTGGGGCGACGAGATCAGTTATCCCGGAATGGCAGACGGCTCAGAACGCCAATGACGTCTATGGACAGATATTAATGGAGGAAAAAATGATTAAGCATATAGTAATGTTCAAATTAAAGGACGCCGACGGACGCAGCGAGTACGAGAACGCACTTGAAGCGCAGAAGCGTTTTGAGGACGTCATCGCAAACGTCCCGCAGCTGAAAAGGGGAGAGGTGGTCATCAACTCGAAGGCCGCCCCGCAGGACAACTACACCATATCGCTGCTGTGCGATTTTGAGACGATAGACGACCTCAACGCATACCAGACCCACCCCGCGCACGTTGCATTCGGCAAATTCATCGGCACGGTAAAGACAGCCCGCGCCTGCATAGACTACGAGTATTGATTTAGGTCTCAGGTCTCAGGTATCAGGCGCGGAGCCCGCGCAGGCGGACACGTTGCCGCTCGTAAGCTCGCTTACTCTTAACAACGTCCCTACCCGTACATCGCATACGGAACTTTTCAACAACGGGATTCCAAAGGGAACCTGTTCCCTTTGGCGGAGTCCAGAGGCAGCGCCTCTGGTCGCTTCGCATTTGCTTTTAAGGCGAAGCGAAATTATCTGAAAGGCGCTCTGCAAGGGGTGAATCGAAAAACGATCCAGTGAATCGTTTTTCGAGAGGGGA
>JAEEGL011247404.1_pt1 | contig 16418 bp, 14 predicted proteins | sample 9134231 | NCBI WGS metagenome assembly JAEEGL01 (sample SAMN16246548, study PRJNA631951) | gut metagenome | biome: gut microbiome; feature: rumen; material: fiber-attached | host: Bos | place: Iran: Karaj | collected 2018-10
AACTATGGAAGCTATGAGAGATTGTAAGAGTGTAATGCCACACCTACATTTACCTGTTCAATCTGGTGATAATGACATATTAAAAATAATGAATAGAAAATATACATATGAAGAATATATGTCAAAGATTAATAGATTAAGAGAACTTGTTCCTGATATTTCTATTACAACTGATATTATTGTAGGCTTCCCAAATGAAACTGAAGAACAATTCCAAAACACATTAAAGCTAGTTGAAAATGCTAAATTTGAAGGTGCATTTACATTCATTTATTCACCAAGAGAAGGCACACCTGCAGCTAAAATGAAAGATGATGTAACTGAAGAAGAAAAGCATGATCGTTTAAATAGATTAATTGAAAAAACTAATGAAGGCTACTTAAGAGGACATGAAAGATTTGTAGGAGAAATAGTTGAAGTATTAGTTGATTCAGAATCTAAAAATGGTGATGGAATGATGTGTGGTTATTCAAAGCATCTTAAATTAACTCATTTTAAATCGAATGATAAATCATTAATTGGTAAAATAGTTAAAGTTAAAGTTACAGAAGCTAAAACATGGTTTATGATAGGTGAATTAGTTGAAGACTAAAGATAAAATCATTGATTATTTTAATTCTTTACCTGAAGTAAAAAGATTAAAAGAATTAGAACCATATATAAAAAATAATTCTGAAATTAGTAATAGATTTACTGAATTAAAGGATATTCAAAAGAAAATGGTAGCTTCTAAAGAATTTAATCAATTTAATCAATATAATGCCTATAAAAAAGAATATGAATTTAAAAAAGAAGAACTTTATAACCTACCATTTGTTGAAGAATATCTAGAATTAGTAGATGAAATAAATACAATACTAAATAATTTAAGTAATGAAATTAATTATTTAATTGATAAGGAAATAAATAAATAATGAAAGTATTTTTAATAATTACAGGTATAATTATGGGAATATCCTTCCTAGCTTATGTATTTGCTCTATTAGTAGATCATTTTGCCTCAGTAGAAGGATATGATAACCCAAAGGATTTTTGGAAAATATCTAGAAAAATCTTTGGATATTTATTTTTGATATCACTTGGAGTATTCTTTATAGCAAATTTTTTAGGATTTATAGGCTTAATACCATATTAGGATGAAAATATATGTTTCATCCTTTTATTTTTTATGATATAATTTTTATATATATAAGGATTTTAAAAGACCCCGAAAGGAGGACTATTATAATGAAAAAGTCATTTTTATTTGTTTTTAGTTTCTTTATTGCATCAATTTTTATTATGATTGGCATGCCAAATGTATATGCTGATTCATATTTGAGCGATAAAACTGAAATTGAAATGAATCTTGATGTACCTGGAGTAGAGGCAATATGTCAAACTGATGATGGTTATATTTGGATAGCGCAATATTCAGGTCTTATAAGATATGATTCTAAAGAACAAATAACATATAAATATTTTGAAGAAAATGGAATTAAGCATGAAATAATTAATGTTAGAGCATTAAAGCAGCTAAATAATGAATTATTCATTATGACAAAAACAGATTTATATAAATATGCTGATAATAAATTTCAAACAGTTAATTTTGATTTAGATTCATTTAAAAAAATGGTAGGAGCTGATTCTAATAGAAGTGTAGAATTATTAGAATTAGAATTAGATAGCTATAATTCTTTATTATATGTATCTACAGATATTGGCTTAATAAAATATGATATTAAAAACAATAAATCTTCATTTATAGAAGAAACTAAAGATAAAAAAGTAAATGATTGCGCGACATATAAAGATGGTAGCATTATGTTCTACGTATTAGATGATGGTATATATTCTAATGGTACTTTAATTCATTCTGATACAACAATATTAGATATTTATGTGTATGATAATAATTTATTAATAGGTAATACATCTGGCTTTAAAAAGAGAAATATTTTAAGCGGCGATGAAACAGATTATAAGACAGATATACCAACTGGCCAAGTAAATAAATTTTTATATTCTGAAAGCAATAAAATTTTATTTGTAGCTAGTGATAAAAAAGGCTTATATTGTGTTGATACCGAAGATTATTCCTATACTATTGCTGATTCATTAGCAAATAAGGATAAATTAGTTGATATTTTAGTCGATTATGAAAATAATTTATGGGTTGCATCACACAGCGTTTCAGCATCAGGATTATCTTTAATCACTAAAAATGCATTATTTAATTTATTATACGATGATGCATATTGGGCAAAGAAGATTTCTAATAAGCAAGTAAACGCAATTGAAAGATATGAAAATTATATCTTAATCGCATCTAATTCTCATGGTATTTTATCATATGACTTAAATCAAAAGAAAATAGTAGATAGCGATATTACAACTACAGTAATGTCTAAAATAAATGAATATGTTGAAAATTTAGGTGAAGAAGTCTCACCAGCATATTGTGATATTGAAATTTATAACAATGATTTATATTTTGCAGTATATGGAATAGGATTAGTAAAATATGATACTTTAACTAAAGAAGCAACTATTTATGGTAAAGCCTTTGTTGAAGATGATAATAATTTTGTAGAAATAAATGCTGATGGTACTAATAGCCTAGTTTCAAGAGCAAGACTATTAGATTTGAGATGCTTAAAAGCTTTTGATGGATATTTAATTATTGGATATCAAAATGGTGGTATCATTAAATTTGAAGATTCAAAATATACAGTATTTAATGTTGGTAAAACAGTATTAAATATTCATAAAGCTTCAAATGGTAATATTTTATTTGTATATACTAAAAAGATTTATGAGATTACTAAGGATTTAAAAAATCCTGTAGAAATTGAAACAGAAGCCAATGTTGATGGTAATAAATTAACTTTATTAGTTGATGATAATAAACTTTATTATAATTTAAATAGTAGATTATTCTGTTATGAAAAGAATGGAGATACAATATCAAATAGAGAAATAGTACTACCAGGCATCAAAGGCTCTATATTTGAAATTAAAAAAGTAAAAATAAAAGACAATAGTGGAAATATTTCATATAAGTTTATTATTGTAAGTCAAAATCAAATTTATATTACTGACTCATTAGATAAGGAATATTTAGATGAGGATAATAAATTAAAGAATTTTGATGTTTATGACTCATCTAATGGAATTAAATCAATCTATAATAATACATTTGGTTATTATGATGAAACTACATTAAAATATTATTTACAAACAACAGATGGTATTTTTGTATATGATTTTAATGAATTAGAAGAAGATATTCCAGCCCTAAAGACAGCAATTAATTCAATTGATATTGATGGCACAAATTACTATACTAATAATGTTACAGTAGATAAAAATGCATATCGTATTGTATTTAATATATCAATATTAGGATATAGACCAAACAAAGGTTATTCTCTATATTATAAATTAGATGGTGTTGATAGTGATTATATTCAAGTATTTAATGGAAATAGTGTATCTTACACAAATTTAAATGGTGGAAATTATACATTCCATTCATATGTATTAGATGAATATGGACAAAAGAGTAATGAAATAACTATCACAATTAGTAAGCCTAAAAAGATTTATGAAGAAGCAGGATTTTGGGTTGCCTTAATAATTACACTTATTATTGTCATTTTAGCTTTAAACTATTTTATTATTAAAAGAAGAACTAAAAAAGCAATTGAAAGACAAAATGAATATAAAGCAATTACTATTGAATCAATAGAAGCAATTGCCCGTACAATCGATGCTAAGGATAAATATACAAATGGTCACTCTAAACGTGTAGGTATTTATTCTAGAGAAATTGCAAGAGCCTTAAAATTATCTGATGAAGAAATCGATAATATTTATTATATTGCTTTACTTCATGATATTGGTAAGATTTCAATTCCACTTGAAATCTTAAATAAACCAGGTAGATTAACTGATGAAGAATTTGAAATAATGAAGACTCATACTACAGCTGGTGCTAAGATACTAGAAGGTATTTCAACTATTCCTCATATCGTAGAAGGTGCAAAATATCACCATGAGCGTTTTGGTGGCGGAGGATACCCAACTGGTATTAGTGGAGAAGAAATTCCATTTATCGCAAGAATCATTTGTTGTGCTGACTGCTATGATGCGATGGCTACGAAGAGAGTATATAAAGAACCTTATACAAAGGATAAGATTATTTCTGAATTTGAACGATGCAAAGGTTCACAATTTGATCCTAAGATTGCTGATATTGTTATTAAGCTAATCAAAGAAGACAGATTAAGATACGGAACTGAAATAAAAGAAGATAAAAAAGATTCTAATGAAGAATCTAATAAGGAGAATTAAAAATGTATTGTAAATACTGTGGTGCAGAAATAAAAAAAGAAGCTAATTTTTGCGAATACTGTGGTCGTGAGACAGATAAATCTTTAAAAGAAAAAGAAGAAGTTGATGCTGATACAGGTCCCTATAAAGCCTTTGCGGTAATAGGGTATGCATATGGATTTGCTTCACTAGCATTTTGCTGGTGTCCAGGTATGGTTTTGGCAATGATACCAGGAATTGTACTTTCATGTCTTGGTTTAAATAGCAAAAATGAAGAAAAAAGAAAAAAAGCTGCAACAGGTAGAAAATTAAATATTATTGCAACAGCGATAAATGCGTTTGTAACTATTGCATTTATTATTGTTTGGTTCGCATTTGTAATTCATGAAATAAACAAATTTTAGATAAAATAAAAAAAACCGTGGAAAACACGGTTTTCTTTATTATTCAGCGTCTTTTACTTCAGCGTCAACTACATTATCATTATTTTTCTTAGTAGGCATAGTAATGAAAGTTGCAAGTGCAGCAAGAACTGCAAAAATAACAATTATAATACCGAAGATAATTAATTGTGTACTCTTAGCAATTACTGGATCATCACCAATCATTAATGCACCTAAGATAATAGCTACTGCAGCAAATAATACAGCGATAACTGTAGCGATTACAAGAGCCTTAACTGGTTGCTTCTTGATTATACCAAAGATTAATGTTAAGATTACATCGCAAACTACGATTGCACCAACAACGATTAATACGTAAGGTACGAAATTTAAGAATAACCAAATTAATTCTGCACCTAGTCCTTTATTTGCTATAAAGAAAATACCTAAAGCTAATGTTGTACTTACGCCAATTGCTGCAATACCAAAATTAGTATCACCCTTAGATAAAATAGAAGCAACTAGTGCTAAAATTAAAACTAATGATGAAACAACTAATAATGCTATACCAATAGTAATTGATATACCTTCATATGCAGAACCAGCAGTTTGACCATCTGATGCAGCTCCTGCAACGATACATAAAATACCAACAACTAATAGAACTAAAGCACAAGCCCATTTAGCTATATTCTTTTTTACGAAATCCATTTTTTCTCCTTTCTGTATCATCTTTCTTGATAATAGATGATACTTATGCTACACTATATTATATAACAAAAAATATTGTTGTAAACTAAAAAATAAAAATTATAGTCTATTGGATAAAGGGGGAGTTATACATGGACAAAAGAGTAGAAAGAACCCAAAAGGCAATCTTTTCAGCCTATGTAGAATTAGCTTCGAAAAAGAAAAAATTTACAATTAAAGAAATATGTGAAATTGCTAATATTAATAAGTCAACATTCTATAGAAATTTTTTAGATTTAGATGACTTACAGCATAAAATCACTGAAAATATATCAGATTATATTATTAATAATTTTAAATCTATAGATTTATTATATGAAGATACTAAAAAATTTATTTTAGATTTTGCTTTATTAATACTAGAAATAGTAGAAAGAAATAATTTCGATATTCAAATATCTAAAATATCATCTTTAATTATGACATTAACTTTTAAATTTAAAGATTATTATACATCTAAAGATTTCCATAATTTCAATTTTGAACGTTCTATTTTTGTAACTGGTGGTATTATTGCATTCTTAGAGAGAAATGGTGATGTATTATTATCAGTTGCTGTAAAGGATTTATTAAATAACATTGATTTTATCAGTAAATATACTTCAGCAGTATTACATTTTAATTAATTAAAAAATGCACATTTTGAATGTGCATTTTTTTATAATATTTCTCGCTTAAAATATCCTCTTGTATCAGTTTCTTTATTGAAATATGATTTATTAGGATTTTTTATTTTATCTTTAAATTCATTAACAATTCTAATTACATCATCATATGATTCAGTAGTAAATTGTAATCTAATTCTAGAAGTAAGCTTAAATATATTATCTAAATCATCAATTAAATTTAATGGCTTTTCATTAACAATATGTGTAATACATCCATCATGGTATATTCCAAATTTTGCAATATCATCAGATATTTCATATTTATTTTGATTACATTTACCACATTCACCATAGCGTCTTAAAGGACAATACTTTAAAGTCATTAAATTTTGTTTTCCATAAACAATTATTTCTAAATTAGGATTATTACCATATTGATTTTTATAGCCATCAACCATGTTACATAAATCTTTATATGAAGCTTCTAAAGAAGGAGTAACATATTTTATACCTGCCTTATGTAGGTCATATATTGCTTTACTATTAATTACATTAAAAGAATAATCAGAGGTTAATTCCTTACCACTAAATTTATATATACCACCATAATTTCCAACAAGTATTGAATCATTATTTATATCTTTTAATTCTCCTACATAAGGAGCATAATTTTTGTAATATATATTTTCAATACCTGAATCCTTTAGTGCTTTATATTGCTCATCATTCACGCAAAAGGCAGTAATAGTTAAATCATCTTTATCATAATTTATCTTTTCAATTTTAGTATTAATTTCATTTAATTCACGTGAATGCTGCATAAATGAATTAATATTATAAATTAGATTACGTCTTGCTTCATTAATACCTGAAACAGTAATAAATAAATCACCAACTAAATGATTATTTATTTCCTTTAGATAAAAAGAAGTATCATTTAGCTTAGCTAATTGCTTAAATAATGTATCATCATCAATTGGTCTAGATTTAGCCTCTTGTAATAATTGTTCTGACTTACCACTAAATTTCTTCCCGTCGATAACTGTAGTTATTGTTAGATTTGAATTCTCTTTACCAAATATTTCAATTGTAATACCTTTTTTATATTTATTATCAATTGAAATATCAATAGTAGAATCAATCATTTTATATATTTTAGAATTAGGCTTCATGTCTTTGAAAATATTTAAATATGAAATACCTATAGATGATTGAACCTCTTTTTTATTCTTGTTATAAATAGTATCTATTGTAAAATAATAATCTAAGCCATTATTTTCAATTCTAATTCTATCTTTAACATTTAATGTTTTAGATAATTCGATTTCTGTTAGCTTATCCTTTTTATTTTTGATAATACCAATAAGTTCACCTTCATTACTACGTTTAGAGATATCTACAATAGTTCCTCTATCCTCTCCAAATAAGAAGCCTTTAGTATAATTTCTATGAAATACTGTTTCTAAAAGCGGTGTATTATATTTATTATCATCAATTTTTTTACGATATTCGCTTGTTACAATTTTTACATATTCAGGGCTTTTCATTCTACCCTCAAGCTTAATTGAATCAACACCTAAATTAATTAATTCCTTAAGATTAGAAGAAGTATTTAAATCTCTCATTGATAAAAAGAATGCTTTTTTATCTATAGGCTTACCATTTTTATATAATGTATATTCTCTTCTACAATTTTGACTACAGCGTCCTCTATTACCACTTCTTAATGTTAGAAGTGATGACATTAGGCATCCACCACTATAGGATACACAAAGTGCCCCATGAGCAAATACCTCAAGTGGCATATTAGAATTTGCTTTAAAATATTTTATTTCATCAATTGTATTTTCTCTTGCTACAACACAACGTCTAGCACCAAGTTCTTCAAAGAATTTAATATCATCTAAATTCTTAACTCCAGCCTGTGTTGATATATGTGCTTCCATGCCACTACAATTGTCTATAACATAATTAATTAAGGCATAATCAGCTAATATAAGTCCATCAACACCAATTTTATAAAGCTCTTTAACAAATGAAATACAATCATCTAATTCATCCTCTTTAATTATTGTATTTACTGTTACATATATTTTTTTATTTAAGCTATGAGCTAATATAAGAAGCTCTTTAAGCTCATCCATTGTTAAATTTTTAGCGTAAGCTCTAGCACCAAAACGCTCTGCTGCACAATATATTGCATCACAGCCATTATATAATGCTACTTTAGCTGAAGTAAAATCTCCTGCAGGAGATAGAAGCTCTGTCATAAATATCACCTTTAGTGATTTTAACATAATTTCACTTAATATTAAAGTTACTAAAACTTAAAATTGCACAAAAAATATGGTATAATGTATTAGGTGAAAAAATTATGAAGCAAAAAAAGGATAGACTAAAGGATTATATAAAAAGCTACCTTATTAATCATAATGATGAATTTAAGGAGCTATTATTATATAAAAATTTAAAAAAGAATAGCCAATCATATAAATTTTTAACTAATAGATTATATGTTTTAAGATTTATATTAAATCCTAATTTCGTAGATCGTATTTTATGTGATCAGTTTACTGAAGCATATAGAGTAGAAGATTTTGAAACATGCTATGAGGTATTAACCTATATTTATAAATACTATTTTATTGAAATAGAATTAAATTATATTGACTATCCTAGTAAGCTTAATAGAAAATTTATGGTTCCATTTAGAAATACAATAGCTGATTTAATCACATCTATTGTTGTATTACTTCGTGCTAGTGGAAATCATCTATGCAATATAACCACAAGTAAGATGGAATTAATCACCGAAGCGGAGAAGGTTGATGGATTACTAGAATTTAAGGATACTGTAGATTATGCTAGTAAATATCAAAATTATTATTTATTAGAGAATAAGGTATCTAAATTTTATTATGATTATGCAGATGGATATGAATTTAGCCTTGTTGTTAAAAAATCTATTCCAATTGATGATTCATTATGCATGAGCAATCTAATTTTATTAGAAGCAGAAGGCTATGGATTATTCGAAGATAATAGAATTATTTTAAATGATTATTTAAAGAATCCTAATGCGTATAACAGCTACGACAGAAAATTAGTTAAGGATATGATTCCTTTTAATTTCGAAGAGGTTGATATGGATTCATTAATATTATCATTTGAAAGAGAATATGCAAAGGTTAATGACTTATATTCATTTGATGATGATAAAGAGGTGCATTAAATGAAGAAAAAAACTAAATTAATTGTGTTTATTTTTATAGTTTTATTATTACCATTATTAGGTTCATGTACTTATATTAATTCATTGATGGAAATTGCAGAAGGAGCTACTGCGAATAAATCAATTCCTAATAAAGAATTAAATGTAAATTATTATGTAGATGATGAATTATATAAGACTGAAAAAACTACAAATAGAAGAAATTTTTCATTCCCAGACGATCCTAAAAAGGAAGGATTGAATTTTGGAGGATGGACTTATAAGGACACATATCAAACATTAAAAACAACAGATGTCATTTATACTGATAAAGATAGCATAGATTTATATGCATATTTTTCTAAAGGAACTCATTTTATAGATAATATAAAATATAATGGTCCATATTTATCATTAAATGCTATGCCATCACTTGGTGATGTTAATGTATTAGTTGTTCCAGTAGATTTAGGTGGATATACAACTAGTGATATGATTACAAGTATTAACGAAGCATTTAATGGAACAAGTGAATCTACAGGATTTGAGTCTGTATCAAGCTATTATAAAAAAAGTAGTAATGGAAGATTGAATTTAACATTTGATATTGATACTACCTGGTTTAAGCCATCTAAAGAGGCATCATATTATTCTAGCTATGATGCAACCAAGGATAGATATTATGATACAGGAAGTGGATTAATATTAAATGAATATCTTCAAGCAAGAGATAAAGATATTGATTTTTCAAAATATGATTCAGATAAAGATGGATATATAGATGCTATATGGATGATTTATAATGTAGAGCCATCCTATACTGATACTTCATTTTACTGGGCATATGTAACATTTAGCCAAAATAAATCCAAAAAATATGATGACATATATCCTAGATATTATGGTTTTGCAAGCTATTATTTCATTTACGAAAGAGAATTGCAAAAGAAATATAATAGAGAATTAGAATTATATGATATGTCAGATATCATCTACGATGCTCATACATATATTCATGAAACCGGTCATTTGATGGGATTAGATGATTATTATGATAATGATACATCAAAGGGTGGTACTGGAGGCTTATATACTGCAGGTATGATGGATGCTAACCAAGGCGATCTAAATACAATTGATAAGCTATTATTGGGCTGGATAGATCCATATGTTGTATATAATAATTCAGAAATTAAAACATATGACATTAGCTCATTTGCTGATACTAATGAAGTGATTTTAGTATCAAAATATAAACCAGGAAGTATATATTCTGAATATTATTTAATAGAGTTTTATTCTAATACAGGATTAAATGCTCACGATAAGCCTATTGATTATCCTTCAAATGCGTTAATTAGAATGCATAGATTAACAAATCTAAAGGATTATGGTATCAGAGTATTGCATATAAATGCTTCATTAACAAATGAATATAATGGAAAAACATATGATCAACCAATGGATTTTACGTATAATAATTCAACAACTAGAAATTTATTTGTAGATACCATTGTTTCTAGTACTTACGCTTATGAAACATCTTCAACAGGCAAAAGACAAATAATTAATTCATTAGCTTTATTTAATGAAGTAGGAATAGAATTTAATTTAAAGGAATCTGATTATAAAACCACAAATGGATCATCTGTTTTCTTTAATTTTAAAATAGATGAATTAACTACAACAGGTGCGAAGGTAAGCATTATTTTTTAATTAATTATTAGGAGCTGATATAATGAAAATTAAAAGAATAATATCATTATTATCATTAGCCTTTATATCTACATTAGTATTATCCTCTTGTGGAAAGGAGGATAATATTAGTGTAAAGGTAGAATCAATTCCATTTCACAATGGAGCTAAAGACTTTTATGATATGAAAGCTACATCAATAAATACATATTATGTTGATAATAGTAGTATTAAATATTGTGATGTAGGAGAATTTATGGTAGCCTTAGATGGCTTATATAAAACTCAATATTTTAATCGTTCAATATCAAGAATGAGAAATGTATATAATATTTATGCATATGCTAATACAGGTAAAAGTCTTGAAACACTTTCTACAACTATAGATTGGGTAAATGATACAATTACAATAAGTAATCCTATGTTTTTTAATCTAATTAATAGTCCAAGTAGTGTTGATTTTATGGCTCATATAAACCAAAAGGATGTTGATTCAGGAACTGTAGAAGCAAAGGTATTTAATCTAAAGGATTATGGCTTTAATATTTATTATAAAAATGGTAAATGCTTAGCTCCATTTTCTGTTTTAAATACAATTTTTGCTTCAAATGTTTATTATAATATTTATTATACTGGTGAAAAATATGTCGGATTATATTTTGATTTATCAGCATATGATGAAGAAAGTAAAAAGACTATAAAAACTAATGTATTAAATAATCAAGCACAAACAGAAGAATTAAGAGAAGAAACATATAATCATCTAAGATTTTTATTAGATAATTTTTATGGATTAAAGGAATATAAAAATATTTCTAATTTTGATGAAATATTATCAGGCTATAAAGAAGATATTATGTCTTTAGATCCTGAAGTTAACGCAGATGCATATTATAAATTATTTGTTAATTATTTTGATGAGCTTCATACTAGAATGGGTGCATATTCATTCTATCTTACCCCAGAGAATACAGTAGATAACTGGGATTTAGCTAAAACAAGCCAAGCTAGAATTAATTATAAGGCAACTGAAGAAAAACTAAAGAATTTATCAAAGGATATTTATACTGAAGCAGAACCAACATATAGAATTTATGATGAAACTGCAATAATTTATCTACCTTCCTTTACAACAGGCTCAACTGAAGATATTCAAAAAACTGATGGATATAAAAAGGATTCATATGAAGCTATGTTATGGGCATTAAAGAACATCGAAGGAAAGAATGTTAAAAATATAGTTTTAGACTTATCACTAAATGGTGGTGGTAATTTAGCAGCTTTATTTAGAGTGTTAGGTTTTATGTCAAATGATACAATCGATTATGTATCATATAATCCAATGTTTAAATCTAAATCTAAGATTGGAATAGATATAGATATTAACGCAGATAATGATTATACAGATGCTGATGCATTTAGTAATTATAATTGGTATGTTTTATCTGGATTAACTACATTTAGTGCTGCAAATAGCTGTACAGCTATGGCAAAATCCTTAGGTGCTAAGGTAATAGGTCAAAAATCAGGCGGTGGAATGTGTTCAGTATTCCCTGTAGTATTAGCAGATTCAACAACAGTAGAAATAAGCGGTCCTGATTGCCAAATGGCAAGTATTAACAATGAGGATGTATTCATTGAGGGCGGAGTAGATGCTGATATTAAGATAGATTATGAATATTTTTATAATATTGAATATATTAATTCTTTATTAACTAAGTAGGGGGTGTTATTATGGCTGTAAAGCTTTCAGTAATGGTAGAAGGATTAAAATGGGTCTGTGGACATGATACAGTTTATGTAAATATTAAAAAGAATACATTAGTAAATATCGCAGATCAATCAATGTCTGATTTACCATCAGATCATGCTATATTGGAAATAGAAGAGAACAAGGATGATTATATAGAACTTCCATCATATAAGCAAATTGATTTTAAAAAAATTGCCAATAATTATGTAGATACACTAAGTGAGGGAGCGGTTAAAACAAGATTAGAAAAAGCATTAAAGGGCTTTTTCCCAATGAAAAAGTTTTTAAAGGAAATTCAAATCTTTGAATATAATGATAATTGGTATAATTATCGAACTAAGGCTTTAAAAACAATTGCGATTAATTTTTTAAATATGAAAAATATAGAATATGAAGACGATATTTCATATTAGTAGATTTAATGATTAGTGCCTATTGGCACTTTTCTTTTTTTATTAATTATATTATAATTAATTAAAGAGGGTGCTTATTATGGAATTGAATAAGTATGAATTGTTAAACAGAAGCTACAGCTTTGTTTCTTTTGAAAACAAATCATTAACTATCGCTGTTAAATGTGGGGATGAAAAAACAGTTGATTTAATTACATTAAATAATGTTGAAAATATAATAGGTGATGTTAATAAAACTAATAAAATAATTTCAAAGGTTGAACATAAGGAAGATGGTAAAAAAATATTAGATTTAACCTTAGACGGTAAAACTCTAAAGCTTGAATATACTCATTTTAAGATTTGTAAAATTAAGGTATTTGAAAATTATATTTCCTTATATGAGGATGATTTAATTGAAATGAGTGGAGAATGGGAAAAAGAGTTTTCAACCTTTGGATACCTAAAAAATGAAGCAAAGGATTTAGCTAATCAAAGATTAATTATCGCTATGGATACTGAAACAAATAAACCAGTAGGTTATTTATATGGTCATAAATATAAAACTATTAATGCATCTGTAACAATCCCTAAGGGAGCATCTGTTTTTGAAATAGAGGAAATATTTGTAAGAAAGGATTATAGATGTAGGGGAATTGGTACATTAATGTTTAATGCCATAGAAGAAAAGATAAAAAATGAAGGAACATCATTTATTACCTTAACAACATCAACAAAGGATTATAAAAAAATATTACATTTCTATATCGATGAATTAGGTATGACATTTTGGCATGCAAGATTATTTAAGGAGTTAACATGATAAGAGTTAATGAATATATCTCTTTTTTGGAATCTACAGATAATCCGTTATCTGCTAGAGTCTATGTGATCAGTGGAAATGAGTATAAATATATTTTTGACGTAGGCTCAAATAAAGCTTCAAGAGAATTGATTGATAATATTAAAAATAGAAGAATTATAATATCTCATTTCCACACTGATCATATGGAAAATTTAAAAACATTTTATAATGATAGGAATAATCTATATATTGGCGATTATACCTATAAAATCCTAGGGTATGGTAATGTAATTACAGCACCAATTGAAATTAATGATGGAATTAATTTAAAGATTATTCCTATTCCGAATAGCCATGCGAAAGGATCATTAGGAGTAATTGTTAATAATGAATATTTATTAATTGGTGATGCCCTAGATGGTAATAGATATGGATTAAATGTAACATTATTAAATTCATTAATTAAGCAATTAAAGGAATTAGAATATAAATACATTCTTATAGGACATAAAAGTGATATTTTAATGAAAGAGGAAGTAATAAAAACATTAGAGTATTATTATTCAAAAAGAGAAAAAAATAAGCCATATATTGGCTATGATGTACTTTAAAAGCACTTTAATAATAATATTATTATTAAGGCTTTTTTTCTATGCTTTACAATTCTACTTGTTTTTGGTATAATTACTATGGCTTAATTTTTAGTTAAGACTAAAGTATTTATTATAGAAGGGAAACTAAATATGACTGATATGGAAGTAAAACAACAATTAAAAGATTTCTTTGTAAATGAATTAGGCGTAGACGCTAATGAATTACAATATGACACAATCCTTTTCAATGAAGGAATTGGTCTAGATTCAATTGACTCAATTGAATTAGTTTCATTCATTGATGAAACATTCGGTGTTCAAACATCTGGTATTGACAGAGCAAATTTCAAGAACATTGATACATTAGCAGCTTATATCGTTGCCCATATGAATTAATTTTTTATGATTGCAAACTTTTTATAAGCTTGCAATTATTTTTTATTTTTATAGATATTTTTTGGAGGTATTATTTTATGACAGATATTAAAAATCGTTGTGTCATCACAGGACTTGGTATGATTAATGCAATTGGTAATAGCGTAGATGAATGCTTCACTAATGCTAAAAATAGTGTTTCAGGCATTGAAAATACTACATCAGTTGATACTAAAGATTGTTATGCAACATTAGGTGCTGAGGTTAAGCATTTTGATTTATCAAAGATTAAAGGCACAGAAAATATGGATAGAGTTTCTAAGTTTGCAATCAAGGCAGCTACTGAAGCTATGGCTGATGCAAAGCTTTCTGATTTTAATGATGATACAAGAGTATCAGTAATTATGGGTTCTTGTGTTGGTGGTGCAGTTTCAATTGCTCACTATTATGAAAATAATCATGATGCATCAGATATTGAAAAAATGCCAATTTCAAGAATCGCAAATGATGTTGCAGCATATTTCCATATCGGTGGTGTTGTTACAAATATAGCAAATGCATGTGCAGCAGGTACAATCTCAATTGCCTATGCATGTGATTTAATTAGATCAAATAAGGCTGATATCGTATTAGCTGGTGGTACTGATTCATTCGCATCAGTTCCTTATGCTGGCTTCTTAGCACTTCATGCCTTAGATTCTAACCCATGTTCACCATTCAACCATTGTACAGGTATTACTCTAGGTGAAGGCTCAGGTGTAGTAGTAGTTGAATCTTATGAACATGCCCTAAAGAGAAAGGCAAAAATGTATTGTGAGGTTTTAGGCTCAGGTGTATCAAGTGATGCTCATCATATTACAGCACCAAGAGAAGATGGCGAAGGTCAAATGAACGCTATCAACTGGGCACTTGAAACTTCAGGTGTTAATAAAAATGAAATCGGCTATATCAATGCCCATGGTACTGGTACAGCTAAAAATGATAATGCAGAATTCTTATCATTACATACAATATTTGATGGAGCTAATGACAATTTATCAGTTTCATCAACTAAGGCAATGGTTGGTCACAGCTTAGGTGCAGCCGGTGCAATTGAAGCAGTATTTGCAATTAAGTGTTTAACAGAAAATGTCGTACTTCCTACTTTAAGATATACAGACGAAGATATTAAGAATCTTGCAGAAAAGGCAGGAAAGATTGATTTCGTTTATAATAAAGCAAAAGAAAAGAAGCTTGAGACAGTTATGTCTAACTCATTCGCATTCGGTGGAAATAATGCATCAATTATTTTCTCTAAGAATGAGGGAAGTGTTGTTGTAAAGAACAATACTAATAAGATTGCCGTTACAGGTTTAGGTATTGTAACACCACTTGGTAATGGTAAGGATGCATATGTTAATAACTATGCTACATTTAAGCCAGAGACATCATCAATTTCATCAACTGTTGAGCGTGCAAATTATGATGAGTTCGGTTTAGGTATGACATTCAGAAAGCATGATAATTTATCTAAGCTTCAAGTTGTATCAGGTATGA
>JAEEGL012817382.1_pt1 | contig 16418 bp, 14 predicted proteins | sample 9134231 | NCBI WGS metagenome assembly JAEEGL01 (sample SAMN16246548, study PRJNA631951) | gut metagenome | biome: gut microbiome; feature: rumen; material: fiber-attached | host: Bos | place: Iran: Karaj | collected 2018-10
GGAATTATCGATAACAGTGATATTTGCCACATCCTTAAGAAGAACTGTTCCCACTCCGTATATCACCACAAGAGGAGTGTTTTCCATTTCCTCTAAGGAACTGAATTCATTACCTATCTTAAGGAGCCATGAATTATCGTCCTTATCGTCGATATATCCCGCAGGCATATCAAAATTCTGGGCATAGATAAGCTGTGACAGGGTCTGAAGAGAGATCAGGTCATCGGAATTGGCTTTTTTCAGTGCCTCCTGTCTCTGTATCTCAAACTGGTCCAGTCCGTCCTGGAACTGCTGGAGAGCATCGTTATAAGAATCCCAGCCCTCATTGATCTGCTGCTGTCCGTCATTGATCTTATCCTGGCCGTCAGCGATCTGGTCATAGCCGTCCATTATCTGGTCATAGGCGGAATTGATCTGGTCCTGACCGTTTTCAAGCTGTTCTCTGGCCGCCTCAAGCTGTGTCCTTGCGGCAGCGATCTGAGCGGATGCCGATGCAAACTGGGTCGCAGCGTTCATCTTTGCTTTCTCCAGATCCGCATAGGACGCGATACCGGACTTTTTAAGTTCTTCTTTTGCGGAATTTACGGAGGCATTCAGGCCGTCCATGGTGGCTTTGGCTTCAGCGACCTTGACATACATAGCCTGAACAGCCGGATCATTCAGAGGATCAGCCGAACTGGCAACCAGTCCGTCATAGGTATCCTTCAGCGCATTATACTGTGCCGTGGCCATCTGAGCCTCGGTCTCAAGCACTGCGAGCTTGTCCAGAGCTTCACTGGCAGCCGCCAGCTGTCCGTAAATACTGTCTCTCTGGCTGTTGAGTTCAGCCTCCTTTTCATCCAGTTCTCTTCTGGCATCATCGATCTCTTCGATGGAATCCACAAGGTCATATTGGGACTGGATAAGATCCGCATAAGAGTCTGTCAGATCCTGAAGGCTGGTATTCAGATCGATCTGCGACTGGTTCAGATCGTTCTGCGAATCGATAAGCTGCTGTCTTGCATCGTCAAGGTCATCCTGGTTCTCCATGATGTCCGCAAGAGCATCATCAAGCTGTTCCTCGGCATATGCATAGATCTTCTCATTAAGAGCATCGACCTTATCCTGATCAAGGCTTATCTGAACAGTCTTCTCGATAAGTCCGCTGGGGCTTACGCTGGCCACGCCGTCCTGCCTTTCAAAGGCGGGAACAACAACCTCTTCGGCAAATCTGGACAGTTCGGTGATATCCATTCCCTCATATGAAACCGCAAGGTACTGGTTCGCCAGCATGTCGGTTCCAAGTTCCATTATGGAAGGTATGCCGACTCCGTCCGGCCAGCCGGCTCTTACGGTATCGATCTGGGTATAGATCTTGACCATGACGGAATCAAGATCCGTTCCGCTGTTAAACTCAAGCTCCACGATACCGTAATTTTCGTAGCTCATGGAGTAGATGTTCTTGACACCGGACACAGTTCCGAGAGCCTGCTCCAAAGGTTTTGATATGGTCTCTTCGACAGATTCCGGGGACTCTCCGGGATAAGTGGTGATGACCAGAACATAGGGCAGACTTATCTCGGGAAGCAGATCCAGCTGCATCCTTATGATACTTACGGTACCGAGAACGATCATGATGATTATCATGACCAGGACGGTAAATGGTTTTTTAACACTAAGCTTAGACATTTCTCTTCCTCAAAGCATCACACATTACATGGGCCGCCTGTGCGAACTGTTCTTCCGACAGGGATCCGAAATTAACAACAAATCCCGCCGGAGAAAAAACACGGTTATTGTAGCAATATTCCTGAAGCGAATTCAATGACCATCCGTATCTTTTCAGATAGTCCATGAACTTCTTTTCGTTCATCTTTCTCTTCGCTCTTAAAATGAAAGTCATTCCGCTGCCGTCGCCCTCACAGGTAAAGTATTCGGACAGACCGCTTTTTTCAATCTCCTCGAAGATAGCCTTTTTTCTCTTCTTATAAAAATTCCTGGTCCTGTTAAGATGTCTTTCGTAATATCCGTCCGAAATAAACGACGCAAGTGTCAGCTGTTCCGATGTGGATACGGTTCCGGATGAAAAATCCAGTCTTCGGGCATATTTCTCATACAGTTCATCGGGAAGGATCATATATGCGATCCTAAGGGAGGGTGACAGAGTCCTGGTGAAGGTATTCATGTAAATGACCCTGCCGGGATTGGATGCCACTATAGGAGGGACAGGCCTTCCCTCGAATCTGAATTCCGAATCGTAATCATCTTCAACGATCCACGCTCCCGTTTCCTCTGCCCATGAACACAGTGCAGCTCTTCTGGGTGCACTCATTACGCAACCCATGGGAAAATGATGGGAAGGTGACACGTGTATCATTTTGATATCGCTGCCATTCAGGCCATCGGTGATAAGACCGTTTTCATCCACAGGTATGTGAAGGCACTTATGTCCGCTGAATTCGTAGATCTTACATATGCACATATAACCCGGGTCTTCTACGGCAACCATTGCATCGGGGCCAAGAAGGCTGAGCAGTACATTACTGAGATAACCGGAGCCCGGTCCCACTATTATGTGCTCCGGATTGGGAGAAAATCCCCTGGCTCTTTCAAGATATCCGGCTATAGCTTCCCTTAAGGCCTGAAGCCCCCTTGCTTCGGGTGTTTTGATGCATTCCGCACGGGATTCCGTGAGAACTCTTCTTGCAAGCCTGGACCAGGTATCAAAGGGAAAAGCTTCCTCGGGAAGGCTTCCGTCCGTAAGGTTTATGCCCGGTTTTTTCACATTTTCCTGACATGCACAGCTTTCATCATACGCACGGACATCCACTTTTTTTCCTTCAGGAACGGTGAAGGCGCCGTCATAAGTAATGGCTTCCAGATCCAGGGCTACAAAATAACCCCTTTTTTCCCTGCTGACGATATATCCTTCGGTCACCAGCTGGGAATATGCATTGGCAACGGTGATCTCAGCGATACCGTTGTCCATTGCCATCTGTCTTCTGGAAGGAAGCCTGTCGCCGCTCTTTAACACACCCGCATGGATATCCTTCTTAATGCAGTCGTATAGAAACTCGTATAATGGCTTGTCGCCTCTCTTTTCCGTATCGTATATAAGCATTCTGGTATTATAAAAAACTTTTAAAATGGGTATATGAATAGTGCCAGTAAATGATTATACTTTGTGAAAATACTAAAAACAACAAAATTTACGCAGTTTAGAAATTATTAATTGCGTGTTAAGGAGGATTTATGAAACGAGTTGTTACCATCCAGGACATATCATGCATCGGAAAATGCTCCCTTACCGTGGCGCTTCCCATAATCAGTGCGGCGGGAATAGAGACTGCAATAGTTCCCACAGCGGTGCTTTCCACCCATACCATGTTCAAGGGATTTACCTTCAGGGACCTGACGGACGATATGGAACCCATCAGGGATCACTGGATAAAGGAAGGATTTAAATTCGATGCAATCTATACCGGATACCTGGGTAGTCTCAGGCAGATCGATATAGTTAAGAGTTATTTTGAATCCTTCGGAAAAGAGGCTGCTCTGAAGATCGTGGATCCCGCCATGGCAGATAACGGCAATCTCTACGTAGGATTCGACAAAGCCTTCGCTCTCGAGATGAGAAGCCTCTGTGAAGAATCGGACATCGCTCTTCCCAATATCTCGGAAGCTGCCCTTATGCTGGGAGAAGATTATCCCGGAGAAGAGGCTGCCGAAGACACGGTTAAGGAACTTCTTAAAAAACTTGCCGACAAGGGCGTTAAATTCCCCGTTATCACCGGCGTTACCCTTAAGGACGGCTCCTTCGGATTCCTGGGACTGGATTCCGCAAAGGACGAATTTATAAGCTACGGGATCGAGAAGATTCCCTACAAGTCCCATGGAACCGGTGATGTATATGCAAGCGCCTTTACAGGTGCTGTTGTAAACGGCAAAAGTATCTACGAAGCGCTTACAATAGCCGCAGACTTTACCACCGCCTGCATCAGAAATACATATAACGACCCCGACAGAGTAAATTATGCGGTGAACTTCGAACTTGAACTTCCAAACTACATATCAAGAGTAAGATAAATCAAAAGGCAGCCGCTTCAAACGGCTGCCTTGTTTTTACTGCTCTTTTACTATCTTTACTATCCTGCTGGTGCCCAGTCTCGATGCACCAAGTTCCATAAATTTCTCCGCATCTTCAAGGCTTGAGATCCCTCCCGCAGCTTTGATCTTAACTCCGGGTCCAACGTGTTCCGCAAAAAGCTTAACATCATCGAAGGTTGCTCCGGCACTTGCAAATCCGGTGGAAGTCTTGATGTAATCAGCTCCTGCTTCGGTAGCAAGCTCACACATTTTGATCTTCTCTTCATCGGTAAGCATGCAGGTTTCGATGATGACCTTAAGAATATGATTTCCGCATGCCTGTTTGATAAGGCTTATCTCCTGCTTTACGTAATCGTAATCCTTTGATTTCAGTCTTCCGATATTGATGACCATATCGATCTCATCCGCACCCTTATCAATAGCATCGAAGGTTTCAAGGACCTTTACGGTGGTGGTCATATTTCCGTTAGGAAAGCCTATAACTGTGCAGATCTTCATCTTATCGCCAACATAAGCCTTGGCATCCTTCACATAACAGGGCGGGATGCATACGGAAGCGGTATGATACTTCATGGCATCATCACAGAGAGCCTTTATATCCTCAAAAGTAGCATCCTGATGCAAAAGTGTGTGGTCACATACAGAAAGAATCTTTTCAATATCCATAAAACCGCCTCCTTTTAAAACGATATGATTATAATATCATAGTTTCCCCTAGCCAAAAACACCCTGCCGTCAGGCAGGGTGTTTTATCTTTAATCGAGTACGTTCTTGATGGCTATCACATTTCTCATGAAATAGATGGAGTTAACTTCAAGTCCGCGTCTTGGATTGGATTCATGGACTATCTGTCCGTTTCCGATGTAGAGAGCCACATGTGAACATCCTCCGTTTCCGTAGCAGACGATGTCTCCGGGCTGTGCTTCTTCAAGGCTTACCGAACGTCCCGCGGATGAATACTGTCCGGAAGGAGTTCTGGAAATGCTGATACCGAAATCCCTGAATACGTAGCAGGTGAATCCGGAACAGTCGGTTCCAGAAAGACTCTGGCCTCCGAGGATGTAGGGATTTCCCACAAACTGAAGTCCGTAATTGACGATGGCCATTCTGAGTTCGGATGTTGTAGCGTAATCGGTGCTCAGATTGGGAAGGGGTACGGTGCTTGCAGGTACTGCCACAGCTCCCGATCCGTTTCCTGAAGTGGTGGTGGCTCTGAGATTTCTCTCTTTTTCAGCCGCCTCTTCTTCCCTGATCTCTTCCAGGGTTCTTGCTGTCTTATATTCCTCGGATATGGTTATGTAGTCAGCGGAAACATATCCTTCCCTGCCGTCCGCATACTCTATCCTGATCCAGGTGATGCCGTCATCCTCTTCGTGCGCATCTGCTTCAAGCTCTCTTGATGCAAGGAACACTCTGGGATCGATGCCGTTCTCAACTATTACGGGATATCTCTCACCTCTTGTTACATATGTGAGGCACTCGGAATCAATGGAAGCTTCTTTTCTGACATTGAGCTGGCTTACAAGAATCTCTGCGTAATACTCGGTATAATTCTCAAGTCTGTTATACGCGGAAACTCCGGTAACAAGGAAATCGGAAAGAACATATCCTTCGGTCTGTCCGCTTCTCATGTGAATCCACTGGTCATTGTCATGATCGGGATCGGGGTCACCGGCGATGGAGGGATCTTCATCTTCAAGTACAGATCCAACGCTTCCGTCATACATACGGCCCACGATATCATATTCGGTTCCGGGGCCGGAACGCACATTACAATACTTGGGATTAGAATTGAAGATCGCAATGGAAAGATTGAGATACTCTTCCTCGATGACATCCGCGGGATCCATGATCTGGCGGGTGATGCTCCTGTAATTGCATGAACCGGGGGTGTAGGTATTCTGAGAATCGGAAAGAGTCTCGGAAAGTGTCGAAGATGTGTTGTTAAGCTCTCTTGATGCTCCTCCGGAAACAAGTCCGGCAGCATGTACATCTACGGAAAAAAGTACAGCAAAGGCTGCACCCGTAAAGCCCATTAATGAAGTTTTTAAAAGTCTCTTAATATCCATAATCAATTCTGCTCTTTTGAGGGAGCATAATTAATTATATAGGAAAAAAAGTAAAATGCAACACTTTTGTAACAATTTCGAAATAGTAGTTAATAAATATGGTAATTTTTGTAATAACACCACCAAAATACCACAAAATATTGCGTTTAAAGGCCGTAAATGTTATATTTCTCACGTCTGTAAAACCTAAAGGAGCGGATATATGAGATCATCCGATATAAATGCATATCTTAAGAAGAAACGCAAAAAAAGGATCATGACCGTAAGTGCGGTTTTAGGTCTGCTGGTACTGGTACTGTGTCTCGGATACGTTTTTTTGATACGTCCGGTTTTTTCAGATGAAGATCCCACAGGCGCGCCCGGCACCGAAGTTTCTGAGGAGCAGCCCGGGGAGGTTACGGGAGGAGAAGACATTCCCGAACCCATTGTAGAGCCTGAGCCCGAAGAACCGCCCTTTGAGGAATTCGATATCCATGTAATGATGGTGGGAGACGACCTTCTCCATATGGGACTGGTCAACCAGGGTATTGCCGCAGACGGAACTTTAAATTATGACTTTCTTTTCAAGGATATCCACGATTTCATCGATGCTGCGGATATTGCCATAATAAATCAGGAGTCTCCGATCGGAGGCAATGACAGAGGTTTTTCCGGATATCCCGCTTTCAACTCTCCTTCAGAGGTGGCAGATGCCATAGCTGCCGCGGGATTTGATGTGGTCCTTACCGCAACAAACCACACCTATGACCAGGGACTGGGAGGCCTTCTCTATTTCCACGATTACTTCACCACCAATTATCCCGAGATAAGCGTCGTGGGAACCCACAACCATCCGGGTGAAGATTCCAGGATAAACCGTTCGCCTTCATACTGGCTTGATAAATACGGTGTATCACCCAACGACCGTCCCGCTTTTGACGACCTTGAACTGGAACCCATGGATAAATACAACACTTCCGCTTTTGTGATAAGGGAAGTAAACGGCGTAAAGATCTCCATTCTCAATTACACCTACTCACACAACTGGGCTTCCTGGGCAAACGGCCTGGACGGATATCTCAACAGACTCTGCTACTATGATCCGGATACAAGGATGATCAACTTCGATGTGATCAACCCCGAGGTGCTTGAGGACATAAAGCTTGCAAGGGAAGTAAGCGATATCGTCATTGTCTGCCCCCACTGGGGATATGAATATTCCTTCGAGCCCTGTGCATACCAGAAGGATTTTGCAAGACAGATGATAGATGCCGGTGCCGATGTTATAATCGGAGCCCACCCCCATATAGTCGAGCCTGTTGAATATATAACCACCGACGCAGGCAATTCCGGTCTCTGCTATTACTCACTGGGAAATTTCATCCACTGCCAGGTTCCAAACTATACGAGCTTTGAAGGAATGGCATGGGTGGACATCCATGTTGATGCAGACGGCGCACATGTAGATCTTGACTCAAGCGGTGCCCTTCCCATGGTTGAATATCAGACCTGGAGCCCTCTCTACATTCAGGGTGTTTACCCTCTTGAGGATTTCACCGCGGAAATGGCTTCCAAGCACGCAAGTAACTACAGAAGCGGCGGTGCCATGACTCTTGATATACTGAATCAGTGGGACAGCAACCTCTTCGGTGAATACTCCCTAACCAAGGAAGACATTCTCGGTAACGCATCATAAGAAAAATAAAAACAAAGCTCCGGGCCTGCAGGCCCGGAGCTTTTTCATATGGTTTATTTTCTTATCTGTTTTCCAGATAGTCTATAGCTGCATCCAGCTGATTGTCAGAACCGTCTTCAAGAAATGCGTCATAATCCAGTTCAACCTCAATATCAGGTGCAATACCTATGCCGTGGATGGCAGTTCCGTTGGGAGTGTAATACTGGTCCGTGGTGAACTTGATACCGGATCCGTCGCTAAGGTAATAGAAGTTCTGTACGATTCCCTTACCGAAGGTATTGGTTCCTATGGTAATGGCCATACCGTTATCCTTTAACGCACCCGCCATGATCTCGGAAGCACTGGCGGTATATCCGTCGGTAAGTATTACCATCCTTCCGGTGAATTCATTCTTTCCGTCACACTCGTAGGCTTTTCTGTTACCTTGGGCATCCTCAATGGATACGATAACGCCTTTGCACATCAACTGTCTCGTGATGGCAAGAGTTGCCTTTAAAAGTCCGCCGGTATTATTTCTGAGATCCAGCACCAGATCCTGCATACCCTGACTCTTAAGATCTTTCATGGCTTCTTCGAACTGTTCGATGGCGATCTCGTCGAAATCCTTGATCCAGATATATCCCGTGGTATCGGTCAGCATCCTGTGCTCTACATCAGGCTTCGGAAGCTGTTTTCTCGTCATGGTAAAATCCAGGGTCTCGTCCGTGGATTCCCTATACATGGTCAATGCCACGCTGGTACCCTCTTCTCCGCGGATCAGGGCTGCGACTCCGTATCTGTCCAGACCCTCAACAGGTTCACCGTCCACCGCCTTGAAGATATCTCCCTCTTTTATTCCCGCTTCTTCCGCAGGACTGTTTTCAACTACTCCGGAGCAGTACACAACTCCGTCGGGAGTCTCCTTGATAAAAGCACCTATTCCGCAGAAATTACCCTCGTAATCACTGAATACCGCAGCAAGTTCCTCGGCATTGTAGTACTCCGCGTATTTATCACCTGTGCCGGCCATGAGACCATCCAGCATTCCTTCTCTCAGTGCATCCTCATCATAGTCATATATGGAATACAGTTTAAGGTAAGCTGCTATGGAGTCCGCCTTGGCCACCAGTTCCGAATCCGCAACTCCCGCGCCTCCGGACAGATAGATCTTTCTGTCCAGCATCAGGATAAAGATTATCGCCACAGACAAAAGAAACATCACCACCATACCACAGGCAAAGCCTGCGCCGAAGGGATGTTTCTTCTTTTTGATCTGTACGGGTTCCGGATTTTCCGACACAACTGTCGTGTTTTCGTTATTATCAGTCATCATTATTTTCCAAGATAGGGCCAGGGTGAAGTATATTCACCGTTAAGTCTTACGCCGAAATGAAGGTGAGGTCCGGTGGAGATACCGGTGGATCCTACCGCTCCGATGGTCTGACCCATAACAACCTTCTCGCCTTTTGAAACATAGATTGCCGAGCAGTGCTCATACACGGTATACAGTCCGCCGCCATGGTCAACCATTATGTAGTTACCCATTGCGGATGAATATGCGGCAGCGGCTACTTCACCGTCATATGCGGCATATATATCGGTGCCTGCGGGAGCAGCGAAATCGATTCCTCTGTGGAAAGTACTTGCACCCCTGGTGGGAGCATTTCTGTATCCGTAATCGGAAGAAACGTACTTGTAAGAAGCCATGGGGAAGCAGAACTGTCCGCCGTCGTAATGGAGTGCCTGTGCGCTTGCAAGACGCTTTCTCTCCTCCTCAATGGCTTTGGTAAGAGCCTCGATCTCCGCATCTCTTGCAGCGATCTGGGCAAGGTATGCATCAATGTCTGCCTGGGTGGCATTTATCTGCAGCTGATAATTGTTGATCTCGGCATTTTTTTCGTTTATAAGGCTTTCCTGGTTGGATTCTTCCTGTTCCGCAGCAGCCTTTGCTTCATCGAGGATTTCCTTCTGAAGATCCAGCTGTTCCTTACAAAGGGAGATATACTGCACATTGGCCTTATACTCTTCCCAGAGAGACCTGTCGGTCTTTACTATCTTCTCGATGTAATCCGCAGTTGTAAGAAGGTCACTGATGCTCCTTGCGGCAAGAAGCTGGTCGATCACATTCTGATCACCTTTTTCATACATCATCCTCATGCGGATGATCATTGCATCATGCTGTGTCGCTTCAGTCTCCTCAGCAAGTGCAAGTTCCGCCTCGGTCTGTGCGATCTCGATCTCCTTGGCGATTATCTGCTCGTTAAGTGCGGAAATATTCTGCTGCATCACTTCAAGTTCCGCATCCAGCTCTGTTACATAAGCATTAAGATCCGAGCGGAGCGCCTGAAGGGTATTCTGTGAAGCGGTAAGGTCGGTAACTCTTCCGGAAAGCTGTGCTCTTTCGGCATTTGCCGCATCTATCTCACGCTGCTTTTCCTCGATAAGCGCATTGGTATAAGTAACTGCACTTACCGGCGCAGTGATGCGGATGCAGCAGGCATATACAAGTACTGCAGCCGAAACAAACGCTATTACTCTTTTTAAAGCTTTTTTCTTCATATTCTCCGTAATCTCATACTTTGAGATATTTGCGTACGGTTATATAACTTCCGAGAAGTCCCATTCCAACGCCTATTCCAACGGAAACGGGAAGCAGTATCGCAAAGACTTCCTTAAGGCTCAAGAAGCTGAGCATACCGCTGAGCATTGAAAATCTGGTGGTGATTATGTCCAAGACATAACCATACAGGTACTTGATGATGTAAAGAGGCACAAGAGCTCCGATAAGTCCTATGAGCATTCCTTCCATTACGAAGGGAGCTCTTACGAAAAAGTCGGTGGCTCCGATGTACTTCATGATGCTGATCTCCTCAGCCCTGACGGTAATACCCACACGTACGGTGTTACTGATCAGGAAGATCGAAACAGCCAGGAGTATGATGATTATCGCTGCGGAGACATATACGAGCATAAGGTTGAATCCCGAAAAAGTGGAAGCCGTGAACTCGGAATATCTTACAAGTCTTACTTCGGGCTGGGCCTGAAGCCAGGCAACCAGGGAATCCTGCATATTGACATTCTTCAGGAAGACTTCATAGTTGTGCTCACCCTTCAAAGGGTTCTCGGGGAATCCCTGCTGGTAATCCTCTCCGAAATAACTGGGGCCGAAGGTTGCCCATATCTCTTCATCCGAATGGAACACCACATCCCTTACTTCGGTGGTTCTCTGAAGGAGTTTCTGTCCGAAGGCATCGACAGCCGCATCGGAAACATCCTCATTGAAAAATACGGTAACGGATACTCCTTCCTCCACGGTATAGAGGATATGCTGGAGATTGGCTACTATGGAATAAAACATTCCCAGAAGGAAGAGACATGCGGTGATGGTAGCCACGGATGCAAGGGTATACCATCCGTTTTTGAACATGTTGCGGATACCCTGCCAGAGGGTATACAGAAAGGTTCTAATCTTCATTTACGTATTCCCCTTCCTGCTCATCGCTTATGATCTCGCCGAGTTTCATGGCAACAACTCTTTTCTTCATGGAGTTGACTATGGTGGGGCTGTGGGTAACCACGATAACAGTGGTGCCCTGCTCGTTTATCTCCGCAAGAAGATCCATGATATCCCAGGAATTGTTGGGATCCAGGTTTCCTGTGGGCTCGTCCGCAAGAAGAATGGAGGGCTTATTAACGAGCGCTCTTGCGAGAGCCACTCTCTGCTGCTCACCTCCGGAAAGCTTTCTTACGTTTGCCTTATATTTTCCCGCAAGTCCAACCATTGAAAGAATGCTGGGAACATTGCGTCTCATCTCTCTTGAAGGCACTTCAATGATACGCTGCGCAAAGGCAACGTTCTCGTAAACGTTTCTGTCCTTGAGAAGTCTGAAGTCCTGGAATACGACACCGAGATTTCTTCTGAATTTCGGGATCTGGGAATGACGGAGTTTTCTTGTATTTTGTCCGGAAACATATACATCTCCGCCGGTGGGAAGTATCTCACGAAGCAGGAGTTTGATCAGTGTTGATTTACCGGATCCGCTGTCTCCTACTATAAATACGAATTCGCCTTTATCGATACGAAGCGTAACATTTTTTACTGCGGGATTACCCTTCTCAGGATAATTCATGCTCACATTATCGAGATAGATTATTCCGTTCTCCTCGATAAACTGATCGCGGGCAGCTTTTAACTTCTCTCTTCTGGTCATTTGAATCTTTCCTTAAAACTCGTTTTTCTTCATGTACTTCATGTATTTTACGACCATGAGTGCGATCTTGAAGGTGATCGCATCGTCAAATACCCTGAGATCGAGTCCGGTGCTCTTCTGGATCTTGTCCAGTCTGTAGACAAGGGTGTTCCTGTGAATGAAGAGCTGTCTCGATGTCTCGGAGACATTGAGTGAATTCTCGAAGAATTTATCAATGGTAGGAAGGATCTCGTCATCAAAGTCATCGATATCCCTTCCGTCAAAGATCTCTTTAATGAAAAGCCTGCAAAGAGGAATGGGAAGCTGGTAGATAAGTCTTCCGATGCCCAGTCCGCTGTATGCAATGACTTCTTTTTCCTCAAAGAATATCCTTCCTACGTCTGCTGCCATTCTGGCTTCCTTGTAGGAACGGCTGACTTCCTTGATCTCGGAAGCAATGCTTCCGTATGCGATCTTGATGCCGACTGCGCCTGCCTCGGCAAGAGCATTTCTGAGGTCTGAGGCGATGACCTCGATCTCTTCTTCCTGTTCCGCAGGCTTGTTCATGGGATGCTCAAGCTCAAGTACCACAACAACATCGGTCTCATCAACAGCAGTGACAAAACTTCTGGGATTGGATGAGCAAAAACTCCTCACAGTCTCCAGAATATTGATATCCTTGGTATTGGAACTCTCGGTAAGGATGACAACCCTGGGAGTATCTCCCACGATATGAAGCTTCTTGGCACGGCTGTAGATGTCCACCAGAAGAAGGTTGTCCAGAAGGAGATTCTTGAAGAAATTGTCCTTATCAAACCTCTCCCTGTAGGCAACGGAAAGACTCTGCACCTGAAATGCAGCCATTTTTCCAAGGGTATATACGTCTTCACCGGCTCCGCCTACCGCAAGAACATATTCAAGAGCCTGGTCATCGTATATCTTAAAATACTGATTGCCCTTGATTTCCTGTGAATCGGCACCCGATGAGGCGAATTCACCTGCGTCATTCTGGATCCCCGGAATATCACCGGTGGAAACTACAACTCTTCCCTCCGGGTCCGTGACAGCAAGTTCCACCCTTGCTATAGCCTTTAAGCCATCCAATGTTGCCTGAAGAATTTGATTAGAGATCATGTTTTACCCCACATTAATGCATAGGTTTATTTAGATATTATGTAAAACCCCAAAGAACAATATACAACAAAATGCACAAGAAAACAATAATTAACTTGTAAAAAATTGGCAAAAAATAACACCCCGGCGTAACCGGGGTGCAGATTTTTAAAAATGCACAAAATCACACTGACAGGTCGATATTGCCGCCCACAGCGGGATTAACGCTTCTTTCAAGGGCAGCGGCATCGATCATCTCAATGATCCCCTCACCTGCCGCCTGGTTATTGTCCAGTGCCTTGGCAAGGATCGCGGTGCTGACTTCATTTATCGTTGTTGAATTTTTGTAGAACACAGCCATTGAGGCAAGACCAACATCCATGTTTATCTCCCCGGGAGAAAGATCTCATTCCCTTTAGTAGAACTATTTTATCATGCAGGCAGTTCCTTTACAACAATTATGTAAACTGAATGCTATTTTCTCAAAGTGATGATACCGTCACCGATATCGATCCTGTCTTCCTTGAGAAGCTTTCCCACAGCGCGCTTGAACTCGTTCTTGCTCATTCCCGTGCGTTCCCTGATGAGTTCGGGATCGCTCTTGTCGTAAAAATCAAGCTTTCCGCCGTTTTCTTTAAGCATCTCCAGGATCTTTTCGGCATCGGTATTTCTCTGCATATATCCCTTGTCACGGACAGCGAGTTCAAGCCTTCCGTCCTCAAGGACTCTGGCCACCCTTGCGGTGATCTTCATTCCGGCCTCAAGCTTCTCCGCTGCACCGAACATTTCCTTTTTGGGAATAAGCGCCGAATACTTATCGTCAACTGCGACAAACGCGCCGAAATTATTGCTGATCAGATAGAGAGTTCCGACAACCGTGTCATCTTTTTTATATTCGGATCTGTCTTCCAGACTTTTGTATACGTCCATCCTGGCACACAGCCTGTCCGACTTATCCGCATACATGGTGACCAGGATCTCGTCTCCTTCGGAAACCTTATACGTCTGCTGTGCATAGGGTAAAAACAGATCCTTTTCAAGGCCCCAGGAAAGGAATGCTCCGATCCGTGTGACCTGGGCAACCTTAAGCCTTGCGAGGCCTCCTATGGTAAGTTCCGGAACCTTAAGTGTGGCGATCTGCCTGTCTTCGGAATCACGATATATGAAGGCTTCAACCTCGTCCCCTACCTGTGCGCCCTCGGGCACCCTGGAAGAGGGAAGAAGCACTCTTTCACCGGGAGTATCCCCGGCACCTTCCTCAGACAGATAAACTCCGAACTCAACCTTTTTGACTATCTTTAATTTTTGTACATAACCTGTTTTGATCATTTAAATTCCATTACCGCATATGCTGCGCCGTCTGCGTTCTCAAGTGATACTATGTATCCGCCGTCTTCAGTTTCCACCACCCTGGGGTGGATCACATCTCCCAAAAATGCCTGTGCCCTGTACTCTGCCCTGAATTTTCTTATCTCCATGCCTTCGGGAAGAAAGGATGCGGCTATGGCAACGTACTTACCATTGTTAACATGATGGTTTGCATCAAGGTGGGTGGGCTCTATGGTGATGGTCTTTTCAATCGTTCCTCCCTCAGGAACACGGATCTTGCGTTCTATGGGGCCCATGGGAAGAGGTTCCTCAGTCACATATCTTTCAGTCATCTCATCGGTCATCTTTGAGGGCTTAAAGGTTTCGGTATCCAGAAGCGCCCATATGGAATAGCACCTGACAATAATGTCATCTCCACTTTTCAAACCGAAGCATCTGTTTCCGATGAATCCGCGGAAACTTGTGGGATAAGTAAATACGGTAACGTTATCGCACAGTTCGGGAAGTCTGTCGATCTCTACCTGCCAGCTGTTCACAACCCAGAACAGTCCGTTGCTCCTGCAGTAATCAAGTCCCAGTCCAAGATCTTCCGACTGGAAAGTGGAGCAGTCCTGGAAGATATCTATAAGCCCCGGTATGGTCAGTTTCTTTTTTTCATCAACTCGGCTGTAGCCGATCCTTATATCGTAATCGTACATTTATTCTCCATTCAGGACAGATCGATCATGGACAGAACAACCGAAAGCAGGCAGGAAGCCACAAAAAGGATCATTCCCACATTTATCATAACGACAGAAAATCTCTTTCCGGAAGGGATCACGATCCTGCCGGGATTCATCGTGATCCTGCCTCTTGCAAGAGTCACGATAAAGATAACGATCCCTGCGATCACGCCGCCGAACACCATCATCATATAAAGTCCGTAGATTCCGAGCACTGTGGAATTTTCATATATGTACTCGGTTGCCAGTTCCAGGTCTCCTGATGAAAAGGCCTCCGAAAATTCATTAAGATCTATACCGCTTAAGACCAGCAAAGGTATCACACTTCCAAGGAAATTAATGATCACATGGTAGCTGATGGTAATGAGTATATTTCCTGTCTTAAGATAAATATACGCCAGGATGCATCCAAAAAGGAATGTATATATGCCCTGGGTAAGGTTCCCATGAAAAAGTCCGAACATCAGGCCCGATACCAAAACTGCGATCCAGTCGCCGTAGGCCTTAAATCTGTCCACCAGCAGTTTTCTGAAAAGCAGTTCCTCCACAACAGGTCCCACCATGACCATAAACAGAACATTGACCCACATTTCACCGGTGAGCACCATATTCTGCACCTCATTGGTGGCAGCAGTGGTTCCGGGAAAAAGTGTCTGAATGATCAGTCCTATATAGGTTCCGATAAAATTTCCCAGATACATGAAGCCGTAGGCAACGACAAATCCGCCGATGTACTGTGCAGGCCCCCAGGGGCGTCTTACGGGAGGCTCCGAAGGAACCTTCTTAAGTATGAGATATGCCACCGGAGCACCCCCAAGATACATGGGGATCAGTGCAAGCAACATTCTTGCCAGGTAATGATCAAGGAGCCCGGGAAAAAAAGCATCCACCACCAGTTTGATGATCACCTGCAATACGGAAGCAACGACCAGAAAAGCAAAATATGAAAGCCCTGTTCTGCTGAATACTTTACGGTGGGGCTTTGCTTCGAATACAGGAGTTACAGGCTGTAAACAAGGATTAACGTCCTGAGCCGGCTGTGCATAGGGATTAGGTTGTGCATAGGGATTCTCGAACTGAGGATTGCTATTTTCCATCCGACCTCACGTAAAAGGTTAAAAAAATGCCGAGGACTGTGTCCTCGGCTATAAGCAGGGCTACAAGGACTCGAACCTTGAAAATGACGGAATCAGAATCCGCTGCCTTACCATTTGGCTATAGCCCTATGTGCATTACGAAAACACATTATATACAA
>JAEEGL014519842.1_pt1 | contig 16418 bp, 16 predicted proteins | sample 9134231 | NCBI WGS metagenome assembly JAEEGL01 (sample SAMN16246548, study PRJNA631951) | gut metagenome | biome: gut microbiome; feature: rumen; material: fiber-attached | host: Bos | place: Iran: Karaj | collected 2018-10
AAGTAACTTTTTAGCAACTGATATTATTGCAGAACTATATGATGATAAAAGGGCTAAAAAATGTGTGTATGTAGGAATGTTTTTTGTTGTATTTTACTTAATCATTTCTCAGCTTATGCTTGCATTTATTCCAAGTCCAGAGGATTTAGCAGATCCAAGTATGAAAACATTATTTAGTTTAGCTCCAAGGGTATGTATTTCTAGTATAGTAATGTTATTTATTGCTAATATTTGTGATATTAAACTTTATAGTTTTATTAGTAAAAAAACTGGTGGAAAATTTATGTGGCTTAGAAACAACGTTTCTACAATTCTATGCAATGGTATAGAAAACTATGCGTTTGCATTTATGGCATTCTGGGGATTATATGACCTACCTATAATTATTTCTATAGCTACTTTATCTGCAATAATTGAAACACTTATTGCACTTTGTGATACACCATTTTTATATATTGCTAAAAAAGTAATAAAAATAGAAAACACAGAAAATAATTAGTGATATAATAAGTGAAGAAAACTAAAGAGGGGGAGAATATGAAAGATAAAATTAAAGGATACTTTAATTTGATAAACATTGCTGCAATTAGCCTTGTTTTGCCTGTTATTGTATTTTTATTTGGTTTTATCAAATTCTATATTGCTCTGCCAGTATCTTTAGTTTTTTTATTTACACTTTTTAAATTTATTAAGAATAATAAAAATATTGAAGGAAATACTTTAGGTAAAAAGAGCTGGATATACATTATTATTAGTTTGATAATAGTTTTTTTATGGATATTTTTATCTGGAATTGGAAGCTTTTCATATCAAAATGATGGAAGTCTAGAGTATTTATATGTATCAAGATTTGAAAAGGGAAACTATGTTGCATATGATTGGGATGTAAGAAATGCAGTTTTTAAAGACTTGGTAAATGAAAGCTGGCCTCTTAAGGTTCACCTTCAAGACCAGGCTATTATGGACTTTATTAAGATAGGTCCAGAATATGCGTTTTCATATTACTATACATATTGGCTTATACCTGCACTAGTTGGAAAGATATTTGGAATTGGAGTAGCAAATCTCTTCTTGCTTCTATATTCATTTATGCTTGTATTTTTAACAATTAATTTATTAAATAAGAAGTTAAAAGGAAATATTGTTATAACTACAATTATATTTATATTGTTTAGTGGTATGGATATTTTACTTTTTAGGAAACAGTTCCCAGATATAATATTTAAGTTTAATCATATAGAAAAAGCGATTACTTATTTGCAATATAGTTCGAACACGACACTTCTTTATTGGGTATTTAATCAATCTATAATGACATGGCTTGTTATGGCAGTATTAATTAACTTAGAAGATCTAAAGTCAATCTTATTTATCTCTGCTTTAACATTTGCATATTCACCATTTGCAACATTAGGTTTAGTTCCAATTGTAGCTGTTCTTATAATTAAGAATTATATTAATAAGGAAAAGATAGAAAAGATTAATAAAGAAGTAGTCTTTAAGTTTATTAGGCAGTTTATTTCTGTTGAAGCTTTATGTGCTATATTTCTTCTTATTATATATGGTACATACTATACTGCCTCAGATACAGCTATTGCAGATAAAGGATGGACATGGGACATTTCAAAAATGAGCTTTTTAGAATTCATAAAGCTATATGTGGAATTCATAGTAGTTGAAGTTCTTGTATATTTTATTTTGCTTGTAAGAAGAAATAAAAAAGACCCGATATTTTGGGTGGTAACTATTGAACTTGTTGTATTTCCATTTTATATAATGACGTATTCAAACGATTTAATGATGAGAGGATCTATACCAGCATTATTTATTCTATGTTATTTTGTTATTAAATATATGTTGGAGAGTGATAAAGTAAAAGTGATTATTCCAATGCTGATTGTACTTATTATTGGTTCAATTACACCTATTCATGAGATAAGCAGAAGCGTATTTGCAACAACAGTACTTCATAGAAGAGAACCAATTAATCCTTATATAGAATCAGTGGTTTGTCCTAAAACAATGGAGGGGACAAAGATATGTTATGACCAGTTTTATGTCAGTGAATATAATAATAAATTTTTCTTTAAATATTTATCAAAAGATATAAACTAAAAAGATGAGCTTGAAGCTCATCTTTTTTAGTTAGTTACTCTTTTTTGTTTAACAATGTGTTCGGCATATATTATTTCACATGAATGATTATCTATGTCAGTTCTTGAAAGACTTGATGGTCCCCAAACTGCAATTGTATTATTATCCTTCAAAACTTTTACATCTACTAAATACCCAGTGATTCTTACAATATCACCAATCTTAAGTGACATTAAAGCTTTTCTGGCATGGTCATCTTTTGGTATTATATGGTTATTTGATATTGATTTAACTAAATTTTCTTTACCATATTTAGATACTAAATATGGATCAAATCCAAGCATAACAATTCTTTTCATAACACTTTGATTAACAGAAAGATGTTCATATATGTTTTCATTGCTTCTTGCAAGAAATCCCCATGACAAGGTTAAGTCTCTTGGTGATATTTTATTAATGATACTTGATCCTAAAGTATCATGAGCAAGGGTAGAACCCATAATTGAAGATGAATAATCTTCAATACCTTCAACTTTTCCTGTTATATCATAGGATGCAAGTTCAACAATTGATACTTCTGTTCCTGAAACACTAAATCTTGTTCCTTGTTCTGGAATCATTTTTTGAATTGGTTCCGGGATATCATCGTGAAGTAAATTGTATGAAGCAACCATTCCTTTTTCATCTGATGAAATAGAAATTGAGCCAAATATTTTGGTAAAACCAACATATATTAAAATAATGATTAGAGTTATTGCAAATGATATATATAGGAGATTAAAAATTTGTGAAAAGGTTCCGTTTTTCTTTTTCTTCGCCATAAATCCTCCAAAATGAAAAAAGCTCTTTTTTAAGAGCTTTTTTTCTATATTGATAAATGTTTAATATGTCTTACTTCATCACGTAATTTATATAAATGCTCTTGTCTTTGTTTATAAGCGTGCTTGAATTCATCAAGCATTTCAGGGATCTTTTCAGGATCTTCCTGAGGTTTTAAGTAGCATTTGATTTCTAGTTTATAATACTCACGTTTATCTTCTGTCAAGGCATGTTGCATCCTATCATAATATTTTTGAGCTTCTGTAATTCTGTGAATTTCACTTTTTAAGAAATCTAAATAATCAGATCTTGCAACAATTTCCCATTCAGTGTCATCAATGATAACTTTGAATAAACATTGTAGTACTTTCTTATCAATTTTACCCATTCCAAGAGTTCCCATTCTCTTAACACCATCTTTGAAGTCTGATGGAGGAGATGGTCTTGCGTGATCAATCATAATATTTAATGCGTCTATAATACCAACGTGTGATTTATATTGACGTTTTGCAGTGATAGCTTCAAATTCATCTGCAACTCTTATGATTTGTGCCTCGTATGGAATTTGTTTATAGTTAACACCATTTGGATATCCAGTTCCGTCTAATGCTTCATGGTGATATAAAGCACCTGCAGCATAAGGACGAAGTTTAGGATCTTTCATACATATTTTATATCCTATTGTGGTGTGTGTTTTCATTATTTCAAATTCTTCATCTGTAAGTCTAGAAGGTTTTTGAAGAACTGATGGTGGAATGAAAATTTTACCAATATCATGAAGGTATGCACATGTTGTTGTGTAGATTGTAAAACCATTACTTAAATGCAATTTTTCACATAATCTACAGGTGATGTTAGCAACATTTTCTGAGTGACGTCTTGTAAATGCGTCTAGACCATCAAGCATCTTTAACTGATAACGAATACTTTCATCTAGGTTATATGACTTAATGGAAGTACTGTTATAAAAGTCAAATTTTTCGTTCATTTTTTACTCCTCATTTGTAAAAATAAAATATCTCTTATACATTTTATCTCTAAATATTTTTTCGGTCAAGATTTTACTTTAGTTTAAAAGCGTTAATTTAAGTACTTGAAAAATTAAAAAAACTATAATAATATAGTAACTGACTTAGCAAAAAGATTAGAGGAAAAAAGATGTATTTAAAAAGACTAGAAATGTATGGCTTTAAGTCTTTTGCTGATAAAACAGTATTAGATTTTATGCCAGGAATAACAACTGTAATTGGACCAAATGGTTCTGGAAAAAGTAATATATCTGATGCAATAAGATGGGTCTTAGGTGAACAAAGTATTAAATCACTAAGAGGCGCTAAAGCAGAAGATATTATTTTTGCTGGAACACAAAATAGAAGAGCTTTAGGTTATGCTGAGGCTTCTTTAGTGTTCGATAATTCAGATAATAAATTACCTATTGAGTATAATGAAGTTGTTGTTACAAGAAGACTATATAGAACAGGTGAGAGTGGATACTTCATTAATAAAGCACCAGTAAGATTAAAAGACGTATTAGAACTTTTCATGGATACTGGTATTGGTAAAGACGGATATTCTATTATTGGACAGGGTAAAATTGAAGCAATATTAAGTAATAAATCTGAAGATAGACGTCATATATTTGAAGAAGCTGCAGGTATTGTTAAATACAGAGTTAGAAAAGAAGAATCAGAAAAGAAATTAGAGCAAACAAAGCTAAATCTTCTTAGAATTAATGACATTATAAATGAAATAGAATCTAATATTGAGCCACTTAAGGCTCAATCAGAAAAGGCTAAGATGTTTTTGAATTTAAGAGATGAACTTAAAAACATAGAAGTAGGACTTTTCTTATATAATATAGATGACTATAAAAAACAAATTGATAAAATTGTTGAGAATATCGATTTATTAGAAACACAAAAAGTAAAAGAAGATGAAGTTTATAATAACTACCAGATGGAAAAAGATTCATTAAGAGAAACAGTTAATAAATTGGTAGAAGAAATAGAAAGTACTCAAAATTTGGGATTCGAAGGGAACCAAAAGAAAGAACAATATAATAGTGATATTAAAGTATGTGAAGAAAGAATAGCAAATAAAAATGATAATTTCGAAAGATACTTAAATGAAATTGAATAATTAAAGGCAAGAAATAAAGAATTAGAGGAAGAAAAAGTTGGTAAAGCTAGCAAGAAAGAATCACTGTTTACTAACAAAGAAAAATATGAAAAAGAGCTTGCTGAAAAGGAAAAAGAACTTGCAAGTTATACCAAAACACTTTCTGAAAAAGACATTGAAATAGAAGCTAAAAAGAAAAACGTACAAGACAATACTGATCAAAAATATGAACTTATTGCAGATCAAAATACTCAAAAGGCAAATTATGATAATTTAGTAAAGCAAGAAAAGACAATTAATTCAGAGATTGATTCTACTATATCGGAACTTGATGAAACAAGAACTACTAAGTCTGAAATGTCAAGTGGATTTTCTGTTATAGAAAATAAAAGAAATATTTTTAAAGAATCAATTGAGTCTATGGCTAAAGAAAAAGATTCAAGTGATGATAAGATTAATGACTTTAATACTAGAATTAACAATTTAGAGACAGAGTATAGAATTAAAGAAGCAAGATATAGATTTTTAGTTGAAACAGAGAAAGAAAAAGAAGGATATACTAAGAGTGTTAAATTATTACTTCAAGCTACTGAAAATGATAAATCTTTATCAAAAGGTGTTCATGGAGTACTAGCTAATCTAATTAGTGTTGACAAAGAATATGAGGTAGCATTTGAAATGGCTCTTGGAGGAGCTCTTCAAAATATTGTTACTGATTCAGAAGAAGAAGCTAAAAGACTAGTAAAATTCTTAAGAGATAATAACTTAGGTAGGGCATCATTCTTACCAATAACATCTGTTAAAGGACAAAAATTAGCATCATATGATGCAAGAGGAATAGCAGGAGTTGTTGGTGTAGCATCTGACCTAGTTAAAGTTGATAAAAAATATTATGATATAGTTCTAAATTTACTTGGTAAGACAGTAGTAGTAGAAGACATTGATGGAGCAGTTGAACTTGCAAAGAAGAATGCTTATAAATTTAGAATAGTTACTTTAAAAGGTGATGTTATTAACCCATCGGGTGCAATTTCTGGTGGATCAGTTGTTAACAAAACTACAAGTATATTAGGTAGAACAAGTGAAATCTCATCATTAGAAAAAGAATTAAAAGAAATAAGAGCAAAGATAGAAAAACTAGAAAAAGAAAAAGCTGATTTTGAAAAATCAATAAGTGATATACTTGCAAAATTTGAATCAAAACAAAAAGAATCACAAGAATTAGAAATTACATATGCAACTGAAAAACAAAAGATGGACAATATAGAAGAACAAATTTCTAAACTAAGTGGAACTTTAGAAAAATTAAGAAATTCTTTAAAAGATATCAAAAAGGAAAAAGAAGAAAACATAGCTAATCAAAAAACTATTGAAGAAAAGATTAAAGGTCTAGATTCAGAAAATGAGAAGTTAAGTAAAATTATAGAAGACTTTTCTATTAACAATAAAGAGAATCAAAAGTATATCGACGATTTAAATTTTGATATTACTAACTTGAAGATTTCAGTATCATCATTTGACGAAAGTGGAACATCACTTGACGAAATGATTGAGAGAATTGATCATGATATTGAAAACAACAATAATCAGATTAAACAAAAAACTGAAGCTAGAGAAAACTTTGAAAAAGACAATAAAGAGTTAGCTTCTAAGATAGAAGAGACAAAAGCATTAATTGCAAAACTTGAAGAAGATATTTTAGGAAGCTCAGACAAAGTTGAAAAACTAAAACAAGAAAGACAAGAAAAGAACGATAAGCTTGACGAAATAGAAGAGACTTTAGAAGAACAATCTGAGAAGATTGAAACTATTAAAAATCAAATTTCAAAGAATGACTTAAAGAAATCTAAGATTGAGCTTGAACTTGATCAAGTAATTAACAAGATGTGGGAAGAGTATGAACTTACTCCTAATAATACAGGAGATATAGCAAAAGCAGAAAAACCACAAGAAGTTCAAAAGAAAGTTAACAGTATAAGAAATGAAATTAAAGAACTTGGAAGTATCAATGTTGACGCTATTAAAGAATATCAAGATACTAAAGAAAGATATGACTTTATGTGTGAACAAAGATTAGACTTAGAAGACACTATGTCAAAACTAAGAAAGATAATTGTTGAGATGACAGAGACAATGCAAAAGCAATTCTCTGAAAAATTCAAGATAATTAACAAGAACTTTAATGAAGTATTCATCGAACTATTCGGTGGAGGAAAAGCAGAGCTTATACTTGAAGATAAGAACGACATCTTAGAGACAGGAATCGACATTCAAGTTCAACCACCAGGAAAGAAACTTCAAAATATGATGCTTCTATCAGGTGGAGAAAAAGCATTTACTGCAATAGCACTTCTATTTGCAATTTTAAAAATGAATCCTGCACCATTCTGTGTGTTAGATGAAATCGAAGCTGCATTAGATGATGTAAATGTTTATAGATTTGCAGAGTATTTAAGAAAGTTTGCTAAAGAATCACAATTCTTAGTTATAACTCACAGAAAAGGAACAATGGAAGTTGCAGATACTGTTTATGGTATCACAATGGAGGAGAAAGGCATTAGTAAACTTCTTTCTATGAAGCTTAGTCAAGCAAAGAAAATAGTATAAAATTTATGCCATATTTTGCATATAAAATATGGCATATTTTTTTGTGGTTTTTTTCTATAAAAGTTGTATCAAGGGTTTTGAAAAAATGGGGGACTTGACAAAAAAATTTTATGGGTTTTGAAATCAAAAAAATGACAAAAATGTCAAAAAAATGGTGTTTTACAAAAAGACAATTAATCTTATTGGTAGAAAAACGGAGAAAAAAAGAGATAAAATATAATATAGTGAATAATCATGCAAATTCAACGAACTCGACTTGGAATATTTTAAAATGTCTTTGAATTCACTCGAATTTGACAAAAAAGATGGTTTGAAATGGCAATTTTGTTGTAGTATAATAGCACATGTGGCAATTTTTAGGATAACGTAAAGGAGAGTGGATGTTTATTTTAAAAAATTGGATAATTTACTATACTAAAGAAGTTGTTAAAATAGTAAAAGTAATTACAATTGGAGTAGGAATTATTTTAACAGTAGCATGTATAAAATATAAACCTGTATATAAAGTCACAATGTCAGGTGAAACAATTGGATACATTACAAACAGAGAATTACTTGAAACAAAGATAGAAAAGTTCATAAACGATAAGAGTGGTAACATAGCATTTAAGGATATCGCAGAATTACCATCTTACGAATTTAAATTAGTAGACAAATCAATAGAATCAGATATAGAAAGTTCTAATAAAGTAATGTTAGCAGTTAAAGATGCAACAACAACTACTTATAAGTTTTTTGCTATAACATCTGATGGTGAACAAAAAGCAGTAGTTGCATCACAAGATGAAGCTAACGAAGTTATTGAACAAACAAAACAAGGCTTAAATGAAAATGTAGACTTAAAACTAGGTATAGTTGATGTTTACACTACAGAAAACAAAATGGATTCAAAAGAATTCGCACAAACAACGTTAACAGAGCTTAAAGATGCTAAGACTAAAGAATATGAAGAAAAGAAAGCTGAAGAAGAAAGAGCAAAAAGAGCAGCTGCTTTAAAAGCACAAGCTAAAAGTTTCGCTATGGCACAATCAACTACTACATCAGTAGGTGCATCTGGTGCTATAAATGGAATGAGCTTACAAATACCAGTTGGTGGTAGTATATCATCAAGATTTGGTGCTAGAGGCTCAAGATCTTCAATGCATACTGGACTTGATATTGCAACATCTTCAGGAACTGGAGTAAGACCAATTGCTGGAGGTACAGTAGTCTTTGCAGGATATAAAGGAAGCTATGGAAATTTAATAATTGTTGATCACGGAAACGGCGTATCATCATATTATGCACACTTAAGTGCAATATATGTTGGTGCAGGATCTGGCGTAAGCACAGGTTCAACTATAGGTGCTGTTGGATCAACAGGTAATTCAACTGGACCACATTTACACTTAGAGATAAGAATAAATGGTAGTCCTGTAAATCCTCAGAATTATTTATATTAAAATAAGAAAAAATGAAGTATGACTTTACAGTTATACTTCATTTTTTTGTGTAACAAAAATATATACCTCCGTTATCATTTATGTAACATTGGTAAAAAATATTGACTTTTTACCGCGTATAGGGTAAAAAATAAGTAGATATATGAATTCAAAGGAGAAGATTAAGATGGAAGAAAATACAAATGTAAGTGAAAAAAATAGATTAACAGCATTAATGTTATGTTGGTTTTTAGGATTCTTTGGAGTACATCGTTTATATGCTGGAAAAATAGGAACTGGATTTTTAATGTTATATGGAACAATTTGTTCAGCAGTTATATTAGCAGCAAACGTACCAATTGGTTTAATGTGCTTTATAACAATGCTTGCATATGTAGTTAATGATTTTGCAGTATTAGCATTAGGACAATTCAAAGATTGCTATGGAAAATATATGTGCAGTGATGAACTTAAATAATATATAAAAATGAAGAAGTCGAAAGACTTCTTTTTTTGTTGACTAAAATAATTAATGGGCATATAATTAGACTAACATCAAAACAAAAAGGGAGGATAATGATGGACGAAAATGATAATAATATGTTTAATAAAGATGCTGTAAAAGAAACTGCATCAGATGTTAAAAATGAGACAATTGATGCATTCAATCAAGTAAAAGATACAGTAAAAAATACTGACTTTAAAGATGAGGCAAAAAATACAAAAGGATTCTTGCTAGATTTTATAGCTAATCCAGTTGGTCTACTTTCTTCAGTAGCAAATGGACTAAGATCAGTTTTAGGAACAACAATGTTCTTTATGATAGTTTGGATTGCTATATCATTTGTAGATAGATTTTTCGATAACATTGGCTTATCATATAAATTTTCTACAAAACTATTATATTTAGTAAAATCTATAACAACACCAATATTAACTATATTAATACCAGCAATTGTTATTTATGTACTAAATAAAGATAATAAGAAATCACTTCTTATTGTTATTCAAGTTTTAATACTTGCATATGTACCAATTATTATTAATAGAGTTATTAACTTTGCTGGTGGAATTTTAGGACATGGTGTTTTAGGATACCTTTCATATATAACAACAGTTTTATCAGCAATAGCTACAGTGCTTAGATTCTTTGGTATTAAAGAATTATATGGTGAAGAAGATCATGCAAAAGCATTCAAGAATTTCTTCTGGGTAACACTTATAACACAAGTATGTTTCTTAATTTTGTCAATACTAAACTTAATATAAGAGAAAGACTAAAATCGCTAGAAATAGCGATTTTTTCTTGCACTTTTTAACGTTTCATTATATAATTACGTATTATTGAAGGGAGATGAAATTATGGCAATAAGTAAAGAACAAATTATTCATGTTGCAAACCTTGCGTGTTTAAACTTGACAGACGAAGAAATAACAAGATACACAAAAGATATGCAAGAAATTATCGAGTTTGCAAATACTATTAATAATGTCAATACAGACGGATTAAATGAGACTATAGCAGCAAACGAAAAATGTAATGCTTTCAGAAAAGATGAAGTAAAAGTATTTGAGAATAGAGACTTACTTTTACAAAATGCTCCTAGTCAAGATGAGGGTATGTTTAGAATACCTAAAGTAATAAAGTAGAGGTAAAAGATGATTTTTGGTATTGATATAGATGATACAATTTCTAATACTTATGAAGTAATAATGGCATATGCACAAGAATATACTATCAATTTCTTAAAAAGAGAACCACTTCTTCGTGAAGAATTGGACTGTACAAATCATATGTATGCACAATATTTACATATGTGGAATGATAGTGATGACAAAGAATTTTTGGCAAATTATTATGAGAGATTAATTAATAATGTAAGACCAAAAACTTTGGCTCTTGAGTATTTGAATAAGATTCATGATGAAGGTAATAAAATTATCATTATAACAGCAAGATGGAAAAATGAATACTTTGATGTTGTTGAAGCAACAAAAAGATGGCTTGAAAGATATAATGTACCTTATGATGAATTAATTACAGATGCTGATGACAAAGTCAGAATATGTCAAGATAAAAATATAGACGTTTTTATTGATGACAGTTTATATAATTGTAAGAAGGTTGCAGATGCTGGAATAAAATCATATATAATGGACGCTATCATAAATAGAGGAGAGAAGTTTGATAACGTTACTAGAGTTTATTCATGGCCTCATTTGTATATGAGATTGAAAGAGGATAAATAGTAGGAGGAATGAAGATGGAACTATACGAACTTACTGTTCATGAATTAGTTGAAAAATTAAATAGCGGTGAAATAACATCTGAAGAAGTAGTTAAAAGCTATTTTGATAGAATAAAAGAAAAAGACGATAAAGTAAAAGCATATGTTTCTTTATTAGAAAAAGACGCTATTGCTAAAGCAAAAGCTGTAGATGAGAAAAGAAAAAACGGAGAAAAAGTTTCTAGATATGCAGGTGTTCCAATTGGTATTAAAGACAATATGTGTATTAAAGGAACAAAAACAACATGTAGTTCAAAAATGCTTGAGAATTTTGTATCTCCATATAACGCTACAGTAATTGAAAAAATGAATGATGAGGACATGATTTATTTAGGAAAATTAAACATGGACGAATTTGCTATGGGTGGTTCAACAGAGCACTCTGCATTTTTCAAAACTCGTAATCCATGGGATTTAGATAGAGTACCAGGTGGTTCATCAGGGGGTAGTGCTGCAGCAGTAGCTTCAGATATGGCACCATGGGCACTTGGAAGTGATACAGGTGGATCTATTCGTCAACCATCATCACTATGTGGTGTAGTTGGAATGAAACCAACATATGGTTTAGTTTCAAGATATGGATTAGTAGCATTTGCTTCATCACTTGACCAAATTGGACCTATAACAAAAGATGTTACAGATTCAGCAGAACTATTAAATATAATTGCTGGTCATGATGAAATGGATTCTACATCAATGGACCTTCCTAAGAAAGATTATACTAAAGCATTAGTAAATGATGTTAAGGGAATGAAAATAGGACTTCCTAAAGAGTATATTGGAGAAGGAACAGATGAAGAAGTTAGAAAGGCAATTTTAGATGTTGCCAAAAAATATGAAGAAATGGGAGCAACTGTTGAAGAGTGTTCACTAGATGTTGGAAAATATGCAACAGCTGTTTACTATATTATAGCCTGCGCTGAAGCAAGTTCAAATCTTGGAAGATTTGATGGAATAAGATATGGATATAGAACAGAACACTTTGATAACTTAAGTGATATTTATAGAAATTCAAGATCAGAAGGATTTGGACCTGAAGTAAAAAGAAGAATAATTCTTGGAACTTACGTACTATCTTCTGGATACTATGATGCATATTATAAGAAAGCTCAAAAAGTTAGAACAGTTATCAAGAATGCATATAATGAATTATTTGAAAAATATGATTTATTGTTAACACCAACTTCACCAACTACAGCATTTAAAATTGGTGAGAAAATTGATGATCCTTTGACAATGTATTTAGCAGATATATGTACAGTTCCAGTAAATATTGGTGGTCTTCCAGGAATTAGCGTTCCATGCTCATTAGATTCTAAAGGATTACCTATAGGATTCCAATTAGTTGCAAATTCTTTTGAAGAAGAAAAACTATTCAGAGCTGCATACACATTTGAACAAAGTAATAACTTTAGAGAAAATAAACCAACATTCAAAGGAGGTAATGAATAATGCCAAGAGATGATTATGAAGTAGTAATTGGACTAGAAGTTCACTGCGAACTTTCTACTAAAACAAAAATATTCTGCTCATGTTCTACAGAATTTGGTGGCGATCCTAACACACACTGCTGTCCAGTATGTATGGCTATGCCGGGAGCATTACCTGTACTTAATGAAAAAGTTGTTGAATATGCAGTAAAAGCAGGACTTGCTACAAATTGTAGTATAGAGAGAAACAGTAAAAATGATAGAAAGAATTATTTCTATCCAGATACACCAAAAGCCTATCAGATTTCACAATTCGATAAACCACTTTGCTATGAAGGATATGTAAATATAACAACTGATGAAGGGGAAAAGACAATAAGAATAGAAAGAATACATATCGAAGATGATGCTGGAAAGCTAAATCATGATGAATATGGTAGAGGAAGTTTTGTTGATTTAAATAGAGCTGGTGTACCATTAATAGAGGTAGTTTCTAAACCAGATATGAGAAGTGCTCAGGAAGCTGAAGCATACATGAGAAAATTAAAATCAATATTTGAATATATTGAAGTTTCAGATTGTAAGATGCAAGAAGGTTCACTTCGTGCCGATGTTAACGTTTCTGTAAGAAAGAAAGGTGCTAAAGAATTTGGCACAAGGACAGAAATGAAAAACATGAGCTCATTTAGAAGTATAGTAAGAGCTATTAATTATGAATCAGAAAGACAGATAGAAGAAATTGAAGCAGGAAATACAATCACTCAGGAAACATTAAGATGGGATGATGTATCAGGAAGAACATTCCCAATGAGAGACAAAGAAAATGCTGATGATTATAGATATTTCCCAGAACCAGACTTAGTTGCTATTAAACTTGCAGATGATTATATAGAAAATATTAGAAAATCACTTCCTGAACTTCCAGAGTCAAGAAGAAAAAGATATATTGAAGATTTTGATCTTACAGAAAAGGCAGCTAACTTTATAACAGGTTCAAAATATTATTCAAACTTATTTGAGGGAGCAACAGATATTTGTAAGAATCCAAAGACTGTTGGAAATATGATTATGTCTGATATTGCTAGAATATTAAATGAGAGAGAAGAAGAACCTGAAGATTTAAAATTCGGACCAAAAGAACTTGGAGAATTAGTCACTTTAATTGATAAAGGAACAATTAGTTCAGCAATAGCTAAGAAGGTATTGGAAGAATTATTTGTTGAAGTTAAAATGCCAAGTAAAATAATCGAAGAAAAAGGTTGGGTACAGATATCAGATGAAGGTGCAATTAAAGAAGTTGTTGCTAAGATATTAGAAGCTAACCCACAATCTATTGCAGATTATAAAGCTGGTAAAGATAGAGCTTTAGGATTCCTAGTTGGACAAGCTATGAAAGAGACTAAAGGAAAAGCTAACCCACAACTATTAAACAAGTTATTCTTAGAAGAATTAAATAAATAAAATTAAAGATAAAATCCACAAATTATGAAAAATTTGTGGATTTTATTTTTTTATATTGATAAAAAAATATGGTGTGATATAATGCAATAAATTAGGAATTATTCCTAGTTTGATAAAGGAGTTTCTATGAAAAATTATTCTAGGCAGAGAGAAGAGATTATTAAAGTAGTTAAAGATCTTTATACTCATCCAACAGCAGAAGACATATACATGATAGTTAAAGCAAAAGATCCAAGTATAAGTAGAAGTACTGTATACAGGAATCTTGGAGGACTAGTAGACGATGGACAAATTAACAAGATTGCTATGGCTGTAGGACCAGATAGATATGATTATCATAGAGAAAATCATAATCATGCCATATGCGTAAAGTGTGGAAAGGTTATAGACTTTGATTATGATTTCAACATAGACGAAATCAAAAAAAGAATTCTTGATCAAACAGGAATAGAAATTGCTGGAAACGGAATCGCATTAGAAGGATTGTGTGATTCATGTAAAAATAAATAAATAGGAGGAATGATTATGCCAGAATTAAAAGGATCAAAAACAGAGAAAAATTTACTAGAAGCTTTTGCGGGAGAGTCTCAAGCAAGAAATAAGTATACTTATTTTGCTAGCAAAGCTAAAAAAGAAGGATATGAGCAAATTGCTGCTATATTCCAAGAAACAGCAGATAACGAAAAAGAACATGCAAAAATTTGGTTTAAATTACTTCATGATGGAGAAGTTCCAACAACTACAGAAAACTTAAAAGCTGCAGCTGATGGAGAAAACTTCGAATGGACAGATATGTATGATAGAATGGCTAAAGAGGCTAGAGAAGAAGGATTTACAAAAATAGCATATCTATTTGAAGCAGTTGGAAAAATCGAAAAAGAGCATGAAGAAAGATATAGAAAACTATTAGAAAATGTTGAAGACGGAATTGTATTCTCTAGAGATGGAGACAAAATTTGGAAATGTAGAAATTGCGGACATATCGTAATTGGAAAAGAAGCTCCTGGAGTTTGCCCAGTATGTGAGCATCCACAATCATTCTTCGAAATTAAAGCTGAAAATTATTAATAAATTAAATAGCGGTAAGATTAAGTCTTACCGCTTTATTTTTTTGCAAAAAAATAATCGTATGTTCTACGATTATTTTAATGTATTTAATTTTTTAGATAAATTTGATTTCTTTCTTGAAGCTGTATTAGCTTTTATAACACCCTTTGTGCAAGCTTGATCTACTTTTTTTACAGCATATTTGTAAGCTTCTTCTGCTTTAGCTTTATCACCTTCAGCAACAGCTGCTTCGAATGTTTTAACTGCTGTTTTATAAGCAGATTTTACCATATTGTTTTGTAATGTTTTCTTGTCGATAACACTAACTCTTTTGATAGCTGATTTAATATTTGGCATTTATCTTTGCACCTCCTTATTGTTGAAAACTAATTTTTTACTTCAAATATTCTAACATGAAAATATTTAAAAATCAAGTGTTTTTACAAAATAATATAGCATAGAATGTATTGCATTATTAATAAATAACAAATACAATTGTAGATGAAAAATAATAATTGTTGGAATAATCATGAGAGCAACAAAAGAATTTATAGATATAGTATTAGTTTGTCTGAAAAATTCACACAGAATTCACAATCATAGGGGATAATATTATTGTAAAAATATCGAAAATGTGATATATTTGCACAAAATAGGGACCAAGGAGGAATATTGATGATAGCTTTAGGTTGTGACCATGGCGGTTATAAATTAAAAGAAGAGATTAAAAAATATTTTGAGGAGATTGGTTTAGAATATAAAGACTTTGGAACTTATAGTGAAGAAAGAGTAGATTATCCAATCTATGCTTCTGAAGTAGCAAAAGCTGTTCAAAGCAAAGAATGTGAATCAGGAATACTAATTTGCAAGAGTGGATTAGGAATGACTATAGTTGCAAACAAATATAGAGGGATTAGATGTGCTGCATGTTACGATGAAGAAACAGCTAAGCAAGCCAAAGAACATTCAAATGTTAATATACTTGCTTTACCTGGAAGCTATGTAACAGTAAGCCAAGCAATTAGAATAATTAGAATCTGGATAGCTTCTGAATTTTTAGGAGGAAGATATCAAGAAAGATTACATATGATAGAAAACATTGAAAATGATAATATGAAATAGAGGAGAGTTAA
>JAEEGL011785873.1_pt1 | contig 16417 bp, 14 predicted proteins | sample 9134231 | NCBI WGS metagenome assembly JAEEGL01 (sample SAMN16246548, study PRJNA631951) | gut metagenome | biome: gut microbiome; feature: rumen; material: fiber-attached | host: Bos | place: Iran: Karaj | collected 2018-10
GAGACGATGCGTTACTACCACATTGACGTGACCAACTTTGCGTGCAGCGTGGACGGAAACCGCGCAGTCGTAAAAACCACTTCTGTCATCGAAGCTCGCATCTGGGGTTCCCATGGTACATGGACGCTAAAAGGTACAACATACCTCCGGCGTACGGACAACCAATTCGGTTGGATTCGCTGTAACCCCCAATAGTTTCAGCGAGTTATGGAAGAAATCTTAAGTTTCAGTTGGTTACAGCGAGTTTGACCGAGTTTCAGTTACTTCCCGATGCGGAATTTTAAATACTCTGATTGTCAATAAGATGCGTGACGAGTGGTTCAAATATGGTTCAAATCATCCAGTAATAACTTCCACATAGCCAGTACCAAAACGGGCTCGTAATTTCTCGGGTGAGATCTTCGAAAACCTTCCCAAGCCCAATCTTTTAAGTACAAATAATGGCGGAAACCGCCGAGGATGGAGTCAAAAAGAAGGATCATCGAGCAATCTTTTCTCCTGTCTTCTCATTGGTTTTAGCCTACTGTATAAATAGACAATTATTTGACCATTCTTGCAGTGAGGTCGCCATGGAGATATATTCGACTTGACATGATTCAAATCTTGAGGAAACAGACCTTGCCGTAGTCTAGTATGTATTAACAGAGGTGCTAAAACCTCGTCACTAATGATTTTTATGCTGGTTTTTTTATATGACGGGAATTTTTGAGAAATTTCCTCAAAATTCTTGCCGTCGATACGATTGTTTGCTATCTTTGCGAAAAAAAAAGAGAGATGCTCGTCAATTTTACTGTAAAAAACTTTCGATCCTTTCAGAAAGAGCGTACTTTTAGCATGGAGGCAAGTTCAATCAAAGAACATAAAGACGCTATAATTACAAATGGAAAATATAACGTCCTTCCGCTTGCAGTTTTTTATGGCGCCAATTCGGGAGGGAAGAGTAATTTCATTAAGGCAATCTCTTTAATGAGGAGTATTATTATACGCTCTGTCCGCCTTAATGATGGCGATAATCTGCCTTACGATCCATTTGCATTAGATGAACCATCAAATACTCAACCGACTTTTTTTGAGATACAATTCCTCAAAGCTGACACGTTGTTTCGCTATGGATTCGAGTATGACAGAAAGGATATTGTTTCAGAGTGGTTATTTGAAAAAAGATTCGGTGAAAAAGAGTATGAACTATTTGTCCGTTCTCGCGATCTTATTGATGTGTCCACAAAGAGGTTTCCAGAAGGGGTTGGCAAAGAAGATTTGACAAACCCTAATAGGCTATTTCTATCTCTTGTCGCCCAACTTAAAGGTGTAAAATCGAACTTAGTAATGGATTGGTTTAAAACATGCAATACAGTATCAGGTTTAGATTGTGAGGGGTATGAGGGATTTACATTAAAAATGTTTCTGGAGCATTTAAATGGTGCGGATCAAGCTCAGAGTTTTTTTCAATCACTACAGTTAGGTTTTAAGGAGTATTCTGTAAAAAGAGCCGAGTTGCCAAAAGAAACCTTAGACAGTGCTCCAGAAGACATTAAATCAAAACTAGAAAAGGATTTGGCTTCCGGTAGTTTCGTTGAGTCTATAACAACTCATAATGTTTATGACCGGAATGGACGAATCGTAATGGAGCGTAGTTTTAACAAGAATCAGATGGAGTCAGAGGGTACGAAAAAAGTAATAGAACTGTCAGGTCCCCTTTTTGATACTCTGAATGAGGGTAAAACATTAATTATTGATGAACTTGATGCTAAACTCCATCCTCTGATTACGCGGAATATTGTATTGTTGTTTATGGATCCAATTATTAACAAGAATGGAGCTCAGTTGATTTTTGCGACTCACGATACTAACCTGCTTGATTTAGAGATTATCCGACGCGATCAGATTTGGTTCGTAGAAAAGGACATTGTTGACTCAAGCGACATCTATTCTCTTGTGGAATTTAAAGATGAGGACGGAAAGAAGATAAGGAACGATCGTGATATTAAACGCGATTATATTCGTGGGCGTTATGGCGCAATCCCTTTTATCAAGAACTAGGAGGGAATGGTTATGGGATACTCAAGGAAAGAAGAAATCGCTCGTCTAAAGCGAGAACGAAAAGAGGCAAAAGCCGCTAAAAAGCGCCAAGAAAACAATAGGGACCAACATATTCGCTTCCTTATAGTGTGCGAAGGGAAGAAAACCGAACCCCACTATTTTGAGGCTTTAATCGAGAGGCATTCATCTGCAGTTCGTGAGGTTAAAGTGGAGGGTGAAGGTATGGCAACCGTCGCATTGGTTAATCAAACTGTAGAGATAAAGAAGAATCTTGAGTTGAAAAATGCTACGCGGTTTGATCGAGTATGGGTGGTATTTGATAAAGATGATTTCAATGATTTTAACGAAGCAATAGGACTTGCAGAAAAGCTTGGATTCCTTTGCGCCTGGACAAATGAGGCTTTTGAACTGTGGTATTTGCTTCATTTCTATTATCTTGATACAGCGATTGATAGAGATGCGTATATTGAAAAGCTTCGAGACGCTATAAGGAAACAATCTGGTGACGATTCCTTTTGGTATGAGAAAGGAAACCCTAACAATTATTCCATTATGCAGAAGTATGGTAATGAGCACTTGGCAAAGCGTTTTGCTAAAAGACTCAGGGAACAGTTCTCTGGAACGGATTATGCCTCTCATAAGCCATGCACGATGATTGATATACTGGTGGAAGAGTTAGAGAATCCGGAGTCTTTGATGACGGACAAGTAATCATTGACTAAACTTCTGAAAGGGAGGCATTAATCGCAAGACTGCAGTGTTTTTCATTGCATCACATTGGGGCAATATGGTGGCAAGTAGTGTCCCTGGACCTGTATAAACTATCAGGTATTTGTTTCCGTCGCCAGCGATGTCTAAGGTTGCGCGCCAACTCGTTGTCGGTCCTGCATCTCCTGCCATAGCCACCGGCAGATTGTTTCCGCGCATGCCATATCTTCCTCCCTTTTAAGGGAATTAGCAGCAGATATGCTCCGGACTATACTGGCTGTAGATGATGAACCGTCTGACGGTCCGCTTCATTTCGACGGTGATCTTCATGTGGTGTTTCCTGGCCTTCATCCTCTTTCCATATTTCTTCTAAGCTAGTGCCTTCGATACCGGTGGCAGCCGCATACCGAAGTTCCTACGAATCTCACGGCTCACCATGCCTGTCACTTAAGCTCATCGGAGTCTGCATATATCGCTGCACCTTGTCAAATACTTTTATCCCCACCTCTGTCGCTTTCATTTTACCATTAGACTTCAGAGCATTGCACTTCATAGATGAATCCAGTTAATCGGTATCTATTTTCCGATGCAGAATGTTAAATTCATTGATAATCAATGAGTTATGTGGTACGTGGTTCAAATGTGGTTCAAGTTTTTCGGTAATAACTTCCACGTAGCCGGTACTAAAACGGACTTGGAATTGCTCAGGTGAGATCTTCGGAACAATTCCGTCAAATACAGTAATTATTTGACACTTTTGTTGTACTCGGACTTGAAGGTGTATGGTTGAAGTGTAAAGGTCGTCGTATGAGTCGATGTCCTATGAGTCCGATCCTCAAATGAATTAACTCATACTAGCCAAATAGGTGAACAATTCTTGGCCGAATGGGTGGATAGTTTATTCATTATCATTTGTGTAATGGATAAAATTTGCTAAATTTGTGCAGTTAATGAAAGATAGCGATGAGAAACATTGTCCTAAAGCAACGAGCAGAAAGGGATGACCTTGCTTCAAGACCATACTATACCAGGAAGCATATTCAGGATGTAGCACCATATCTTGAGGCTAATATCATCAAACTGATTACCGGTCCACGAAGGGCAGGGAAGTCCGTTTACGCATTGCAGATCCTGTCGGGGAAGAACTATGCCTATTTGAATTTTGATGACACCCAGTTGCTGGGGGCTTTCGATGAGGATGCGGTTATGCAAGCACTTGCCGAAGTGTACCCTGGTTATGAATACCTGCTTCTCGATGAGGTACAGAATCTAGACTCATGGGATGCCTGGGTATCTAAACTATCTCGTCGCGGGGTTAACCTAGTCATTACTGGCTCTAATGCCAACCTGCTATCCAGCGAAATGTCCACATTTCTTACAGGACGATATGTCGAAATCCAGATCCTTCCTTTCTCTATGGAAGAGACTTTGAAATATAGAGAGGTCCCCATCAATGCGGAATTGCCCGATGATAAAGCGGAACTCTATATAGAGATGGAAGATTATCTAAAGAAAGGGGGCTATCCTGAAATCGTAAAGAACCGGGAGATCGAGCAATCTTACCTTACCGCACTTTTTGACTCTATCATTCTGAAAGATGTGGCACAACGTCATAAGATTCGCAAGATAACGGAGCTTTATGACTTGGCCGATTATCTCATCAGCAACTATTCCAACCCTCTCAGTTATAACGAGATCGCCGAAGAACTGTCATTAGGTAGTGTGACAACTGTAAAGAAGTTCTGCGGATATCTGGCCGAGCCATATCTGTTCTTCTATCTCCCGCGATACAACAACAAGCTGAAGGAGATGAAGAAGGCTTCTCGAAAAGTATATGTCGTTGATAATGGCTTTATCTATACTCGATCCTTCGAACTGTCCAGCAATAATGGAAGGCAACTGGAGAACATGGTGTTCATTGAGTTGTTACGGAGAGGATATGACCTTAAGAAGTCTCTCTTTTACTATCGGACATCGAATGACAAAGAAGTTGACTTCGTGACCCGTGATGGGAGAAAGGTGACATCCTTGATCCAGGTATCATATGATATTTCGAAGACCAAGACACGTGAAAGGGAACTTGATGCCCTTGTTAAAGCCTCTGAGGAATTGAAGTGTGATAATCTCACACTTATCACTTGGAATCAAAAGGATTCTGTTGAATACAAGGGAAAAAGTATCAAGATTATATCTATGGATAAATGGTTCATTGAATAAATAATTATACCATTTCTATCGAAGTAAATAACTATGGTTCGGGAAAGAGTTCGGTAGATACATCAGATAAACAAAGCAGCTATTATTCATAAACTCATTACGCTTGAAAATAATGATATCAGTAGATAAATGCCTGTTCATTAACAGAGCTCCTTTTAAAGATAATCTTGAGATTTCCTTCAAAGAAGGAGTAAATGTGCTATGTGGTATTAATGGTAGGGGAAAAACGACCATCCTCTCATATATTGTTGATGCTTTTTATGAGATGGCTAAACCAAATTACCGAGGATCGTTTGAAGGTAAGGAGTACAAGTATTATAGGCTCTCATCTTCATTCCATACGATTGATCCCGGTAAACCATCCATTGTTTATTTACGTTTCAAGGTTGAAGAAAGGACAATTGATTACATTAATGTCCGGGGAAAGCTTACAGAAGCCGAGTACAATGATTTGGTGAAATACGAGACAAAGGTAGAGTACGGAAAGATTAAGAATGGGTTACAATCAAGCGATACAGTTAAATTGTTCTCTTGTGATGATACGGACAAAGCTATTAAAGAAGCTTTCACTAATAATGTGCTAACGTACTTCCCTTCCTACAGGTATGAACTCCCGGGGTATCTTAATAACCCATACAAAGAGGATGTCGAAATAAGTAATTCTATTAGGTTTTCCGGAGAGCTGCCGAATCCAATCGAGGTTTGCACAGGTTTGGCCGAATTCTCTAGTTGGATTCTTGACGTTGTTCTTGACTGGGAAGTCAATAAGAATGTTCAAAAGGTTCAGGCTCAAAATAGAATACTTGAGATTGATTTAACTCCGGAGAGAACAGTTTGGAACAATCTTTCAGAAATGATGAAGAGAATACTTGTTTCAAAGGAATGTCCGGGAATTATTCGATTCGGTATCGGCAAACGGAATACCAGTGGGAATCGAGTATCGGTTATTCACGTTACACCTTCCAACGAAAAAGAACAGATTTGCCCCAATCTTTCTTTGCTATCATCTGGCGAAACGGCACTGATGTGTTTGTTCGGAGAAATAATCCGTCAAGCTGATACACTCCGCAATAATATACCTCTTAATCAGATACAAGGCATTGTCCTTATCGATGAAATAGAAAAGCACTTACATATTAAGTTACAAAAAGAGATTCTTCCTAGTCTTTTGAAACTATTCCCCGGAATTCAGTTTATAGTATCATCCCATTCTCCTTTTTTAAATATGGGTCTTGCTTCTGAACAGGGGATTAAGAGTCAAATATTCGATTTGGATAATGGTGCACTCCAATGTGAGCCAACCACCAATGAATTGTATCAAAACACTTATGAGCTTTTCTTAGGAGAGCGTAACACCTATGCGGAGGCTTTATCAAGCATTCAGCCCAAGATTGATGCCTTAACGAAACCCCTGGTTATTACTGAAGGGAAGACCGATTGGAAGCATCTAAAAAAGGCACTGGATTTCTTCAAATCTAACGGAGAATTTGCTGATTTAGATTATGATCTTCTCGAATATGATCATGACTTTGGTGATTCGGAACTCGAAAAAGCGCTTAAGCATTATTCCCAATTTCCAAATAGATTTAAAATCATTGGAGTATTTGATTGCGATGAAGCAAACGGAAAAAAAATTTGTAAAGAGGGAGGTATTCGAGAGTATGGAAATGATGTCTTTGGTCTGTGCATTCCAATCCCTACTTTTCGAGAGTATAATGAGGGGGGTATTTCAATAGAGTTTTTGTATCAGGACTCCGACCTTAAGAAAACAGATGAAGAAGGTAGAAGGCTTTTTGTTACGTCAGAATTTGATATTAATGGGCGTTATAAAGCAGAACCGACGATAATTGTATTAAATGCAAAGGAGATCAGGAAGCATATTGAGCCTAAATGGGAAAAGATTTACGACCATGATGTTATTGATATGACGGGAAAGAGTTTAGCTTTAAGCAAAGATAAATATGCACTTAATATCCTTGAATCTATTGCCCCGTTCGATAGTGTTGATTTTTCAGGATTTAGAGCCGTCTTTGAGTGCCTGAAAAGTATTGTTCTTCCGACAATTGATTAAATAATAGAAATAGAGTGATAAACAGATGTCCATTAATCGACACTGCCTATGATTTCTGCAAATGATGTTGTGTTCCTGTCACGAACAGGTGAAGAAAAAGATTATTCTGGGAACAAGATTTTGTATCTTGGATGGTATGGCTCAGGTGCGTACTCAATACTAGAGTATGCTGAATCTTATCTGCTCTCTGCCGACATTTTATTCAATGAGTTTAAAAAGAGTTCAGGAGATTATGCGAAACTCGATTATTTGGGTATACCGATTGTATTTATGTATCGACATTACTGTGAATTAATTGTCAAGTATTTATATATAAAGTATGTTCACAAAGTCAAGAGTTTTGCTTCAAAAGACGAATACGAGAATGACATAAAGGATTTTCTAAATAAAGGTCATAGAGTAATTGATCTTTGGAATAGCACTTTACCTATTATCTCAAAGCTTAGGTCTAGAGTTCATTCTGTTGTACCTATTGAAGCACTGGATTCGTATTTCAAGCAGATTTCCACATTTGACTCTGATTCTATGAAGATGAGATACCCTATCGACAAAGATCTGTCCGCTATGATTAATGGTCATATCAAGATTGATATTTTTAATCTAAATGACAAAATGACAGGTCTAGCTAAAGCGATTGAAGTATTAGATGGAGAGATTGACAATCAGATTATACACAATGCTCCTATTGAGCAGCTTGACGATTGTTTTCAAAGAATCAAGAAATACTCTAATAACTATGAGAAGTATCTCTCTTTTCTTTCTAATAGTATCAAAGAATTCGATGAAGATGATTTGGGCTGTTCGCCGTTTGATTTCATTGAACTCACCCCGGAAGAATTAGAAGAAAGAAGGAAAAAGGATGAAATAATAACAAGCCTACCTGACGATGCTCTGTTGATCTTAGAAGCACTATACTATGTTGGTAGAGATATAAACCAAGGTTTTATCACACTCCCTAAATCTAGAGACGAGTCCTTGTATAACATCCTTACGATGCTTTTGAAGTCTATTGACCAACAAGGGCATAATCTTGACAGGCCTCTTCCTGATCGAGAAATGATTGATTTCTGGATATCAAAAACGAATGATGCTCAACTATTAAACATCCGCTCATCATTTGGCGTTGTATCACCATATTTAAAATGCGATAATATCATAGAATAGTCATTAGCAATACATCAAGAGTAGTAGGACGAAGGTCGTTTCCCGGTATGGGGAAGTGGTAGATGGAATTGGATCGACAGATCCGTTTCAAGAGATTACTCAGCGATATCTCACGCTGGCCAGCATAGAACTTCAGCAACTCTTCAACTGGAATTTACAGCAGATCGGATGCTTCACAGACAGACAGTATCCCGTCTAGTTCGCCAATCTAAGATTGTATTCGTTTCATAATAATTGGTTATAGTTCAACCAAATATGGAACGGATTGTTTACGGAACATAGAATACCAGCCTTATCCTATTATTTAATCACTGATGTTAATTATCAAATTAAGAAAAGAAAGCGGTCTATTTTGACCGCCTTCTTTTGGTTATGTTATGAACAAACTAATTGGTTAACTTTGAGTCTCTTATACCTATAAAGGCCTTCTCGTACAAGGGGCCACGCTTAAGTTTCAAGTCATTGATATTGGAAAGATCTGAGAACTTATCAAAGTCACTATGTTGATTATCAGCGTATGCTGCAATCTGTTGAATAAGCCAGGGATCAACAATCTCCTTCAATGCTTTATTGCTCTTGCTAATATTCTCTTTCTTGGGTAGTAGTGATAAATTGCATAGGCAATCCTTATTAGAAATATCTACCATGCTGTTATCCTTGAACTTATCCTGAGGATATAAATGGTCCACATCGAACTGCACATTCACAGCATTAATAGGTGATCTTTCAGTAAGTACATAATAATAATAGAGAACAGGTGTAAGGATTTGTTGTGTAACATTCTCACCTTTATACTTTCCATCACATGCAGCCGTAATAAACTCTATCCATGTGGCTTGAGGGACAGGTGTTAATCGCTCTTTCCAATTATTGATGTCTGAAGCCATTTTAGAATCGCCAGAACCTCTCCACATCTTTGTCGCATACTCGTAAACGAGCTTATCAAATAAAATCCTTGCGTGTCTCTTAAACGAATTGAATGCTGCAGAAGAAACGGTCGGTCTTCCAAGATCTTTCCAATCTTCCAAAACAACTGTTATAAACTCAAGAACAATAGCATTTCCCATCAGTTTTGACAAGGGTCTTTTCCAGGATTGGAAAAACTCAAAGAAACTATCCTTCATAAGGATTTCGCACACTTTGTCAATGTCGTCAACAAGATCATCAATACTGGTTTCCCAATTAATAGTTGTGTTTTTCTCTAAGTCATTGACATGCTTACCTGACATACCCTTTTGGAAAACAGAACTGATCAGTTTAAAACCGAGAGTTATTTGATCGATTGCTACTTCTCCTTTCTCAGCACTTTCCTTATAAGAGTCAAAAAGGAGGCCCCTATCATTAATACGCTGAAGAAGTGTGGCAGCGATATCCCATCTATAAATATCCTTCGGGATTTCAACGCCAATTCGCTCATACATAGTTCTGACAATATCCTTCAACTTGGCATTTGAGCAATTAACCTTGACATTCCAGAAAGGCTTGGCCGATAGTAACTCTTCAGCCTTAAGCAAAGTACCACCACGATTAATGCGTGAGAAAATGTTCTGAGCATCAAGTGGGGAAACATTCGTAAGCTTAATAAGCCCAATTCGAGCATCAATAAAAATCTTTTCAGACTTAGAAATTGCTTCTATCGCAAAGACAATATCATCCCATCTATGGTCAACTTCCTCTCTGAATTTGCTCTCTTTGTTATCAAGGACAGCAAACTTGTCAAGATAATACTCCGCGAAACTATCTTGTGAAAGCGGTTTGCTTTTCAGGTCTTCCTTAAAGTCAAGCAAGAATTTGCGAAGCTTAACAGGATTGATCTTATTGTCTTCTTTCTGATTTGCATACTCGATTTTGTGAAAGAACTTAGTAAAGTCAAAATCTCGCTCCCACCTACTTTTGTTGCTCTTGATCTGATGAACCATTAAAAGGAGATCCAATAGAGTTTGAAGTCCCTCTTTCTGTTTCTCACTATCAAAAGAATCTTCTACATGCTCTTCTTCGCCGCCATATGATCCTTCCGAAGGCTCCGTTCCATTAGTTTCTTCTTTCTGAAGATACTTGTCTACTTTATCCCAGTATTTCTCCTTAAGGCTAGATGGGTCTTCGTTAGATTTAAATCCAACATACTTCTTAGCCCAATCATAAAGAACAACGGGATTCTCTCTCATCTGGATTAACGCCGAACGTCTTTGTCTTCCATCAAGAAGCCAAGATTCATCTTTTTCTTTATTGACGATGACAACCCCAACAGGATAGTCTTGAAAAATGCTAATTGCAAGTTCAAAGTTTTGTTCCTTAACCCATGTGGCTTTACGTTGAAATCTGGGCAATTTAATACTGGGATCAGTTACAAAAGAAAGAATAGAGATTGGTTCAATTATATAGCTCATAATCAATAAAAAAGGTCATAAGGTTTGACATGGTCATATGGCAGTGACAAACAAAGATACATATTTAGACAATAATTATCAATTAGAGATTTCAATCATTCGACTATTCCCCAATGCAGAATAATAAATTCATTGATAATTAACGAGTTGAACAGTGCGTTGTTCAAATATGGTTCAAACTATCCGGTATTCATTTCCTCGTATCCAGTAAAAAACGGACTTGGATTCTTTAGGTGAGATTCTCGGAAACAATTCCGTCAAATCCCGTTATTATTTGACAAATCTGTTATACTCGAACGTCTCGTTTAGTTTTTACTTTCAACAAAAATCATCAAATACGTCGCCACCTGTCCATTCGCGTCCAAGAGCCAAGGTGAAATATTTCTCGGCGTCGATCTCTTCAAAATAGGAGTGCTGATTCTCATGGATGAAGTGGCCATCCTGATATGTGATCGTGCAGAGAACAAAGCCGCTGCTTCCTTTGACGTGCGCACTCGTTGTTATCACAGCGAGCGTGTTTCCGTCGTCCGATATATCGGCCTTGAACACAATTGATTCATAGATGTCGTTGTGGCAAAACACCTCACCGATCTTGAGGTTTGTCAGATAGTCCTGAAGTGGAGTAGGTGAGTGTTGTGCCGGGCAAAGAGGGAATTCTGACGGCACCTTCCAATTAAGTTGAAGAGCTCCAGGTGTCAGGGATTCTTTGAGTCCATATTGCTCTTCGTAGTTACGGCGATTCATCTCCTCTATCTCGGCCTTCTGCTCTGCCCAAGGTTTGTAATCCGGTATAAGTTGGCCACCGTTCCACTTGCGTGCCTCGGCCATTTCTTCATCTGAGAAAACCCAGTCCCCGAGACCATTGCCAGTGCCTTGAAGCTTGCTGTCCCTCTTGGCCCATTCTTCGATGTGTTTCTTGCAGGCAGCCGCCTCTTCTTTGGTGACAGTCTTCATCCAGCTGACATCCGGCGTCAGGGCCTTACTCCGGAGAATGGCTGGATTCTCGATAAACGCTTCAATGCTGCCGCAGAGGTAGATGATCTTCTTTCTCGTGGCATCATTGTTTAGGGCGTTTTCCAATCTGGTAAGCCAGCGGAGATTTTCCGGTCGGTTGTTGCAACGGTTATTGTCGATGTGGTCAACTACCATATGCGGCTTCGGTTCCGGTCCGTGAAAGGCTGTGCAGACGACCTGATGGACACGGATGTTTCCGGTGAAAATCATATAGCCATTGTCGGGATTCTTGGTTCCAAAGCTCCAGACATTGTCCATCTTATTAGGGCGACAACCATCTTTCGGGAGGCGACAGATAGCACCATTGTTACGGGCCAGATACTGACGGCCCTTGTATTCGCACTGCATCTCGCGGTCGAATACCTCAAGTAGATTCTGGTTTTCCATACTACTTCTCTGTCTGGTCGTTGGGGATTAAATCCAGGTGTGCGTCCAAGATGACGCAGATCCTAGATAAGATGTCCACTCCGGTGGAGTACTTGCCCTGCTCTATGCGGGAGAGGTTGGCCGCATCAATGCCGGTGAGGAGAGCCAAATCACGTGCTTCCATTTTTTTGCCCTCACGGAGCGCCTTAATACGCTTGCCAATGCGAACACGCTCGGCCTGCCGATTGCCAGAGTCCATGCCCATTGACGGTACAGCATTTAGAAGGAAATCGCGGCTGATGCGGTTTACCATCTGTTCCTTGTCGTCGGAGAAATTCCGGTCGAAAATGAATTCAATCAAATGGAGGACATAAGCCTTGTACTCATCGCTATCGTACTTGGCAATGTCGGACATGATTTTGAAGAGCTCGCCATCCGGCGTCTGCACCTCGACAAAGTATCTGTCGAGGATCTGGGCCCGAGACCTTGTCTCGGTCGCCATAAACTTTTTGAGATTTTTGTCCATAATTTTCCAAGCGTTTTTAATGTGGTGTACCCCACGGAAAATTAAACTTGGGACAAAAGTAAGAAATGTTTTTCTGATTGGCAAATTTACCAATCGCACAACGTGCATATTCCCTTGCTTAAAACCTCTTGCGAATCGTACTCGCCAATGTCGTTCAGGTCGGGAGGGTTCTGACCGTCGTATCGAGAGGATGCAAGATTTCGCACTATTGTACGTACTTTTTACAACTATTACTCTAGAATAAATGTCAAAACATACGTGACGCCATTACATCCTAGTAATGGGGGACAAGTTTGTAAATCTATGTAAAACAATGTAAAGTTACGTACTTTGGCGTCAAGCCTCAGAGACTTTGAACCACGCGTGGTTCAAATGTGGTTCAAAAATGGAGCAAAAACCGGACATCACATAGTAATATCTGGAATTATACTCCAATCTATAGAATTGATTAGTAAACATTTCTACCAAACTGGCAGAAGTTTTTACCAAGTCAATTTCCGATTATTTCCCGATGCAGAATATTAAATTCATTGGTAATCAATGAGTTACGTAGAGCGTGGTTCAAATGTGGTTCAAAATTTACGGTAATAACTTCCACGTAGCCGGTACTAAAACGGACTTGAATTCTCTCTGGTGAGATCTTCGGAAACTTGTCCAAGCCCGAATTCAAAGGTACGAAAATGGCGGAAACCGCCTATAGAAAGAACTCCTTTTTCTGGTTATCTGTGAGAGTTTTGAAGGTTCGGGAGATTTTATGCATCGCATTGTGATTCGTATTCTGGAATGAAGAAACAACTTTGCTCGGGAACGGCCGGCCTGTAACAACCATGCGTACTCTGAAGTGACGGGCAGTGACGTCTTTGGCGGTTCCCGAAATGTCGTTAAATGCAATTGATGGCAACGCTTTCATACCTCAAAATCTATTTCAGAAGCGATTAAATACATTTATAAATTAATGAAACAGAAGTGTTTAGGATACTTCTCTGCTTCAATTTGCCGATTATACACCAAAGAATCGTGAGTTTCGATGCTATAGACTGCGCACATTATTGTTGGAAATAATAGGAATATGTAGGAAAATTTTGGGAAAGTTTGGATATATCCGGACTTTTTGCTAATTTTGCGCACAATTTGGAACGAAATATGTAAATCAATATGAAGTTTGACATCATCAACATGGAAGAGTTCTCTGGGCAAAAGGCTCAGATCTATTCTATTATGTACGAAGGTGATGATATGACTTTGATGGACCATTTCTTTGAGGAGAATTCAGAGGAGCATCAAGAGGATTTGGAAGAGATGGCGTCAAAACTTCGTGTGATGGGTAATGATTTTGGTTGTCGGTCACACTATTTTAAAGAGAATGAAGGCGCGCCAGCTGATGGCGTAGTTGCTCTGAGGTACCATCAGATGCGGTTATATTGTCTGCGATATGATAACACATGTATTTTCATTGGTTCAGGAGGATATAAACCGCCAGACATAAGAGCATACCAAGAAGATCCTTTCTTATATTCAAAGGCCGAAGAAATGAAAAAGATTGCAGCCTGTATTAATAAAGCGATAATTGAAAAGGATCTTAAGGTAAGAGAAGATGGGACACTCGATATATCAGAATTTATTGAATTAGAAATATGACGACAAGAAGAAAACCCTCAGCAAGCCTGACAAGAATCATGAACAATATCGACGAAGATAAACTTCGCCGGACTAGGGATCGTATGCTTGTTGCTAACAGAATCGCGGACGCTTTAAAGGCAAAGGGTATCTCCCAGAAAAAATTCTCTGAAATAACTGGCAGAAGCGAATCTGAAATTTCGGAATGGCTATCTGGTGACAGGAATTTTACCATTGACACGCTTTCTGATATCAAAAAGTACCTTGGCATTGATTTGCTTAACACCTCCTCCATGCGTACTTCTCCTGTCTCGAAAGATGCTTCAAGAATGAAGGTAGCTAAAAAAAGAACTCCTGTGGTCTATGATATGAGTGACATATTAATAGCGACAGTGTCTAACGGTTGGTTATCCGCGACACGGCCTGAACTGTCTGTTGCACTTTAAACTAAAAGAACATGGAAATTAGATATAGACTGGAATCAATCGCCGAAACCGAGTTTAAAATGGATTATGACTTCGATTATTCAGGTCTTATTCCAGAAAACCTCAAGGTCCAGGTAGGGCACGACATAAAACCTATAATGGATAAAGATCAGATTGTGGTCAAGGCAAAAGCTTCGTTAGTATATGGTGATGAGGAATTTGAACTGGCGACAAACACTATCAGTATGCGTTTTGGACTATCGCCAATAAAAGAAATCATCATTCTAAAAGATGATGGATCATTCTCCACCCAGAATACTCTTGTTCTCGATACCTTTCTTGTTGCGGCCATAGGTGCGCTTCGGGGAGTAATGATGAAGAATCTAAAAGGAACACCACTTGAACCCTTTTATCTTCCTTTGATTCCAATGGAGCATTTTAGAGCAAAAAGCAAGTAATTGTTGTATTCAAGATTATTTTGGAGATTCCGCAGCAAAGTGCCCCCCCCTTGAGGGATCAATTTAGAGGTATTTTCCATTGAGGCTAAGATTATAGAAGGATTAACATTATTATATGTGTGAAGTTCAAGCATCTCTAGGCAGGCTTACGCAAAGGGTAAATGTGATGACACGCTACCCTAATGATAAACTTGTTATCATTTATGATGACCATCGATGGCTGCTGAACGTTCTGTTCAAGATCCAGAAAGACAGACTACTCCCAGGCCCGCCTAAATTAGTTTTCTTTGATTCACATGATGATGCCGGTCAAACCCAAAAGAAATCAGAATTGCTGGCTCACATAGGTGTTGAGAATGTATTAGATGCAACAGAGAAAACTTTCTCATCCTTCGTTGATTACGATATTAGAACGGACGATGGAAACTGGTTGTCAGTAGCGTGTGAGCTCAATCTTGTTTCTGATGCTGTGGTTATTGGTGACAAGTATAGCCATAATATTGAAGCAATGAATGGCGTATATACGTCTGAGGATGGGATAGAACACAAACTATACAATCTAAGTGATAATCTAGATTTTGAACTTGGTTGCAGAGGCTCTTTGGGCGACCATGCGCGTGAAGATGAGTTTCGTGATATTCGTGGGTTCTTTAATTCTAGATATGGATATGATCATGCCCAAATAGGAGAAATGACTCCTTTTGTACTTGACTTTGATCTTGATTTCTTTACTTTGAATACTAACGAGGGACCACTGGCTTGGCCACAACATATATGGCAGAAGCATTTCAATAGTTTTAGTAGCGGAACGCAGATGATGCGCAACCTCATCAATAAAGCGATGGTCATCACTATTTGCAGAGAGCCGGATTACTGCGGGAGTATTGATGGTATTGCTGGTTCAAATTATAACCTTCAGAATTTAGATAACTATTTCTTTGAAGGGCAATTAGGATCTAACTTGCTTTTCTGAGAATGTGCGGGCAGGTAAGATACGAGTGACTGAAAAGGAAACAGCCTCTGCGTGAAGCGGAAGGCTCTGTGGCGCGAAAGTGATACTGTGCCTAGTGTGGACTCTGCATATCTCCATGGTGAGTACTTGAGCAGCATCGTATCTTTTCAGCCATTATTCGCTGTTCAACGATGTTCAAGGTTGCTTAGAATATCTTTCAAAATTAATCTACTATCAACTTGTAACCGGTTCCGCGGACGTTGACGATGCGGATGCGGGGATCTTTGGATAGGAATCGGCGTAGGCGGGTGATGAAGACCTGGAAGCTGCGTGCGTTGAAGAAGTCGTCGTCGCCCCAGAGGTCGAGGAGGAGGTTCTGCATAAGCACGACTTTTCCGCGGGCGCGGCATAGACGGCAGAGGATTTCGGCTTCGCGGTGGGACAGGTTGCGGTTTTCGCCTTTCGGGAGGAA
>JAEEGL013938888.1_pt1 | contig 16417 bp, 12 predicted proteins | sample 9134231 | NCBI WGS metagenome assembly JAEEGL01 (sample SAMN16246548, study PRJNA631951) | gut metagenome | biome: gut microbiome; feature: rumen; material: fiber-attached | host: Bos | place: Iran: Karaj | collected 2018-10
ACCGGATGAGGCGGCAGATATATGCGAGCAGCTCCAGCCCCGGGTGATCGTACCCATGCATTACCGCCGGGGGAAGATGGGGTTCGATGTTCTGATGACCCTGGATGATTTTACCGGGAAGTTTTTGGATTACACAGAGCTTCCGGAGAACGTGCTGGAGATTGGCCCGGAGACTTCAGGCCTCTATGTTCTGAACCTGTAATGAAACAACGAACCCGGCGGGACAGACATTGTCCCGCCGGGCCTATGTATCCTGTCACGGTGCGCCGTGACATTTTTTGTATTTTTTGCCGCTGCCGCAGGGGCAGGGGCCGTTTACCTGCGGCCGGAGCTCTCCCTTCTGGATCATCTGCAGAAGCTCTTCCGGGGTATTGCCATAGAGACACCAAAGACGGGTCTTGTCTTTGATCCTGCGAATGCGGATTTCATCCGGAACGAGGTCAAAGGCTGCGAAGAGCGCAGTGTGCTCCGTATCCTGAAGCTCTGTGCGGAGTATCGCATACAGGGTATCCACAAAATCCATCGCCATACGATCTGGACTCTCTTTCCCAGCAGTGCGGAATCCCTCCTCCAGTTCCAGCCGCCAAAGTTCAAGTTCATGAAAGACATCGTAATAATCGCCGTCTCCCAGCCGGAGCAGCTTTTCATGGACGGGCAGGTAGGGCGGCAGACCTTCCCTGGCGGAAAGATAAGACGCAGCTTCCTTTGCATCCAGACCTGCATACAGAAGAAGCTGGTCCTCAATGACATAGTAGGTGCCATCCGCAAGAGCAGACAACAGTTCTTCGACCTCCTGCGTATGGTTTTCTCCGCCGCGCTGCTTCAGAATGGAGAAAAACTCATCAAGGGGGAGAACGCCATACAGCTTGACACAAGCCTGAGCATAGCTGTCGATCAGATCCTTTCTGCGTTTCCGCTCCGGAAAGCCTGTGCGCTTTATGTCGCTCCAGAGCGCCCGGAGTTCCGTCGGGATCACGAGATACAATTTATCCCCGTAAAGGTATGGCTGCATCAGGGCAAAGTGGATCAGACCGCCATGCATGGGCAGGAATACCTGATCCTCCTGGAGAAACGGCGCTTCTGCAGCTTTGGAGAACAGAGCGAAATCCGCAGCGGGCAGCGCATCCAGAAGCATGGTGAGATGATCCGGATGCTGCAGCCAGGCGGCCAAGTCCTCCGTGCCCGCGAGACGGCTCAGTTCGGCCCGCTCCGTCTCTGTCTTCTGCGCCAGGATGCCAGCCAGTGAGAAGACCGGTTCTCCCTCCCGAGCCAATCTGCGGTTGCGTTCGGCCATTTGATCCATATCCGATCCCTGCCTTTCCCGGTCACTATACCACGGATGCTTAGAAACATTCAATCCCGCTGTCATGAAGGATAGAAATTGCGTTTTTGCCCCCGGCATGGTAAGATACCGGTTAATGGGCGGTATAAGGAGTGAGTATGCGTTGACAAATACGGTGAAGACTCCGTGGGAAAACCATATGGACGGCGTTCCAATGCATCTGGAATACCCGCAGTGCTCTATGTATGAGGCGGTCGAATCCATCGCCGGGCAATACCCCGATCAGATCGCCTTTGATTTTATGGGCAGATCCGTCACCTATCGGCAGATGCTCCGGGAGATTCGGCGATGCTGCGCCAGTCTGAAGGCCATGGGGTTTCAGCAAGGAGATCGCTTTACCATCGCCCTTCCCAACTGTCCCCAGGCCATCTATATGCTGTATGCGGTCAATCTGGCCGGGGGAATCTGCAACATGATCCATCCGCTTTCCGCGGAAAAGGAGATCGTTTTTTATCTGAATGCCGCAGAGAGCGAATTTGTCGTTACCCTGGACCAGTTTTACGGAAAGTTCGCCGCGATCCGGGAGGAGACCCGGGTGAGCAGCCTGATCCTGGCCAGCGTGGAGGACGCACTGTCCCTGCCCATGCGTCTGGGCTATCGGCTGACGGAAGGGCGGAAGATCCCAAGGGTGCCGACTGATGCGCCTGTGATCCGGTGGAGGGATTTTCTTCGCATGGGAGAGACTGCAGCCGAGGAAGCAAAACCCTGCCGAACGGGGGAAGATCCGGCTGTGGTCCTCTACTCCGGCGGGACCACGGGGGTTACAAAAGGGATCGTTCTCACCAATCTGAACTTCAACGCCCTGGCGAGACAGGTGGTGGCGGCAAATCCGATGTTCCGACCCGGAGATAAGATGCTGGCGGCCATGCCTTTGTTCCACGGATTCGGTCTGGGCGTCTGTATCCACACCATGCTGGCCTCCGGCGGCCGATGCGTGCTGGTGCCGCGATTTACGCCAAAGAGTTATGCCGGGCTGATCAGCAAATACCACTGCAATTTCATCGCCGGCGTGCCCACCCTGTATGAGGCGCTGCTCCGGATGCCCGAAACCGGACATGCGGATATGAGTTGTTTGAAAGGCGTTTTTTCCGGCGGGGATTCCCTGAGCGTGGAGCTGAAGAAGAAATTTGACCAGTTTCTGGCAGAACATAACGCAAAGGTTCAGGTCCGGGAGGGATATGGTACCACGGAGACCGTTACAGCCTGCTGTCTGACTCCGCCTGAGCATGCCAAGGAAGGCAGCATCGGCGTGCCTTTCCCAGATACGTATATCAAGATCGTGAAGCCTGATACGGAAGAAGAACTGCCCTACGGAGAAGAAGGGGAGATCCTCCTGGCCGGGCCTACGGTGATGCGGGAATATGCCGGCCACCCAGAGGAGACGGCCAGGACCTTGAGAAAGCATGCGGATGGCCTGACCTGGGTCTATACCGGAGATCTGGGCATTATGGACGAAGAGGGATTCGTTTATTTCCGCGGTAGGGCAAAGCGAATGATCGTCACCTCAGGCTATAACGTCTATCCCGGCCAGCTGGAAAACATCCTGGATGCCAACGTGCTGGTGCATATGAGCTGTGTGATCGGCGTTCCGGATTCCTATCGGATGCAGGCGGTGAAAGCGTTTATTGTGCTGAAACCGGGCATCCCGGCAGATGAGACGACGAGGGAAGCAATTCTGTCCTATTGCAGGAAGCATATCGCCAAATACGCCATCCCCCGGGAGATCGAATTCCGGGATGATCTTCCCAAGACTTTGGTGGGAAAGGTCGCCTATCGGAAGCTGGAGGAGGAAGAAGCGGAAAAGCGCGCTGCAAAAAACAGCGGGAAAACAGAATAGAGCGGGAAAGGGTTCAGAGTACGACGCCGCCCCGACGAAGGGCATCGTCAGCATGGCTGTTTCCCAGAGGCTCTCCGCGCTCCACGTGGTAGGTTAAGCGCGGGGAGCCTTCTTCGTCCTCAAGAACGACCCGCATGGAGCCGGCACAGCTTCCCCAGGGAATGGCCGCCTCCAAAGCGGATCGTTCTCCGGCCAGCTCGTAAACATGGGTGACCCAGATGCCCCTGGCGCCAGCTGCCATGCAGACAGAGGCTACCTCGGCGGAGATGGATTTTGTTTCTTCCGGACCTGTGCTGGTCAGCGGTTCATTAAAGAGCAGCATGCTCTCTCCCGTGAGATTCGAAATCGCCTCGGCGATACGGCCTGCTTCCTCCGCAAGCAGACCCTTTCTGCCGTATTCCTGACCGTTGGGGGCAAAGATCGTGAGAATGTTTTTCACAGGACTGATGGAGGCCTCACGAGCGGGAATGGGAAATCCCAGCTGAGTCAGCCACTGGCAGAGCCCCAGACTCAGCAGGAATACAGTTTTCCCGCCCTGGTTTGCCCCGGTGAGGAAAACCAGTTCCCCTCCGGAATGCAATTCCGCATCATTGCATACCACCTGATCCTTGCCGGAGATCAGCAGCAGGGGATCGAACAGATCCCGGGCGATGAAGACTTTTTCTGATGCCGGGCGCAGGGCAGGGAAGGCGACGGGCAATCCCGCGGCCTGCCAGCTGCGGGCGAGTTTGACGGCGGAAAGACAGAAAACCAGTTCCTTGCGCAGACCGCGAAGAACTGCGGTTTCCCGGATCACGAAGCTGCCGATATCCTGGGAAGCCTGAGCGCTGAGCCGCTGCAAAAGCATGGCATCCATTTCGATCGCCCGCTGGTTGAGCATCATCTGGCGCTTCTGCGTGCTTTTTCCTTTGGCTGTTTTCTCTGCAGGCGGATCCATGCGCAGGAGCTTCAGCTTGGAGGGTTTCAGGTCTTTGTCCAGATTATAGCCGATCCGCATACTGGCAGGAGCCGAATGACCGGAGCACAGCGCCTCAAAATCGGAGGCGGTGCTCTGATATCTCGGAGAGTTGCGCAGACCATCCAGCAGCCCGATCAATATACGCAGTCCCTCGCTCTCCACGGGAAAGCGGCTCAGTTCTGCCCAGGAGGCATCCACTTTGCGCAGATAGCCGTCCAGCCAGCTGAAATCCTCCAACGAAAAGCCTACTGCAAAACTATCCGCGCTGCGGCGGCCGCTGCTGCGTCCTTCCCAGCCATCCAGACTATCCAGCAGGCGGCTCAGCGCTTCATCCAGTCCCGACAGCTGCAGGATATCTCTGATCACCGCCTGCCGCCAGCAGATGATCTCAAGGTCCTCAGTAAACAGAGCGCAAAGCTCATCGGCGTTGACCCGATAGTATTCGGAGATCGACATGGCATCGGCCAATCGGTCCAGCTGAAGATCCTCCACGGTTTGTGAAGGAAAGGAAGCCGATGTCGGCATTTTCCCATTGGGATACAATAAACAAGCCATATGCCGCGCCTCCTCTCAAAGTATGCCGCGACGGATCCGATCCCAGCCGGGATCCGCAGGGCGAACGTCCAATCCCCTGGCGCTGAGACCCGAAAGCATATCCTCCAGCCGCAGACCTTTGGCAGCCACCACCGCTCTGGCATGGCTGGAAGGCGGGGGAGGAGCCTCTTCCAGTTTATACAGGTATTGCATGCCCTCGGGGGTTTCCAAAGCGATCATGACCAGGCTGTGAAGTCGTTCCGAAAGACCCAGGGCGGCAAAATCTGCCTCCAACCCAGGCCAGATATGGTTGAAATGGGTGACCAGAATGGAAGGGATCCCTTGCCTCGCCAGATCGGTCAGAAGGTCTGTACAGATCTGTGCGCCTTCTGCGGCGCTGGTGCTGGTCATGGGTTCGTTGAACAACAGGATGCTTCCGGGGGTCATGAGACTACGGAGCAGCCGGATACGCTGTACCTCCATTCCCATGCGGCTGTCTTCGCCTGTTTTGCTCTCTCCGGCGGCGAAAAGCGTCAGCAGCCGGTCACGCGGGGAGAATTCACCCGCTTCGGCAGGGATCAGACAGCCCAGCTGACCCAGGAAAAGCAGCTGACCGGCCATGATCAGACAGCAGGTCTTTCCGGAACTGTTCGGCCCGGTCATCAGAATGCAGCCGCCCGGTTCAAGAGCCAGATCGTTGGGTACTGGCAGGACGCCCGTGCAGCTCTGTTCGGGAAGGCGTGCAGCCGTGTAACGGAAGGTCATCGTCTCCGAAATAGAAGGAGCGCAGATCGCGCTGCCTCTTTCCTGCAGTTTGCGGCAGAACCCGGCGGCGCCGGTGTAATACAGTAGTGCATCCCTGAGACTCAGCAGTTCCTCCACTCCGCTCAGCGGGAGTTTCACCAGGGCGTCCCGGAGCTTTGTCAGTTGGCCGCGAACCTCATACCCTACCTGGGAGAGAAGGTATTCCTGAAACAGCGTGCCGGAACCGTTCTGCGGAAAACTGATCAGAGAGGTGATCCCATCTTTGGGATCGGCTGTACCGGCCCCTTCCAACATTCCACGCTGGGCATAGGGTTCCGGCCGGGTCTCCGCCACCTCCAGGCCGACAACGATCCGACGGCTGTCCAGACGGACGTCTATGGCAAAGGCTCCGACACCCTTCCACTCTGCATCCAGATGTTGGAGGACCTCTGCCGTCTGCTCGATATGGTCCCGGGCGGCACATTCCTCCACCCAGCGCGATAGCGCCTGTAAAGGCAGACTGGTGCAGGGCTTGCGTTTCAATTCGTTCTGCAGAAGTGACATTTCCTCGGTATAGCAGGCAGCAAGCCGCTTGCGGAACAGCGTATAACGGAGAAGCTGGGCGTAGCGATTGTCGGCATCGTTCTCTTCCCGGATATCGGCGGCCTGCTGGGAGATATTCCGTTCCAGACGGATCACGGCCTTTTTTACGCCGTCCATGGCGGCGTCCATTCGGGTGACCCGCTGCCCCACGGGATTATCCCAAAGCCCCCGGTAAGCAGCGTCCATCTCATTCATGGCCTGCAGCAGTTTTTCCAGGACAGCGGCAAGAGCTGGACGCGCCATAAGCTCCTGTATGGCAGACTGCCGCATCCGGATGGTTTCTCCGTCATCCGTCAGCAGGGATTCGGCAAATGACAGCGCCCCTTCCGTTCCCAGGGAGGGGAAGAGCAGCATGCACAGCCGATTCAGTTCCAGGTCTTCGGAGGCCAGAGAGATATCCAGCCCGCCTTGCTGCTTTCCTTCAGCCCAAAGCAAATCGTTTCCATTCATCGGCGTTCTCCAGATCACGATTTCATAGGATGATTCATATTAAAATGGAAGTAGGAAAATGTCAATTCCCGGTGTGCAGCCTGACCGTTCCTGACTCATAAAACCGGTGTCCCGCGGCAATACTAGCTTTTGCGGAAATCTCCGCGGGAGGACGTCAGGATGATCGGAAAGGTCGAGATCTGCGGGATCAACACCGCTCAGCTCAAAACCCTGAAACCGGAGGAGACGGAACGGCTGCTGAGACAGGCCCATGCCGGGGACGGAAAGGCGAGGGAACAGTTGATCGAAGGCAATCTTCGCCTGGTCCTTTCGGTGATCCAGCGCTTTTCCGGCCGGTACAGCCAACGCAGCGAAAACCTGGACGACCTGTTCCAGGTGGGATGCGTGGGTCTTATCAAGGCGATCGACAATTTCGATGTCAGCCAAAACGTACGGTTTTCCACTTATGGGGTCCCCATGATCATCGGGGAGATCCGGCGGTATCTCCGGGACAACAGCCCGATCCGGGTCAGCCGCAGCCTTCGGGATACCGCCTATCGGGTTCTTCAGGCGAGAGAACAGCTGATGGGACAGAAACAGTCTGAGCCGACTGCGGAGGAGATTGCAGGACTGCTGGGGATCAAACGGGAGGATGTGGTGATCTCCATGGACGCCATATCCGAACCCATGAGCCTGTATGAACCTGTCTACAATGCGGCCGGCGACGCGGTATATGTGATGGATCAGATCTCCGACACCCGGAACACCGACGAGAACTGGCTGGAGCAGATCGCCTTGAACGAGGCGGTGAAGCGGCTGAGCAGCCGGGAACGGCATATTCTGGCCCTGCGTTACTGTGACGGAAAAACGCAGATGGAAGTCTCGGCCGAGATCGGGATCAGCCAGGCTCAGGTGTCCAGACTGGAAAAAAACGCCATTGGACAGATCAAAAAGAGCATGTGAGAGGAGAGCGGGAATGCTGCGGCAGTTATGGGCTGGGCTGACCATCGTTTTGATGCTCAACGGCGGAGGAGAACTCTGGCAGGAGAAGCGGGAAGAAGTCCTGCTGCCGGTACTCATGTATCATGAGGTGCGGTACGATGACCCGGGGAAGGACGCGATCCTTCCGGAGGAAATGGAGAGGGATCTTCAGTATCTTCAGCGGGAGGGCTACACGACGGTGCTCATGGAGGATGTCCTGGCGTTTGTCTATGCCGGTAAGTCACTGCCGGAAAAGCCGATCCTTCTCACCTTTGACGATGGGTATGAGAGCAGCTATCGCCGCTTGTTCCCCCTGCTGAAGCGATATGGAGCCAAAGCCGTGATCAGTGTGATCGGCAAGAGCGCAGATGAATTCAGTCTGATGCCGGAGCAGGGCGGACCTTATGTGCACGCCAGTTGGAAGGAACTGCTGGAAATGTGGGATTCCGGGTGCATAGAACTCCAGAATCACAGCTATGATCTCCATCATGAGAGCGGAGGAGAACAGGGCTGCAGACGCAGATGGGGAGAGAACGATTTCGACTATGAAGATAGGATCCGCAGGGATGTGGATCGTCTGCAGGAGGAACTGTATCGAAGGACAGATGCGTTGGCTAGCACGTTTGCCTATCCATACGGCTTCTACAGTAATGAGCTGGAGGGGATCCTGGAGGAGTGCGGTTTTCTCGCCACCCTGACCTGCGATTTCGGCATGAATCGGCTGACCCGGGACCCAGACTGCCTTCGCAGGATGAAGCGCATCTGCAGAAGTCATGGAGCGGATCTGGAGAAGCTTCTTTCCCAGGCTGAGGCGACTCTTGAACGAAGTGCCGCGCCTTGAACAGGTGTCGTACCTGTGATATACTCTCTGAGGAGAAAGAGAGGGGCGGCAGCCATGGACTGTAAACGGATGCTGCATTACTGCGGCGAACTGGATGCCCACAATGATCGGGACTGGTTTCACGCAAACCATAAGGAATATGAACTGGCGAAGGAGGATTTCCGTATCCTTCTGGGTCAGCTGCGCTTTGCCGTGGCGGAGGGAGATCCGGATCTGGCGCAGGACATCCTGTACATGGATCCCAAGGACTGGATGTACCGCATCCCGCGGGATATGCGCGTGCATAAGAACGGACCGCCCTATCAGCCTTCCTTCCGGGCATACCTCTCCCGGGACCGGAGATCCTGGCAGCCCATCGGATACTTTCTGATGATCGCACCGGGGATCAGCTGTTTTGGGACCGGGTTATGGTGCGAATCCACCGCCGCCACCAATCATGTGCGGGAATACGTCCAGAGAAACTGGGAAGAACTGACGGATCTGCTCAGGGAGAACCATCTGGCGCTCACCGGAAACCGGTTGAAAACCATGCCCAGAGGCTTTTCCGCAGACCATCCGGCGGCGGAGTGGGTGCGGATGAGAAATTGGACCTGCCTTTATGACCTGGCGGACAGTGAACTGGGAGGCTTTGACGCCTTCTCGGACCGGGTAAGGGAAATGACTGCGGCGCTGGCTCCCGTTCGCCGGTATCTGCTGGACGCTGCGCAGGGCTCGGCGGAAGAACAAGAATGGGATTGAGGGATACAAAAACAGACCGGCAGCGGGAAGCTGCCGGTCTGTTTTGTTATTGCAGGATTAAAAGGTCACACTGCCTTCCATCAGATCCCGTGGATCGGAAGAGGAGCCGATAAACACCGGGTATTCCATGTGTTCCAACCGAAAGGCCGCATCTTTGGGGTCGTAGTACGCGAGCTTCTCCAGGGGGCAGCGGATAACGACCTCCTTTTCTTCACCCGGCGCGAGGGATACCCGGGCAAATCCGCGAAGAAGTCTGGCGGGGCGTTCCACGGCGGAATGACCGAACCCGACGTAGAGCTGGATCACCTCGTCACCATTCCGGTCTCCTGTGTTTTTGACCCTGCACTTGGCCCACAGCTGATCTCCATCCACGCCGAATGCCGGAGAGGAGAGAGCGAAAGAAGTATAGCTGAGGCCAAAGCCGTAAGGAATCAGAGGGGGCGTACCGGTTTTATCCAGAAGAGCATAGCCGTGATAATAATCATACCACTGGTTGTCTCCGTCCCAATCCACGGAGGGAAGATCCTCCGCCTGTTTCGGCAGGACGAAGGGAAGCTTGCCGGAGGGATTGACATCCCCAAAAAGGATCTCTGCCAGGGCGATCCCGCCCATCTGTCCCGGATAGTAGGCCATCAGGACGGAACGGACCTGATCGAACCAGGGGTCAACCAGAAGCGTATTTCCCCCCATCAGGACGACGATGCTGTTCTCGTTTTCAGCCGCGGCAGCCTGGATCAACCGAATCTCGTCCAGGTGCAGACCCAGGTCTTTCCGGTCGCCGCCCATGGTCTCAAATTGATTGGGGTCCAGATCCTGCGGTGCGACGTATTCTCCTTCGTCACCGTGATCCAGGCCGACGACGAAGAGCACGGCGTCCGCATCTCTGGCCGCTTTCTTTGCCGCCTCCAGATCGCTTCCGTCGCAAAATATCAGTTCCGTATCCGGAGCGATCCTGCGCAGACCTTCCAGAGGAGTGACCACATAGGGGGGATAGACCCGGGAGGAACCCCAGTCCCCGATGTTTTCCTTTTCTGCCAGCTTGCCTAATACAGCCAACCTGCAGATTCTGTTGCGGTCCAGGGGGAGCAGACTGTCGTTTTTCATCAGGGTGATCCCTTCCCGGGCGGCACGAAGGGCCAGGTCCCGGTGGGCGGGGCAGTTCAGAACCTCTTCACCGGGGATCCCGTTCTCCTTCCGGGCTGTCTGGAAAGCCAGAAGGGTGCGCACGATGCGAAGTGCGGCATCATCGATCCTTGATTCCGGAACGCGGCCTTCCCGTACGGCGTCCACCAACTTTTGCCCGAAGAAATGGGTCCAGCACATCTCCATGTCCTGGCCGCCGTTCGCGGCTTCCACCGTTGCCCGTACGCCATGGATGAAATCGCTCATCACAAAGCCGTCGAAATCCCATTCCTCCTTCAGCACTTTCCGAAGAAGGTAGGCATTATGCCCGCAATGTACGCCCTGATACTTGTTGTACGCGCTCATGATCGAGGCGGCGCCGGCATCCACGCAATCCCGGAAATGGGGCAGAAAGACCTCCCGTTCCGTGCGGCGGCTGCAGTCCACGCTGACTTTGAAGCGGCTGAATTCCATGGAGTTGAAGGCGAAGTGCTTTACGCAGGCCATCACGTTTTCCGCCTGCACGCCCCGGACCAGAGCGGAGCCCATTTGCCCGATGGCAAAGCTGTCTTCCCCGTATGTCTCCTGACTGCGCCCCCAGCCCGGATTGTAGGGAAGGTTAATGCAGACTCCGGCGAAGAGGTTCCCGCCGCTGGCCAGTACTTCCTTGCCGATGGCGCGACCGATCTCCTCCTCAAGCTCCGGATCGAAGGTTGCGCCGCGGCACATGGAGACCGGGAAGCAGGTAGTCCTGCCCGTTCCGGAGACCACACCCCGGGGACCGTCGCAGAAGAGCATGGGCTCCAGACCCAGCCTCTCGCAGCCGCCAGAGCCGTAAGGATGGAAATTATAATGCCGATCCTTGGGATCCTCCGGGGTGGGGAAGTCATGGGGAGTGCCCACCCAGCCGCTCATGAGGAAGACCTTTTCCTCCAGGGTCATCTGCGCCACCAGGGCCTTTGCCTGATCAGTGAAGGAGAGCCGGTATTCCTTGGTGCATTTCATTTCCGTACCTCAGCCGAACAGGATCTCGTTTACGATCCGCTGCAGCGCTTCCTGTCCGCCGGAGGGCAGGGAAGAGGGCTTGCCCTGCTTTTCCGCCATGGCAGCCAGATCGCTGAGGCTATACTTACCGCTCCGGATATCCGCGCCGAGCCCGGCGGTCCAGCCGGCATACCGATCCTCCAGGAAACGGTCCAGCCTGCCGTCCTCGATGAGGGCGGCGGCTTTCTTCAAGCCCAGGGCGAAGCTGTCCCTGCCCAGGGCATAGGCATTCACCATGTCCGCCACGGTGTTGGAGGGACGACGGTTTTTGGCGTCGAAGTTGAAGCCGCCAGTGAGCCCACCGGCCTTGAGCACTTCGTACATGGCAAAGGTGGTCTCATAGATATCGAAGGGGAATTCGTCCGTATCCCAGCCGAGAAGGAGATCTCCCTGGTTTGCGTCGATGCTTCCCAACATGCCGTTCACCCGGCAGACCCGCAGCTCATGCTGGAAGGTGTGTCCCGCCAGAGTAGCGTGGTTCGCTTCGATATTCAGCTTGAAATCCTTGTCCAGCCCGTATTGCCGCAGAAAGCCGATGGCGGTGGCGGCATCGAAATCATACTGGTGTTTCATGGGTTCCTTGGGCTTAGGCTCGATGTAGAAGTCCCCGGTGAAGCCGATGCTGCGGCCGTAATCCACAGCCAGATGCATGAGCTTGGCGATATTTTCCTGCTCCAGTCCCATCTTCGTGTTCAGAAGGGTCTCATAGCCTTCCCTTCCGCCCCAGAAGACGTAGCCTCTGCCGCCGAACTTGACGGTCAGATCCAGTGCCTTTTTCACCTGAGCTGCGGCAAAGCAGAATACTTCAGGGGAATTGGAGCTGCCTGCGCCGCACATATAACGGGGATTGTTGAAGAGGTTCGCTGTGCCCCAGAGGCAGCGGATCCCGGTTTCTTGTTCTTTTTTGAGGATGTATTCGGAGATCTCGTCCAGTCTGGCGTTGGTTTCGGCCAGATCCTCCGCTTCCGGCACCAGATCCAGATCATGGAAGCAAAAATAACGGATGCCCAGCTTCTGCATGAATTCAAAACCGGCGTCGACTTTCGCCCTGGCATGTTCCATGGTGCCGGGCTTCGCACCGAAGCTTTTGTCCGCCGTGGCGGTGCCGAACATATCCGTTCCGGCGGCGCCCAGGTTATGCCACCAGGCCATAGCAAAGGGAAGATGCTCCCTCATGGGTTTGCCGAGGATCACTTCATCGGGCCGGTAATAGCGGAACACCGGTGCGGGGATGGAATCGAAAAATGACATATCCGAAAAGCCTCCCGTTCAGTTGATTTGCTCCAGTATAGCATATCCATTCGAAGCCTACCATGCTTTTTTGCACATGAAGGCAGGAATACGGCATGTTAAACCCTCAAAAAACAAGGCGGCCGCACAGTCATGGAGGACTTTCCTCCGGAGGAAACCGTTTGACAATTCCAAGGCCGTGATATAGTATAAAATTGAATAATAATGTGGGGTAAAATAAGGGGAATTTCCCAAAGGGAATCACCGTTCCGTGCCGATGAATCGGTATGGTGGAAAGGAGTTGCGATGTATCAGCTGAAGCCGATCCCCATGCGCGTCGCCGCGATCCGTGAGAAATATCGTACCACCAAGCCCCGGATCGATATCAACCGTTACCGGCTGGTGACGGAGTTTTACATGGAGAACCCCGGTCTCACCGGCATTCTGAAACGAGCAAAGACTCTGCGTCTGTTGTTTGAGAAGATGCCTGTGCTGATCAATGAGGACGAGGTCATCGTCGGTTGGCAGGGTGCCTCCTACCGCTGCTGCGCTCTGTATCCGGAGACCTCTTTCAACTGGTTTATGCAGGAACTGAGGAGCGGGAATATCCCCAACCGCAGCGTAGACCCCTATGATATCGATCCCGAGGACGAAAAGTATCTCCTGGAGACCGGGGATTATTGGGATAAGAACAGCATGAGCGCCATGACCGACGAATATATGCCCGAAGGATTGAAGGATATCGCCGGGAATATGGTTATCTTCTTCGGCCTGAAAAACAACTGCCAGTCTCCCGTGGGCCATTTCTGCGGCAACTTCTGGACCGCCACCCGAAAGGGCTTCGGCGCCATAGCCAGGGAAGCCAGGGAACACATGAAGGACCTGGAGGAGAAGGGCATATTCGGGGACAGCATCTACAAGTATAACTTCTATCGTGCTGTGGCCATCGTGTCCGAAGGCATCATTATCTGGTCCAAACGGTATGCTGCAGAGGCCGCCCGCCTGGCGGAGCTGGAGACCCGTCCGGAGAGGAAGAAGGAACTTCTGGAAATGGCGGACACCCTGAATTGGATCATGGAGAACCCCTGCCGCAATTTCCATGATGCGCTGCAATGCGTCTACCTGTATCAGCTGGCCCTGTGTATGGACGGACAGCAGCATGGCACCAGCTACGGACGCGTGGACCAGTACCTGGGAGACTATCTGGATAAGGATCTGGAGGAAGGCACCATCACCGAGGAATACGCGCAGGAGCTGATGGACCTGTTCTACCTGAAGGTGGCGGAGTGCAACAAGTTCTGGTCCGAAGGCGCAACTAAATCTGCTCCCGGCTACACCAGCGGCCAGCTCATGACCATGGGCGGCGTGAATATGGACGGGACGGACGCCACCAATAAGGTCACGTATATGATGCTCCAGTCCGCTGGACGGCTCGTTCTGCATGATCCACCCCAGGCGCTGCGCATCCATCAGGGGACCCCGGCGGAGCTTTGGGAGGCGGCCATCGCCACCACCCGGATCGCGGGCGGCGTACCCAGTTTTGAGAACGACGACGTGATCATCCCCGCCCTGATGAAGCGGGGAGTCTCCCTGGAGGATGCCCGGAACTACTGCGTGGTGGGCTGCGTGGAGCCTCTGGCCTGCGGCAGCGAATGGGCCCAGCCCGGCGGCACCGGCACCGAGTCCTACATGAATCTGTTGAACTGCCTGCTCCTGGCCATCAACGACGGGAAGAATCCTTTCCGTTTCCCCGGTGCGCCCGAACCCCGGCGTTCCGGCCCAGCCACCGGTTATCTCTACAACATGAAGAGCATGGACGAGGTCCTGACGGCCTACAAGACCCAGGTGGATTTCTTCTGTAAATGGCAGTGCACCTGCATCAACGCCTGGGAGTCCATGAGTTCCTTCCACATGAACATTCCCATGGTATCCGCCACCATGGAGGGCTGCATGGAGAACGGAAAGGACGTACAGTGCGGCGGCGCGAAGTACAATTCCACCGGCAACTCCTGTATCGCCATAGGCAACGTGGCGGACGCACTGAACGTGATCGACTACGTCTGCTTCCGTGAAAAAATCGCTACCACCCGGGAACTCTACGATGCGGTGATGAATAACTGGGAGGGCTATGAGGAACTCCGGCAGATCATCAACGGCCGTGTGCCGCGTTTTGGCAACGCGGATCCCGAAGCGGACAAGTATATGAATTTCACGGCTTCCACCTATGCCGATGCCATCAACCGAGCCACCGGCCCCCGGGGCAACCGCTTCAGCGCGGGCTGCTATCCGGTGACCGCCAACGTTCTCTTCGGTGCCATGACCTGGGCCTCTCCTGACGGACGCAAGACGGGCGAGCCTCTCTCCGACGGTATTTCCCCGGTGCAGGGCATGGACAAAAACGGACCTGTCTCCACCATCAATTCTATCCTGAATTTCGATCAGACGGAATATCCCAACGGGACCCTCTGCAACATGAAGTTCCATCCCACCGCGCTCCGGGGAGAAGACGGCATGCTGAAACTCAAGAGCGTGATGCAGACCTTCTTCAACGGCGGGGGCATGGAGCTGCAGTTGAACATCATCTCCAGCGATACTCTCCGGGATGCGCAGACCCATCCGGAGAACTATAAGGATCTGGTCGTCCGGGTAGCCGGTTTCTCCGCGTACTTTGTGGAAGTGTTCAAAGCCAGCCAGGACGATTTGATCCGCAGAACAGAAATGGGGCTATAAGAAAATATGGATGAGAATAAACTGACCGGAAGACTGTATGATATCCAGGGGTTCTCCGTACAGGACGGCCCCGGTGTACGGACCACTGCATTTTTAAAGGGCTGTCCTCTGCGCTGCCCCTGGTGCCACAGTCCGGAATCCCAGGAGTTTTATCCCCAGCTCAGCTGGATCGGTCTGCGATGCCAGGGCATTGAGCTCTGCCAGTCCCGGTGCATGAAGGCCTGCCCCAAAGGGGCCATCGAACTGGGAGATATACGGGAGGATCCGGTCAAGGGCGAGAAAATTCAGATGATCCATGTGAAACGGGATATCTGCGACAACTGCGGCAAGTGCGCCGACGTATGCTATCCCGCCGCCCTGTACATGTGCGGCAAGGATTATACTGTGGATGAGCTGGTCAGGCGGCTCCTGCAGGATAAGTCTTTCTATGAGACCTCCGGCGGCGGCGTGACCATCTCCGGCGGCGAAGCTCTGAGCCAGCCGGAGTTCACCCTGGCCGTGCTGAAGCGTCTGAAGGAGGAAGGCATCCACACAGCGCTGGATACTACGGGCTATGCCTCCTGGGCAACGGTGGAAAAGGTCCTGCCCTATGTGGATCTCTTCCTATATGACCTGAAGCACATGGACAGCGAAAAGCACAAAGCGGTAATCGGCGTACCCAATGAGCCGATCCTGGATAACGCGAAGCGTCTGGCCGCGGCCGGCGCAAAGCTTCAGGTGCGCATTCCTGTGATCCCAATGTTCAACAATGATGAAGCCAATATCCGCAAAACAGCAGAATTCTGCAAGAGCCTGGGAGATGCGGTGGTTTCCGTCCAGCTCCTGCCTTATCACAATCTGGGCGTCATGAAATACCTTCGGATCAGTGATAAGCCGGTGGCGGAGGCTACGCCGCCCAGCGATGAATTCATGCAGAAGCTGAAGGATATGATGTCCGAATATGGGCTGCACGTGACGATCCATTAAATGAACCCAAAAAGGACAGCCGTCTCAATTTGAGGCGGCTGTCCTTCTTTATCGTTTACTTTCCCGTGTATTTGTGACCGTAATGGGGTTTGAAGCGGCGGGTCGAGGTCCACTGTTTCAGCCGGGAAGTGCCGTATTCCATCCCCTTTGAAGTCCAATCCGGGAGAGAGGGGAGCTGACTCATCATTCTGCATCTTGCCAGATCAAATTCATTCATTTCAGATCGATCCTCCTTTAGTCATGAATGTCGATATCACCGGAAACGGTCTGCACCCGATAGACGGGCGCATCCTGAACATCGGTGCGGATCCCGGAGAA
>JAEEGL014896894.1_pt1 | contig 16417 bp, 13 predicted proteins | sample 9134231 | NCBI WGS metagenome assembly JAEEGL01 (sample SAMN16246548, study PRJNA631951) | gut metagenome | biome: gut microbiome; feature: rumen; material: fiber-attached | host: Bos | place: Iran: Karaj | collected 2018-10
GACGATAAATCTTGTGGCTGAGAATGCGACCTGCGCGATTTATGACACCACTGATGGCGTTCCCACAATGGTGCGCTCCCATGAAGACTGCATCCCATTCAGTGGTGATTCCACAAATTGGACGCCACAGTGGAAAAATGGCAATCTTGACGATTTCAAGAAGAAAACACTTATAGTGGAAATCGCCATGACCAATGGAAAACTCTTCTCAATCGAGTACGATGCCATCCCATTGATGACCTTGGAGGGAATACGCTATAGAGAATTGGGTATTTTGGAACAGCATCCTGGTTTCTGATTCATTGGAGGACAATAAATGAAAGTCAACAATTTAGAGGCATTCCGCCGCACAATTGCGTCTGGGAAGACTGCGTATGGCATGGTAATCACCATGTTCGATCCAAGCATGACTGAACTTGCCGCTGAAAACGGCATGGATTTCGTTTGGATAGACATGGAACATTCACCAATGGTGATCACAGATGTCCAGAACATGCTTATGGCTGTCAAGGGGACAAATTGCGCGGCCTTTGTGCGTGTGCCGTGGAGCGTTAATTATCTGTTGAAGCCGATACTTGATTTGGGGCCTGCGGGAGTAATCATCCCGATGGTCAACAATGCAGAGACAGCGAGGCAGGCTGTAAGTGCCTGCAGGTATCCAGTTCACGGCGGTGAACGTGGTTTCGCGACGCGACGCCAGAATGGATACAATGCCATTTCCATTTCTGAATACGTCGCATTGTCGGAGCACGACCCGATGGTGATTGTTCAGATAGAGCACAAGGAGGCCGTGGAGAACATTGACGATATACTTGCTGTGCCTGGCATTGACAGTGTCTGCATCGGCCCATACGACCTTTCCACTTCATACGGCAAGCCTGGCTGTTTTGACGACCCTGAAATCATCGCTGCGATAGACCATGTTCGAGAAAGGACAAAGGCGGCTGGCGTGATGCTCGGCGGCTTCTGTGGAAATCAGGACTTCTGGCGAAATCGCCCCATGGACTGGAAGGCGATCTTTGATGATGCAGGTTTCTTTGCCGCGCAAATACGCAAGCAACTTGCTGAAGTCAGAAATAATCTTCCATGACAGGACAAGAATCTTTGGGAATTAGTCCATTGCCATGCAGATTTACATTGTTAAAGTGGGCAATTCTGCAAGGTATTTTCGCAGTATTTTCTGTGAGAAGCCGTTGTTCTCTATGATTTCCTTGTAGAAATATGCGCTTGGCTTAGGCGTGCGCTTGAAGTTTTGGAAATCAACATCCACCAGGCCGAAGCGCGGCAGAAAACTGCTCCACTCGTAGTTATCCATCAGCGACCAGTACAGGTATCCGCGCAGGTCCACGCCACGCTTCAGCGCGTCATGCAAGGCGGAGAGGTACAGCACGATATAGACGATGCGGAAACGGTCGTCATTGCAGCAACAGCCGTTCTCAGTCATATAGACAGGATAGTCCCTGAAGCGCTCCATCATGGCAGTGCATCCCTCGGGGAAAAACTCCTCAAAGTAGAATGGCTTGTCTATCAAAGGCAGGTATTTGTGGGGGAAACGCGGCGCACTCATGTTCTTCTTGCGGGCATCCACCAATTCCCTGGTATATAGGTTTAGCGCCCAGAAATCCACCGCGCCCTTTGCCTCGGGGCATTCCTCGCCTTCCTCGTGCGGGGCTATGAGTTCACCTGTTCTGATGGCATGCAGAAAGGCGCCATTTGTCTGGAAATCCTTGTATGCCGCCATTGTGTTGTCCAGTTCGTCATAGTATCTGTATGGCCAGTATTGCAATGCCATGTGCGCTGAACTGACTGGCGCCTTGCTAAGCATCTTGATAAGGCGATAGGTTTCGGCATGGAGTCTGATGAAATTCAGGCCATCTGGCAGCAGCGTGTGCGTCTTTTCGTTCAGCACCAGCCAGAAGTCCACCAGGCCATCGTAACGCTTCACGGCCTTTTCCGCGAAGCGCAGAAAATATTTGAAGTTGTCTTTTTTGCTGACGCCGCCAAGTTCCTCGAACCATTGGGGCCATGTGAAATGGGTTAGTGTGACGAAGGTCTTTATGCCCAGTTTCTTGTATAGTTGCAGTTCTTCTTCGTAATGCAGGAAGGCATCCTCATCCCAAGTGCCGCAGATTGGCTCCATGCGGCTCCATTCCAGCGACATCCTGTATGCTTGGTGCCCCAGGTCATACACCATCTGCGCATCCTGCTTGAACAGTTGATAGTGGTTGCAGGCCTTGCCTGATGGAACGCCATCGAAGCCAGGCTGATGCTCTTCATGCCACCGCTGTGAATTGGTGTTGTCGCCCTCTATCTGGTGACCCGCCGTGGCGCTGCCCCAAAGAAAGCCCTCTGGAAATGTGAAGTCAGGTATGTTAAATACATCGTACATGGTGCAGACTCCTTATATGAGCGCATATGCAACCAAAAAGGGCAACTTGAGTGGGGCAACCTGGCGCCCACACTTATTGTCAAAACTTATTTTTATCCACAGATTATCGCAGATTATCACAGATTATGCTTTTGATTAATTCATTTCAATAAAGTGCTAAAAGAGCACAGATTCTACTTTTTTCTTGCGCTTGAAAGCAAGCTTTCAAGCGCAAGAAAATGATGAATCTATGTCCATTCAGGACATTTTATTGAAATGAAACAAATCTGTGCAAATCTGCGATAATCTGTGGATAAAAAAGTTTTGAAATTGCCTCTTATCTCTTGAACTTGTTGATGCAGTCGATATATGCCTCGACCGAGGCGGTGACTATGTCGGTGGAGGAACCGAAGCCGTAATATGTGTTGCCTTCGCACTCCAGGAGGATGTGCACCTTGGCAATGTCGTCCGAACCGCTGCTTATGGACTGTATCGTGAATTCCCGTATAGTCATGCTGCGGCGTATTATTCGTTTTAGTGCGCAGACCGCCGCATCCACAGGGCCGTTGCCAGTTGCGGTGGCGTCAAAACGCTCGCCAGAAATGCTCAGTTCCAGGTAGGCAACTGCCTTCAGGTCCTTGCCGCTGGACACCTGCAGATGCTCCAACTTTATGGTGTGGTTCTGCTTGTTCTGGACGCCAGCGATAATCAGCAGGTCATCGTCCGTAATGTCCTTTTTGCGGTCGGCCAGTTTCAGGAATTTGTCGTAGGCCACGGTGAGTTGCTGCTCGTCCAGCGTAACGCCGAGGAGTTGCAGGTGATGGCCAAGTGCAGCGCGCCCGCTGCGTGCGGTCAGCACCAGATTATTGTCATCTATGCCCACGTCCCTTGGATCGATGATTTCGTAGGTGAGTTTGTTCTTCAGGATGCCATCCTGGTGTATGCCTGAAGAGTGCGCGAATGCGTTACGCCCCACAATTGCCTTGTTGGCTTGGACGGGCATGTTCATCAGTTCTGTCACCATTCTGCTGGTATTGAAGATATTGCGTGTATTGATATTAGTCTGCAATGCAATATCATTGCGGCATTTTACAATCATTGCAATCTCTTCCAGGCTGGCATTGCCTGCCCGTTCGCCGATGCCGTTGATGGTGACTTCGACTTGACGTGCTCCGTTCATAACGCCAGCCATTGTGTTTGCGGTCGCAAGCCCCAGGTCGTCATGGCAGTGGACGGAGATGATGGTGTTCTCGATGCCGCGCACATGGTCACACAGGTATTTGATTTTCGCGCCGAATTCCTCGGGCAGGCAATATCCTGTTGTGTCGGGGATGTTTATGATTTTTGCACCTGCGGCGATTGCGGCTTCGATGACCTTCGCCAGGTATTCATTGTCGGTGCGCCCTGCGTCCTCAGCGTAGAATTCCACCTCGTCCACCAAGTTTCTGGCGAACTTCACAGCCGCTACCGCCTGTTCAATTATAGCCTCCCTGGTGGAGTTGAATTTGTATTTGATGTGGAGGTCGCTGGTGCCAATGCCGGTGTGAATGCGCTTGCGTTTCGCGTATTTCAGGGCATCCGCCGCCAATTGAATGTCATTTTCCAATGCACGGGACAAGGCGCATACGGTAGGCCACGTTACAGCCTTGGATATCTCAACCACCGAATGGAAGTCCCCAGGACTGGAGGCAGGGAAGCCCGCCTCGATGACATCAACGCCCAACAACTCCAATTGCTTGGCAATCTTGATTTTCTCCACTGTGTTGAGTTGGCAGCCAGGAACCTGCTCACCATCCCTCAGCGTGGTGTCAAATATGTACAATTGCTCGCTCATGTTCTTATTTCAGGAAGCCGTTGATGATTTGCTCTTCAGCCTCTTGTTCTGTGAGGCCCAGTGTCATTAATTTAACAAGTTGGTCGCCTGCAATTTTGCCAATTGCGGCCTCATGGACCAAGGCGGCATCCACATTGTTCGCCTCCAGACCTGGCACGGCGAGAATCTTGCCTTCGTCCATAATGATGGAATCGCATTCAGTATGGCCAGTGCAGGGGGCGTTGCCAACCAATTTGGCGTCAAACCTTTGGAATGAATGTTCCTTTGCCACGGAGCGGGACACCACGTCCGCGCTGGAGCCTTCCCCATTGAGATACACCACGTATGTGCTGATTGCCCTCTGCTCGCCATGGGTCATGAGCCTTTCCCGTACAACCAGTTTTGCATTGGCGGCAAGCTCGGCCTTGGTGGTGCGCTCAGTGTCATCCACGCCGCGTATCTGCACCATTTCCATTTCCATGCTGCTGCCTTCCTGCTGGTATACCTCTGTCACGGGGTTCAGGATGCGCTTGCCTTTGCCGTCCCCAGCGCCAACATGTTTCTCCACGTATTTGACGGAGGCGTTCTTCTCAAGCCAGAAGCGGTGAATGCCATCGTGCTGTGAATCCTGCGCACCGCAGTTGTGAATGCCGCAGCCCGCCACGATGACTATCTTGGCGCCCTCTCCGATGTGGAAGTCGTTGTACACGGTCTCCTTCAGGCCGCTCTTTGTCATCACCACAGGGATGTGCACCTTGTCATCCACGGTGCCTGGCTCCACATAGATGTCCAGCCCGCTGCCATTCTCCTTTGGCACGATTTTTATCTTGTCAGTGGACTGCCTGCCAGCGGACTGGCTGTTTGCCCTCACGTTGAAGGCGCCATCCTCCACTTTGCCGCCGCCGATGAGTTCGCGGAGCATCTTCAGTTGTGTTTCATCAAGATTCAGCATTGTGCAGTCCCCCACATTCCACCGCTTTTGCAGCAGCCCATATTTCCCAGCCCAGAGCCTGCCAGGCTAGGCAGGATGAGTTCACGCGGCCCGAATTTATCTACCAGGCCCTCTTTCAGCACTACGATTTCATCCGCAATGTTGAGTATGCGCTCCTGGTGCGAGATTATCATGATGGAACTGCCGTGGATATTCTGCCTCATGTTTTGGAACAGCCGTATCAGGTTCTGGAAACTCCACAGGTCGATTCCTGCCTCTGGCTCATCGAATATTGATATTTGTGAGCCTTTTGCAAAAACAGTGGCGATTTCAATGCGCTTGAGTTCGCCGCCAGAGAGACTGGCGTTCACCTCGCGATTAACATAGTCCTTTGCGCAAAGGCCCACTTCGGAAAGATAGTTGCAGGCCTCATGTACGCTGAGTTCCTTGCCGGAAGCCAGCCTCAGCAAATCCAGCACACGTATTCCCTTGAAGCGCACTGGCTGTTGGAAGGCAAAGCCAATTCCCGCCTTGGCGCGTTCGGTGATGCTCTTGTCCGTTATGTCAACGCCATTCAGCAGTATGCGTCCCGATGTGGGCTTGGATATGCCCGCTATAAGACGCGCCAATGTGGACTTTCCACCGCCGTTGGGACCCGTTATGACCGTCAGATGCCCCGCTGGCAGACTTAAAGTCACATCCTTGATAATGGTCTTCTCCTGCCCATTGTCGGACACCTTGAATGATATGTTTTCCAAACTTAACATCTTCTTGCCTCAATTGTACAGGAATATAACTTAATGTACAATATTTTCTAGTATTATAATGCAAAAGCGCAGAAACCCAGAGACTTTTATCCATTGAATAGACAATGAAAATCTCTGCGCCTCTGCGCCTTTGCGTTAAAAATCTCCGCGCCTCTGCGTTACAGGACGGCAAAATCCTTCTTTTCCGCGTTGCGCTGACGAACCAATGTGGCGGCGGATACGATTTTTGGCCTTCCTGATTTGTCGCTTACCACGGCCTTGTAACCTAGTTTTGCCTTGCGTTCAAGTTCCTCGTCCACCGCTTCCTGTAAACAGGCAAGTGCCATTTCCATATCTTTACTCATTTCTTGCAAGCTCCTTCAGGCGTGAAAACACCTGTTGCTCATAGACGAAATAATCCGTGTCGAACCTCTTCTCGAAAATTGGCCTTATGCGTTCCTGGGAATTGTCAAAGCAGAATGTGCTGTCACAAACCTCCGCATAATCGAACAGGTTCTTTACGGTACGTGGAAAGCGCCTGATGATTGTTTCCTCTGGTACATTGTGTCCTCCTTGTTGAACTCGCAGCGCAACACGCTGTGCAGAGAATTCCGCACTGGGCAGATACAGGAACCATAGAGACACTTGCCAGCCCAGGTTGCGCCACTCACGTATGCGAGACAGATATACCCGCCCCGCTAGTGTTGTCTCAAATGCAAATGTCTCCCTGTTTTTGATCTTTTGCTCAAGTTCGCAAAGGAACAACTTGCTTGCCTGCAACTGACCTGCCGTGAAATCCAGCGGCGATATGCCCTTCGCTATTTCATCTGCATTGATGAAATTCTTGCACGAGACTATGCTGGGCAGATACTTCATTGCAAAAGTCGTCTTGCCCGAGCCATTGGGTCCCGCCACAATATGGCAAGTTGGCTGTTCTATCTGCGACATTGTCAAAAAACCTCGTAGAGTGTCGCTTAATTTACCCCAAGATATTCATATTTCAAGAAATATTCGAAAACCGCATCGGGAAGCACCCCCCTGACCAGTATCGGTTCCCCCTGGGACTAATGGGACCTATGGGACGAATGGGACTTATGGGACGAATGGGACGAATGGGACTTATGGGAAATTGCATCGCATCTGTCCTATAAGTCCCAGAAGTCCCATTCGTCCCATTCGTCCCAGAGGGAGTGACCCATTACCACATAAAAATTAGAAATATGGAATCTCAGTTAGCAAAACGAGTAAAAAGGGGTATATTCTCGCAATTTTAATTTGTTTTTTAAATGACAATGCAAAAAGGAAGGATGGTAGATTTGCTATGAATCCCAATGATGTCACGTTGATAAAGTCGGCGTTCATCCTGCTGCTGGCGGGAATGGGAATGACCTTTGTGTTCCTCATAGTGCAGATATTCTGCACGAAATTGTCCTCTTTGGTGACCAAGAACTTCAATCATCTTGTCCCAGAACCCGAGGTCAAGGCCAAGAAGCCCGCCGCAAAACCTGCCGCCAAGAAAGATGACGACGCAGAGGAAATCGTGGCCGCAATTGCTGCTGTATTACATCATAATTCCAGATAGAAACACTAAGGAGTAACAAAGAATGACACGTAAAATCCGTTTTATGGACACCTCCTTCAGGGATGGTTTCCAGTCGGTAATTGGCGCGCGAGTGATAACTGCGGACTTTCTGCCAGCAGTCGAGGCGGCGGTCGAAGCAGGATTCACACACCTTGAAGTTGGCGGTGGCGCACGTTTCCAGAGCCCATTCTTCTACTGCGGCGAAAATGCCTTCGATTCAATGGACACTATCCGCAAGACAGTGGGACCAGATGTGAATCTGCAGACACTGGCCCGCGGCGTCAATGTGGTGGGACTTTCATCTCAGTCCAGCGACATCATTGATTTGCATGCCAAGATGTTCAAGAAGCACGGCATGACAACCATCCGCAACTTCGATGCTTTGAACGACATCAGGAACATCAGTTACTCTGGCACCTGCATCCACAATGCAGGCCTAAAGCACCAGACCACAATCACAATGATGGGCCTCCCGCCGAACATGGACACCGAGGCACACTCGCCTAAATTCTACTGCCGCATTTTGGAGGACATCCTGGCGTCTGGAATGCCATTCGACTCACTGTGCTTCAAGGATGCATCAGGCACCTGCCCGCCATCTGTCATCAAGGAAACCGTGAAGCGCACCCGTGAAATGCTGGACGCTGCAGGCAAGAAGGACTGCCCCATTGAAATGCATACCCACGACACCGCAGACATGTCAGTTGCCTGCTACATGGCGGCTATCGAAGGCGGCGCGGAAATCATCGACCTCTCCATGCAGCCAATGTCAGGCGGCACAGGACAGCCCGATATCCTCACAATGTGGCATGCATTCAAGGGCACGGACTACACGCTGGACATTGACCCAGACAAGATCCTCAAGGTCGAGGCCGTGTTCAAGGAATGCATGGCAAAGTACATGATGCCACCAGAGGCAACTGCCACCAACCCGCTCATCACCATGTGCCCACTGCCTGGTGGAGCATTGACCGCAAATACCCAGATGATGAGAGACAACAAGTGCCTGGACAGATTCCCCGAAGTCGTCGCAGCAATGCGCGAAGTCGTGGAGAAGGGCGGTTTCGGCACATCTGTCACCCCAGTCTCGCAGTTCTATTTCCAGCAGGCATTCGCCAATGTGATGCAGGGACCATGGAAGAAGATCACTCCTGGATACGGCAAGATGGTGCTGGGATACTTTGGCAAGACTCCTGCGGAGCCAGATCCAGAAGTCGTGAAACTGGCCGCCGAGCAGTTGGGCATGGAGCCCACCACTGAGAATCCAAGAGACCTGAACGACCGCAATCCCAAACTGGGACGCAAGCACGCTGAACAGGTGCTCAAGGAGAATGGCTTGGAAATCACAGACGAGAATGTGATGATCATCGCAACATGCGATGAGGCTGCAGACCCCAAGGGCCTGAAGTTCCTGAAGGGCGCTCGCCCGATGGGATGCCGTTTTGTAACTGACAAGAAAGAAGAACCAAAAGCAAATAAGGAAGGCAATATGAATAATGCATCAGGATCTTATACAGTAGTGGTCAATGGCAAGAATTATCACGTGGACGTGCTTCCAGCAGGCGCGGCTCCAGTTGTGACTGCGGCACCAGCGGCAGCAGCGGCACCAGCGGCACCAGCGGCAGGTGGCACAGAAATCAAGGCCCCAATGCCAGGTACTGTGTTGCGCGTTCTGGTGAATGTGGGCGATACCGTCAAGAAGGGCGATGACATCATCATGATCGAGGCAATGAAGATGGAGCAGTCCATCAAGGCAACGGCGGACGGCAAGGTGTCCGCCATCAACGTGGCGCAGGGCGATACCGTGGAAAGCGACCAGGTCGTGGCTGTTATCTAATCCACAGATTATCACAGATTCTCACGGATTTTTAGACTGTAATAATTAACAAGGAAGACAACCATGAAGAATAGCGTTTCTTTTCTTCTTGTCGCGTTGATGCTGTGCTGTTCATTATTCGCCGTGGCGGATGTTGCAGCACCCAACTGCGATGGGAAAACGCTGGAAAAGCCTCTTGAAGAAGGGGCATATAACAGCGGTAGCCTGCAGACTATGACGCAGGACAGCGTGTTCCGCGTGGAACAGGAAAACGGCTTGTTGCAAGTCAAATACGTATGGCCGACGCCCGCAGTGGTGTACCAGGTTTCCACACGTGTTGGAATGAACCTGAATCCAGGTCGCACAATGTGCATCCTGAAAATCAAAAAGGGAGACGAGGCTGTTCTAAAGGCCAATGGGCTGGAGAATGTGCCGTCCCGTAGCAAGGCCGAAGTCAAGGCCGCCATGGGCTGCAATGTGCGCTCTGTAGGCATTTCGGCAGGGCAGACCATCTACCAGGGCACAGTCATGTTCACCATGGTACCCCAGGTGATTTCACACGATTCAGTCACGCCTAGTTCCAGCAAGGAACTCAAACTTTCCGATATGTTCATGAAACTGTGGGAAAGCACAGGCATTTGCGAGTTCTATAAACAGACCCAGTTGGAATGGACTTTGGGTGTGGGACGCATCATCATGATCCTGGTGGGACTAGTGCTGATTTATCTTGCTATTATCAAGGGCTTCGAGCCGCTGCTGCTGCTCCCCATCGGCTTCGGTGCAGTGATGTCCAACATCCCATTGGCGGGCATTGCAGAGCCTGACGGCATCCTGGGAATGCTCTTCAACGGCGTCAACTGGGGCATATACCCACTGCTTATTTTCCTGGGCATTGGTGCAATGACAGACTTCGGTCCCCTGATTGCAAACCCAATCACCTGCCTCCTTGGTGGCGCAGCGCAACTTGGCATTTTCGCCGCATTGTTCGGTGCAGTGCTCATTAGTTCCCTTACGCCTGACAGCGTCATCAACTTCTCAATCAAGGACGCTGCTTCCATCGGCATCATCGGCGGCGCTGATGGTCCTACCGCCATCTTCCTTTCCAGCCGCCTTTCACCGAACCTGCTGGGTTCCATCGCTGTGGCGGCTTATTCCTACATGGCGCTGGTTCCAATCATTCAGCCACCCATCATCAAGGCGCTCACCACAAAGCAGGAGCGTGTCATACGCATGAGCCAGTTGCGCAAGGTCAGCAAACTGGAGAAGATTGTGTTCCCAATCGTAATCACCCTGCTGTGCTGCCTGCTTCTGCCTTCCGCAGCACCGCTGATCTCCATGCTGATGCTTGGCAACCTGCTGAAGGAATCCATGTGCACAGACCGTCTTAGCGACACGGCACAAAACGCGCTCATCAACATCGTCACCATTTTCCTGGGACTGTCTGTGGGCTCTAAACTTTCGGCGGACAAATTCCTCAACTTCGAGACCCTGGGCATCCTGTTGCTGGGTCTGGTTGCATTCGCAGTCGGCACCGCAGGCGGCGTGATTATGGGCAAGATCATGTGCAAACTCTCTGGCGGCAAGATCAACCCAATGATTGGCGCGGCTGGCGTCTCTGCAGTTCCAATGGCGGCCCGCGTGGTCAACAAGATTGGCCTTGAGGAAGATCCCCAGAACTTCCTGCTGATGCACGCAATGGGACCCAACGTGTCTGGCGTCATCGGTTCAGCCGTTGCCGCAGGTGTTCTTCTCTGCGCACTCGGCAGTTAATTGCCTAATCGCCTGCGGTTTTTTGCCGCAGGCGTAGAACTGTTTTATGCGCGGCGCGGCAAGCGCCGCGTTTTTTTATTATGCAATACAAATTCAAATTTGGAGCCAGGGCATACATATATCCCCTGGTGGCATTGGCGGTCTGCTTCTTCATGTATATGCATTCCCGCAAGGCGGGACAGGCATACAGGCAGGAACCTAGGCCAGTGCAGAAGACAAGCCTCCCAGCAGACACGGAACTTTCTGGCGCAGTTGATATGGACTTACCAGCCCTGTATCTCTTTGGCACAGAGGAGGAAGTTGCCTTCGCTAATGAATTGCGCACCGCATTGTCAGGGCGCTGCTCTGTTTTGCATATCAAGAATGCGGGTGATGACGTGCGTAGTTACTTTGGTGTCACTCAGTTGCCTTGCGCAGCGCTTTTCAACAAGGACAGGGATAAAATAGCGGAATATGCGCCACTGCCTCCAAAAGAGGAACTGCTGACGAAGGTGCAGGATTTTCTGAATAAATAGGGCACAAAAAAAGCCCCGCAGCGTTTTTGCGGGGCTTCTCCTTTGCTTCGCACCAGGAGGATTATCTCCTTGAATCGCGGCGACCACCGAAGGGTCTTGGTTCGCGTGGCTTTGCTTCGTTGACTGTCAGTACACGCCCATTGTTCTCTTTGCCGTTGAGGGCTTCGATTGCTGCCTGGGCCTCTGCGTCGTCGGCCATTTCAACGAAGGCGAAACCTTTGCTGCGCTGAGTTTCACGATCAATGATGACACGGGCACTTGTTACCTTTCCGTACTGCGAGAAAAGTGCGTTGAGTTCATCATCTCTCACTTGGTAGCTCAGGTTTCCAACATACAAATTTTTGGCCATTCTTGTCTCCGTAAGACGTCGTGTCCCTTCTTTTACTTTCTGGACATCTTTAGGAAAGGGGTAATTCCCAATACCTGCTCTTCTGAATGTTTCTGCCTGGCTGTGGGAATCTCACCTAAACGACTAACGCATAGAACACTGCCACGACCCTTCTTAGTGCAAGCGGGGAGTTATCTTACAATACGTTTAAAAATATGCAAATGACTTTTTTGCATTTTTTTTGTTTCCTACTGAAAAAAATTGTAACGCCTCATCAATTGATGGCTCCATGTGCAGGCCAGGCGAACTTACAAATGCAATTTCTACGCTGGTCTCAATGGCAATTTGTGAAAAATCAAATACAGTAGAGAACGATTTTGTAACAGCCTTGGCAAATTGGCATGAATTGATTAAATACGTAATGGAGAGATGAAATGAACAGGACAAAACTGCTTCTGACCTTTTTGATGATGACTTTGGCTTTTGCATTGGCTGGCTTCAAGCCCATCAGTGCTAGCATTCCACCTGTCATCGATGGCGAATTGAACGATGCCTGCTGGAAGGAGGCGCAGTTCTATTCGGAATTCTATACCTACAATACCGACCAAAGAAGCCCGTTGAAGGCGGAGTTTGCTGTCGCCTATACCGAGACGAATGTGGTATTCGCTTTCCGCTGTCTGGATACACCTTCTCCTAAACAGCCTGAACCAGCGGACATGAAACTCCTTTTCAAGGAGTGCGTTGAGGTCATGCTGGATCCCACTGGAGGCAAGGACACCTATTTCCACTTTGCGGTTGGGCGTAATGGCGCCTTGTATGACAGGAAGTGCGAGCAGGGTGGCTTCTTAGGAAACAAGGAATGGAAAAGCCACTTTGAGGCAAAAGTCAAGTTGCAGGAAAACAGTTGGACTTGTGAATTGGCTGTGCCATACAAAGCATTGGAATTGCGTGAAGGTGGCGCCAAGGAGTGGAGTTTCAATGTTACGAGGGAATCCACCGAACTGGCAAGCATCGCCAAGAACGGTGCCTTCAATGTGGCAGGCTCCTTCCGCAGACTGCCTGCACCAGACTTTGATCTGCGCCCATATTCCTGGGAGATATCGCCAGTCACGAGTAAATTGCAGATTAGCGCCAAGAAATATGCCTTCACGCTTAATGGCGAGATTGTGAACCATACGGGGCAGGATGCCAGCGTCAATGTGACCAGCACCTTGATTGGGCCTGGCGGCGTCACGGCGTTTGTGGTAAATCCAAATGTCAAGGTGCCAAATAGCAAGAGTACTAAGTATGCGACTACCAAATTGCAGGGCGGTGACAGCGGTGTTTACAAGATGGTGACGCAGATACGTGATGCGGTCAATGGGCGCATTCTCAGCGAAAGGGAGGATGTCATTCTGGCGCAGTATCAGCCCTTGTCCATACGCGTTATTTCCCCTTCCTACAGAAATGCCATTTTTGCAACGCAGAAGTTGGAAAACATGATATGTGAGATTGGCATCAATCTACCTAAAAAGGAATTAGAAGGTGTCCAACTGAAATATTGGCTTTCCACCGAAGATGGCGGCAATGTGATATTCCAAGGTGATGCTACACCTGGGACGGACAAGGTGCGCTTCAGCTGCCCCAACAGCAAATTGCCAGAAGGAAAGATTATAGTCAATGCAAGCCTGACCTCAAAGGACGGCAAGCCCCTGGGCACTGCCAGTGACGTGGTGCGTAAACTGCCCTATCACAAGAACGAGGTGTTCCGTGGCGATGATGGAAACTGGTATATCGACGGCAAGAAGACATTCCTGCTTCTTGCGTGGAATTCACAGCATGCGCATCAGCCAGGATATGTGGCTTCTATGCCAAAGGGCGACAACAACTTGGGGATGAGCGGCATGGGCTTTGGCCTGGTTTCCACTGGCTTTAAGGCAAGATACTACAAGGAGGGCTGGACGGATTATTGCACCGACTTCTTCACCAAGCGCATCCAGGGCTACATGAAGGATGAGAATGTTTTCGCCCATTATTGGCTGGACGAGCCTGACTGCGGCGGCTGGTCTCGTGAATTTGCAACTCGTGTTGCAAAACTGGCGGCGGAGATTGATCCATGGCATCCAGTTGTGATTTCCACTGGCACGCAGGGTGTCACATCATATCCCGATTCGGGTGAACTCAATGGCTTCCACTGCTATCCCTCCCCCAGGGTAGACAAGCCCATGGCCAACTTCGTTAAAATCGTGGCCTGCTTGGACAAGTACAACCGCGAGAAGGTGAACTTTGAAAGACCCCAGGACATTGTATATCTGCATCAGGGCTTCAATTATGGCGATGTGGGAAACAAGAACACCCGCGTTCCCTCCTACGAGGAATACCGCAACCAGAATTTCCTGGCTCTGGCGATGGGATGCACTGGCATCCTGCACTACAACCGCATAGGAGTGCCGTATCCCGAACTGATTACTGGTATGCGCGAACTTACAAAGGAGCAGAAGATAGTGGGCGAGCATGCCATAATACAGCAGCCTGTGCCCCTTGCATCTCCTGTTCCTGAACTGAAATTGCGTGCCTTCAAGAATGAAAATGACGGCTCATTCTGGATTATTGCGGTCTACGCAAAGGACGGCGAGGCGACGCTTGAAATTCCTGCACCCCAGAATGGAACTTGGCAGGTGCTCAGCGAAAAGCGCAGTATCGACGCCAAGGATGGCAAGATTAAGGACAATTTCACCGCATACCAGACACATATTTACACTACCGACAAGACTGATTATAAACTCATGCCTGTGGATGAAATCGTCAAGGCAATTGATGCGGAATACGAGGCCCGCAGGAAGCCTGGCAACCTGGCGTATCAGCGCAGAGAGAACCAAGTTCTGGCAGTCACGGCATCGTCAAACCACTACCACAGGCAGTCCAGTTTCGCAAAGGACACATGTCTCTGGCATGTAACTGACGGCGTAATTGACAATCCTCACCCTGATTTGAACTTGCAGAGTTATTGCGACGCGACGCCAAAACAACTGCCCGACTGGGTTGCGCTGACTTTCCACAAGCCCGTCACTGCAAAAGAAATCCTAGTCTATCCCGAAAAGGCCAGCCTCTGTGACTTTGAAGTCCAAATCAGCAAAGATGGTCAAAACTGGACCTGTGTGAAGAAATTTGAAGACGCAAAGGGCGTATGCCATATCGCCAAATTCGCACCGCAGGAAATCAAGGCGGTGCGAATCTTCGTCACCAAGAACAACGGACCCAATACCCGCATCGCCGAAATCGAGGTGTACTAACGCAAAGGCACTTCCTTTTTTAACGCAGAGGCGCAAAGACGCAGAGGCGCAGAGTTTTTTGTAATTGTGGGGATTGTGCGGGGCAGGTCTGATATTTGAATCAGATGCGCTTAACACTCAAAAACAATAAAAATCTCTGCGCCTCTGCGTCTTTGCGTCTCCTCCGCCGGGGAACATAGCCATATTAAAAACTATGTTCTGTATTTTAGAGCCACTGCGCGAATCAAGCCTTCAATGCCACGACTGAACAGGGTGTCATATCAAAGACTTTGCCACCAATGGTGAGTTTCTGGTTTCTATCCAGGTAGTTTACCGCGAATAACATTTTGTCGCCGTTGGCAGCCTGCCAGGAACTATGGTAGAAGGCGGGATACTGGCGTGGATTGCCCTCTGGCGTCCATTCTGTAAGCATTTCACCTGAGACAGGCATTGCATCCTTTATCATTCGGCCTTTAAGCAGGTATTCAGGATATTTCTTTCGGCATTGGTTCATGTTCTTTACCAGTTCCCAGAACATTTCCTGGTTGGGGGCGGGGAAGTCCCATGGGCAGCCCCAGCACCAATGTGCCTCGCCTTTTCCCTTCAGTATCACGCTTAAAATATCGCCTGCGCAGAATGCGTATGCCAGACGGCGATTCAGGCTATAAGGAGAACGACTGAAGTCGCAGCACCAGATGCTGCCTCCCTGGTTGCCCGCAAAGTTGGTGCTTTTGCCATGCAGCACGAATTGCTGCAATGGAATGCTCTCGCCCTTGTAGCATACGAAGGAGGCGCGCGCGTCATTCAAAGGCAGATATGTGCTGTACACATCCGCCGCCGCGCTTTCGCAGCCCAGTATCATGTTGCTGCCGCGTTCCTGGAACTTGTGTGTCGCCTCCTCCATGAAAGCACGTTGCATATTGATTTGCCATGGTCCTGGCACTGGCGGATGATGATGGTCTCTGGCAAAGCAATTGTGTACGCAGCCGCCGTGGTTCTGGTCATAGAACTGGGCATAGTCAATGCCGCCGTCCGCCAGTTTCATCAATTCGTCCATCACGATTTTGCGGGCGGGCTCTTCTGCCAGGCACAAATCATATCCAAGCCGCTGGCTATCCAGGCCATTGCATACCGATGCCTCGATTTCGCCCTTGGGGCCACGCAGCATCATGCGCTCCTGCTCAGGCGTGCAGCCCGGCGCGTATTCTTTAAGGATGGAACTGCTGCAAGTCCAGGCAGTGCCCGAGCAATATAGCCCCAGCAGGTTGCCTTCCTTGTGCAATGCGTCCCTGAATGC
>JAEEGL015387728.1_pt1 | contig 16417 bp, 16 predicted proteins | sample 9134231 | NCBI WGS metagenome assembly JAEEGL01 (sample SAMN16246548, study PRJNA631951) | gut metagenome | biome: gut microbiome; feature: rumen; material: fiber-attached | host: Bos | place: Iran: Karaj | collected 2018-10
GCACTTGAGATGAGCCAGAACTCCGAGAGACTTTCCTGGACCTTCGAAGAGGTTGATGCAAAGCTGAAAGGAATCATGGTTAACATTTTCCACAACTTAGACGATGCTGCAAAGAAGTACGGCAAAGAAGGCGACTACGTAGCAGGCGCAAACATTGCAGGCTTCTTAAAGGTTGCAGATGCCATGAAGGCACAGGGTATTGTCTAGTTTGAAATTTCGGATATGAAATGTACTAAAACCCGAAATAACGTCATGAAGACGAACACCCGTCGGAGGGTTTCCGGGCAGGCGCGGATATGTGCCTGCAGGATACGCCGGCGGGTTTTCTTTATGTACGGGTATACAAGGTAAACATCTATCCGTTTTGAGAATAATATGTTAAAATATATCTTGGATTTTTGGGTGGAAAATGCATCTTTGAAGGCTGCCCGGAGTTCGAATTCTATTTCGAAGAAAGAAGAACGGTATAGTGAAAAAAGAGTATATGATGGGTAACCGCGCAATCGCGTTAGGTGCTATTGCAGCGGGTGTCAATGTGGCGTGCGGATATCCCGGCACGCCTTCCTCGGAAATTATCGATAATATTGCCAAAGAGAATCGGGACAAAGCCATTCACGTGGAATGGTCGATTAACGAAAAGGCAGCCATGGAAGTGGCAGCAGGTGCTTCCTATGCGGGCGCAAGATGTCTGGTTACCATGAAGATGATGGGATTAAATGTTGCGTCCGATGCGCTGATGAGTCTTGCATACGTGGGTGTGGAAGGCGGCGTTGTTGTGGTTTCGGCGGACGATCCCGGCCCGATTTCCTCGCAGACCGAGCAGGATACGAGACTGTTTTCAAAGTACTGCCGTATTCCGGTTTTCGACCCGTGCAGCGTGGAAGAAGCATACCAAATGGTGCAGGATGCGTTTGAGTATTCGGAAAAATACAAAACCCCCGTGCTTCTTCGTCCCACTACCAGAATCGACCATGCATATGCATCCGTCGAGTATGACGAAAGTGCTAAGCCGAAGGAATTTGCGGGATTTACCAGGAATTCGAACCGCTTTGTGATTTTCCCGAGATTATCGAGAGCCAATCACGAAATGATTGAGAAACGGAATCCCGAAATCGGGGACGAATTCTCGAAGTACAAATATAACCGCATCATCGGCGAAAATGATGTAAAGAAAGCCGTAGTGGCCGGCGGTGTCAGTTTTGCGTATGCCATGGAATACATGCAGGGACGTAAAGATTCCAAACTGATTTGTGTGGCAACCCCCCATCCGCTTCCGGAGAAGTTTTTGCTTCAGGCCCTGGAAGGCGTGGAAGAAGTACTGGTTGTGGAGGAACTCTTCCCTTACCTTGAAGAAGAGTTAATCCGGCTTGCCGGAAAGCATCATTTGTCCGTTAAGGTATTCGGAAAGCATACCGGGCATTCCCCGCTTGCGGGTGAGAATACCGCGGAAGGTGTGGCGGAAGAAATCGGAACGTTCCTCGGCGATTTTACCATCGAAGAGGAACGCATGAAGGATACCGTGGAGCAGATTAAGGATAAACTTCTGGGCGGTGCGGAAAATGCGGTATTAAAGCCTGCCGTTCCCGCAAGACCTCCCGTTCTTTGCGCGGGATGTCCGCACAGGGCAAGTTTTTATGCGGTGAAGAAGGCCATGAAGGGAAAGAAAGCCAATTTCTCCGGAGATATCGGCTGCTACACCCTTGGAAATGCGATGCCTCTTGATATGGTGGATACCTGCCTTTGCATGGGTGCGGGCATTACCATGGCACAGGGTCTTTACTGGACGGATCCCGAAACCGTGAACTTTGCGTTCATCGGTGATTCCACGTTCTTTGCATCCGGTATGACCGGTATTGCCAATGCGATTTATAACGAAGCGGACATTACGGTCTGCATTCTGGATAACTCCACCACCGCCATGACCGGACATCAGCCCCATCCGGGAACCGGTCGCAACATGATGGGCGATGTGGTGGATAAAATCAGCATTGAGGGAATTTTAAAGGGTATGGGTCTTAAGAAGGTTCTTACCGTAAATCCCCTGAATCTGGAAGAAACGGTAAAAGCGGTTAGCGAATGCGCCGGAGAAAAGGGCGTAAAGGCAATTATTATGAAATCGCCCTGCGTTGCCATCGTAAAGCCGACCGAAAAAGCACATGTAACGGATTCCTGCATCGGTTGCACAAACTGTATCCGTGAAATCGGATGTCCGGCACTTTCCGTACAGGACGGAAAAGTGGTAATCGATGCTTTGTCCTGTACCGGTTGCAATTTATGCGCACAGGTCTGCCCTGTGGGCGCCATCGAAAAGGAGGTGCGGTAAAATGTCTTACAATATCTTACTTTGCGGTGTCGGCGGACAGGGAACGGTTCTGGCAAGCAAACTCCTTGCGGCTGCTGCCGAACTTTCCGGCGTTCGTGTCATCAGTGCGGAAACCATCGGTATGGCACAAAGAGGAGGTCCGGTTACCAGCCATGTACGAATGGGAGAGGATGCGTATGCACCCTTAATTCCGAAAAAAAGCGCGGACTTAATCATTGCATTTGAGCCTGCGGAGGCCGTAAGAAATCTGGATTATTTAAAAAAGGGCGGGGCAATGATAGTTAACTCGAACTGCATCAAGCCGGTTACCGAGTCCCTGCATCCGACCGGATATGACGGAAGCGCCATGACGGAGTATTTGCAAAAGACCGTAAAGCGTCTGGTTGTGGTAAACGCCGAGGATTTGTGCAAGGATCTCGGCAGTGCGAAATTTTTCAATGTTTCGGTTCTGGGACTGGCGCTCGGCGCGGGATTATTGTCCTTTACCGAAGAGAATATGGTAAAAACCATAGAGGGTACCGTGAAGGAAGCCTTTGTGGAAGTAAATAAAAAAGCCTTCCGGATCGGAATGGAGGAAGGTCTGAAAGCAAGAAATGCGAATCCGGAATTGTGCATCGAAACGGAGGTTCACGAAATGAACCGCCGCGGCATGACCGATGAGGAGGAGAAGCATTTCCTTGCGGTAAAAGAGGAAATCGAAAGGAAGCGGCAGAAAGCCATAGCGGAAAAAGGAGAATAAATCATGAAACCGAGTAAAGAACAGCTTGCATTAGTCGACAAACAGGTAAAACGTCTTGTGGCGGGAGACAGCTATTACGGAAAAATGTACCGCGAGATGGGAATCACGGAGATTGCCTCCGAGGAAGATTTTTATAAACTTCCGTTCTCTTCCAAAGAGGATTTACGAAACGCATATCCTTTGGGAATTCAGGCGGTTCCCGATGAAGAGGTGGTTCGTATTCATTCTTCTTCCGGTACGACCGGAAAGCCCGTAATCATCCCCTATACCAAAAAGGACGTGGAAGACTGGGCCATTATGTTTGAGCGTTGCTACCGCATGGCAGGCATTACCAATAAGGACCGCATCCACATTACACCGGGATACGGACTCTGGACAGCCGGCATCGGTTTTCAGGCAGGATGCGAGCGTCTCGGCGCCATGGCAGTTCCGATGGGACCCGGCAATACCGAGAAGCAGATTCAGATGATGATTGATTTAAAATCCACCGTACTCTGCGCGACTTCTTCCTATGCACTTCTGCTCTCCGAGGAAATCAATAAGCGAGGCATCCGTGACCAGATTCACTTAACCAAGGGTGTCATCGGTTCCGAACGCTGGAGCGACAAGATGCGTGAGACCATCCATAACGGCCTCGGTATCGATCTTTATGATATTTACGGACTGACCGAGATTTACGGACCGGGTATCGGAATCAACTGTCCGGGCGAGCGTGCAATGCACTGCTTCGATGATTATCTCTATATCGAAATCATTGACCCCGTAACCGGAGAGAATGTTCCGGACGGCGAAGAAGGAGAAATCGTTATTACGACGCTGGTAAAGGAAGGCGCTCCGTTGCTTCGTTTCCGTACACATGATATTTCCCGCATTGTTCCGGGTGAATGCAAATGCGGATGCAAGTATCCCAGACTTGATGTCATCAAGGGCAGAAGCGATGACATGTTCAAGATTCACGGTGTAAACATGTTCCCGAGCCAGGTGGAAGAAATGCTTGCAAAGGTGGACGGCGCAACCAGCGAATACCGTGTTACCTTAGCGCATGATGACGACAATAACTGCGATGTCTTCTTACTTACCGTGGAAGGGGAAGGAAGAGTCAGCTTCGAAGAGATGGCAAAGAAAATTGCCTATGTATTTAAGACCTATGTCGGTGCAACACCGAGAGTAACGATTGTTCCGGTCGGAACCCTGCCGAGAAGCGAGAAGAAGACGAAACGTGTTACGGATTATCGAAGCTAAACGAAATTTTGAAGAGTATCGGAGCCGCCTAAGGAGCCTGAAATGGAAAAAGTACTTCCGTACCTGATTGTTGCAATCTGTGCATATGCAATCGGCAGCCTGTCCCCGTCCTATTTTATCGGACGGGCCAAAGGCATTGATATTAAAAAAACCGGTTCGAAGAATCTTGGTGCATCGAATGCCACCATGGTTTTGGGGTGGCGTTTCGGGGTCTTAATCGGTGCGCTTGATATTGCAAAGGGTGCGGCTGCCGTACTGCTTACGAGATTTCTTGCACCGGAACTTCCGGCCATTGCTTATCTTGCGGCAACATGTGCGGTGCTCGGCCATATTTTTCCGTTTTACTTAAAATTCAAGGGCGGAAAAGGGTTTGCTACTTATATCGGAGTCATTGCGGGGCTTCATTTTCCGATAGCCGTTGTGCTTGCGGTGATTATTATCGCGGTGGCGCTGATTACAAACTATATAGTTGTCGGAACGTTTACCACGGTGATTGCATTCCCGGTATTCGTGTATTTCTATACCGGAAGCCTTCCGTCGGCATTGGTTATGACGGTTGCAAGTATCGTGATTATCGTAAAACACCGGAAAAATATTGTTCGTATTAAGGACGGTACCGAAGGAAAGGTTCGCGTTCTCTTCGGCAAAGGCCATCGGGAAAAGGCGAGCAAACAGGTGGAAGAATTAAACGCACTGGACAATAAAAAAGAGGAACAGGTATGAGTCGAAACAAATGGATTCACAGAATTCTGACAGGGACACTGATTGTTTCGCTGCTTTTTACCGCTACGGGATGTTCTTCCTGCGGCGGGGCAGCAGGATCTTCGGAAGGGGGATCTTCCGAAATCGTATCCGAAGCGGAGTCCGAAAAAGAGTCTGAAACCCCGGAATCGGAGAAGAAAAGCGAAAAAGCATCGGAGGAGAAGTCCGAACCGGTTTCGGAAGAGGTAAAAGCGGATGACAAAACTCCGGTGGAAATTCACGGACAGCTTTCCGTCAAAGGAAACCAAATTGTGGATGCGTCCGGAAAGAATTTTCAGATTTGCGGTGTTTCCACGCACGGACTCGGATGGTTTCCGCAGTATGTAAATCAGGATGCATTATACTCATTAAGAGATGATTTCGGTGCCAATACCATACGTCTTGCCATGTACACGGCAGAAGGCGAAGGGTACTGCACCGGCGGGGATAAGGCGAAACTGAAAAAACTGGTGACCGACGGTGTCGAGTATGCAACGAAGGCCGGTATGTATGCGATTATCGACTGGCATATCCTGCACGATCTGGATCCCAATGTATACAAGGATGAAGCAAAGGCCTTCTTCGGCGAGATGTCAAAGAAGTATGCGGATTACAATAATGTCCTTTATGAAATCTGCAACGAGCCGAACGGCGGAACCACCTGGGAACAGGTAAAAAAATATGCCGACGAGATGATTCCCTTAATTCGTGCGAACGACCCGGATGCCATCATTATCGTCGGAACGCCGAACTGGTCCCAGGATGTGGATGTCGCAATCGGCAATCCGATTAAGGGGCAGGAGAACATTGTCTATGCCGTGCACTTTTATGCCGATACGCATAAGGACGATATCCGAAACAAAGTAAAGAAAGCCGAGGATGCGGGATATGCGGTACTGATTTCCGAATTCAGCATCTGCGATGCGTCCGGAAACGGAAACAACAATATCGACGAAGCAAATAAATGGATTAAGCTCCTTGATCAGTACGGAATCGGAATGGTTGCATGGAACTTATCCAATAAGGCGGAATCTTCTTCCCTGATTTCCTCGGGATGTCAGAAGACTTCCGGATGGACCTATGAAGAACTTTCCCAGTCCGGCAAATGGCTGGTCGGAGTATATGACACACATTCGGACCAGGGGTCCGGACTTGCAAAAGGCAAGGAGCCTGTGGGCGGCGGCAAAGCAGAGGACGGACAGGAACCTGCAAAGGATCCCGGCGGCCAGGGAAAGGAAGCGGCAGCAGGACAAAACGGAGATTTAAAGGTTTCCGTGGAAGAATCCAATTCCTGGAAGGACGGCAGTGCCACCTGTATCCAGTACAGCATTAAGATTACGAACAACGGATCCGCAGCGGTCGGAAGCTGGACCGTAACACTCGATTTGGGATGCGGTGCCGAAATCCAGCAGATCTGGGGTGGCAAGGGAAGCGTTTCCGGAAACGTAATCACGATTACGCCGGAGGAATACAATAAAAGTATTGCGGCAAACGGAACACTTTCGGATGTGGGGCTGATTGTCAAGGCAAACGGCACACCCGGAAAAGTCAGCGTCAGCGTAAAATAACACGAAATTCGAATACATAAAAGGAGGCAAAAGCATGAGAATTCTTGTCAGCGGAGGAACCGGATATATCGGCTCCCATACCTGTGTGGAACTGATTGAGGCCGGACATGAAGTGGTTATCTTCGATAACCTTTATAATTCCAAAGAAGAAGCATTGGATAAAATCAAAGAGATTACAGGGGTACGCCCGAAATTCTACAAAGCGGACATGACCGTAAAGGAAGAGCTGCGTCCGATTTTTGAGGAGAACACCTTTGACGCGGTAATCCATTTTGCGGGTTTAAAAGCTGTCGGCGAGTCCGTGGCAAAGCCGCTCGAGTATTATGAGAATAACCTGGGAGGCACATTCAATCTTTGTGACATGATGCGGGAATACGGTTGTAAGCGAATCATCTTTTCTTCTTCCGCAACCGTGTACGGTGTTCCGAAGACGGTGCCCATTACCGAGGATTTTCCGCTTTCCGCAACGAATCCTTACGGCAGAACCAAGCTGATGCTCGAAGAGATTCTGACGGATCTTACGGTATCGGATCCGGAATGGAGTGTCGTGCTGCTTCGCTATTTTAACCCAATCGGAGCGCATGAAAGCGGATTAATCGGAGAGTCTCCGAACGGAATTCCCAATAACTTAATGCCGTACATCATGCAGGTTGCGGTAGGAAAACTGCCGGAGCTGGGTGTATTCGGAAACGATTACGATACGCCGGACGGAACCGGTGTGCGCGATTATATCCATGTGACCGACCTTGCAAAGGGCCATGTGGCGGCGCTTTCGAAAGTAAAGGATTCGACGGGTGTAAACATTTACAATCTCGGAACCGGAAACGGATACTCCGTTCTGGACATCGTAAAGGCATTTGAAGCAGCCAACGGCGTGAAGGTGCCTTACTCCATCAAACCGAGACGACCGGGCGACGTGGCGCAGTGCTATGCGGACCCGAAGAAAGCCAAAGAAGAGCTCGGCTGGGCGGCGGAATATGATTTGGAGAGAATGTGCAAGGATTCCTGGAGATTCATCTGTAAGGAAACAGGTAAATTTTGACATTTCCCGTACGGAATGATAATATTAGCGTGACTTAATGAATTGGGATAAGTCTTTTGCAGTGTACAAAGGAGGAAATAATTATGGATGGAAATAACGGCATGAATTTTGATCCGATGACCGGACAGCCGCTGAATAACGCGCAGCCCGTACAGCCTGCACAGCCCGTGTATGCACAGCCCGCACAGCCGGTATATGCACAACCCGTTTACGCGCAGCCGGTATATGCACAGCCTCAGCCTCAGGTAAATGTTAATGTTCAGGCCCCGGCTTACCAGGCAGCACCGAAGAAGGAAGTGGTATTCCCCGGAAGAGAAATCGTGGGACTGGTATTCGGTATCTTTGCCTGCATCAGCGGTGTCATCGCTCTGTTTACCGCATTTCCCGTTTACGGATGGTTCATTGGCGGTTTCAACGGTATTTTAGGTATTATCTATGCAATCATTGCGAAATCGCAGTGGGGCAAGATTAAGAAAGAAGCGACTTCTTATACCGGTAAAATCAAAACCGGAAACGGTTTTGCGACGGCCGGACTTATTATGTCCATTCTCGGTATTGTATTCGGTGTAATCGTAGCGATTGTTTTGATTATTCTGATGGTTGCCGGAGTGGGAGTCGGAATCTTAAGTGAGTTTGCGGATCAGTTAAATATTTAATGTTAAATCGGGAGAAATAAAATGGACGGATATAATTTTGAAAACAATTACAATACCGGATATACACAGACGAATTCCACACCGGATTTACAGGGTTATCAGCATCAGCCGGTAAGATGTCCGGGCAAGGAAATCATCGGTATGGTATTCGGAATCAACTCCATCGCATGGGGCGGTTTGGGACTTCTGTTTTCCTGGATTCCTTTCTACGGAATGATTTTTTCCTTCATATGGGGAGGATTATTCGGTATCGGTTGCGGCATCGTGGCACTGATTATGCATAAGCAGGTGCATGAAGTTGCGGAAGAAATTTCCGGCAAAGTGGATACCGGAAAGAAGCTTGCGGTTCCCGGAATCATTCTTGGTGGTGTAGGTATGGTGGTTTCCATACTCGTCATTATCTTCATGATTGCAATCGTGGGTATCGGTGCTTTCGCATCCGCGACGAGCAGCTATCGTCCGTAACTGATTGCGGCGTGAAGCCGAAATAAGAAAAACAAATAACGGTTAAAAAGAACAGTCACCGTATGGCGGCTGTTTTTTTTGCACAAATTTTATAAATACTGCTTGACACATAATACTATGTGTCGTATAGTATTATGCATAAGGAGGTATTGGCGATGGAAAATCAAATGAAACGCGGGCTTTTGGATGTATGTGTCCTGGCAGCCATCAAAGATGAAGACTCCTACGGTTACCAAATTGTAAAGGATATGAGCCAATATGTGGAAATCTCCGAATCCACCCTGTACCCGATCCTTCGAAGACTTGAGAGCAGCGCGATGCTCAATGTAAGGACGGCGGAGCACAACGGAAGACTCAGAAAGTATTACCACATTACGGAAACGGGACTTGAAAGACTGCAGAATTTCAAGGACGAGTGGAAAGAGCTCATGCAGATTTACGAGTTCGTAACGAGGGAGGAAAAAAACAATGACTAAATCAGAATTCTTAAAAAGCTTATGCACCAGCCTGCATGGCCTTTCGGATGAAGATATTAAGAAATCCGTGGATTATTACGAGGAAATGATTGATGACCGCATGGAAGACGGCAAGTCGGAAGAAGAAGCGGTGGAAGGCCTCGGAACCATTGACGAAATTAAAAACAATATTCTGGAAGACATTCCGATTACCAAGATTGTAAAGGAAAAAATCAAACCCAAGAGAACCTTAAAGGCATGGGAAATCATTCTTCTGATTATCGGTTCCCCCGTATGGATTCCGGTAACGGCAGCAATGATTATTGTGGCACTTGTACTTTACCTTTGCTTCTGGATTGTTATTCTTTGGCTGTATGCATGTGATTTTGCGGTATTCTTTTCGGGATTCGCAAGCATCTTCGGAGCATTTGTTCAAAATAACGGATTCAATACGGGGCTGTTCTATGCCGGCAGCGGTATCGCCCTGGTCGGTGTTGCCATTCTTCTTTTCTTCGGTTTTACGCAGATTGCAAGAGGAATGATCTGGGTCAGCAAGAAGATCGGACTCGGCATTAAGAGATTATTCGTAGGAGGAAAACAGAAATGAAAAAAGCTGTAAAGATAACGATTTTTATCGCAATCGGGATGGTCATCATCGGAACGGCTATGGCATTTGTATCCATGGCAGCCTGCGGATTTAATATGAAAAACCTGATGGAGACCGAAAAATACGAAGTAAAGAGCTATGTTTTGGACGATGATTTTGATGATATCGTGATTAATGTGGATTCCGACAGCTTTGCGATTTATAAATCCGAGGATGAAAAAACGCATGTCGAGGTTTTCGAGAGCGAGAAAATTAAGTACGATGTTTCCGTAAATAACAAAGTTCTTAACATTGAGTCGCAGCAGTTGGAAGATGGTTTTGATTTCAGTAAGATGCATTTTGTGGTGGACTTTAGACAGGAACCGTGTAAAGTATTTCTGCCGAAAGAGGAATATGAGAGCTTAAGAACCAAGATTGAAAGCGGAAGTTTTACATCCGGCCAGCCGTTCACATTTCATGATGCCCAGATAGAGCTTGGAAGCGGATCCCTCCGGATTGATTCCATGAAGGCTGAGGAATTAACCGGCATGTCAAAAAGCGGAAGCATCGATGTTTTCAATATCACGGCAAACAATGCAACACTCGAGGCCGGCAGCGGAAGTGTTAAATTGGAAGAGGCCGGAATTGATGGAACCCTGAAATTAAAATCCACATCCGGAAGTGTAAAAATAATTAAGACGGAATTCAAAAATGCCGATATCAGAACGGGAAGCGGCAGCCTGCTTTTAGACCATGTAAAGTGCGCGGAGAACCTGGAAGCGTCTGTCAGCAGCGGAAGCATAAAGATGGAAGAGGTGGTTGCCGGTGGAAATCTGAAAGCTAAAACAGGAAGCGGAAGTATCAGTTTTACATCCTGTGATGCAAAGGATTTGGATTTGCAGACCAGCAGCGGAAGTGTTCACGGAACCTTAAAGACAGGAAAAATGTTTAATGCCAAATCAAACAGCGGAAGCGTCAATGTACCCGATAACGATGCAAACGGAGGTGTATGCAGAATTCATACCGGAAGCGGAAGCATTAAGGTTACGCTTGTCGGTTCCGAGGATGGGTCCGATCCCTCTATTGACGAGGACTTTGACGACGAGTTTGAAGAGGCGTTGGAAGAAGAAATCGAAGCAGCAATGGAAGAGGATTTCGACGTAGAGTAAAATAACGCTTACGTAAGCGATGAGATAACCGGAGAGGGAGATGCGAAATTGCATCTCCCTTTTTGTGTTTGAAAGATGTGAGAATGGAAAACGCGGACCATTTATGATATTATCAAAAGGAAGACTGCAATCGGGGGTAGTGGTTTTATGTTTGGAAAAGGAAAAGCATCGAAATCTTCGGATTCCGAGATCATCATTCGAAAACTGCAGGAAGAAATCGAGCAGTTAAAAGAAAGTGTCAAAGCGGCGGAAACGGAACTGGAAGCCGTGAATGCATGCACCCATTTGGGAATCTGGAAGTGTTTTTATGACGAAAGCGGAAACCAGACGAATGTGGTTTTTACGGATGAATTCCGAAGGATGCTGGGTTATACGAAAGAAGAACTGCCGGATGAGATTGATGCGTTCGGGGCACTGATTCATCCGGAAGAGACGAAGAGTGTGTTTGCGCATTTTGCCGCCGTTGCGGAAGACCGAAGCGGTAATAAAAAATACGATACGCAGTATCGTCTCCTTTGCAAATCCGGTGATTACAAATGGTTTCATGCGACCGGAGATGTCATCCGCTTTGCCAACGGAAGTCCGAAGGAGTTTATCGGGACATTTGCCGATATCGATGCACAGAAAAAGACCGAAGCCATCATGGAACATGACCAGAGAAGAATAAAAGCGGTCGGTTTGATGATGCTCGAGGGAAGCTGGAGCATGGATTTAACCAAATATGCCATTGATGACGTGAATTCGCCGATGGTGTATTCGGATCAGTTTAAGAGAATTCTGGGATTTGAACCGCATTCGGCGGAATTTCCCGATGTCATGGGAACCTGGATTACCAGGATTCATCCGGACGATGTTTCGGTCGCATCCGCGGCAATGCAGCGGCAACTGGCCGACCCGAGCGGAAACACCGTATTCGATATGGAGTACCGCGTTCGCCATAAAAACGGAGAATACCTTTGGGTTCGCGCATCCAGCTATGTGGTCTGGTCCGATACCAAAGTTCCGCTCATGGCAGCAGGAACCATTCTGGATATTTCCAAGCAGAAGAAGAATCAGGTCCGTTTCGAGGAAGAAATGGAACCGAACATCGAATCGCTTCGTGCCGGAATCGCGGAAATTGCAACAAATGTGGAGAAGGCCACCTATCAGATGCAGGATGTATCCGTCCGCCAGGAAGAGGTTATGCATTCGGCGGCTGAAATTGAAAGCGCCGTAAACGATTCCATGGAAATCATCGGAAGTATCCAAAACATTACCAGACAGACGAACCTTTTGTCACTGAATGCTTCCATCGAGGCGGCGAGAGCTGGAGATGCCGGTCGCGGATTCGCGGTTGTTGCATCGGAAGTTCAGTCCCTGTCCAATTCCACGAAGGAAACAACGGAGCATATTTCCGAGCGTCTTACGAACATGAACGAGTCCGTAAAAGGCATTCTTGCCAAAATCAGTCAGATCAGCCGAAGCATTGCGGAAGAGAACGAGGAAATGTGTACGATTAACGCAACCGTTGAGGAACTTCATGCGGCAGCGGACGAAATCGCACAGATGGCGGAGAGTTTGTATAAAGAGTAAAAAGTGAAGAAGAAATAAAAAAAACCGGTCCGACGGACCGGTTTTTTTATGAATCAGTGTACAAAGAAACTCATCAGACTGAAGCCTGTGGGTAACGGAATGGTTAACATGTAGATAGTGGCAATTAAGAGGAATACACAGGAAACTGCCACGATAATTACGCGGTTGGGGATTTTTTTGAAAATTCCGACAATACCGAGTAAGAATAAAACAACGGAGTAGATGACCGTTACCAATCCGTATGCGTCACCGTTAGCATTATCCTTACGACCCTGCTCGAGTGTGTCTTCCGCTTCTTTCAGAATCTGCAGTGAATCTGCATAGTAACTGTCGTAGAACCCTTCCTTGTCAAATGGAGTTTTGCCCTCTTCCAATGCCCAGTCGATGGCGTCCGCAAATTCCTGGGTGCAACTGTCCGCAATCAGGGTATCGATTTTTTCATCGATTAGAGTGGCTTCTTTGGTGTTGCCGTTTGCAAGTGCGAGTTCTTTGTCGAACAGGTAGTCGTTGACAGTATTCCAAAGCATCAGGTCCTGCAAATAATTCTGGGAAGCTTCGTTATACATGGAGTTGCCCATTGAGGCGAGGTTGTTGCTGGTGGTGTAATTGGTTGCCTGGTTTCCGCCGTGCAGGGAGCTGATCCAGCCTGCCCATGCGGTGAGAATTGCGGTGACACCGAGAAGAATGGCAATCAGCACTTCAAGCTTTTCTTCCGTGACTTTCATTTTCTTTCCGCCTGTTTTCGCGGATTCGTTTTCTTCTTTGCTGTTTTCTGTCGCAGAGTTTACTGCGGCTGTGATTTCTTCTGACAATTTATTTTCCTCCTTTTACAAAATGCAACCCGGTTGCATGAATTACCGCCGCTTATTATATCACAATCTGTACGTTTGAAGATAAAAATTTATACGCAAAGGAGAAATAATCCCGGCCTTGTGGTAAAATAAAAAATGGTGTTGGCTTTAAAGGGGATCAAATATGGATTTAACGGTAAACTATTCCGAAGAAGAAAAGGCGCTGTTTGAGGAAGTTCACCAGATCGAACAGGAAATCCGCCGTTTGGAGAATGAGGCTTATTCGTACAGGCACGAGAAAGAAAACCATTACAGGGTAAGCTCTACGAATCTGGTTCCGACGATTATTTTCTGTGCGCTGTTTTTGTTTAATATTCTTTTGCTTGTGCTTGATATTGTTATCGGCCTCGGAACTTTTACACATGTGAAGGAGTCCTTACTGGGGCAGAAGCTTATGCTGCAGTTGTCCATTTCCATGGCAGTTGTCGTGGGAACTCCGATTGCGATTGTTTTCTTCGGAATTATGTCGGTGATTAATATCCGCAAGCTGATTCTGCAGACATCCAAGAATACCAGAGTGATTGCGAGGGCAAAAAAACTCGGAATCGAGAATTTTTATAATGAAAAGGACCGCATGGAAGGTTCCTACGATTCTGCGGAGCATAAGCTGGCTATTTTAAGACAGCGTTACCGGGAAAAGAAGCAGGAACTCGATGCCATGACCATGGCGATGGAAGCAAAACGCCGGGAAGAGCAGCAGAAGGCTTGGTCGCAGGGTGCTACTTTCGAGGTTGTGAAGCATGAAAGAAAGTTGTAGGTAAAAAAGAGCCCATCCTTCGGATGAACTCTTCATTTGATCGGCGTGACTGGATTCGAACCAGCGACCTCTACGTCCCGAATACAAACCTTATTTTTTAAATTATCACGTTTGTTCTTAAGTTCAACTGAAGGGAGCGAATCACAGATGCGGTTAGTGAAGAAAGTTACGGCAGTTTTCATCCTTATTATGTGCATCATTCCGGTCGGCGCGGGATGTACGGCGAAACAACCGGATGAAGCAATGCAACGATTAACCAATCGTTACAACGATTCCTTTACGTACATCGGTTATTACGAAGATTTTCCAAGGGCCGATTATGTTTATCAGTTTAAAAGTTCCAAATATCCCGGTTACCCGATAGAAGTAGGATTCAATAAAGACCCGTATTCCTGGCTGCCTTCGTATGAAGTTACCGACAATTACCAGGCAATTCGCTTCGAATCGGATATGATTTCGCTTGTGGACGGAGCCGCTCAAAAGGTGTTTATCAATGAAAAATACAGGCTTGGAGAATATGAATATATACTGACGGATTATCCGGTGTGTGCTACTTTGGACGAATATATGAAGCATGCATCGGCCATACTGAGCCTGGTGGTTTATTATGATCTTAATGCGGGAGGTTCCTATACGGCAGACGATTTCAGACAGATGCTGGAAGATGAAATTCCGGACGGAAGTGGTAATATATGGGTGTATGTATATTTTGAAACTAACGACCCCAATCCTGATAAAATGTCTTATGATCAGATGAGAGATTTTGTCATTTATGAAAAGTATGACAAGATGGTTGTGTTGAATCGCTGATGGTGAGCGCGGTGTACTGCAGAACAGGGAGCATTTTAACCAATACGATACACCCAAAATAGGAGTTGTATAACATTCTTGAATCGGAAGAATGTATTCAATCAGTGGCGGAACTTTTGGAGAAGGTGGAGAAAAATATGCAGGCATTGTTGTGGTGAATAAAAAGCTGCCTGCTTTCATATGATTTATTGACATACGGAAGAGAAGATAGTATAGTAAAGGGCATAAAAAACAAGATATTGTGAGAATTTGGAAAAAAAGCAATATAGTTTACAATATATTGTGTTATGTAAACTAGAGGATGTACCCTTAAAAGGCCTTGACAGTGATGAGGAACAGAACTATGCTTCTCAACAGCAAACAGCAAACAGCAAACAGAATAGAACTATGCTCCTTAGAGCATGGGTTAACTGTGCCCTTTTTGCGTCTTGCGGGGCGCTTCGGAAATATTTATATGGATATTCATTTGAATTTGAGAGGGAGTGGCTGAAAAAGACCTTACACTGATCATTTAGTGTAAGGTCTTTTTTATCGTCATTTAATGGTTCTTACGGATTGTCATGCTCTACTGCATCCTCAGGAAGCTTTACATTGTAGGTCTTGTCATCAATTATGATCTCTATTGTGTACCACCAGTTAACGGGGCTTGCTGTTATGCCGATTATCTCGCCTTCCTTGGTAGTTGTTATGGTCTGGCCATTCTCTTCTCTGCCGAAGTGTACCATTACCATCTGTCCGATGTGGTATTTAGGTTCGCCGAGCTGTCCTAATGTTCCGCCTACTGCCTCGCTGAGCATATCGTCTGTTAACTGGATGTTTCTGTTATCTGCCATATCTTTTTCCTCCTATTTTTCATGTGACCTTTCGGTCTGTTTTCTGATAGTTCCACTATACGTGAATCAATATGCAAAAACAATAAATTCTGCGTGGTCGGTTGTTTTTTATGCTTAAGTGGTAGCCCTCCATTTTCGAAGCGAATTTTCCATTGTGGGCTGTCGTAACATAAATGAACCGATAGCTTATTCTGAGTTACGAAAATATTAGCAAATACGGGATAAAACGCTTTCTGATAGGTGGGTAGTTCAGGTTATTTCTAATTATTTTTGCCGTTTGGTAGAAAATATGACCGAATAGTTATGGTTTATTGTCTGATGTGGGATGTAATGAGATAATTTGTACTTGGTAAGAACATGGTAACCCGACATTTGCAAAGCAAATTTTTTGATGTGAGTTACCATAACGTAGAAGAACAGACAGGTTCTGAAGAGCATATATAAAAAGGGTGGCAGGAAATGAGTAATGCGGTTGATATAGAATTTGTGGTCGATGAAAAATATGATGATCCTAATGTAACTATCAGGGCAAAGAAAAAAACAGCCCTAGTTGATAACATAATCCAGGCAGTTGAAAATGTTTCCGAAAAGTCATATGCAAGGATACC
>JAEEGL010445140.1_pt1 | contig 16416 bp, 18 predicted proteins | sample 9134231 | NCBI WGS metagenome assembly JAEEGL01 (sample SAMN16246548, study PRJNA631951) | gut metagenome | biome: gut microbiome; feature: rumen; material: fiber-attached | host: Bos | place: Iran: Karaj | collected 2018-10
AGGAGAGAAAAAATTAGCGGCTTGTGCTGCCGCATGAACGCCCGAGTCGGTACGCCCGCTTCCGTAAAGACTCACGGGCGTTTTGTGGAGCTTTTCAAGCGCAAGCTCCACTTCACCCTGAACCGTGCGCATTACATTTTTCTTTCCGTCGGAATCCTGCCTCTGCCAGCCGCAGAAATCAGTTCCATCGTAGGAAATTGTTAGAAGAATGTTCCTCATCATAAATCCTGCGGCTACTCGTCATCGTCAACATCAACCTTGTTTGCGTCTTTCAGTGCCTTTGAGAAAATATCGTAGAGCGCGCGGGCTTTTTCAAGGAGCGGCCCCGGCTTTGCCTTGGATGATTTTCCCAATCCGAAGATACGCGCAATTGAATACTTGTTCGTCTCAAACTTTTTCAGGCGCAAGTTTATGTCTTCGGTCTGGCCGTATTTGTACTCAAGGAGCGCGTTCAGGTAGATGATTCCGTCGTAGCCGTAGTTTTTGTCAATGTCAGGACCGAAGCTTGCAAGTCCGCCCACAGGTTCCGCACCGCTCGTTTCGTTCAGAAGGGTCTGCTCATAGAAAAAGCGCGCTTTCTGATAGAACCCTTTTGCGACTGTGTCATAATTGTAGCCCGGAATGACTTCGTTAAGGTGATTGCAAATCCATGCAAGCCTGAGCGAAAGAATTGCACGCTTTATTGTCGGAGAATATTTGGGCGGAATCTTGTCGTATGTCAAAAGCGCAAGATAGTACATAGCCGCGCCGTCGAGAATGCTTCGTTCTTTTTTGAGGTCATAGTGAGGAAATATTGTCTCCACCTGAGCTTTGCGAGTTTCCTCACCGTCCAAAAGCTCTGCCACATCTTTTTCCGCAATTTCAGAAAAATCGCTCCAGAAAAGCGCGATGTGGCATCTTGGGCACGCGCCTACTGAATAGAGGAGCGGAACAATCAGACCGTAGTTTTTTGATGGAATATAAAGCCTGTGAAGCTCGTCTGTCAAATCGCCCGCATTCATTCTTCCGCCGCCAGAAAGCATTTCCTCTTTGTCAAATTCCCTGAGGCACAGCGGGCATTTGCATTTTTCCTTTGACCAGAATGAGATTTTAGTCTTTTTTGGAGCTTCCTCTTTTTTCTTTGTATTTCTGAGCATAAAATCCTCCTATAAAAATACGGGCAGTCTTGTCACATCTCAGCTTCTATAACTGAAAAAGCTATCGCAAAATCTTTTTCGTGCGACAAAGAAATGTGCGCTTTCCAATTTTTTCCAGCTATGCGCCCGATATATTCTTTTGTTTTCTGCCCGAAGTGGAATTCAGGCTTACCGTTTTCATCATTCGTTATTCCGAAATCTTTCAGCTCAAGTCCGGAAAAACCTGTTCCGAGAGCCTTGGACAGGGCTTCTTTTGCGGCAAAGCGCGCGGCGTAGTGCTCGCACAGGTGCTTAAGATTCCTTCCGCTGAATTCGGAAATCTCGCAGGGATTGAAGAACCGCTCTATCATTTTCTGGTTCAGAACCCATTTTTCAAAGCGAGAAACTTTTGCTATGTCAGTTCCAACACCAAAAATCATGCTTTAAAAATCCCCATTTATATTTTCGTCCTCATTTTGCTTTACATTGAATACAACCGAGATTGTTTTTGGATTTGATGGCGATTCGGTGAAATATTTAGGGCTGTTCACATTCAGTTTCAGGTTGTAAGTTCCAGGCTCATGTATGTTTGAGCAGTCAGCTGTGACGAAGTTGTTCTGAATTTTGTAATTCTCAAGGTCTGCCATATTTCCCTCGAATGTGAGGGATATTTGCTCAGGCTGCTTTGAAATCTCCATGTTCGGATTTATGTTTATGAGTTTTACAGGAATCTTATCGAATGTCTTTGAAGTTTTTATGGGAGCCACCTTGATATAGACAGTGACTTCCGTGTTCTCAGCGTTAAGATGCGCGTTCGGAATATTGACATGGACTTTCTTTTCGATGGAACTTTTTATCCCGTCTATTGATATAGTCTTTGTCTGGGCGATGATTTCCTTTGAGTTCTGCACGATTGACTTCGGACCTGATACTTCAATCTGACTAGGCTCTATGGAAACTGATGTGACTTCGTAGCCGAAGGCCGGGGTTCCGCCGTAAAGAGGCTCTATGTTAAGGAAGCCCGAAACGCGTCTTTCAAGCGACAGGCGCACTGACTCAGGTTTTACCTTTATTTCAAGCGGGTCAAGCGAAAGGGCTTCTTCGGAAAGCTCCAGAAGGACTGGAAAATCGTAATCGCCGTCGGTGGTGATATAAGTCGTGTCAACATATGCCAGAAAATCGTTTTCGGATAGTTTTCTCAGATTATCGCCCGAGCCATGAACAAGAAAACTCACTACAGGCATGAAAGGTGCAGAAACGACCATTTCATCGGTGTTGATTTTCAGAGGAACTTTGAACGCCTTTCCGTTAATCGTCCAGTCTTTGTTCAGATTATAGACGAAAAGAAGAAGGGCAAGCGCAAAGCAAGTTATTTTCTTCTTCCAGTTGTGAGTTATTATCGTTATGAATTTTTCTTTGTCCGCCTTTTTCCTGCCTATCAGTTTGCGGATAGCTTTGTTCTTTATCATTACCGTCTGTCCTTATTGGTGATTAAAAGCTCCTCCAGTTTTTTTACGATTTCGTCCGATGTACAGCCGTATTTTAGGTCTCCGTCGTATGCAAGGCTTATTGCGCCTGTTTCTTCTGAAACGATGAGAACTACTGCGTCTGTCGCTTCCGAAAGCCCAAGTCCTGCCCTGTGCCTCGTTCCGAATGTTTTCTTTATGTCGGCGCGCTCGCTCAGACGCTGAAGAAAGCAGCCCGCCGCGATGATTTTGTTTCCTTCTATAATACTTGCTCCATCGTGTAGCGGAGTTTCATGCCCGAAAATCGTTATTAGCAGGGCGGCTGTCAGGTCTGCGTCAAGGCGCACCCCGGATTCTATAACATCGTCTATTTTTGTGTTCCGCGGAAAAATCAGCAACATTCCTTTTTTCATCTTGGATAATGTTTCCGCTCCTTCCATGACCTGCTTGAAGTCGATGGAGCTTTTTGTTTTCTTCATGTGGAAAATGGACGAGAAATTGATGTTCTGCCCGAGCCTGAGGAAGATTTTTCGCAGCTCAGGCTGAAATACGAATGCCATTATTATAAGGACTTGCGGTCCGATTGTGGTTACTATCCACGAAAGCGTCCGAAGTTTAAGGAAAATGATGGCGAACGCCGCAAGCGACAGAATTATCACTGCCTGCACGAGCTGGATTGCGTTCGTTTTGGTGATAAGCTCCCATGCGTAGTAGAAAATCAAGGTCATTATGAGAAGGTCTATAATGTTTCTTAAAGCTGCGATAAAAAACAATTTCCTATTTCCTTCTGCCTGCGTTCAGGCAGGTTACGAATTTTTTATCCGTTCGTATACTTTCAGCGAATCTACGGCCTCGGCAACATCATGCACCCGAATCATCGAGGCTCCGCCAATGACCGCCATAAGGTCTGCGGCTATCGTTCCCGCAAGCCTTCCGCTTGCATCCTTTCCTGTAGCTTGTCCAATACAGGATTTTCTGGACAATGCCATAAGAACCGGATATTGTCCGCCACAGAGCTTTCCGCAGTTTTTTATGAGCTTGAAGTTTCCCTCCGCGTTCTTTCCGAATCCGATTCCAGGGTCAATCCATATTCTATCCTTTTTTATCTTGTATTTTAAGGCATAATCGCACCGATTTTGCAAATATTCGCTTATTTCGGAAAAAATATCTGGATACGATGTTTGTAACTGCATTGTGCCAGGAGTTCCTCGTTTGTGCATAAGGATTACTGGAAGATTCTCCTTTGCGCAGAACGAAGCCATGTTCTCGTCGTCCTCAAGGGCTGAGATGTCGTTCAGAATGTCGGCCCCTTCCTCAAAGGCGGCTTTCATTACGGCTGATTTCCGCGTGTCAACTGAAATCGGTATGTCGCTTTCCTTCCTGATTGCCTTTATGACCGGAACGATTCGGCTGATTTCCTCTTCTTCGCTCACATAATCACTTCCTGGGCGGGTTGACTCGCCGCCTATGTCGATTATGTCAGCTCCTTGCTCAATCATGGTCATAGCGCGGTCAAGACCGCCCCTGCTTCCGCTCCAGAATGAGTCGGGGGTTGCGTTCAGTATTCCCATTACGAACGCTGGTTTGTCAGTCGTGATTGTTCTTCCTGAAAGATTCATTGTCTTCATAAGTCATCCTTGCCTACAGCTATGTTTTCAAACGAAAGCCCCGCCGCATCGAGAATTTCTTCACGCGTCCCGTGCGGAAGGAATGTGTCCGGGAAAGCCTTTGAGGTAGTGTTCGTGATTCCTTCTGAAAGAAGCACATTCTGCAGGTACTCGCTGATTCCGCCTCGGGCAACGCCGTCTTCCACGAAAATTATTTTGTCGTAGTTTTTGGCAAGGGCTGAAAAATATTTTTCGTCCAAGGGCTTCAAAAACCGCAGCGAATAAATATCCGTGTAGATTCCAGAAGAAAGGTTTACGCGCGCGGCTTTTAGAACTTCACTAAAAAGTCCGCCCGTCGTTACATAAAGAACTTTTTTGAAACTGCCCGCATTTTCTCCGTCGGTGTCGAACTGGACGCTAAGGTTGGGCGCGAACTCGTCTGCCTTTACAAGAATGCCGCGTCCTTTTTCGATTTTTCTGCTGAAAGACGGAAGTTCTGACGGACAGGCGGTCTTTGGGTATCTGAGCGCGACAGGATTCTTTGCCGTAAGCGCATAATCAAGGCAGAGGCTCAAATCGTTCTGGCTCACGGGCGACAAAAGCTCTATGTTCGGGACGCATCGCAAAAGGGCTATGTCGAATACTCCCTGATGCGTCTCTCCGTCGCCAGGTACGGCTCCGCTCCTGTCAAGGACGAATATGCAATGAAGTTTCGGAATGCACACATCGTGGATAATCTGGTCAATTGAACGCTGGATGAAAGTGGAGTAAATGGCTACTACGGGAATCATTCCGCCTGTGGCAAGACCTGATGCGAATGTGACGGCATGTTCCTCTGCGATTCCTACATCGTAGAATCTTTCTGGGAATCGCCTTGAGAATGAGTCAAGCCCTGTTCCTTTTGCCATTGCCGCAGTAATGCCTGCTACAAGCGGTTCTTTTTCTCCAATCTCAATCATTTTCCGGGAGAACGCTTCGGTAAAGCTTGTAGCGTCGAATTTCTCCATTACACCGTTTGAAATTTGGAATGGACCCACCCCATGAAAAATCGAAGGCTCGTTTTCCGCAGGACTGTAGCCTTTGCCTTTTTTTGTCATTATATGAACGACGACAGGTTTCGGTATTTTCCTTACGCGGCGGAAAGTTTCCTCAAGCTGCCTTATGTCATGGCCGTCAAGAGGTCCCACATACTCAAGGCCGAGGTCAACGAACAAGTTTTCCCGTATGACAAGTCCTTTCAGACCTCGTTTAAGCCTGAAAATTATTTTTCCTATGTGATTCTTTGAATTCGGTATTTTTTCAACGAAATTATCCACCGTATAGCGGAATTTCTGGTAGAAGCGCGTCATTGACAGCGAGCTTAAGTAGCGCGATATGGAGCCTGTGTTCGGTGAAATTGACATCTGGTTGTCATTCAGGACGATTATCAGGTTTTTTGAAAGCTGACCTGCATGGCTAAGTCCCTCGAACGCAAGACCTCCGGTCAGCGCGCCGTCACCGATTACAACCACAACTTTCCTGTCGGACTGTCCTGTAAGGCTCCATGCTTCCAAAAGGCCAAGACCTTGCGAAATCGATGTGGAAGCGTGTCCGTTGTCGAAAAAATCATGCTCGCTTTCATTTTTCTTGGTGAATCCTGAGATTCCGCTTTCTTTCCTGAGAGTGCCGAATTTTTCGTATCTTCCTGTAAGCAGCTTATGTGTGTAGCACTGGTGGCTGACATCAAAAATTATTGCATCCTTGGGGCTGTCAAAAACTCTGTGCAGCGCAATCGTAAGCTCAACGACACCAAGATTGCTCGCAAGATGTCCGCCGTTTTTTGCCACAGTACCGATTATTTTTTTTCTGATTTCATCGCAAAGGGCAGGAAGATTTTTTTCGGAGATTTTTTTTAGGTCATCTGGCGAATGAATTTTTGGAAGAAACATTTCTGTCTCCTTATAAGCTCCGCGTTAGCGGTCGTGCAGGAGGCACGAAATCGCATGTTTTGCCAACGACAAAATATGCACATGCAAAATTACATCAATGTAATTTTATCATGCCTCTTTTATGAGAACCCCTAGGCTTCCCCGAAAAAAGTATAAAAAAAGACCGCGCAGTTTCAAAACTTTCGCGGTCTTATTGACAAAAAGCTGAATCTGACAGATTACTTGCTCTTATGTCTGTTGCGTCTAAGCATCTTCTTACGCTTATGAGTCGCCATCTTCTGGCGTTTTCTCTTCTTACCACAAGGCATAGTATGCGCTCCTAATATTTTAAGTGTAGCCGCTTTATTATTGTTAAAAGCAAGCGTTTAGTCAAGGTGACTTATTTATCTTCGATTCTGTATTGAATCTGAGATGTGAAAAGCTGCCTTGCGGCAAGGGAAACAACCTTTCCCAAGTTTTCCTCTACCTCAGAATCCTTAATTACGGCAAGCTGATAGGCTCTCCTTGAAGCTGCCGATGTTGCTTCGTAAATGTTTCCATTGAAGCTTACTAATTGTTCCAAAGGGAAAATCATTAATAACCTCTTAACAAGATATTTTTTAAGTATATTGATTTTTTATTTTTATGTCTATAAATTTAAAAAATCAATTTGAAAAAATTGTGTTTTTTCTCTGAAAAAAGCGAAAACGCTAGACAAAGCGGCGGGTTTTCATATAAACTTAAAGAATGTTTTTCAGTAGTGTTTTTACAAACACGAGGAGGATTGTTGGCTGATTCAAAAGGTTTGCGCATAAATGAGCAGATTCGAGTGCGCGAAATCAGGCTTGTTGATGAGGAGGGCGGAGAGTCGGGCATAATGTCTGCTGCTGAGGCCCTTAAGCTGGCCCGGGAAAGGGATTTGGATCTCGTAGAGGTTTCGCCAACGGCAAATCCGCCAGTTTGTAAAATTTTAAATTATGGTAAATACAAGTTCGAGCAGGAAAAAAGACTCCGTGATTCCCGCAAGAACCAAAAAGCTTTGAAGATAAAAGAGATTCGTATGCAGCCGAAAATCGGTTCGGGCGATCTCGACACGAAAGCAAAGCATGTTCAGGAATTCTTGGACGAGGGCGATAAGGTCAAGGTCACAATCCGTTTCAGGGGGCGTGAGCTTGCACATACTGAACTCGGTTATGATGTACTGAACGAAGTATTGAAGCGGCTTACTGAAAATTCATATGCCGTGGAAAAACCAGCCGCAATGGAGGGCAGGTTTATGTCCATGACTTTGAATTCAAAGGTAAAGTAGGCCAGATTTAGGACAATGAGGTAAAAAGAATGCCTAAGATGAAGACAAAGAAAGCTTCAGCAAAGCGTTTCTCGCTTACTGGAACTGGAAAAGTTAAGTACAAGAAGATGAATCTTCGCCATATCTTGACGAAGAAATCAGCAAAAAGAAAGATGCACCTTCGTGGGGCAGGAATTCTTTCAGAAGATTCTGCAGCAAGAATCCGCAAGCAGCAGCTTCCATACGGTTAATTTTGTAGGAGAAAACAATGTCTAGAGCAATAGATGGTACAAAAAGAAACAACCGCCGCGCAAAGATTCTCAAGCTCGCGAGCGGATTCACTGGACGCCGTGGAACAAACTACAAGGCTTCAAAAGACGCTGTTGTAAAGGCTCTTTCACATGCTTATGTTGACCGCCGTGACAGAAAAGGCGACTTCCGCCAGCTTTGGATTGCCCGTATCAACGCGGCAGTTCGTGAGGAAGGTCTTACATACTCACGCTTTATCAATGGTCTTGCAAAAGCAGGCGTAACATTGAATCGCAAGGCTTTGTCAAACCTTGCTGTTGAAGATCCAGTAGCATTCAAAGCTGTTGTAGAAACTGCAAAAAAAGCACTTGGGGCATAAATTATGGTAACACTCGATCAAGTTTTGTTGTTGGAAAGAAAGGTTGAGAATGCTGTTCAGAAAATCGAACAGCTTAAGGCGGAGAATGATGCTTTGCGTAGCAAATGCGCAGAGCTCACAAATGCATTGTCTGTCAAAACGGAGCAATTTTCATCGTTTGAATCTGATCAGAACAAGATCGAGGCTGGTATTCTCAGCGCGCTGAGTAAACTTTCTGAGATAGAGAATTCCATTGTCGATATCTCAGAAACAAACTCAGATGCTGGACAGGAAGCCCCTGTCGCTGGAGATACTGGCACGGATGTCCCTCCGTCTGAAGAAAATACTGCGGCTGAGTCTCAGAATCAGACCGCAGAGCAGCCTGCTGTACAAGCGCAGGAATCGCTTCCTTCTAATGGCGCGGAGCAGACTCAGCTTCAGCCTGAAGAAAATGCATCAGGACAGAATGATTTGTTCTCCGACAGCCAGGATGCTTCTAGCGAAGAGCTTGGCGGTCAGTTCGAGAAGATTTCTGCGGGGGAAGCTCTGTCAGAAAATCCCCCTGAGCAGCAGGGCGATGCAATAAATACAAATCCATTTGATATTTTCTAAATATGGGAGCATTGCAAATTGATTTGCTCGGTACTTCATTCGCATTGAAAGCGGATGAAGACGATGATTATTTGGAAAAACTTCTAAAATACTATGAGCGTTTCACTTCGCAGATACAACAGAGCGGAACGCTTTCAAACCCTCTTCAAATTGCGATACTTGCTGGGATTATGATAAGCGATGAGCTTTTCAGAACGAAGAATGGCGAAGATTCGGCAAAGATAGATTTCAAGTCGCTCAATGACAAAGTAGAGAAGCTGACTCTTGATATGATTCAAAAAATTGATTCGGTATTGTAGTCGTGCTTGGTTTTAAGGTTTGGGTTGATGCGGATTCTTGTCCGAAGCAAGTGCGCGAGCATATAATCAAAAGCGCGGTAAGATATGAGTTCGAGGTTTCTTTTGTGGCGAACAAAGAAATCATTTCCCAGGAGGAGTCTGCTTTTTGTCGGATGATTGTGTGCGGAAACGGAAAAGATGCCGCCGATAACCTCATTTTTGACGGGGCGGGGCAGAACGACATTGTAATCACAAAAGATATTCTTTTTGCATCGAGGCTTGTTCAGAAAAATATCTGTGCGATGAACGACAGGGGCTTTGTTTTTACAAAGTATAATATTCAGGACAAACTCATGGAACGCAATTTTAACATGAATCTTTCCGAGATTGGCTTTGGTTCAAAAAATAAGAAAACATATTACGGCGAAAAAGAATTCGGAAAATTCCAGCGTAGCTTTGAGCGCGAGGTTGAGAGCCGTTCCGTACTCTTTCCGCGCTGAACTCAAATCTGAGCTTACATCTCCATTTTTTCGTAGGCCGTGTTGATAGATATGATTCTATTTCGTACCTGAACGAACGCAAGCACAAGCTCCGGGTCAAACTGCTTTCCGGACAAATTCTGAATCTCAACGAAAGCGTCATCGATGGACCATGCTTCCTTGTAGACGCGCCTGTGGCACAGCGCGTCAAAAACATCTGCGATTGCAACAATCCTTGCGGCAAGCGGAATCTCTTCGCCTTTGAGCGGGCGCGAAACGGTCATAGGCTCGCCAATCTGGTATTTTTCAAAATCAATTGCCCCTGGGTAGCCCCTGTCATTTCCGTCCCACCATTCGTGATGGTGAAGCGCAACATCGCGGGACATTTCGTCTAGGTCCGATTCCGGGGGAGTGAAGAGCTTTGCGCCTATGCAAGTGTGACCTTGCATTATGGAGCGTTCGTTTACGGTAAAAAGCCGGGGTGCTTTCAGAATTGTGTCTGATATTCCGACTTTTCCGAGGTCATGGCATTTTGCGGCGATTTTGAGCGTGTCCCGGAATTTCAGTCGCTCCGACTTTGGAATAGATTTGTTCTCTGCCCACTGATCGTAAATCTCAATTGAAAAATCTGACACGCGCTCAACATGAGTTCCTGTTTCCTTGGGGTCTCGGAATTCCGCCATGCGCTGCATCCTTCGGATCATGTTGTTAATCAGGTAGGTGTGCTCAAGCGTCTGCGTTGCACTTGAGGCAAACTGCTTGATGAAGTCGATGGAGTCGTCTGAGAAAGAAACTACATTTCCGTTTTCGTCCTTGGCGTTTATAATTTGCAGCACGCCGAGAATCTGGCTTGTGTTCGTTATGAGCGGAATTGTGAGAACCGATGTGGTGACATAGCCAGTGGATATGTCAGTGCTGTTATTGAACTTGAACGGACTTTCCTCCGGAATGTTGTATGCGTCGGGAATGTTCACGATTTCGCCAGTACAGGCGACATATCCTGAGATTGATGTCTTTGCTATTGGTATGGTGAAGTAGACATATGGAGACTTGTGACTGAATGCCGCTTTTTTGAGCTGAGTGTCGTTCTGTGCGTATTTTATTCTGAGAATTTTGTCATGGAATGCAGGAGGAACTGATTTATCCGTTATGCTTATGGAATTTGGTGTGCGCTGCTTGTCTTCTATGACATAAATAGACCCTGCGTCAGCATTGGCAATAGCGCGTGCCTCAGTAAGAATCCTCTCCAGCAAAACATCAGAGTCCCTGATTCCATTGAGTAATTTTTCTGTTTCAAAAACTTTTTTTAGTTTTTCAGCTTTCTGTATATCGTCCATAAAATCAAAAAGTCCCTAGCAAAAATAGTAAACAAAGAAAAGTCATTTGTCTACTATTTTCTGAGAATAAATTTACTTGTTTTCGTCTGTCTGTGCGGGTTTTTGCAGGAGAGAAAAATACAGCGGACCTGCGCCGCCCGATGTATCAGGAAGAATATGCGCCCCGAATTCTGTTTTTTCATATTCAGGAAGTTTTTCGGCGAAAGCCGATATATCGTTGGAAATTTTCGGTTCTACCAGCCGTGCTTCCGTGAATTTTTTCAAGAGCTTCCTTATTATATCGTCATTTTCTGTTTTGTTTAAGGCGCATGTTGAATAAAGAAGAAATCCGCCTTCTTTTAACATACGCCAGGCTGACGACAGAAGCGACCACTGTGCGATTGCGAGCGTTTTTATCCGTGAAGGAGACCATTCGTCAAGATATTTCCTGTCGTTGAACACATGACGCTCGGATGAGCATGGTGCGTCCAGAAGAATTGCGTCGAAGAAAGATTCGTTTTCATTCGCAAGGCAGAGCTTTGCGCCGTCTTTGTTTATGACACGGACTCGTTCTTTGATTCTGGGCGGAAGGCAAGTGGCGCAAACTTTGTCAAGGCGCATTTTCCGCTCGAACGACCGTTCGTTTGAGAGAAGATTCGCATCATCGTTCATAAGCGAGGCTAGAACGAGTGTTTTTCCGCCCGGAGCCGCACAAAGGTCAAGTATGTTGTGGGCGTTTGCAAGCGGAAGGGCTGCTGCTGCCCGAATGCTTGCCGAGTCAAGAAAATAAGGTTCGCATCCGGCTCTGACAATGTATTTCCTTGAATCAGCTTCTTTTGAGAGAGAGTTGCGCAAAATTTCCCACCGTCCGCCGAAAAGAGTTTCGTAGTATTCGTTGAACTGCTCTTCGCCAGAAAGCTTGTTCCTTTTTTTGGACTGTTTCATTCGTAAAGCTCCGTTCCTTTTTTGTATGCGGAAGTAAATTCGTCTTTTGTGAACACGCTCTTTTCTCCTTCGCGGACAAAAATTTGGAGATTTTCCGAATCGTTTTTTTCTTTGTCCAGAATAAGAAGACCTGCCTTAATCTTGTATTTTATGACATTTTCCGCTGCTTTATCAATGATTTTTCCGAACTGCTCGTCCGAAGAGGCTTTTTCAAGAAGGAATTTCGCTACTCTCCCGAATTTTTTCTCAGAGAGCATGATTATGTCTATTCCTGCCTCAAGTGCCTGAACGGCTGCTTTTTCAGGCGGAAATCCGTTTTTTGAGAGCGCACCCATGAAAATATCGTCCGACAGGATAAGCCCATTGAACCCAAGTTCAGAACGCACTTTTTCCGTGACCCAGAACCGTGAAAGACAGGCTGGAGCTGATTTTTCCGCAGAAGGCGCGTCATCATCGGTGACTTTGATAATCGCGTGGCTCATAAGAACTGCCGAGCTTTGCGCAAGAAGTTTCCTGAACGGAAGAATATATTTTTCCTCAAGCTCTGTTTTAGTCGTTTTGATTTCAGGAAGTCCCGTGTGCGGATCCGTGCTTGAATTCCCCGGAAAATGCTTTAGTACAGTGGCGACAGAATGTTCTTCGTACCCGCAGATTTCTTCTGGCGCGTATGCGAGCGTTTTTTCTGCTCCGCCGAATGACCTTGTTCCAAGAAAAGCTGAGTTCGAGTCGTTTTCAATCTCCACGACTGGAGCTAGATTCATGTTGATTCCCAGAAGTCTAAGCTGCTCTGCTTGCGCTGAGTAAAGCTGGCGCGCATGATTCGTGTCAAAATGTTCCGCCACCCATTTTTGGGAGTCAAGGCGGCTCGTCATCTTCCTGAGCCTGTTCACATCGCCGCCTTCCTGGTCTATGGCTATGTACGGAGGAACGCTTTTGTTTTCGGCATAGAAATCCCTGATTGATGATATGAAGGCGGCAGTTTCTTCCGGCGTTCCGGCTATGTTGTAGGAGAAAAGGAGGCAGCCGCCAGGAACAAGCGGTTTTCCTCCGTCAGTTTTTTCTACCGCATGGAATTTTTTGTTTCCGTCAATATTCACGAGGAAAATTTGAGATATTTTTTCGTCATCGCTAAGAGAGCGGACGAATTCTTTTATGGCGTTCTCTTGCATTTTTTCCGTACTTTCTGGTGTGTTCTGTGTTACGGCGGAATTCTTTTCATGCAAATCTTTTTTTTCTTTGCATGAAAAGAGCATGAGAGAAAGAATGATGATGAAAACTGATTTTTTCATACGGGAATTATAAAGAAAAAAATCATAATAAGGAATGTGTCTTTTGTTTATGGTGCTTGCGTGGCTTTTGTTCGCGAAATCTGACGACTGTTTTTTTTCGCAAATCCTGCCGATAAACATGATATATGAAGTGCCATTTTTTAAAAGTATTGATTTTTTTCTTTTTTTCGGGTGTTATCTTTGCGGAAACGGTTCATACCGTAAAAAAAGACGAGACTCTTTATTCTATAAGCAGAATGTACGGCACATCTGTTGATATGATAAAAAAGGCAAACTCTCTTTCTGGGAACAACCTTAAGACCGGGCAGGTGCTGAAAATTCCTGATACGCCTTCCGAGAATGCTCCTTCTGTATCGGTTGCCGCATCTGACGGAACTTATACGGTCAAAAAGGGAGATACTTGGTACGCAATCGCCAGAAGTAACTCTATTTCTGTCTCAGAGCTTCTTTCATTGAACGATGCCACGGAGAAAACTGCGCTCAAAATCGGGCAGAAAGTAAAAGTAAAAAGCCCGTCAGGTACTGTTCTGTCATCAAAGACTTCTTCTTCCGCGCCGTCGCCCACGGTTCGCGGCGCAGACTCCGACGGTGTGTATGTCGTTCAGAAAGGAGACAGCCTTCTTTCAATCGCCCGTGATTTTGGGCTTACATATTCTGAGATTATGGCGATGAACAATCTGACGGAAAAAACAAGTTCTCTGAAAATTGGTCAGAAGCTGAAAGTCGCCGCAAAAACGCCTGATCTTGGCGAGAACGACCCGCGCACATACTCCGGGAAAAAAGGGGACGCGTCCCTTGTCTGGCCTGTGCGGGCTACGAATGTGACTTATGTGAGCGGAAAAGTCAGCGGCGTGAATCTGAGCGCGAAATCAGATGAAGCTGTTACTGCCATAATGGACGGAACTGTTCTTTTCTCAGGCTCGTACAGGGGGTTCGGGAATGTTGTGTTCATCCAGAGCAAGACCGGGCATATCTATGCGTACACGGGGCTTGGTACTGTACTTGCGGACAAAGGTTCGTATGTCAGGACCGGCTCTAAAATCGGAACGGCGGGGCTTGATACATATTCAAAGCAGCCGCAGATTTCGCTCATGGTGTTCCAGAACGGAAACCCCATTGACCCTGCGAAAGCTCCCCGCGGGGGATTGACAATAAAAAGGCGAAAATCCAAAATATAGTAAACTCTAAAAAGGGGGCAGTTGCCCCTTGTTCTGTCTATAAAGGAAAAAATCATGATTGTAATGAAATTCGGCGGCTCAAGTGTCGCAAATGCAGAAAGAATAAAGCATGTCGCTTCAATAATCCAGAACTTCGCTCAGAAAAGACCCGTTGTCGTATTGAGCGCGATGGGCGATACGACTGATCATCTTCTTGAGGCGGCAGAACTTGCCGTGAACGGAACTGTTGACATCGCTAAGGTTGAGAAGCTGCATATTGATACGGCAAAAGAGCTTGGAATCGAAGTGCCTGCTATTCAGGAGCTTCTTGAAGAGCTTAAGACTCTGCTTACTGGAATCAAAATGCTCCACGAGCTTACTAAGCGCACCCGCGACTACCTTGTTTCTTTCGGCGAGAGAATGTCCGTCCGCATGATGGCGGCTTATCTTTCAAAGATTGGTACGGGAGCGAAATTTTACGATGCCTGGGACATCGGTATGGTTTCAGACTCAAATTACATGAGCGCGGAGCTTTTGGACGATGTTTGGGAGAATATTCCTAAAGCCTTGGAGCCTTACAAGAGCGGAAAAACGAACGAAATTCCGATTGTTACAGGTTTTATCGCCAAAGACAAGAACGGAATCATAACGACGCTCGGACGCGGCGGAAGCGATTTGTCCGCTACTATGATTGGCGCGGCGACGGACGCAGAAGAAATCCAGACATGGAAAGATGTTGACGGAATCCTTACTACTGACCCGCGCGTTGTAAAAGAGGCGAAGACTGTTCCTGAGGTCACTTACGAGGAGGCTCAGGAGCTTGCCATGTTCGGAAGTCAGGTTCTTCACCCAAGGAGCATGATTCCGTGCCGTAAGACAGGAACTACGGTGCGCGTGAAGAACTCGTACAATATCGACAGTCCTGGTACTGTCATTGTGGAAAAACACTCTGGCGCAACGCCGCGCGTTACTGCAATCACTTGCGTAAAGAATGTCACTCTGATTGATATACAGTCATCTGGAATGTTCGGCGCGGCAGGCTTCCTTGCGCATATTTTCAATCAGTTCCTCAAATGGAACATTTCGATTGATGTAATTGCAACTTCGGAAGTTTCAGTATCTCTCACAGTGAACACTAAGGCAGACCTTTCCGGTCTTATCGATGATTTGGAGCGCGTTGCCGATGTTAATGTGAAAACATCCAAGTCAATCGTTACGCTTATCTGCGACGCAAGCCACTCAAGCTCAATTCTTTCCGATGCATTCAGCGCGCTTTCAAAGGAAGGCGTAAATGTCCAGATGATTTCTCAGGGCGCGAGCAAAGTGAATATCAGTATGCTCGTTGATGAGGACGAAACGAACAAAGTCGTTCAGATTCTTCACTCGGCTCTTTTCTAGCCCATGTTCCCGCCGTTTCCAGAGGAAAAAGCAGCTTCCGTGCTTGCGGAGATTCTGAAAGGGCTTTCTGCAGGAGAGATTTTTCTGCGTCGCAAGGCACGACCCAGCGAGGAGCGGAAAAATCTTTCTGTAATGCTGGGCGTTCTTGTCTGCGAGGATTCGGGCGGGACCGAAGTGCGCCTTGCCGCTGTTTCTGGGAACGCATGGTCTCTTTCTTTCAGTGGCGGAGAAAAAAGCCAAATTCAGATTTTGATTGTTCCGCCTGTCGTTAGTGCGGATAAAATCGCCGGTGCTCTTTCAAAAAATGACGATGAGATTCATCGGCTTACCGAACGGCTTAATGAGCTGAAAGAACTGAAATCAAAAAATCTTCTATTAAATGAATCAACGGATTGTGGAAAAAAATCACTTTCAGAAATTGATTCTGAGTTCACCTTGCTTGAGGAAAAACGCCGGAATCTTTGCGACCAGTCGCTTAGGAAAGTTCTTGAATTGTACGAATTTTTTTGCATAGACGGAAAGACTAGGACGATTTCTGAAATTTGTCGTTCGTACAATAGAGGAAAGCTACCTCCCACTGGAACTGGGGATTGTACTGCCCCACGGCTTTTTGACTTTGCGTTCAGGAACGGACTTCGCCCGCTTTCTCTTGCCGAAACAAGGCTTGGTTCGCAAGTGCCGGGGGAACCGCTTTGCCTTGTTCCGCCGTGCGATGCGCGGTGCGCGATTGTGCTTCCTTCTATGCTCGGAATAAAAATCTTGTACCGCGACGAGCATATAATCGTCGTGGATAAAGAGTCTGGTCTTCTTTCCGTACCTGGGCGCGGCCCTGACAAGCAGGATTGCGTAGTCGCCAGAGTAAGGCGGCTTTTTCCGTCATGCATAGAGCAGCCGGCCGTTCATCGCCTTGACATGGAGACAAGCGGGATTATGGTTCTTGCGTTTACGAAAG
>JAEEGL013668493.1_pt1 | contig 16415 bp, 8 predicted proteins | sample 9134231 | NCBI WGS metagenome assembly JAEEGL01 (sample SAMN16246548, study PRJNA631951) | gut metagenome | biome: gut microbiome; feature: rumen; material: fiber-attached | host: Bos | place: Iran: Karaj | collected 2018-10
GGTTTTATATGTAAAATGATTTATGTATGATTTAATATATGTTCCAATTTGGACAACTTCCTACTCTGAATAAATACTAACAATAGCATCCAGTATTGATGATTGCCCAAAACCAGGGATTATAGTCCAAAAACATATTTTTTATAAAATTAACCAATTCGAAGGAAAGACAGAAATTTAGTCAATTGAAAATTAATTTTTTTTGATTAAAAATAAAGCAAAAAGCTAAAAGAAATAGAAAAAATTATTTAAAAAAATTGTAAAATTGAATTTTGATAAAAAAAATACATCTCAATCACAATAAGAAAAAACTAAAATTAAAACAAAAAAAACCATACTTATAATTAATTGAATCATAGGTATTTTAAAATAACGTCATAATATTTATGTAAATAATCAATAATAAAATTTCTATGAATGGTTATTGAAACAATGAATTTAATTTATTGATACTTGTTTTTCTTGATTAATAATATTTGATAATATTATGGTTTTCATCATGATAATTCAAATAATAAAAGACATATTTTCTATCCCTTTTATTAAATAAATATAATATAAATACTTTTTTCTTTTTTTTACTTTAATTGTTTATTTGATTAAAATAAGAAATAAGTAAATATTGTTCTTTTGATGCTTTATTCATTTTGAAGAAATAAAAAGATTATAAAAAAATGTAATGTTTTTATCATATTTTTTCCAAATATATCTTCCATCTTTTTCATTCTCAATATTTTTTTCAATATATAGTAACAAATAAACTTAATTTTTTTTATTTTTTCTTTTCAACTTCTATAATAATAATACAAATCAAATCTATTTATTAAACTGGATAAATTAGATGAAACATTTATTGAATAAAATTATTTTATGATTTTCATATTAATTAATAATTTTATGAATTTTTGAATTTATAAATTCATTATTATATGGGCTATTATTTTAATAAGAATAAAAAAAAATGAAATCCATTTAAAATTATTGATAACTTTATAAAATCTAATATAATAGTTATATTATATGAAAAATAAAAAATTTCGCATTTTCATTTTTAAAAGATCCAATAAAGTTTTAATTAAAATATTCTTATTTAAATATAAATATTTAATTAAATTTAATTATAAAATATTAACACAAAATTTATTGAGGAATATTTTAACTAATTAATAAATGATTTCATAAAAATTAATAATAAATTTTTTATTACAAAAAGTTTAAATATAAATACCAATTATTATTAAATTAATAATTTGAAATTATTTTTTAATTAAATTAAAAAATTCTGCAGCAACTTGTTCTACATAAGAACCCATCCCATTAATTCCTTGACAAAAAGAAACATGACCACCTTCTTTAGTTAAAATAAAAGCTAAATTATTATTATTTTTATCTGTTAATTCTTTAACATCAATAAATTCCTTTCTAGTTAAAGGATCATCCTCACTATTAATAATCAAAGTAGGAACTTTGACTTTATGAACTTTTCCATATAATTTAGTCAAATCATAATATTCATCAGAATTTTTTAATCCCATATTTTTAGCACTAACCAAATCATGAAATTCAGCACTTGTTTTAATATTAGATATTTTTTTCTTTTCTTCCTCACTATAAAAATCACTTTTTTTAATATTTCTAGTTAAAGAATTCAAAAGAGTTTTTGCATATAAATGATATTCTAATTTTTGACATAATAAAATATCAGCTTTTTTATTATCAACAACATGTGAAACACAAATAACTCCATCAACATCATTATAAAAAGTAGCATATATTAAACTAATCATAGCTCCCATAGAAAAACCTAATAAAAACTTATTAGAGGCTGAAGGATATTTTTTAGAAACATAATCAATGATAACATGAGTATCTTGATAATTTGTACTATCACAAATTCTTTTAGTTTTTAATTTAGAACCATTACATCCTCTACAAGAACAAATAACAACTCTATATCCTTGATTCATGAAATTATAAGCAGACCAATTTGTACATGGTTCTCTTGATCCTCCTCCCATTGTGTGAACAATAAATAATATTGGAGCTGAATCTTGTGTTTTTTCTAAGACAAAATATTCTATTGTTACTTGTCCTCCATCTTCAAAGTTTATATCTTCTTTTTTTGGTTTGAAATTTGTTCTTCCTTTAAATTTCATTCCCCATATTGTGTGAATGTGTCCATTGATTAACCAAGGAGTTGGTTTGTAATATTTTAATGATTTCATTTGATTGACTATTTTTGATATTGAACTTTCTTTGTTCATAAATATTTCTGGTGTTATCTTATGGGTGATACGATATATTATGTAAATTAATACTAATGAAAACAGAATTGAGATCAATGATGTCATTATTTTAAAATAATAATTGTTTTAAATTAATTTTTTTAATGTTCATATATGTTATGGATATTATATAAATTCAGTCCAATCAATAAATCAAATGATGTATTAATTAAAATTCTTATATTTCTTTTCAGGAAAATTTTTTATTTATATTGAAATAACAACAATATGAAAATATTTAAACATAAATTATATTATATGAGTAAATAAAAAATTATTGAATTCAAATTATCAACAATTAAAATATTAACCTTTTTAAAATTAAACTTTTCTTTCACAACAATTAAGTCATTATTTTTTAAAGACAATTCATTTTTGCAAATCTATGGCTTAAAAATTTTTCAAATAATCTATAATATGTTCTTTGGGTTCTTTAAATATTAGGGTTATATCAATTTTTAAATCTTTATAACTTACTAAAGTATAATATACTATTCTAGATAAGTTAACATAAATTTTTAATTTCCCATTAAAAATCAATTAAATGAAATTCAAAATTTTCTCCTTAAACTATGTTTAAACAATTTAGAAATTTAATTTTTACCATAAATTTCTATATCTTCAAATCTTTGAAAGACATTGAATATCTTTGATATACATTTATAATTCAAATTCTTCATATTTTTCAATAGATGATATAATATCAGTAAATGTTTTAATTGATAATTTTCCTAAAAATACCCAATAAAATATCATTATATGAAACATATAATACAGTTGCATTTCCATTTTCAAAACTTATTGAATTATCTTTTTTTAATTTGAGAATAGAATCAAAAAAGATTTTTTTCTTTAAACAAAAAATTATTTTTTTGTTTTTATATCTAATATTTCCAAAAATTGAAATTATTTTTATTGTTTTTTTAATATAAATATTGAATAATCAATTAAAATTTTAATTTTAAAATAAAAATAAAAAATTGTATTGAAGTTTATTTTAACTAATTAATAAATGATTTCATAATAAATTTCTTTATTACAAATAAGTTTTAAAACAAACTTTCATCAAAAAAAAGTAAGTTAGACTATAGTATCATTAATATTATAAATAATTTTCCAATTTTTATTTTTAAGAATAATTCATATTCATTTTTTTCATAAATATATATTCTAATAAATATGAGTGAAGATTATAGTCTTCCAAAATTAAAAATAAATTTAAATTCATTCTTAAATAATTCTGAAAATGATTCATATCAAAATTCCACATTTGAATTAATAACTCAACCTAAACCAAGAAAAAAAAGTCGTCTATTTAGATTGTCAAAAATAATATCAAATAAAAAAATATTACCAGATAATGAAAAATCTGAAAAAATAATAAAAACAACTTTAGATAAAATGTTTGGGAAAGATTATTCAGGAATGATGGAAAAATTAAAAGACGAAGTTTTTCCTCCCAGAAATAAAAATGTAATAAAAATTCATAAAGCAAAAGAAAGATTTACTCATACACGATATTCATCTCAAGAATCAGTAAATGAATTTTATGAGAAATTTAGAAAATTTAAAATTATTGATAATAAAGAACCAATACAAAAATTAACTCCTGCTTTAGCTTTTATTAAATCTTGTAATAAAAATAATTTAATTCCAAATCCATTAGGTTTAGTTAAAAGAAAAGGAGATGAAAGAATTTTAAATTTAAACAATCAACATGTTGGAGATAAATATTTGAAAGCTATAAGTGAAAGTTTAGAATATGCAAATCATTTAAATGATTTTCAATTATCTTCTAATAGATTAACTGAAAATGGTATTAATTATTTATTTACTTCATTAACTATAAATAAATCATTAATGCAAAATATTAGTAAATTAAATTTAAGTAAAAATAGAATTGGAAGTAATGGAACCGAATATTTAGTTAATTATTTAAAGAATGATAAATGCAATATTATAGAATTAAATTTAGAAGATAATGATTTAAAAGATGGGAATATCATAAAAATATGTGATGCTATTTATAAAAATAGAAAATTAAACATTATGTATTTAAATTTTGGTAAAAATTTAATTTCTGATAATTCAATTGAATCTTTATCTAATTTATTATCAAATTCAGAAAATTTAAAAGTATTAATTTTAAGATATAATAATTTAGGAAATAATTCAGGGGCTTTAATAATAAATAAAATAAAGAACTTATCTCAATTAAAAATTTTAGATTTATCATGGAATAAAATAGGAAATGAATTAACTCAAGAAATGCTATTTGAAGAAATTGCAAATCTGAATCCAAATCCAAATAAAATTTTTCAAAATTTTGAATTAAATAAATGTTCCTCAGAGTTAAAATTTAATTTCCAAAAAAATCCATTTATTTCAAACGAAGAAAATAAGTCAAAATCAACAAATAATTCAAAAGAAAAAGTTAAAAGAAAAGCAAAAATTAAAATAATTCCCAAATTAATAATTCCTCAAAGAAAAGCATCAAATTTTGCAAAAGAATTAGGAGAATATTTTTCAAATAAAGATAATCCTTTAGTTCATTTAGATATATCACATAATAATTTACCATATGAAGATTGTCTTTTATTATCAAATGAATCAAAAAATAATCATAATATATTAGGATTACATATTAATGGAAATGAAATGAAAATAAATTCATTAGGTTTCATAACTGCAATTGATAAAAATAAAAGAAATGAATCATTTTATTCAAAAAGTCATATATATAATAATTTAGAAACAAATTCAAATTTAATGAAAAGTAATATTGAAAATATAAGAAAAATAAGAAGTAGAAATAATTGTTGGATTTGTGAAGGATGGAGAGAAATTGAATTTATATTTAAACCTAAAGTCCCTATTAAAGATCCTCAATTTCATTTAGTTAAAATTCATTTTAATTTTGATGATTTTGAACCTTATGATATGATTGGAAATGGTTTAAAATATAATATTTATAGAATGTGTCCTCCTGGAAATATTTTTTATTTTTTTTCTGTTGATTCTATTCCTGTTGAATATTATGGTGTAGATAATTATAAAATTAAAAGTCAACATCCAATTATTTTTACTTTCGAACAAAATTATTTTGATGAATTAAATAAAATTAAATTAAAAGAAAAATATTCAATTAAAAATAGTACTTTAATAAATAAAAAAATGATAAATAAGATTTTAGAATCAAAAGAAAATGAAAATGAAATTATATTAAACACTGAAAGAAATGAAGAAAAAAAAAAAGTTGCTATATATGTTTTAGGGAAAAAAACAATTGAAAAAAATGTAAAAGTTATTGATGAAAATTATTTAAAAATTATAAAATATTGTGAAGCAAGACCTCCAAAAATAAAAAATAATATTATAAAACCAAAAAGTCCTTGGACTTTTCAAAATTCGATTTTTTATTTTTGCCATTATAATTATGAAGGATATGACGATAAATTAATATCTGATTGTTTTGAATTTGATTTCAAAAGATGTCAATTTGAGAATGAAGTCAAATTTCATTCTGAATTATATGATTTAAAAATGTTTTTAAAAAATTATTATAAAAATATTATAGATTGTTATAAATATTATTCTTCTTTTTCTGGGTTTGATATTTTTCAAATCTCTGAAAATTCACTTAAGAACTTTATTAATAAATGTAATGATTTTATTGATAATGAATATAATATTGAGAATATTATTTCTATTAAAAATGAAATCACATCAAATTTAATTGATAAAGAAGAAAGAATTAAAAAAAAAAATAAAAATTTAAGTGATAATTTAGTAAGACATCAGTTTCTTAGTTTTTTAGTTAAAATTTCAATTGATAAATATAAAAATAAATTAAAAAAGTTTAAAAATACATTAGATGCAGTAATGTTTTCTTTTAAAAATCACTTTGAAAATGCTATAATTGGATTTGATAATAATAAATGGAGAATAGAAAATTATTATAATGAAAAAGTTGATAATTTTTTATTAGCTTATCTTCCTTTATTAGATGGTGTATTTAAAACTTTTTTAATCCCAAAAGGAGAAACAAAAAGGTAATTTAAATTATTTTTATTTAATTTATATAGTATTTGGATGAATAAGGATGAATTTAATAATTTTATTTCATCTTTTGTAAATGATGAATATTCAAATAGTGAAAATGATTTAATTTTCAATCAATCTATTGTATTACAAAAAAATGAAATTTTTAGTGATAAACATTTAAGAATGTATTTTCCAGAATTTTTGGAAGGAATGTGTAGAGTAATTGATAAATTAAGTCCTCCTCCTCTAAATGAAAACATTGGGGATTGGATTAAAAGATTTCAACAACCTTTAATTAATAAATTAGAAAATATTATTCATGTTATTTTTAGGAATATAAATCATCCTGATTTTAAAAATATAAAAACTAAATTTCCTTCTTTAAAAAAAGATCAATATACAGATTTGTATATTATTGATTATGAAAATAATTTATTTTATGAAGGTTATAAAATGATAAAAAATTCTTCATGGTCTTTATTATAATTATCAAGTATTTATATATTTTTTTACTACAATTAGTTAATATTTGGAAATAATTAATTAATAGTATTTTTTAAGAAAAAAGTTTTTTAGGAAAATATTTTTTTATTTTTAAGTATTTTATCAAATTTAAAAAATGTAATATATAAAATTAATTTTAATTTTTTTTATAATAATTGTTAAAATAACTTATCACATCTCAATATAAAAAAATGAAGTATTTCCAATACTTCCTCTAAAATATTTTTGTTAAGAATATTATAATATAGTTCTTAATTTCAATAAATATTTATTTGATGAATTCAAATCTTAGTTTTTATTTTGTTAAAAATGTAATTCAAATTTGTTTCTTCTTGAAATTTATTCATTAAAAAGGACTTTATTGTCTTAAATAATTTTCTTTTCTTTTGATTGAATAATACTTTTACCACATAAACATTATTTTTATTCATTTAAACAAATGTGAATAAAAGTAATAAATTAAAATACTCATATTATTTGTTATTAATTTTATTTCAGGAATATTAAATATTTTTCTAAGAAAAAGAATATATATCATATAAATTGTTATTTCATATGATTATAAAGTTATATTTAAGTGTATGATAAATTTACTTTGAATAACATTATTTATTTTCTATATAATCATTTTATTTTGTTTCATAGGAAAAAAAATTAATTTAAAAAAATAAAAAAATAAAAAGAAAATGTCCCAAAACATAAAAGTATGTATTAGAATGCGTCCTCTCCTTCAACATGAAGATGTGGAATTTTGGCAAACAGATGAAATCCAAAACACAATTACAACAACAAACTTTTACAATGATCCACATGAATTAATAAGTGAATCATATAATATATCAATAACAAATAATACAAAAAACAATAAAGAAATGAAAAAAGCATTGATTGATTCAATTTATTCTCCTCAAAAGTTTTCATTTGATAAAGTTTATTCACCGAATTCAATAACTCAAAATATATATAAAGATATGTGCAAAGATGTTACAAAGAGTGTATTAAATGGATTTAATTGTTCAATTTTTATGTATGGTCAAACTACAAGTGGAAAAACCTTTACAATGTTAGGAAGCCCTAATAGTCCAGGAATATTACCTTGTAGTTTAAGAGATGTTTTTAGATATATTGAAAATAATGAAAATGAAAACATTAGTTTTAATGTTTATTGTTCTTATATTGAAATTTATAATGAAAATATCCATGATTTATTAACTGATGCTAATTATTTAAAATTAATTGATGATAATAAATATGGTGTTGTCGTGGCTGGTGCAAAAAGAGTTAAAATAAATAATTTTAATGATGGAATTGGGATCAAAGATTTTGGGGAAGAAAATAGAAAATATAGAGAAACTTTAATCAATGAATATTCATCACGTTCACATTCTATTTTTCAAATTTTTATTGAAAGTAATGAAATAAAAAAAGAAAATGATGATAATTTAGATTATTCAAAAAATAAATATTCTTGTTTAAATTTAATTGATTTAGCTGGTTCTGAAAGAATTAATGAATATGAAAATAAAAACGACGGGACTGGAGAAACAGGTTATATTAATAAAAGTTTATTTGTTTTGGCTAATGTAATCAATAAATTAGCAGAAAATAAAAAAAATAATCATATTCCTTATAGAGATTCTAAATTAACTAGATTATTATCTCAAGCTTTAGGAGGAAATTCAATGACAACTATAATTTGTACTGTAAGTCCAGCTTCAGTTAATTATTATCAAACATTAAGTACTTTAAGATTTGCTATGAGAGCGAAAAATGTTAAATTAAAACCTAATGTTAATGAATTTTTAGATGAAAAAGGAAAGATCGAATATTATAAAAATGAAGTTAAAAGATTAAAAAATGAGTTAATGAATAAAAAAAATATTTTTAATGAACAAGGGTATTCTGATAATAATTATAATAATAATGAAGAAGGAAAATATAAAATTAATGAAAATTATGACGATGATAATTTTAGAAATTTATATTTGAATGAAAAAATAAAATGTGAAGAATATAAAAGAGAATTGGACTTGTTGAAGAAACAAATAGGAAATAATAATATTGGAGTTATGCAACAAACCTTTAATCCAAATTTTAATCTAAATAATAATTTGAATGATAATCACAATATAGGTAAAATTAATGAATTTAAAGGGACTTTTAATCCTAATTTTTCAGGAGGAAATAATAATATTAATACAGAAAATAATTATATTGATAATGTTATATCACAATATTCGGATGGGAATATAGAACATATAAATCAATGGCAAGATGAAACAAATAAATTATCACAAGAATATAAGAATGCTTTATCAAATTTAAAATCAGATTATGAAAATAAAATCAAAAATCTTCATAACACAATTTCAAATGAAAATAGTGTCAAAATAACAATGAATAATGTTAATACAAAGGGGAATAATATTTATGATGAAAATTATAAAAAAAGTGATTTATTAAAAAATATAAATCCAAATATGAATAAAAATTCTCATCAAAACTCTCATCAAAATAGTAATGAAAATAATAAAAATTTAAATAATTATCTTACACAAGAAATAGAAAATTTTGACAATGATGATATTATAGAAAAAATAAAAGAAGGAACTATTTTCAATACAATAACATTAAATTTTCAGCCAACATCTAATACTTTTGAAGAAAATGTTAAAAATTTAAGAGCAACATATGAATCAAAAATTGATATATTAGAAAAAACAATGGACTATTATAAAAGTTATATTGAAAATTATTATAGAAAAAAAATACAAAAGACAAGAAACACTAATATGGATTCTGTTGAATTAATTGAAGGCAATTTACCTATTATGACTATTACTAATGAGCATAATAATAGTTTAAAAAAATTAAGAGAATTATATGATGCTAAAATAAAAGAATTAGAAACTATATTTTTCGCAACATTAAGAAATATTACTGCTAAAAGAATGGATGATATGACTAAAAACAATTAATAATTAAAATATCATTAATTTTTTTATTTTTGGAAATTTATTTTTTTAAATAATAATCCTTTAAACAGATTAAATATCAAATGTAAAATATTATAATATAAAAATTTTAAAATGAAAAATATTTATTTCATTTTTTTTTGTTAATAATGTTTATAAAAGTTCTTATTAACTTAAAAAATAAAAATTTAATTTTTTACTTTTATTTTTTCTTTTTATTACTAAACTCATCTCTTAATTTTCTATCTCTTCTTTGATCTTCTTCCATTAAAATTTTATATTGTTGACAAAACTCTTCATCATGAATTTTAAGTAAAATTTCATCTAATCTATAACATGAATCAGAAGGAAGAGTATAATTATTTCTGAAAAATTCTGGATATTGATTCTCAAAAAAATTCCAATAACACTTATCATCAAAATTAATATCAATAGTAAAATGTCCTTCAATTTTACATTTTTCTTTTATTTTATCAGTTACATTAATTTTATCAATAATACTATTATCAAATTTACTTAATTTAAAATCTGATAATTTATAAATTCCTCCGATGAAATAATCAGGAAAACTCATTTTTTTTTCAGGACTTTTAAAAAATTTCCCAATAAAACCTCTTTTCTCATTAGGAGCAGGATCTAAATTTATAAAACTAACTAAATCATTTTCTACATCATAAACACATAGTTTTCCTTTGAACTGTAATTTTCTAGTTCCCATCATAGTTCCAGATAAATTTAAAGTTGGATAAATAACAATATTTTTTGTTTTATCTGGATATTCAATGACAAAATTACCTTTATAAAAAATAGTTAATGTGTTAGGATAAGTTGATGCATCTGCCTCTTCATAACCATAAATTTTATAATTTTTACCATAAGCATAAAAATTCATTATTGGAGGATGATGAGAAGTTTGTTCTAAATAATAATATGAGTCTTTTAGTTTTGCTTGAAAGGTTTCTCCTAAAATTGGATTAAAGGGTTTTAAAGGAGCTCCTAATAAATAAAATTTAGACATGGCAAATATTGTTGAATATTTTAATTTTTCAATTGGAGGTAAATTTAATGTTTTTTCTAAAATTAAACTACTCATTCCATTTTGCCAAACCCATTGTTCTAATAATGACCTTAAATCAAATATATTTATTGGTAATGATATATTCATTATACTTCTTCCTTTTAATAAATTTGCTCCAATTTTTTTAATTAAATATGTACTCACTGCTCTTTGTTTTGATATAACATCATCTCTTTGATAAATAAAACCATCTTCTCCTAAATTTCTCGAATAATCTTTTCTTAATAATTGCTCATATTTTAATTCATATTCTATTTTTTCTATTTGTAAAGGGTCCTTATTTAAAGGATTTAATAGGTTAACAGGCCATTTGTAAAATTTTATTAAATTATTTTCAAAATTTTTTCCATCTTTAGATAATTCTTCTGTTTTTTGAACTTCTGATTCTGCAATCATTACATCAACCAAATCTACATTAAAAATAAATTATTATTTTAATAAATTTACTTGAAGTATCTTCTAAAGTCGCTGTTCTTATAATTGTATTGTCAATTGAATCTATAATATTAAATTTTTTATTTTACTTTCTTGAAGAAATTTTTTTGTTAATTCTTCTGAATTTGAACATTTGTTAGAAAAAATAAAAGATATTCTTCTTTTAATATTATCTTCTGACATATTTTTAAATAAAATAATCAAATTAAAATTATGTCATATTTTAATAATAATTTTTCAATTATATGGAAAAAAAGATTAATTAATTTACTAATATATAAAAATGTTCACTGAGCCAATTATAAAGAATTCATTCCTAGTAAATCAAAATATTCAAAATGCAAAACAAGAAAAATTAAAAAAATTAGAGGGGAATAGAATTAAAATAAATGATTATATAAAAATAATAAAATTTAACCCGTATAATTTTAATAGGTATATAAATGAACATCATGATTTCAAATTATCGAGAAAAAGATGTCCATATTTAACTGAAAGAGATTTTTTTCAAGGAAAAACAAATATAACATTCACAAGAAATTATCTTAATAATTCAAATTCAAATAAGTCTTTACCAAAAATTCTAAATGAAATAAAACCAATATTAAGAAATAAACCAAAATTACCTATAAATTTTTCAAGAAATAAAACTTCTTCAAGTAATTCAAAAGGGAAAAAACCACATTCATTTTTTCAAGAAAATTGTTATTCTTATATAATAAAACCTGAAAATTGTGGATATTTAGTTAGAAAATGTTTTGACCATAGATTAAATTGGAAAGAAATTAATGATTTTTTTTTTAATATATTTAATTTTAAATGGCAACAAAATATTGTTGGAATAGATTATCAAAATTTAAGTAAAGGAAATGGAACTCCACAAATTGTTAATCATTATGAATTTCATTTTTCTATTTCCAATAAAGCTAGTTTATTCCAAAATTTAATAAAATATGCAGAAACTAAAAATGAAAATATTTTTAAATACATTCCATTTACAATTCTTTTTGATTGTGAAAATGGAAAATATAATGATATAATCAATAATTTTGAAAAAGTTTTTAATAATATTAATCAATATATTACCAAATATGATGATATTTCACTTTCTTCTCAAAAAAAAAAAGATTTAAAATTATATTCAAATTATTTTTCATTGATTGATAAATTAGGAATTAAAACTCCTATAATGATTCCTTCGACTCATTGTGAAAATAATAATGGAAATTTATGGATTTTAAAAGCTCCAAATTTAAATAGAGGAAGATGTATTAAAGTAATAAATTCAATTGGTTTATTAAAAAAAGATATTAAAGATTTTAATGAAGGAATTGTTAAAGGATATGAAAAAGAAAATGAAGAGCAACAAAATTCAGAAAAAACATTATATAAGTCAAATATTGTTGTTGTTCAAAAATATATTGAAAAACCTCTTTTATATTTTGGAAGAAAATTTGATATTAGAATTTGGGTTTTATTAACTCATAAAATGGAGGTTTATATGTTTAATGAAGGTCATTTAAAAGTTTGTAGTGTCAATTATAACTTAAATTCAAAAGATAATTATTCACATTTAACCAATTATTCTTTTCAAAAAACTAATATTAATTTTAGTAAATTTGAATTTGGCAATGAAGTTTCTTTTGATGATTTACAACATAACATTGATTCTAATTATCCAAATAGCAAAATAAATTTTAAAAATGATATAATTCCAAAAATCAAAAAAATTATTAAAATTACATTTAGAAGTGTTAAAAAAAAAATAAATCCTTATAATCGGAATTTTACTTTTGAAATTTTTGGCTTTGATTTTATGTTAGATGAAGACTTTAATCCTTTTTTGATTGAAGTAAATACTAACCCTGGATTAGAGGAAAGTTCTCCTTTAATTAAAATGTTGGTTCCAAGAATGATTGATGATGCTATAAGATTAACTGTAGATGATATTTTTCCTCCTATTTATTCTTTTGATAATACATTTAATAATAATAATAATAATAATAATGGTAATAATAATAATAATAATGGTAATAATAATAATAATAGTAATAATAATAAGAATAATAATAATAATAATAATCGTAATAATAATAATAATAGTAATAATAAGAATAATAATTATTTTAATAATAATAATAATATGAATATATTTAATTATACTACTTTGAATAATAATAAACAAAATAACAAAAAAGAATGTATATATCAAAGCCCTTTCCCTGTAAAAGGGTATTTAAATAATGAAAATTTATTTAAATATATTTGCAATTGTAATAAAGATTGTGATGATATATATAATTTAAAAATAAAATTTAGAAAATTAAAAATTAAGGGATATAAATTTAAAAATGACAGAAAATAATATATATATTTATATTAAACTACTATATTTTGATTAATGTTCAATCAGTAAATTAATGTAGTATTTGGTTTTTTTATTTCAAAATTTAAATAATGACATTATTAAAAAATGATTAAATAAAAATTAAATTTAATCATAAGTAATAATTTATATAATATTTATTATTTTTAATATAAATGTCAAGACAATCAACCAATCCCTTCTCAGTATTTTTTACTTGAAGATAAAGTTTTTTTCTTTAGATGATTTTTAAAAATAATTTCAAATAAATAATACAATTATGATATAATCAAATTTTTTTTTGTTCAAACAGTAAAAATATTTTTTTAAATTGTTGAAATTAAATAAAAATAAATTTTTAACCATAAATAAATTTTTTATTAATTTTTATAAATTTTGTTTTATAAATTATTTATAATGATGAATTTATAACCGTGTTTCATATGACGAAAATTAACTTTTTCGAATGAACCTGTTCTGCAATTCTGATATTATTATCATTTTTTTCAAAAATTCGACAAATTAAAACATTAAATTGCTATTATTTTGATCTTCATTATTCTTTTGTTCTCCTTCATAAATTAATAATTCCTCTTCACCATTATTATCTTTATAATTTAAATTTTGTTCATTGAAATTTAAATTTTGGGAAACACTTTGACTATAATTATTATTATTTTCTTCAATATTATTATTATAATCCTCATTATTTTGGGTTTGAACATTTCTTCTAATATTTCTAAAAAAAATTCTATGTCTTCTATTATTACTTTTTTTTTCTTCACTTTCATGAAAAGATAAAATATTGGATTTTTTACTATTAGAATTTTTGCTTTTATTGTCTTCATTGTAATTGATTGGGTTTTCTTTTTTATTTAATGTATTTTTTTTTTTTAAATTCATATTAAATAATATTTCATGGTTTCTATTATCACTTTTATTTTCATCATCATCTTTAAAAGATAACATATGACTTGAAATTTTCCCACTTGAATTTTTACTGTTAGAAAATTGATTGTTAGAACTTTTATTATATGAATTTTTACTTTCAGATTTATTATTGTTTGAAATTTGACTGTTGGAATTTTGTCTAATTTCAGAATCTTTATTTTCTGAATTTTTATTCTCTGATTTCTCATCTTCAAAAATTTGGCTATTTGAATTTGATGCAATGTTTTCTTTTTTTGAAGTATCATTTTGCAATTTGTTATCTTGATTAAAGATCGGTAAAACATTCTGTTGTTTATTTTTCATATTTCCATTTTTATAATAAAGAGTATTAATTGTATGTTTTCTATCTCTACTTTCTATTTCACTTGGATCATGAAAAGATGATATAATATTTGAACTTTCATCTTTTTCACTGGATAATATTAATTTCAATTCTTCCTTTTTCATATTATCATTTTCATTATTATTATTATTATTATTATTATTATCAATATTATAATTATCATTTTCACTATAACTATTAATCTCTTCATTGTCATAATGTTTATTAATATTACTCTTATGATTTCTAATAGAATGTTTTCTATCTCTACTTTCTGTTTCACTATTATCATGAAATGATAATTGATTGCTTGAAATTTGACTAGAGGGTTTTGAAGGAATATTAGATTTAGAAGATGAATTTTCTTTCTCAGAAATATAATTTGAATTAGTTTTATTTTCTTCAATTTCTGTTTTTTTATCATCTTCATATCTTCTTAAGTTTAATATAATATCTTTGAGTTCATTAAATTCTTCATCATGTTTTTTTTCAAATTCAAATAATTTATTTTGAATTTCATTTTTTAAATCTTTAAATGAATCAACAATTAAATTCATTTCATTTGGTTCATCATTATTTAAATTGTTATTATTATATATAATATTGTTTTTTTTTCTATTTTTATAAGGATTCTTCATTTTTTTTCTTGTAATGAAATTTTCATTTATAGGTTTTAAATTAAATAATTTTTCGTAGACAAATTTAGGCTCATTAATAGGAACATTATTTGGAATTTTCACTTGATTAACTTGATAATTTTGATTAAATTGATTCTGATAATTTAAATTTCCAAATTTCCTCTTTAATTCTAATTTCCTAATTCTGTCTTCTAACATTTCCAATTGATAAGAATTTGGAGTTTGGAACATCATATTACCAGTTGTTTGAAAAACATTACCCCCATAACTTGGATTGTCAAAAGTATCATAATTTAAATGAGGATTACGAAAGGGAAAATTATATGATTTTGATAAATTTGAATCTGGTTTGAATAAAGGATATGAATTATCATTTGGTGTCCATGAATAGACATTTGGATTTGATGAGGAATTTCCTGTGTAAAATTTCAACAAAACATTATCCATTTTTTATTATATATTTCAAATTTTATCAAATTATCTGTTTCAAAAGAAAAAAACGAAGATGATAAAAATTAAAAAATAAATGAAGAATTATATCCTTAATTGAAATTTTATTTAAAAATATGGAAATATTCAAATTGGAAAATATAAATTAAAAGATTATTTAGTCAGTGATAAAAGGGGAAGAATTTGAAATTCTTATGTTAAATTAATTTTTAATTTTTAAATAAAAAGTATTAAATATTTGCAAAATATTATATGATTAAAATTCATTAAAACTATTATTAATTAAATATCTATTTTTGGGGATTGGGGATTGGGGATTGGGGATTGGGGATTGGGGATTGGGCCCAATCCCCAATCCCCAATCCCCA
>JAEEGL013694354.1_pt1 | contig 16415 bp, 15 predicted proteins | sample 9134231 | NCBI WGS metagenome assembly JAEEGL01 (sample SAMN16246548, study PRJNA631951) | gut metagenome | biome: gut microbiome; feature: rumen; material: fiber-attached | host: Bos | place: Iran: Karaj | collected 2018-10
AAAGTCAGGATATGTTTTCGATAAAAACAGTTGTTTATTTAGAAAACAATAACTCTATCAATACAACGAATTGGCTTTCCAGTCCCTTTTCTGTAGCAACCGCTTCTACGAACGGCGTTATTACAGGCGTTCATCCGGGAACAGCGATTATTACAGTTCGTGTATGGGTAGAAAATGCATATAAAAGCATATGGTTTAATGTATATGTAACTGAGATTCCAAGTGGTGTATATTTCATACAGAACAAAGAGACATTAAGGTATGCCGACATAGAAGAACAAGAAATGATACCAGGTACAAATATCTGTCAATGGGATTTTCGCGGAGATAATTCGCAACGTTGGATTTTTACACACCTCGGAGATGGTTATTATTCAATAAAATCCGCAAATTCTACGTATGATTACTATCTCGGCGTACTGAATGACGGCACAGCGACAGATACGCAGGTAGTTCTCAGAACCGGCAGTCTCACAGACGGAATGAGATGGAAAGTGTCGGTAACAACAAGCGGCGCCTATAAAATAACACCAAAAACAGGTGAACCAAACGATAGAGTTCTGGCAGTTGGATGGTATCTGTTCAATATTAACGGAATCGATATAAAACAGCGAGATTATGTTGACAATGAGGATTATAAAGATGAGTGGCTTTTAACATCAATAAAATATTCAGCAACTGTGTACAATTATTATGACAAAGGTTATTTTGTCAGATATGGGGAGCCTGAAACGACTTCTGTTAACAAAATCAACTCATATATTGATGCGGTTTCTAAACAATACTTAAGAATTTTTGGACTGGAAATAAATGCTCCAACGGCGATATACTATAATTCGGCTATAGACAGTTGCAAAATATCGGTAACAAATAGTAATATTGATGCACTATGCTCACACCCAAACCCGCACACCATACTTTTTAGCGGCGTTAATTCAGTCTCCAACCATTTTTATAACAATACGATGCCTATGGGCAGCAATGTTATATCTAAAGCATATTGGTCGGGACATCGCATCCAAACAAATGTTGACTTGTCGGAATACAATAGATGCTATTCTTCCGGTACCAACATATATATGTTAGAAATTAGTTCATCTTTCAACAGGGATAAAGATTCTAAAGGTATACTTATGCACGAACTAAATCATCAATTTGGAGCACCGGATCATTATCATGAATTATTAGCAGGCGGAACCTGCAGAGGAGGAGACATATGTTCAAAATGCGGTAAATCTGGTATGAAACGTCCTTCTTCGTGTATAATGAATCAATCCAGAATAGATATAACAGCTTCAACGGTAATATGTGATGGTTGCCAAGCGGACATTACTCATCATTTAGATGAACACCATTGATCGAGGCTGAATGATCAAACTATATAATGATAAATATGAGGTGTTGATATGAAAAAACTTTTCTTCTTAATAATCCTGATTCCTTGTTTACTGTTGTGTGCGTGTGAAACAAATTCAAACGTTGATTTTACTGAAAGCGGAAAAGAAGAAATCAGCTATTATCCAAGCTTTTCCTCAGGTTCTTCGATCGACTATGATACATTTGCAAAATTGAAAAAAGCCCTGAGTTCAAAAAATGAAGATAAACTGCTGTCTTATTTTTTAAATGAAAGAGTTGCAGGCGAACAGGTCAAAAATGTACAGATAATGTTAAATACGATTCGTCTTCATGGTAATATTGTACCGTATATAGACGGAAAAGCGATTGAACTCCGCAATGAAGACGGTTTCAGCAACATTACGTTATTCTCGTCTGAAAAATATGGATTGCCGTGCATTTTCTATTCTCCAAAAGTTTCAAACGGTGATAATCTTTACATAACAGTAACATGTATCCCGGATGAGATTTTACAAGAACAGGAATCATCAACAGCGTCGGATTTGATAAAAATTATTGCTCCCGGCTATCCCAACATCGATAATTTCGGGACTCGATGCAGTAACGTTTACAACGAGGTAATCAAGCTTAGCGATCGTGAGGTAGACGCAATGGTTTATGAGTATAACAATGATAACAGAAACAGCACGTTCTTTATATATGATCATATATTGGTGGAAGTAAGAAACGATCCTGATATCTGGGGAATGCAGTGGTTTTCGACTCTTTCGTTCGGAAGTTTGTAAGAGTCTGACTGTTTAATACAAAAACAATTCGGGTGGCAATAATTTTATTGATAAAAGACAAATACAGAAGGCTTCAGCTTTTATTACGCCAAAAAAGTTTCGTAATATCCTGTAAAGAATTAAATAAAGATTGAATGCAAAAACCGCACTTGAGGCGGTTTTTGCGTTTCGGCGATATGCCGCTGTGCGGCGCGATATATTTGCTATGCAAACGTTAATTGTCGGATAATATCAGTTTTACATAGCCCTGCTTCGAGCCGCAGAGAGGACAGATTTCGGGCGCCTCGTTTGCCGTCGTTTCGTGGCCGCAGTTTTCGCATTTCCATTTTACCGGCGACGGTCGTTTGTAAAGACTGCCGTCGGTAAGCTGTTTTTTCAGTTCGTTCAGCAGTTTCATATGGCAGTCTTCGACTTTGGCGGCGAGGCGAAAACGGTTTGCAATATCGGCAAAGCCTTCTTTATCTGCTTCATCCGCAAAACCGGGATAGACCGACGCGCTCTCCTGATATTCGTTATCCGCCGCGTACTGCAGATCGGCGATAAGATCGCCGCTTTCTTTGAACGGGTAACCGCCCGTCACGGGGATATCCGGCGTCACGCCGCACGAGGCGATCGCGTTATAAAACGTCTTTGCGTGAAAAAGCTCGTTTTTTGCGATCGCGTCGAGCGCACAACCGACTTCCTGACACCCTTCCGCTTTTGCTATTTCTGAAATAAACGTGTATCTTGCGTTTGCCTGACATTCTCCGGCGAATGCGTTTGCAAGATTTTTCAAAGTTTTGCTGTTTTTGAGTTCCATATTTTTCTCCTTTGATTTTACGTGTATTATCGCCGAATTTACTCTGAATTATGAGATTTTTCAAAAAAATAAATAAATTCATTCTTAGTTAACAAAAGTATAACAACAGACGGCGAGATAAATATTATAATATATTATCTATAAATATATCTACGGAGGGGTAAAGATGAAACAGGTCCATTTCGATCTCGTCGGCAACGACGCGCTTAAAGAATATCTTTGCTCGTCCGTACAAAACGGAAAAACTGCTCACGCCTATATCGTGGAGGGCAAGCCCGGCACCGGCAAAAAAACGCTCGTAAAACAGCTGCTTCAGGCTCTTTCGTGCGAGAGCGAAAACGCTCCCTGCGGCAGATGCGGCAACTGTCTCAAGATCGGCTCCGGCGTCTGCGTCGACATATATACGGTCAAAACCGCCGAGGGCAAAAGCGAGATAACAGTCGATCTTATACGCGACATCATATCCGGTATGATGATGACGCCGAACGATCTCGATTTCAAAGCATATATCATCGAAGAAGCGGATAAAATGAATCAAAACGCTCAGAACGCTCTGCTCAAAGTTCTTGAAGAACCGCCGACGGATATATATTTCTTTCTTATAACCGAAAACGCGGCGAGGCTCCTGCCTACGGTCAGATCGCGAGCGATGATACTGCGCACTCAGACGCTTACCGATAAACAGATAATGACCGTGATGGCGCGGCGGGGAATACCCGATAATGAAAAAAGCAGAGAAGCGGCAAAAGCCGCGAGAGGCTCCGCGGGCGAGGCGATACGCATTTACGAAGGCGACGCCGAAGTCGGCAGACAGAGAGCCGTATGTGCGGAGCTGATCTCGCTCTTATGCTCCGGCAGGGGCACTAAATCTGATTTCGTCATGGCGCATCACAAGTATTTCAAAAAGCCCGAAGACTCCGCCGCGGTATACGAGCTTCTGCTCTTCGCGGTAAGGGACTGCGCCGTGGCAAGAAAAACGTCGGATTCGGAGCTGTCGTATTTTCAAAGCGAAGACGAAGCCGAAGAGATGATGGCGGCGATATCCGACAAAGCGGCGCTCGCTCTCTCCGCCGTAATAAGCGAATATCTTTATATGTACGAAGTCCCCACGAACCACGCGATGACGATGACTGAATTCTCGTCGCGGCTTTGGGACGCCCACCTCTTATAAGGTGTTAAAACTCCGGGATGAAGCGATGATCCCGGTTTATGACACAAATAATCGCAACTTGAAAGGAAGATCAAAGTGAACGGAAAGAGAAAAAAATTCTCCGTGCTGATGCTTAAAAACCAGGCGGCGACGGAAGAAAAGATCAAAATAAAAAAGCCGGCGAGCGAATATCAGCCTCCGGCGGTGATACTGCCGGAAGAACTCGTCGTTGAGCCCGTACCCGAAGAGCCCGAGGAATTCACCGTAATAGGCGTGCGCTTCAAAGACGGCGGCAAAGTCTATTACTTCGACCCGGGGCAGACCGAATACCGTATGGGCGACGAAGTTATCGTAGATACGTCGCGCGGTCTTGAATTCGGGCAGCTCGCCTGTGAAAACAAAGTCGTAAAGATCAGCGAGGTCGTGCTTCCGCTCCGCCGCGCGATACGCAAGGCGACCGAACAGGACAGGGAGCATAAAGCCGAGAACGACAAAAAAGAGATCGAAGCGCTTGAAATATGCGAACAGCTCATACAGAAGCACAATCTCGAAATGAAACTCGTCGAGGCGGAGATAACGTTCGACAACACGAAGATACTGTTTTATTTCACCTCCGATACCCGCGTCGATTTCAGAGAGCTCGTAAAAGATCTCGCCGGCGTTTTCAGAACGAGGATAGAACTTCGTCAGATCGGCATAAGAGACGAAGCGAAGATCACGGGCGGTCTCGGAATATGCGGCAGGACGGTATGCTGCAAATCGTTTCTTGAAGATTTCGGCCAGGTATCGATAAAAATGGCGAAGGAACAGAACCTCTCGCTCAACACGTCAAAGATATCCGGCACCTGCGGCAGACTTATGTGCTGTCTGCGTTTCGAACATGAAACGTATGAAGAAGAGATCAGAAAAACGCCTAAGATAGATTCGCTCGTCCGGACTGCCGACGGCGACGGCACGGTGGTCGAGACGGCGCCGCTGCAGGGGCTTATCAAAGTCAGACTCACGCAGTCGCCCGACGCCGCCCCGAAAGTATATCACAGAGACGACGTAAAGCTTATAGGCTATATCAAGAAAGAGCAGAACAAACAGCCAAACGAATGAAACGGTGAATAAAATGGCAGTGGGACACAGAAAAAGGCTTAAAGACAGATTCATGCAGAGCGGCCTCGATGATTTCAACGAGTATAACGCGCTCGAGCTTTTGCTGTTTTACACCATTCCGCAAAAAGACACCAACCCGATAGCCCACAGACTGATCGACAGGTTCGGGTCGTTTACCGACGTGCTCGACGCCGATTATGACGAGCTTACGGCAGTCGACGGAGTATCCGAACATACGGCGACTTTTCTGAAGCTCATACCGCAGACCGCAAGATATTACGAGAGCAGAAAGATCGTTCAGAAAAGAGTTTTTACCACCAAGCGGGATATCGGCGATTATCTCGTCGGCAAATACGTCGGCGTGACGAAAGAGACCGTCTATATGCTGCTGCTCGACAATAAAAAACGGCTGATAAGCTGTGAAATGGTATTCGAGGGCTCCGTGAATTCTTCGGGGGTCAGCGTCCGCAGAATGGCTGAGACGGCGCTGAAAAAACGCGCGGCGGCGGTGGTCGTCGCTCACAATCACCCGGAAGGTCTGGCGATACCGTCGGCTGACGATCTGATATTCACGAAAAGCCTTCAGGCGGCGCTTCAGACGCTCGAAATACATTTTCTGGATCATTATATAATCGCCGAAAATAAATTCTGTATGCTTCTCGATGAAAAAACCGTTTTTTAAGGAGGTCTGATTTGGACCGTTTTAAACTCGTATCGCCGTATAAACCGACGGGCGATCAGCCGCAGGCGATCGAAGCGCTATGCCGCGGGATCGAAAAAGGCGAGCGGATGCAGACGCTTCTCGGCGTCACCGGCTCCGGCAAGACGTTCACGATGGCGAATATCATCGAAAAGGTCAACCGGCCGACGCTCGTTCTCGCTCACAATAAAACGCTGGCGGCTCAGCTGTGCCTTGAATTCCGCGAGTTCTTTCCCGAAAACGCCGTCGGATATTTCGTGTCGTACTACGACTACTTTCAGCCCGAGGCTTATATACCGGGTAAAGATCTTTATATAGAAAAAGACGCGCTTATAAACGACGAGATAGACAAGCTGCGTCACAGCGCGACGTCGTCTTTGTTCGAACGCCGCGACGTCATCATCGTTTCGTCCGTTTCTTGCATCTATTCGCTCGGCGACCCCGTCGAATACTCCGATCTCGTCGTATCGGTAAGACCCGGCATGAGCATCGAGCGCAACGAACTTCTGAGAAAACTCGTATCCATAAACTACGAAAGAAACGACGTTAACTTCGTACGCGATAAATTCAGAGTCCGCGGCGACATCGTCGAGGTCTTTCCGGCAAGCGAAGGCGAAAAGGCTCTGCGCATCGAATTTTTCGGCGACGAGATAGACAGAGTATCCGAGATAAACGCGCTGACCGGAGCCGTTATAAGACGGCTTTCGTACGCGGTGATATATCCGGCGTCGCATTACGCCATATCGGACGAAAAGCGGCTCGCCGCGATAGACGAGATCAGAGCCGAAATGGTCGAGCGCGTCAAATATTTCGAAGACGAGGGCAAACTCGTCGAAGCGCAGAGGATAAGACAGCGCACCGAATACGATCTCGATATGATAAGCGAGGTCGGGTACTGTTCCGGCGTTGAAAACTATTCGCGCATTTTCGCCGGAAGACCCGCGGGTTCGACGCCGTACTGTCTGCTCGATTACTTTCCGGACGACTATCTGCTCTTCGTCGACGAATCGCACGTTACGCTGCCGCAGGTACGCGGCATGAGCGCGGGCGACCGAGCGAGAAAGCAGAATCTCGTGGATTACGGCTTCAGACTGCCGTCGGCTTTCGACAACAGACCGCTCGTTTTCGAAGAATTCGAGCGCAAAATAAATCAGGCGATATTCGTATCGGCGACCCCCGGTCCGTATGAAAAAGAGCATTCATGCTCGGTAGCCGAACAGCTCATCCGTCCGACCGGGCTGACCGATCCCGAGATCGAGGTCAGACCGATAGAAGGCCAGGTCGACGATCTGCTGTCCGAGATCAGAAGCAGGACCGAAAAGGGCGAGCGTGTGCTCGTCACGACTTTGACGACCAAAATGGCGGAGGATCTTACCGACTATATAGAAGGTCACGGCATAAAGGTGCAGTATATACATCATGAGGTCGAGACGATGCAGAGAACCGAGATACTGCGCGATCTGCGCCTCGGCGTCTACGACGTTCTCGTCGGCATAAATCTGCTCCGCGAAGGGCTCGATCTGCCCGAAGTGTCGCTCGTAGCGATACTCGACGCCGATAAAGAAGGTCTGCTCAGATCAGAAGTGTCTTTGATACAGACGATAGGCAGAGCGGCGCGCCACGTCAACGGCAAGGTAATAATGTACGCCGACAAGATCACCGGCGCGATGAAAGCGGCGATCGACGAAACGAAGAGAAGACGCGATATACAGAGAAAATACAACGAAGAACACAATATAACGCCGAGATCGGTCGTGAAGGAAGTGCGCGACGTAATAGATACGTCCGAACACGATCCGAAGGGCAAAAAGAAGAAGACCGAGCGAAAGAAACTCACTCAGAGCGAGCGCATGAGCCTCATAGAAGAGCTGACGAAGAAGATGAAGCAGGCGGCGAAAGAACTCCGCTTTGAAGAAGCCGCCGCATACCGCGACAGGATAAAAGAACTTAATAATGAATAACGAATACGAAAAAAACAAAGTTGAAAAAAGCACGCTGTACCTCGTCGCAACGCCGATAGGCAACCTCTCCGATATAACGTACAGAGCGGTCAAAGTTCTGTCCGAAGTCGATTTCATCGCCGCTGAGGATACGAGAAACACGCCGAAGCTCTTAATGCACTACGGCATAAAAAAGCCCCTCGTAAGCTATTACGAGCACAACAAGCGCGAACGGGGGGAATACATCTGCGAGCGCCTTTTATCCGGCGAGTCGTGCGCCCTCGTGACCGACGCCGGAACTCCGGCGATTAGCGATCCGGGAGCGGATATCGTCCGGCTCTGCATTGAGAAGAACATCAGGGTCACGAGCATACCCGGCGCATGCGCGGCGATCACCGCGCTGACTCTGTCGGGGTTCGATACGAAAAGATTCTGCTTTGAAGGCTTTTTGTCGACTGTGAAAAGCGAAAAAAACGACAGACTTTCAAAGCTGGCGCGCGAAAAACGTACTCTTATCATATACGAGGCGCCCCATAAACTCAAAACGACGCTCGAAGATATATACAAAGCGTTCGGCGACCGCAGCATCGCGATTTGCCGCGAGCTGACGAAGATCAACGAAGAAGCGGTGCGCACGACGCTTTCCGAGGCGTGCGCGTACTACGCCGAAAATCAGCCGCGCGGCGAATACGTGCTCGTGATCGAGGGCGCCGGCGAAGAGGAAACGGCGTTTTACGCCGATATGACCGCGGAAGAACACGTGGCGTTTTACGAAAAACAGGGCTTGCCGCGCATGGACGCGATAAAAGCGGCGGCGAAAGACCGCGGCGTGCCGAAATCGACGCTCTACGCGGAACTCAACAAAGGATAATGAAATGAAAATTTATAACGCAAAAGTCTTTAACGAAAGCGGCAGATCGTTTTTCGACGGATCGGTCCGCTTCGATAACGGTGTAATAACCGAAATATCGGCAGATAAAAGCGGCGATATCGACGCGAAGGGCGCGTATCTCGTACCGGGTTTTATCGACGTGCACAGTCACGGCAGAGGCGGCTACGATTTCATGTCGGCAGATACGGCAGGCGTCGAAAAATGCCTCGAACTGTATCTTGATCACGGCGTAACGACCGTATTCCCGTGCGTCATGACCGGGGAATACGAGGATATCAAAAAGGCGATAGCGAATATAAAAGCCGCAAAGTCCGATATAAATATCGACGGCATCCATATAGAAGGCCCCTACGTCTCGCCAAAACGCCCGGGATGCCACAATATAAGCCAGCTGCGCAAACTTGACTGCGGCGAAGCAAACGAGCTCATATCGCTTATAAAGCCGCTTAAAACGCATATCACCGTCGCTCCGGAGCTTGATAACGGCGACGCTTTCATAAAAGAGTGCATCAAAGACGGAGCGACCGTCGGTATCGGTCACAGCGACGCGACGTACGCCGAAGCGATGCACGCACTGAATCTCGGCTGCGTGTCGTTCACGCATACGTATAACGCCATGCGCGAGCTCAAACACAGAGAACCGGGTACCGTCGGCGCGGCGCTTTCGGGCGTCGGGTTTGCAGAGTTCATCTGCGACCTGTTCCACGTCTGCGCGCCGGTACTGAATATTTCATACAACGCCATAGGATACGAAAATTTCGTTATAGTATCCGATTCGATCGCCGCCGCCGATATGCAGGACGGTGTGTATTACCTCTCCGGTATGCAGGTCAACGTAAAGGACGGCAAAGCGATGAACAACGACGGCGCGATAGCCGGCTCGACTACGAATATATTCGACGAATTCAATAATTTATACAGAGTTTTGAAACAGCCGCTCGAAGATCTTATAATGACCGCGACGGCAAACCCGGCAAAACAGGTCGGCATTTTCGACCGGTGCGGTTCGATAGAGCCGGGCAAACGCGCCGATATGCTTCTGATCGAAAAAGACGGCGACGGATTCAGGATCAAAACCGTCGTATCAAAAGGAAAAATCATCCGTAATTTTGACTGACAAAGGGAAAAAGAAGCCATAATAAGAAAAAAACGGAGGCACGCAATGAACGCATATTCTCTTGTGGGAGAGAAGCCGCAGAATCAGAAAAACAAACGTGCAAAGCAGAACCGCCTCTTCAGAAGTGAAGCTCAGGCGACCATGCTCTCGGGCGACAATTACTATAAAAGCATACTGGCGCATCTTATCAGCGTACTTATGAGCGGCGGATTTTTCTACGCGGCGTATCTGATAAACGATTACGTCAAAGCATACGGCATAGGCGGTATGTCGGAGCAGGCGGTGTCCGTCTTCACGCTTTGCGTCTGCGTATGCCTTTGCATCATCGGCGCGTTTCTGCTGTTTTCGTTCATGCTCGGCGCGTACCGGCTCGCCTGCGATATGAATTCAGACCTGCCCGATAAAGATTCGATGGAACTGCATTCCGTATCAGCGATACTGGCGCCGTTATCCGACAAAAAACATTTCAGAAATACGCTGATAATATTTTTTATCCTTGCGCTCGAACTTTTCGTTTGCGCCGCGCCGACCGTTTTCGTATTCACTTACGTCGGTTCGCTCGGTTTTAACGGCCTCGCCGTATTCTGCATCAAGCTGTTCACGCTTTTATGCAGCGTGTTCGTAGGGCTGTTCTTCGTGTTCATGCTTCTGCCTTACCCGTATATAGCAAAGAGCGGCGCATTCGATTCGCCATTCCGAATGTACGGCGCAAGCGTAAAAGCCGCTTTATGCGATATATGGCTCGGATACAATATGCTTTTATCCTTTACACTCTGGCTCATCCTTTCCGCTTTGTCGTTCGGCGTACTGTTTTTTGCATATACGATGCCTTATATGACGCATTCAATGGCAAAGGTCGGAGAATATTTATATAATTTGTCCATTACAGAAAGGAACGATATAAATGAAACCTAAGTATTATTTAACCACCGCGATACCGTATGCATCGAGAAAGCCGCATATCGGCAATACATACGATATAATTTTAGCCGACTGCATCAAAAGATATAAACAGCTCTGCGGCTACGACGCGTATCTCAGCACCGGCACGGACGAGCACGGTCAGAAGATCGAAGAATACGCCGCCGAAAACAAAATGACGCCGAAAGAATACGCCGATATGGTCTCCAACCAGGTCAAACAGATCTGGGATCTCGTCGGCGCGCAGTACGACGTGTTTATCAAAACGACCGACGCTCACCACGAAAAAGCCGCCGCGAACCTGTTTGACAAATTCTTGAAGCAGGGTGATATCTATAAAAGCGAATACGAGGGCTGGTACTGCGTGCCAGACGAAACGTTTCTGACCGATACTCAGGTCGTCGACGGCAAATGCCCCGAATGCGGCAGACCCGTCATCCGAGCAAAAGAAGAGGCGTATTATTTCAAAATGAGCAAGTACGCCGACGCCTTGATGAAATACTACGACGAAAATCCCGAGTTCATCCTGCCCGAATCGCGCAAAAAAGAGATGATAAACAACTTCTTAAAGCCGGGTCTTCAGGATCTCTGCGTTACGAGAAGCTCGTTCAAATGGGGCATTCCGGTCAAAAACGACCCGAAACACGTCTTATACGTCTGGATGGACGCGCTGATCAACTACATCACCGCGCTCGGCTACGATCCCGAAAATGAAGAACAGCCCGAGACCTTCAAAAAATACTGGCCTGCCGACGTGCATTTCATCGGCAAAGACATTCTGCGCTTCCACAGCATCTACTGGCCGATATTCCTGATGGCGGCGGGACTGCCTCTGCCGAAACAGATATTCGCGCATCCGTGGCTATTGTCCGGAGTCGATAAAATGTCAAAATCACGCGGCAACGTGATCTACGCGGACGATCTTATAGAACTGTTCGGCCGCGACGGCTGCAGATATTATTCGCTTGCCGAAATGCCTTACGGCAGCGACGGCACGATAACGTATGAAAACGTGATAACGCGCTATAATTCCGACCTTGCGAACATCTTGGGCAACCTTGTAAAGCGTACCGAATCGATGACGGTCAAGTATTTCGGCGGCGTAATACCCGAGCCGACTGATGAGACCGACCTCGACGCCGATCTGAAAGAAACGGTCGTGACCGCTGCCGCGAAATATAAGGAGCTTATGGATAAATTCATGGTCTCCGACGCGCTTGACGCCGTGTTTACGGCTCTGCGCCGCGCGAATAAATATATCGACGAGACGACGCCGTGGATACTTGCAAAGACCGACGAAGGCAAAGTACGCCTGCAGACCGTTATTTACAATCTTCTCGAAACGATACGCGCCTGCGCCGTCATGCTCAAACCCGCGATTCCCGACAGCGCGGATAAGATACTTAACGCGCTCGGTCACGGCGACGACGATATGGCGAGCGTAAACGCGTTCGGCGCGCTCGCGCCCGGTAAAGAAATAACCGAAGGCGAAGCGCTTTTCAGCCGCGTTGACGAGGCGAAGATCCTTGAAGAGATAAACAAAAAAGCCGAACCGCAAAAACCCGAAAAGCCGGAAGAAGTGCCCGAGATCGAATACGATTCGTTCGCCGCGGTGGAGCTGCGCTCCGCAGAGATACTCGAATGCGAACCGGTGCCGAAATCCAAAAAACTGCTTAAACTCAAAGTCGATCTCGGCTATGAGCAGAGACAGGTGCTTTCCGGCATTGCGCAGTATTACAAGCCCGAAGAGCTTATCGGCAAAAAGGTCGCGCTCGTCGCCAACCTCAAGCCGAGAATGATGATGGGTTACGAATCAAAAGGCATGATACTCGCCGCGAGCGCCGATAACGACCGCATAAGAGTTCTGTTCCTCGATCCCGAAACGCCGAACGGGCAGAGAATAAGCTGATGATATTCGACACACACGCCCATTACGACGATAAACGCTTTTTCGGCGAAGAAATGAACGTTACGCGCGACGAACTGCTTGTCTTACTGTTTGAAACGTCGGTCTGCGGTATTCTGAACTGCGCGACGTGCATTGAAAACTTTGAACAAACGCTCGATCTGTCGCACAGATACGCAAACGTTTACGCCGCGCTCGGCATACATCCGTCCGACTGTTACAGATATGAAAGCATGCCGGACGCGCTCGCCGCGCTCGAAAACGCGCTCGATAATAACGACGTCCGCGCGCTCGGCGAGATAGGGCTCGATTATCACTACGATTTTTCGCCGCGCGATAAACAGAGAGAATACTTTGACGCACAGCTCAGAATTGCCGAAAAAGCGGGCATCCCCGCCGTTATACACGACAGAGACGCCCACGGCGACGTATTTGAGTTCATACGCAATTTCAAAGGTACGGCGATAATCCACAGCTGCTCCGAGAGCGCGGAAACGGTACGTCAGCTTTGTAAAAAAGGTCATTACGTGTCTTTTTCCGGCTCGGTCACGTTCAAAAACGCTCATTCCGTGCGCGAAGCCGCGGCGGCCGTTCCGGATGAACTGCTGCTCGTCGAGACCGACTGCCCGTATATGGCGCCGGTCCCTTTCCGCGGTAAGCTCAACCACAGCGGATATATAAAGTATATCGTCGACTGTTTAGCCGAAGTGCGCGGCGCGACGCCCGAACATATCGAGCGGATAACGGAGCAAAACGCAAAACGCCTTTTCAAAGTCGGCTGATATGATCGAGAATATCGGAAAATCTGTCGGCCTGCTTTACTGTATTGAAAACAGAAAAACTTGCCCTGACGGCGCCGGTCTTATCCGTCGCCGTTTTCTTGTGCGCGTCCGGCGCGCAGTGAAAGCCCGCGCGAACGCACACGCCGTAACCGTTTAACAGCCTCGCCGCCTCCTCGCACGTCTTGCCCTCAAGATTGAAAAGCAGGAGAGTGCCCGGCGCATAGCGGTAAAACCGTATTTTTTCATTGTCCTTGAGATTTTCGTAAACGCGTCTCTGGATGCGCTGTTCGTGACAGAGTATTTCAGACGGACCTTTCGATAAAACGAAATCAACTCCGGCGCCGAGCGCGGCAACGGCGACGGTCGGCAGAGTGCCCGCTTCGAAACGCTCGGGCAATTCGTCCGGCATACCGGGATCGAACGACGCCACGCCGCTGCCGCCCGACATTATCGGCTTGATCTTTTTGTGATCGAAATCGGGAGAAACGATCATCGCGCCGCATCCGGTGATACCGTATAAGCCTTTGTGAGCCGGCACGCACAGCACATCTATGCCGCTTTCGCGTATATCCGTCGAATAAACGCCCGCCGTCTGCGCGCCGTCGACGATGAACGCGACGCCGCGTTTGCGGCAAAGAGCGCCGATATCGGATATCGGCAGAACGAGAGGGAAGACGTTTGACGCGTACGTACAAACGACGGCTTTCGTGTTGTGTTTTATCTTCGAATCTATTTCTTCAAGTATCGTCTTTTCATCGGCGAAAGCGTTGAAATACGATATCTCCGCCCCGGTCTGCAAAAGCGGCCGTCTGACCGAATTATGCTCGATATCCGAGCAGATAACGTGATCGTACCGCCCGATAAGGCCGAGTATCGCATAATTGAGCGCCGCCGTCGCGCCCGAAGTGAAGCAGACGCGCTCAGGTTCGCCCGCGCCGAAAAGTCCCGAGACCTTTTTGCGGCAGAGGTATACCTCCTCCGCCGCGCGCATCGCAAGCGCGTGACCGCCTCTGCCCGGGTTGCCGTTTGCAAGCCTTATAAAGCCGTTTACGGCGGTGATCACCTCCGACGGCTTCGGGCAGCTCGTCGCGGCGTTATCGAAGTATATCACGTTATCACGTCCCCGTAGACCGCGCCCGAGTTGAGAAGCGCCCTCGACGCCTCCGACCGCTCCGTCGGAAAAACGGCTATACCGTAACGGCAGCCCTTTTTCGTCTCCGTGCCGTTTAAATGAACGATCTTACACCGTATCCCAGCCCGGTCAAGCGCCTCTTTGCCTTTATATGCGTATGTCAGAGTCGACATGGTGAATATGCAGTAATCCATATTGTCTTGTCCTTTTGTTATTGTAAGGGATCCCTTACTGTATCATTATATGCCGCTATACGAAACGTGAGCTTTGAGCCGTTCCCGCGCGCTTTTTTGCATTAACAGAAATTTAACATAAATATATGATACGTTTTCACTGTTTTTTGCGACTATATATATGAAGACAATAAAAAAGAAAAAGCAAGGTAAAAATAATGAATAAACTGATCGATTTTTTAGACAGGCTCGAGAAGAATAAGATTTATTATAGGCTTAACAAGATAAGAGACGGTATTCTTGTCGAGGCTGCGGTGCCGGGCGAAAGATGGGAAGTTGAGTTTTTTGCCGACGGTGAAGTTCAAGTAGAAAGATTTATTACGACGGGTGAGATATCAGACGAGTCTGAACTTGAAAAGCTGTTTCTTGATTTTTCAAACTGACATACATAAAAACAACTGCCGTGAAAACTCTTCACACCGATAGTACGATAATGAAAATTAAAGTTTGTTAGTATTAAAGGAGAATTTATGAAAAGATTGATCGTTATCATTTTGATACTTATGTTTACGTTGAGCGTCACCTGCGCCGCTTCAGATGAGACAAACGGCAGATTGGCAGACGAGCTGTTTGAGATACTCGATCAAGCCGACCGAGCGGCGACGTGGACGACCGCAGACGGCGGACCGGATTTTGAAGAATTGTACGGTACGGTCGACGACGACCGCTATATAGATCCCGACGATGAAGATAACGAGTACAGAAGAGTTAAATCCGGCTTCGGCAGTATAAGCGAACTCAAGAGTTATTTCAGCCGTTATATGAGCGAGGAACTGGCGGAAAAATACCTGACGCTTCCGCTGAACCGTCACGAAAGCCGCGCTTTTATAGAACACGACGGAAAACTCTATTATACGTGGGGCAACGGTACTCTCGGGAGTTATAAAACGTCAAGAGAAACGGATTACTATGAAATCATAAAAAACCGCGGAGACCGTGTAACTCTCCGTTATTACCCGTGTTATGAAGAAAGAGATAATACCTACAATTATACAATGGACAAAGATCTTTATTACGATTATGAATTTGAAAAAAACGGCGAAGGAAAATATGTCGTTACGAATCTGATACCGACGTACGCGGTATACAGGGGTTGGGACAGGATGAATAAGTATATCGCAAAGCTTAATATTAAAAACCCGTCCACCTCTGATTCTTCCGTATATATCGCCGCCGCGGCGGGCTTGATCGCGCTGTGCTGCGCGGCAGTATGCAAGAAGATAAAAGAATAGTATAATTCCAATATTACCCGTCACGTGACGTTTCGCGCGGTTTTCTTCACCGATCTGTTGCGCGCAGCGCCGCGGGCAAACCCAACGCCCGGTGCGATCCGATCGTTCTTGGGGGTCTCCCGCCCCTCCGGCGCGACAAATCGCGCCAACCCCCAAACCCCCTTTTCCCCTCCCGTGATTCTTTGATAATCACGGGGCGCGCAGCGCCGCGGCGTGGGATGCTCCGGTCGCGGGATATTATCTGACGGCCTCGGTGAAGAAAACCTTTGCGCACCGCATATAACCGCTCTATCTCGTCCGAAGGACATATCGCATCCGCAGGATAAATCGCACCGCTTGCGGCATATCGCGTCCGCAGGACATATCGCG
>JAEEGL010524664.1_pt1 | contig 16414 bp, 11 predicted proteins | sample 9134231 | NCBI WGS metagenome assembly JAEEGL01 (sample SAMN16246548, study PRJNA631951) | gut metagenome | biome: gut microbiome; feature: rumen; material: fiber-attached | host: Bos | place: Iran: Karaj | collected 2018-10
CGTTGTCACCGTAAGCGCGGCCGGTTCCACTGTCAGCGTGCCGCTCTCTGTGGCGATGTTCGTGAAGTATCCGGTTACGTCGTTGGACGACGCGTCCAGGATCGCGTAGGATTCCACCGCATTTTCGCTGCTGCCCGCGTCCGTCTGGCTGCCGCTGACGGCGGCGGTATACGTCAGACCGGAAGGCAGGCCGGCAACAGCGACTGCCTCGGCGGTCAGCGCCGTGCCGTCATATGTCTTGCTGGCGGAAGGCGCGGAGAACGTGATCGCCGTTTCGTTTTCGGTTACTTCCAGCGTGCCGATTTCCTCGGTGATCGCGTAGTTTTCAGCCTTGGCGTTGTCCCAAGTGATTTCATAGCTGTTCTCCGCAGTGCCCACGTCCGTGATCGTGCCCGTGACGGTGACTGTCGCATCCTCGCCGTTCACGAACCCTGTAACGGCGACTTCGCTGTTCACCAGCTCCGTGCCGTCGTAGGCCTTGCTGGCCGAGCCCGTGGCAATGGTCAGGGGGGCAGGTTCGATCGTGATCCTGCCGCTTCTGAGCCTGATGTCTGGATAATACTCCGTAACGTCCTCGTCCTTCTCGTCCATCACCTGATACTCCGTGACCACGCTCTCGGCGGTCCCAGCGTCGGTCAGTTCGCCCCACACCGTCGCGTTGATGGTGTAACCTTCAGGAAGCCCGGTAACAGTCATGGAATCCACGATGAGAGGCGTGCCGTCGTAGACCTTGCTCGCGGAGCCCGCGGTGACGATGACGTCGTCCATGGGCGGAAGCACTTTGAGTGTGCCCAGTTCTTCCGAGATGATGAAGTTGTTCAGGTTTTCATTGCCCCAGTCGATCTCGTATGTATTGTCGCTCTCGCCGACCTCGGTCTGGGTGCCAGTGGCGGTAACCTTTACGGAATCGTCTATCCGGACCTCCGCAAAGTGCGCCTCATCGCCGTTCAGCGCTCTTCCGTTGTACTTGGTAATGTCGGAGTCCACGTTGATGCGCACGTTGGTGAGTTCGCGCATGAGACCGCCCGCGTTTTCGACGCGCACAGTCAGGCCGTCCTTGACGGTTGTCATCGCGCGATCGGAGGACAGCAGGCCGATCCGCTCAAGGATTATCTCCTCGTCCCAGCCCGCGTCCGCGCAGGCCTGGGTCAGCAGCTCGGGGTTATCGGCATACAGGCGAAGGATCTCTTCGGGGATCTCCGCCTCGCTCATCTTGTCCACGCTGAATGTGATGCTGTCCGCGTCGCTCTCGTCGCTCAGGTTCACGGTCAGCTTTTCGCCGGCGTTCAGCGCGATCTGAGAGCTCTCGCCCGTCAGCGGATTCGTGCCGTGCACGAGCAATACGCCGCTGAGGCCGTAGATGGCCTCGCCCTCCGCCTCCGACAGGACCAGGGAGGTGTTGCGCCAGGGTTCTTCCTTATAGTTGCCGGAAATCACGTCAAAGCCCGCTTCTTCATTGGTGAGGGGCGTGCCGTCGTAACTCTTCATGGCGCTGCCCGTCCATATGGTCATGGGCGCGGGATCGACCACCAGCTGGCCCGGTATGGTCTCGATGATGTTAAAGTGTTCGGTCACTTCCTCGCGAGCCTTGTTGTAAATGGCATACGGGCCAACGGGATTTTCCGCCGTTCCCGCGTCGGTGATCGAGCCTATGGCGGAAGCGGTAATATCGAAGTAATCCGGCAGGTTGTATACGAGGATGCTGCCCGTCCGGGTCAGGGGATTGCCATCGTAGAGCTTGCTGGCGCTCTGGGCAATGATCAGCACCTTGCCGGTGTACTCCCAGTCGCCGTCCTTGGGGAAATCGTATTCGTCAAAGAGCTGTGGGCAGGACGTCACCACCCGGCTGGCCGTATCGTCGTTAACGAATTGATCCTTGATGAAAGGCGTCACATTATCCTTGGTCATTTCGGCGATCTCGGCATTTTCGCCCACGACCGCGATCTGACCCGCGTTCACTGTAGCCGTCTGGCCACCGGTGTACGTGACCACCGCGCTGCCCTCAAGGACGCCGAACACCGTGACCTGCTCATCCGCCGGCCTGGCTTGCGCCATATCGATACCGTACGCGTTCGAAAGCTGACTCGCGTCCATCACCGAAACGACGGTGATCGTGCCCCGGATGCCTACGATCAAGGTAGACGTCACGATATCGAGGCTCTCCTCGTCATCCAGCTTTTCGCTCACGTCCAGGAATAGCGTGCCTTCCGTGAGGGTCAGCTCGATATGGTTCCCGTCCTTCTTGAACTCCACGCGGCTCTTCTCATCCAGCGTCACGATCTTGGTATCGTCCAGGATCACCGACGCGCTCGCTCCTTCGCCCGTGCGCATGGCCTCGCCGCTGTCAAACCGCACGTTCTCCAGCACAAAGCGCGAGACGCCATTCGGATCGAATATCTCCACTTCGCCTTCGTAGTGAAGCAGCTTCATGGACGACGCGCTGTACTCTTCCGCAATTGCCGGGCCGCACAGGCACAGCAACGCCAGGACCAGGCACCATCGGAGAATCACTGTCAATTGGATTTTCATTTTCTTCCTCCGCATTTCCACAGAAAAGGCACGCGACTGCTTATCCCTTATATCATTATACGTTAGTATTATATCAGGTGTCACCGGGCTTTTCAACATTTTTTCATCAGAAAGATACCGTGAGCAACCGCTTTCCATATAATGCCGGTCTTCTGAATCCACACAACATGGAGTTGAAAACAATCGACAGTTGAATGCCTCATACATCCCAGCCATGTCGAATGATCATACAGGTACGCAATCCACAGCACAACAGTATAGCTTTTTCACCTGCGTATACGCGGATCGCCGCGTTCCATTGCCACGAAACGTGAAAAGTGTAATAGACTACTGGTGACACAGGGATGATGGGATAAGGAGCGGTGGACATGAACGCAGAAACAGGGTGCATTTACGAAACCCACATGCACACCTGCCAGGGCAGCGGCTGCGGGAAATCCTTCGGCAGGGACTACGTCCAAAAATACATCGACGCGGGCTACTCCGGCATCATCATCACCGATCACTTCTACGGAAGCAACTGCGCCGTGAACCACAGTCTTCCCTGGCCGGAATTCATCAACCGCTTCTGCGCGGGCTATGAGGACGCCCTCAACGAAGGCGAAAAGAGGAGCTTCTCCGTGTTTTTCGGCTGGGAGGAGTGCTTTGAGGGCGATGAATACCTGGTCTATGGTCTGGACAAAGCCTGGATGATCTCCCACCCGGAAATGCCGACCTGGATGCGCAGGCAGCAGCACGACATCGTGCGGGCCGCCGGAGGCTGCGTCGTGCAGGCACATCCCTTCCGGGCCAGGAGCTACAATCACACGATATTTTGCCTCCCCGCGCTCATCGACGGGATAGAGGGCTTTAATTCCCGCAACGAGCCCGTCTGGAACAGCCTGGCCATGCGCTATGCCACCGTCACGGGCCTGCCCGTCACCGCGGGATCGTACATTCACTGCGCCGATACGATGGGAACGGAAAAAATGTCCGGAGTTGTGTTTGACAAGCCCTTTGACAGCATCCACGACTATGTTTCCGCCAGCCTGGAGAGGCAGTCGATCGGCCTGCATCTGCCCTTCCCCTTGGAAGACTGGACGGATGCCGTCAAACCCGACCTGCCGGTCAAATGGCTGGACGAAAACGGCCGCGAGACCGACGCGGATATCATGGACATCTTCCGCCGCGGCCTGTGACCGTTTCTTCAGGCACCTGAAAAAAGCTTCTTTAGAGCAACAGTCTCTCTATGGGCAACAGGTATTTCTTCGTTTGCGCGGATCACTTGCCCGGAAACAGGCGGATCAGCCGGGCGGAATGCGGAGGCAGGCTCAGTTCCAGCTTGCCGTCATGGGACAGGTCCTCCTGCGCCCAACAGTCCCGCGCGCGTTCGCCGGCGACGTCCAGCGCCATTGTCTCCGCCTGCTCTCCCAGGTTGAACAGCGCCACGGCCCTGCCGCCGTCCTCCAGAGGCTTCTCGTATACCTTCGTCCAGCTCCGCAACGCGCGGTCCCGGCCGTGCCGTATGGTTTCCGCCGTACACACAGCGCCTGCGCAGAGGGCATCCTGGTTCACGGCGATAACTTCTTCGTTGCACAGCAGCGCCAGGTCAAACGCCGTCAGCTTTTCCACATCGCAGCTGATCTGCAGCGGCGACGGGAAAATCGCCCGAATGGTAAAGGCCAGCAGCTGCTCATCCTCGGTGAGGCTCCCTTTCGCCGGTCCGCTGCTCTGGCTTCCCGTTTCCAGCATATCCAGATCGAAAAAGTGTCCCGGCGCGCAGCAGGCCGCCCAGCGGTCCGTGGAAAACCGATTGTCCCGGACGTTCTCCCAATCCGCCTTGGAATCCAGGTTGTCGCGCCAGGAAGAACAGTGCTCCTTCCAGTATGCGGCGTCCTGCCAGAGCGCGTTCACAGTGACGCAGAAGCCGAAATCCCGCCCGCTTTCCAGCAGCGCCTTCTTCATGAGGTCCGCGTTTTCCGGATCGCAGGGCGACCAGTCATACTTGAGGTAATCCAACCCCCACTCCGCCCATTGCCGGGCGTTTTCGGCCTCGCAGTGCTCGCTGCCAACGCCGTAGTATACGTTGGCGTAACGCATGTCCAGTTTTCCCGTGGTGCAGCCGGGAAGGTCCGGGCCGCCCCACGCCTTCTGCATTGGCGTAGAATAGATGCCAGCCTTCAGGCCCAGCCCGTGGATGTGCCGGATCAGTCCCGGCATGTCCGGGAACTTGGCGTTCGGCGCGATGGCGCGGGTTTGGCCGTCGATGTGCCCCTGCCATCCGGAATCGATATTGATGTACTGATAGCCAAAGTGATTCAGCCCCAGTCGCGCGACCGCCGCAGCGGTTCGTTCGATGTCCGCCTGACACACGTCCTCGCCAAAGGCGTTCCAGCTCGTGAATCCCATCAGCGGCGTCTGCAGGATGCCGTCCGGCCGGATCAGCAGGCGTAAGCGCTTTTCCGCCGCGCCCAGCCTGTTTTCCGCGCGTACGGTCACCGTCCGGTCCCATTCCTTTTTGCAAACGCCGGAGATCACCCCGTTTTCCGCGTCCATGGAAAGCCCTTCCGGCAGCGCTGGCTCGCAGGAAAACCGCATCGGCCTCTCTCCCACGCAGGGCAGCATCCAGAAAACGGGCTTTTCCGGGGAAGCGCCGTACAGCGTGGGATGATTCAGGCGAGGCTTTCCTTCAAAAGGGGAAGAATAAGGCGCATATTTCATGTTGTATTTCTCCTTGATGATTAAATGATTTCCCGAAAATGTCAGCCATTCAGCACGAGCGCCGCTTTCCGCCACTATTTCTCTATGCGCACCCACAGCAGCCTAGCGCTGCGCGGGGCGTCAAAGGACAGGGCAAAGCCTTTCCCGCGCATCTCGTCGCCGGAAACCCGAAGCGTCTCGCCGCTGTCCTCGTCCGTGAGACAGCAGCCCCGCTCCCTGGCAAAGGGCAGGGTCAGCTGCACCTCCTCCGCCTGGCACCTCTCCTGGCGGAACGCCAGCAGCGCGCCTTCGCCGCTTTCCGGGTCAAAGTAACAGTATGCCGTAAAGCTCGTCTTGTCCTCCCGGGTATGCCAGGGCGTCAGCACATAAAAGTCCTTGAGCATATACGGGGCCAGGCGCTTCCACTCCCGCAGCCCGGTGCGCAGGATATCGAAATCCTGATCCGGGTCCTGGACGAACTGCGAATCCACGTTCATCGCCGGCAGGTAAGACGCCCGCCAGACATACTGATCCAGCTCGCCCGTCGGAGACAGTTCCTCCGCCTTCTCCTTATTGTTCGCGCCGCAGAAGGGCACCCAGCGGTTGAAGGCCGTCGTCATGGAAAGGCGCAGGGCCGTGGTGGTCCTGTCCGCGTCGCTCCGCAGCAGGGGTACGCCGCGGCGCAGGGATTCCAGGTCGTTCCGCCCGCCGCCGCCGGCGCAGGAATCCACAAAGCCGCAGCCGCCATAGGACAGTGTGCATGCGATGAGCTCGTCCCACATGCGGTAGTGCGCGTCGATGAACTTGCACTCGGTAATGCCCTGCCGGTCCTCCCCCTCCCGGACGTCCAGATACTTCCACAGGGCTGCCTGATTGCTGTTGTTGTCCTCGCGGTACATCTCCACCCGGTTTTCCCGCAGCGTTTTTTCCATGCGGTCCAGCGTCCAGCGCAGGCAGTCCGGGTTGCCGATGTTGTTGGATATGGCCTTGACCCCCTCCTGCCGGATGGCCCATTCCACGTTATAACCATAGTTCTTCGCCAGGGATTCGGGATCCGTCACCCGCTCCGGTTCAAACCACATCAGCGTCTTCATACCGTGTTCCCGGGCAAAATCCGTGGATTCCCGGAAACTGCTGCCCGGCCACTTCGCCGGATCCAGCTCCCACGTTCCGATGCTGCCCCACCAGTCGGTCTCAGGGCTGGAGCCATCCGGGGCCACATACCAGCCTGCGTCGAACCAGCGGAAGTCCACCTTGACATCCTCTGCCAGCATCTTTTCCAGGGAGGGCCGCCAGGTGAAATACCTCTCCGAAATGCTCCCGTCCGAATTGGGCAGGCCGGTATCGCTGGATAAGCAGTTGGTGGAAAAAGGCTCCAGCGGTGCGCCCGTTCCGTCCGCCCGGGGCAGATTGTGGCGGATGAACCAGCTCCGCCAGTAGTTCGTGGCATAGTCCTCGTTCCGCACCCGGTACGGCGCGCAGGCGAACAGCGCCGTGCGGATCCGTTCACCCTTCCTCAGCCTGGTACGCAGACGGTTCACTGACCGTGCGCGGTATTCGGTGGTGTTGGTCCCGGCGTCATAGCGGAAATCCGCGCGCCAGGTGCCCGCCCAACCGATCGCCAGCATCGCCCCGCCGTCGCCGTATTCCAGGTTGAAGTAGGGGAAATTGATGTGCGTCGTCCGGCCGCTGTTGGACTCAAAGTACCACGGCTGCGCCCCAACATCCAGGGCATACGGGCGGTACATGTTTACCGCATCCCCCAGGATGCCCTTGAGAACCGGATATTTCCCCTCAAACCGGAGCACGCTTTCCACATCCGAAAGGATTCCGCTGTCCTCCTCACCGGGATTCTCGAACCAGACTATCCAATCGCTGGCACCGTACAGCGGATAGTGGGCGAACCGAACGTCGATCCGCAGCCCGTCGGCCATCTCCCAACGGAGCTCCAGCGTCTGCACATCGTCCTCTTCCCGTTCCTCCCGGGAGAGCAGTGTGAACGTCCTGGCAGGGAAACCCTGATACCGCATGCCGTTATACGTAAAAGAAATTGGAAAGCATTCCGGCTCATCCACGACCCGGCGGAACCAGGCGTCCGCCTCGCTGTTTCTGTAACTCGCGTTCATTGTTCTCCTCCTCATCTTCTTCCATATCCGATCCGATTTTCCGTTTCAGGGAACCCGACCGAATTCCCGGGCTGAAAAGCGTTTCCAATGCGGCGGGTGGCCGATATGACTTTATCCCCTGACTTGTTGTCCCCAAGCAGTCCTTTCCATAACAAAGTCTGCATTTTCAGATGTCTTTGAATGTAGGCACTGTGTCCCTGCCATTGATCCGCTTCCCAGCCGAGCGCTCGGGACTTGTGCTTCATGCGCCTTGAGCTTCAATAAAGCAGCACCACCGAGCGCCTTGTAAGCCCAAAGAAAGGACGCGCGTATTCGACAGAAGCACAATTATACTCCTTCCGGCCCCATGTTTCGTCCGAAAACCATGGCTTTTGTCTCATCGCTTAATTCATTTATTCAATCAGCCAGCGGAACCGTGACGCTTTCGCCGCTATCTCTGCCATGAGCGAATGAACAGGAATCGAGACAACCAGACGCAATAAGGGCGATACCGTCTCCAAGCACAATCCTAATCTCCCCAACGCCGTCGGCATCTTCGCCCATGTCAATACCGCAACAAGAAGGGATTTCCATCCCATTATTTGTCTTTTCAGATACAACGCCGGTTATTTCGCAGCCAAGACAGTATCTGCACATGGTAAGAAACGTGTAACAAGCGCCGCATATTCAGGATATTGGGTAAAGTCAGCCGTGTTGAAGCCCAGTATGATCGGACCGTCACCTGGGATTTCTATTTCCATGTGATCTCCGTCTTCAAACAGAATACAAACCTGCGAATCTGTCTCGACAGCGCAATCAATTCTGCTTGCTTTTTCGACGCCATATATCTTATTCAAATCACATTCAGCCAGGTTCCCGATCATGGAATCGCATGCCGCAGGACGGATATCGGATATCACCCTGCCGACTATATGGTTCCTACCGAAAAATGATTCCGCATCAGAAAATCTGGCTACAGGCTCACGTCCATCATCAAGCATAGGCTTCATGACAGACCTTCTTTTCCCGAATGCTATGCTTTCAGAACAAAAGCCTTCGGCATAATCCATCTTTTTGTTTTCAAAGACGTTTTTCCTGAAGGCACTGTTCTGGAAATGAATTCCATTTATTGGATTTCCCGTGGCTCTCCATTCATGCTCCCTGCGGTTATTCCATCGTGACCGACACCCAGAAGCGCACGGTTTCGCCTGGGAGGAGGGAACTGCGTATTCCGGCCGCCCGCGCCGCGTCAGGTCGGTCATACGGGGCCGTACAGGGCTCCAACGCGATATTGTACATCCCCTTGAAGGAGCCGTTGTTGATCCAAACGCCCAGGTAACGCACGATTTCCGGCGGATAGCGCAGCATGAACGCGCGGCCGTCCCTATAACGATACCCCGAAAACCCTTTCGTCATCGGTTCCACAAAAAAGTACTTGTAGCTCTCTCCCGCCTCATCGAAGGGCTGTGTTTCCACCCTGGACAACTGGCGTCCAAACATTGTCCGGATCTCTGCGTCTTCGGCGTATGGATGGACGATCCTCGCGCCTTCCTCGGCGCGAATCATGCAGTGCGCCGCCCACAGATATGGGATCTCCAGGTCCGATTCGTTCACGATTTCATAATCGATGACCACTCCAACCCCCCGGTCGCTGCAGCGCACGGTCTTGCCGAACCGAACGGGCAATATCCTTGAAGAAAACTGGAAGCGGACGAAGTCCTCGCCGACCGTCGTTTCCAGAGGATACCTGCACACCTCTCCATGATCGGGATACGGGATATCCGCCGCCCCTTCCCGGGAAAATATCAACGGATCGATCGTGGGAAACATGTCGTCGAACCCGCTGCATTCACATGACACATAATCCGAATGCGGGCCGAGCCGGAGATACGATCCCCCCGGCGCCTGGGCAAGGTATTCCCGTCCAGCGTATTGAAAAGAAGCCATCTTGCCGCCATCTTCCGCAAGGAAGAGTGCCGACGCTTTTCCCGCTTGTACGCAAATCGCAGGCCGGTCCTTGTATTGCGCTTGCCTGATCACTATATACCTCCCGGATTCCATCCATCGCCCGCACTGTTCTCACCCCAGCATTTGGATGCTGTTTGTCCAAGGCGATGGCATTATACTCCATCATCCAAAAGATAGCACATTCCCCTCTGTTTGTCAACGTCCCGGACCGGATGAGGGGCACAAAAACCTGCCGCGGGCACAAGAAACCTTGTCCAGCGAAAAAGCTCGTTGGGAAGGGGGAAATAGCATAAACTCATTTCGACGCAAAGGACGGTTTCGCATAAGGCTTCACAGGATAAGGGGCTCGCGTCGGTCTGTCTTGATTGACTTCAATTAACGGTCGTGATATAATGACGCAGAATGATTGGTATGCATTTCCCCATCATAGCGTTGGCCTTTTGCTTGTCGCGGACGATGCTGTTTGGTTGTGAGTATGCTTCCATGACCTGTGCAGCATCCAAGCTCAGGAGATACGTCAACATCCCGGTCATCGTAACGCAAGGCAAGGAAACCGGATGGCATCTCCCGGCGATCCGTCTGCGTCTGAGCAATGGTTTGGTTTCGTGAGGTACAGACGGATGGTTGCAACGCGGGTTGCGGTTCAGCCATACAGTGAGGCGTGGGAACAGGATTTTGCGGATATATAAGTCGAGATCCTGGATGCGCTGGGCGAACTGGCTTTGGGAATCGAACATGTCGGCAGCACCTCCGTGCTAGGCCTTTCGGAAAAACCGATCATCGATATTGACGTGGTGATCGGGGATTATTCCATGCTTGACGCCATGATCTCCGCACCGCGGCGCGTCGGTTATCGGTACGAGGGCAATCTCGGCATTCCCGGGCGGGAAGCGTTCAAATACGAAGGAAAAGGCCCTCTGCGGAAGCATCTCCTGTATGTCTGCCCGCCAGATTCCCGGGAACTGAAAAGGCACATATATTTCAGAGACTATCTGCGTTCCCATCCCGAAGCCGTGCGCGGGTACAGCCGGATCAAAGAAGAAGGCGCCGCGCTGTATCCATACGATATCGACAGGTATATTGAACACAAAGCCCCTGTATCGCAAGAATACGCCGGGAAATGAATCCCTCTGACGCCTGAACGGCAGCGACGGCAGGCTGTTTCGGAAAAGGATGGCCTCCTTTGTGTATATACCTGTATGACCAGACTATACCTTGTTCGATAGACGAGGCTGGAGGAATGCCGATGGTCAAGAGTTTGAATCTGCTGTGGTCGCGGATCTTTGAAAAGAGGGGTCAGGGGCCCTGCGAAGAATACCGCATTCCCGGACTGGTGGCGACGCGCCGGGGAACGCTCATCGCCTGTTACGAAGGCCGGATGGCCGCTTGGGACGACTGGGCGTTCATTCGCCTCACGGTATGCCGTTCGGCGGACGACGGTGACACCTGGAGCAAAACAGCAATCGAACTGCCCGGGGATATGGGCGGTTCCAAAGAGGATACGCTGAACAATCCGACGCTGATCGTGGACGAAGACAGTATTCATCTGATTTTTCACCGGCATTACGAGCGCGCTTTCCACTGCGTGAGCGACGACGACGGCATCAGCTGGACCGCGCCGGTAGAAATCACCGCGGCGTATCGGGAAGCGCCGTATGACTGGAACGTATGCGCGACCGGCCCCGGCCACGGGATCCGGATGAAAGACGGAGCGCTCGTCGCGCCGATCTGGCTGGCAAACGGCCGGCAGCTTGATCCATACCGGCGGGCACATCATCCTTCCGTCGCCGGCACGATCCGAAGCGAGGACCAAGGCTTGACATGGCATGCCGGCGGCCTGATGACAGACGCCGTTGATCCCAACGAAACGAATGTGGTCGAGCTGGCGGACGGACGCCTGCTGTTCAATATACGCAACTGTGAAGAGGATCGCCATCGCAGGCTGGCGTGGTCTTCCGATGGCGGGAAATCCATGACCGGGCTGACAAAAGCGGAAGACCTCCCAGACCCCTGCTGCTTTGGCGGCATAGCGGCATTGGCGGATGGTACCATACTGTTTGCAAACTGCGATACGACGGGCTTCGACAGGTCCTCCAACCGCATCGACCTGTCCGTCAAGCAATCTTGCGACGGCGGCCTGACATGGCAGAAGATCGTTCATGTGGACGATATCGGCGGTTACGCGGACATCGCGGTGACTGATTCATGCCTCTATATCCTCTACGAGAGAACCGTCAACGGCGTTATCGACGACCTGATCCTGAAAAAGTACGGCATTGTGGAGGCCTAGCCGGCGGACGTCTGCCCGCTGTTCATTCAATGAAACTACTGATTAGAGGAGATACCATGAGCGAAGAATTCAGCAGCTATACCAACCGGGTAACGCTGGGGGACGACGGCGTTTACCGCTGGTATTACGACATGGACATGTACCGGAACAAGTCCATGCTGTACACATTGGAAAAGATCAATCTGTTCATCTTCCTGGGCGTCTCCCTTGGCGGGGCGCTGTTCGTGGGCTTCATGGCGCACGACTTCCACGCCTCTATCGTCCGGGGCATACTGTTGATCGGACTTGCCATGGGCGCACTGATGGCGCTTCTGTACGTGATCGGCTTCTATGCCGCCGCCTGGATCAAGCGCGGCAATTACCGGATCCGTTTCGCGATGCGTGAAGATGGTATCGAGCTTATCTGGTCCGATCGCCTGAAAGAGGGCCTGGACACCGGCAGAAAGGTGATGGCTCTGGCGGGCGCCGCCGTTGGCTCGCGCGGGATCCGCGGCCGGTGGCGCCCCACGCTGGACGAGGTTTCCAAAATGTCCTTCTCCACGGTCTTCCGCTGCAAGAGCTACCTGAAGTGGAACATGATCGATCTGTCCATGCTGGGCGGCAAGTTCCAGGTATATGCGTCCGACGAGGATTTTGAGTGGGTCGAGCGCTTCATTCTGGAACGCATCCCCCAGCGCGCGTCCCGCGCCGTCCGGTGAGCACGGCCTGTGCGCAGCCGAGCGGTTCCAGGCTGTTTGACGAATACCGGATCGACTTCCGCCGCGGGGCCGTGCGCTGCTGGTTCAAACCGTAGCCCTTCAGCATAGCGCCGTTCAGTGCCTATAGGCCCCTGATTTATGGCCCGTAGAGCAGGACGCATCGCCTGTACCATGAAACGCCGAAAAACCGGGAAAAAGACGGGGCCATCGACCTGAAACTGGCGGAAGCGACGACATGAAAACCCTTACGCCTGTTCTGATGGACGACAGCGCAGACGTGATCAACTCCGCTGCACAGCGGTTCTTCCGACAAAGGCAGCCCGGTTTCGCCCAGCCCGAAGGAATCCGAGAAGAAGGATAGTGCTGCTTTTCAGCATGTACTGTCCGGAACAAAAAAGGACGCTTGCCGCACAATGGCAAGCGTCCTTTTTTGTCCGGGGGTTTTGAGCGTCGGTACCAAGTTTCCCGCGCTCTTTTCCCGACGTTGAGAGTCCGTCGCAGCTACGCTTTCCCTGGAAGGTGCTTTTCATGTCCACATTCCCGTTCGAACGGTTCCCGTTTCCGAGAAAAAAGGTTTCATTATACCTGGCTTCTATTCCTGCGGTTTCCGGTAAAACCGGCCGGTTAGCGAATCCGTATGCTGGGAATTGATGAACGCATTGCTGTCTGCCTGACGAATGGCGTGAACCAACTGCCGCACGTCGTCGCTGGAGACCACGGTATAGATCATGGTCCTCGGCTCGTTCTCAAACAGCCCCGTTCCTCGGAACAGCGTGGCTCCGTGGTGCGTGGAATCACGGATGATCCGGTACACCTCGTCGGGACGCTCCGTGACGATCCACAGCGTCTGCTGCTGATAGCGGCGATACAGCGCGTGAAGCGTCTGTGTCGTGCAGAACTGGAAGATCATGGAATACAGCGCCCTGTCCCACCCAAAGACGGCTCCCGCGATGCTCAGCATGACCACATTTCCTGCCAGGATCAGATTGAAGGAATCCCGGCCGTTCTTCTCCGCCAGATAGATGCTGATGAAATCCGTCCCGCCCGCGCTGGCGTCTGCCAGCAGGCACAGGGATATGGCGAAGCCGTTTACCAGGCCGCCGAACACGCTGTTCAGCAACGGGTCGCTGGCGAGCGTCATCGTAGGCAGCAGGTCTGTCAAAAGGCTGGTCACCACGACTGCGATCATGGAGAATACCGCAAAGCGTTTTCCGATGAACTTGAAACACAGACTGGCCGCGATCAGGTTCATCGAAATGCTCAGCGCGGAATAGGGAGGCCGGAAGCCCAGATACCGATCACACAGCTCCTGTATCAGCAGCGACAGGCCCGTAAAGCCGCCTGGAAACAGACCCGCCGTGCGCACAAAGCTGGCGATTCCCAGCGCGGAAATCACCGCGCCCGCCAGCAGAAGGCTTATCCGTTTTGTGTTCTCTTTCACGATGTCACTTCCTTCAGCAATCCGCCCGTTCGCACCGGAGTACGGAACGGACGCGCTCTGCATGCCGCACGCTTCTATACTTGCAGGTCTTTCACGACGAGCGCCGCGGGTGGGCTATGTCAGCCTGACAATGGAATTTCTCATCGTATCTATGAACCCTCAGAACAGAAACCGGCCTTCAGAATCCCTCGGTCCTTCCTCGTGCAGCGCTGTATAACTGCCGGTCAGGGTCAAGGATTGTTTGACAATCCCTATAATACCTTCTGTTGCGCCATTGTTGCCGTGTTTCAGTGCCGGGCTTTTTCATCTTCAATAAATGTAGTCCGGATTTCTCCCTGTCCTTCGGAAACTCATTGTCTCATCCAGAAAAACCCATGCAAAAGATAGCACATTCCGCTCTGTTTGTCAACGGCCCAGGCTTTCTGAAGAGCACAAAAAATCGCAGCGGTGCGAGGGTAACCGCGCCCGCCGCGGCAGAGAAGACATTATATATAGAAGTTTCTTTCACTGTTAATCCCGGAATCCCCAGATGCTTCCGTACTGTGAAAACAGAAACTGCCTTGCAAACATGTCCCCCTCTCTTTTTTCTTCCTATTCTATAATCGACTGGAACATGCTGAAGTCGCTCCAATAATACCTTCCGTTCACCCCGGTGTAGATCAGCGCGTGGGACGCATCCTCCGGCATGGCCGTTTCGACGCCCGCTTCGTCGATCATCGTATAGGTGTGCAGGACCATCGTCTCCCGGCCTTCGTTCTCCTCAGAGACCCTCTGCGCGAAAAACTCCCCGTACTCATCGACGACCAGCTCATAGTTCTGCATAAACCAATCCTGCACCTGCTTCCGCTCCTGCTCGGTAAGAGGAATTATCCTGCCTTCGGTGATGCGATACTTCACGGGTCGCCAGCCGATCACCCTGAACAGGCGCTCGTTCAGCAGCGCCGCGATGGCTTCGGCGTCGCGGGTCTCATACATTTCGGCGGCGTTGTCCGGATCGGCCGCAGAGAGGCAGGCGAACAGGAATTCCGCCCCCATGCAGTTCACCTGCTGGGGCGTGAACAGAAAATCGTCATCCAGAAGCTCGGTCAGCTCCATCGGGGACTCCGCGCCGGTCTTGACATCGTCCCAGCCCGGGGAATATGTTTTCTGCGCGGATTCCGCCGTGGCGGCAGCTGTTTCCGTGGATGAAAGCGCTTCTCCGATGGCATCCAGCACATCCTGGGGCACCTCCAGCGCCGGGCCGACGTCATAATCCACATAGGATGTGAGCCACTGCACGCCGTCCTTGTCCGTTTCATAGATGCGAAGCTGCTCGATGTGCATGTTGTTCCCCGTCACGAATTCAAAGGTCATGGAATCGTCGCTCTTGATGAGGTAATACAGGTATCCGTTCTCATCCTGCCGCATGCCGCGAATGGTATCCAGGGGGCCGTAGGGGAAATGGTAGCTCTCGCAATAAAAATCGAAGTCCTCCTGCCGTACCGCCACGATCTGCCCTGTTTCCTCCCCGGTAAGCATCACGGTATTGCACGTATATGTTCTGCCGAGAGCTTCGGCCGTCCCGGGCATGTACATCTCGCTGATCATCATCTTGCCGTAGGGGCACTTCTGGATCGTTATGCGGACCTGCACGGCGGGCACCCCGTTGTCGTCCGGGGAAATGCTCTCCGTCGCGTACAGGGCGCCGTTCTTCTCGATATCGGTTTCCTCATCGTTCTGGGTGTCCATCAGCCAGAACAGCATTTGCTGGCTTTCGTCAAAGCTGTCCCAGAGTATCTCATACCGCTCCTCCGGGTCCCTGAGGGCAGGTGCGTCGAAGTCGCCGGACACGCCCACCGCAAAGCTGCCGGCGGCGCCCGCGTCAAGGTGGATATCCAGATCCTCAGAGGTCTCGCTTTCCCCCAGCGCGGCGGGCAGCAGCATCAGGCACAGCAGCAGGGCCAGGATCTTCTTCATGCGGATCACTCCTTGTCTTTTGTTCGTCTCGCAACCTCCCGCCCGGATCGGCCGCGATGCGGATTTACTCTCAGTGGATGTCCTCCACGGTATAGCCCCGTTTCTCCAGCAGCGCGGCGATGCCCTGCTCGCCGGGCAGGTGTCCCGCCCCCACGGCGATCATGACGGTCCTGCCGCTGGCGAGAAATTCCTCCGCCCGGTCCGCCATGGCAATGTTGCGGTCATAAACCATCATCCTGTTGTACGCTTCCACATCGTCCCACAGCTCCTCGGGGTAGGCCGCCGGGTCCTCCAAGATGCCAGCTGTAATGACCTCCAGTTCTCCCGCCTTCCATCCTTCGATCATCTGGTCCACATATTCCCCCGCGGCGGCCATCGCCTCGTCAGCGCTCAAATCCGTTTCGCTGCCGAACTCTTCCGGCATCAGCAGCGTCCGCAGCAGGTACTCCATCAGGGCGTCGGGCATATTCCTCATGAGGATATACTGTTCCGCGCCGCCTTCCAGCTCAATGATCTCCTTGCCTGCGTCATGTGCACGCGCGAGCAGCGAATAATCCACGCCCTGATACGCGTCCAGCGCCGTGTCGACCGCCAGGATGCTGCCCGTGCCGAAGGCGAGCACGTATAAATAGGGGCAGTACCACTCCACCATGTATTCGGGCAGCCCCAGCGTCTCGGCCAGCAGATGCACGATTTCCGCGTCAATGTGATTGGACAGCTTGTCCCCGGGGTCGTACATCAGGTACAG
>JAEEGL017273977.1_pt1 | contig 16414 bp, 15 predicted proteins | sample 9134231 | NCBI WGS metagenome assembly JAEEGL01 (sample SAMN16246548, study PRJNA631951) | gut metagenome | biome: gut microbiome; feature: rumen; material: fiber-attached | host: Bos | place: Iran: Karaj | collected 2018-10
GCAAGTATATTCAAAAAAGGCTAATCAGCATAAATTGATATAATAATAAAATATATGATAAAATGTAGGAATGAAAAAAATCATTTCTACATTTTTGTTATTATCAATGATATTTACACAGGCGTTTGCTGTCGATTTTGATTCTTCAATAGATGCAAATATTCGAAAAGATTACAAAGTAGATGACAGCCTTCCCCCACTACCGAAAACTGTTCCTACTGCATCTCAGACCACAACGCCTACTGTATCGGAAATACCAAAAAGTTCACATGTTTCCACAGGAAAGACATATACAGTAAAACGGGGAACAAAAGTTACATTGTCATCAAAATCAACTATTTCCGATTGGCTAAGTAAAGGAACAAAAGTGGGATTTGTTGCGCAACAAGGATTTACGACAAAAGAAGGAACAATTGTACCGGCAGGTACATTATTTAGAGGCACAATTACAGATTCACACAGACCTCAAATAACAGGAAACGGCGGACTTGTAGAATTAAAAATAGATGAAATATATTTTAACGGAGTACTTTCAAATATAGAGACAAAAGTATCTATGGCTAACTCTAAAAAAGTATTTTTAAGAGATATCAAAGGCGAAAGACGATATTGGAAAAATTTTTCTAAAGCAATGACTCCGGGGAAGAAAGCTTTTAATGCAACCAGAACTTGTGCTTCTGTAATGGCACCTATTCCGGTTGTGAATATACTTGCAATTGTTCCGTTACTTGGCGGTTCGGTAATATATATTACAAATTTAGTTGCGGCACCTGTAGTATCATTATTTACAAAAGGAGGAAGTCTTTCTCTTCCTGCCGGAACGCAATTTCAAATAAAATTTATCGGTGAAAACCAAATCAACGGCTAAATTTTGATATTATTTTTACATAAATAATATTATAATTAGATTTTTCTTAAATATTAGAGCAGAAGAAAAAATATAAACCGTCCATAACGTAATGGGCAATAAAAACAGGATGCCCTCGCATTGGGGTTTGTTTGCCGTCGTTCGCAGGTTCAGAGGGAGCAACTCTATCTCGAATAAAGTCGCAGGCATGAGAATATATTGTATCAAGTCCTTTGTCCTTGATATATTCAAGTTCTTTTGCTCGGAGTTTAAATCTGCTCCTGAATTTTGATTTTGCTAATTTGTCTAAAATGTCCATAGTATAACATCTCTTATGGTCCCATAAAGGAAATTAGGTTATATCCCTTTTCTTTGCCTACTTTTATCATATATTCCACTCTATAAATAAAACGCTGATAAAAATCAATAATTAGTTCTGCCTCGGTATCATCTTCTGTAGGTCTGTTGTCATTGTATTCTTTGATCTGTTCTTCAGTCCAACCTTTTACATAACATAATTTATGAGTAGCTCGACCTCTTTTCTCTCTTAATTTTGCAGTATATTCATTTTCTCTTCCAGAAGACAATGCATCTATTGTATCTCGAATGTCCTTTAACATACTTTCAATAGAACTAAATGTATAAAAGTTATGTGTTAAATACCACTCAAATCCACTAACATATGATGTTTGTTCATTATCACTACAATTATCAACTCTCTTTTTATTGGCATCAAGCTCATCATCAAAGTACTTATAAAGGAATGGGGTAAGAAATTGGTCAACGTCATCTTCTTCAATTGAAATTTCAGAAGTTTCCATCTCTGCAACATTATCTATTCCATTGGTATCCGAGAAGTCAATAATTCTCACTGGCTGAATCCAAAAATAAGAAGAACTATCATGACCATCAATTATACCAATTTCCTTTTTAAAGATGTCTCTTCCAATGATTGCAATAGCAAGGTCATTAATTTGCATAAGAACTTGCTCATTATCTTGTTTCAGTGCAAGTGAGTTATCAAACAATTCTTTTAATTTTAAATATGATTTATAGGGAATATTTGACTCTGACAAAAAACTATAAACATAATCATCAATTTCTTCATATGAAATATAATTTGGGTAATCTTCTTTTAACAGATTATACAAGTTCATGATATTTAGCTGTGATGGATGACAACACTTCATAAAATCAGTTTCTTTTTGTGGAAATTTACCACCCAGTGCTTTTTCAAGTTCTTTTTCCGTAACATCTGGATAATTAGTGACAGTTATATGATCATTTCCGGCATTTTTATGTTTCTTCCAACTATCATATTTTGTATTATAGATATAGTATAGGTATTCACAACTTGTTATAAAAATCAAATTCTCTTCGGGAAATTTTACCGCTTCAAAATCATCAAATAATTTCATTTTAGCACCTCATTTATTTTTACATTATCAATATAAACTATCACTATGTCAAATACGGACATAGTGGAATACATACAAAATTTTTCTTCGAAAAATTTGTCAAAAGTTGATAAAAATACATCATAATAAAATTTTGATTTCAATTTGACTGTCCGACTTGTTTAATTTTAACTGTCTCTTTATAATCGGGATGGTAAAAATTTCAGAAAAGTATAAAAACACTTTATTATTGATATACAATTCTTTTTGTATTACCCTATAAATAGTTTGAAAGGGGAAATTATGTTAAGAGCAGGAATTGTAGGACTTCCGAATGTAGGCAAATCAACACTTTTTAACGCTTTAACTTCATCAAAAAATGCACAAAGCGCAAACTTTCCGTTTTGTACAATAGAACCAAATGTAGGAGTTGTAAGTGTACCTGATGAAAGATTGCAAGTATTAAAGAAATTAGTTAAAACCGATACTGTAATACCCACAGCAATTGAATTTGTTGATATTGCAGGTCTTGTTAAAGGTGCAAGTAAAGGCGAAGGTCTTGGAAACCAATTTTTACATAACATAAGAGAAGTTGATGCAATTATTCAGGTTGTCAGATGTTTTGATGATGATAATACAATTCATGTTTCAGGAAAGATTAACCCTCTTGACGATATAGAAACAATCAATACAGAACTTGCTCTTGCAGATATGGCTTCACTTGAAAAAAGAATCGAAAGACTCGGCAAGCAAGCAAAAACCGGCGACAAACAAGCAATTCTTGAACATAAAGTATTTTCTAAATTGAACGAACTTCTTGCTGATGCATCTTTTATAAACATAGAAGAACATTTTAAAGATGATGAGTTAGAAGTGGCAAGAAATTCACAATTAATGTGTATAAAACCGGTTATATATGCTGCAAATGTCAGCGAAACCGACTTAGCTACAGGAAATGCATATGTAGATAAAGTTAGAGAATATGCATCAAAACACGGTGCGGATGTTGTAGTAATTTCAGCAAAAATTGAAGCCGAATTAGTTGATTTATCTCCCGAAGAAGCAAAAGCATATCTATCTGATTTAGGTGTATCAAATTCAGGAATAGAAAGAATGATACAGTCCGTATATAAATTATTGGATTTAACAACATTTATAACAGCAGGTGAAAAAGAAGTTCATGCTTGGACAGTTAAATCAGGTTCAAAAGCACCGAAAGCAGCAGGGGTAATACATACCGATTTTGAAAAAGGATTTATAAGGGCAGAAGTTACATCATATAAAGACTTTGTTGATGCGGGTTCCTATACTGTTGCAAGAGAAAGAGGCGTAACTCGTCTTGAAGGGAAAGACTACATTATTCAAGACGGAGATATAGTACATTTCAGATTTAATGTATAAATATTTATAAAAATACATAAAAAAACTGACAAATTTTTAATTTACGAGTTTTTCTATGTATGTTATTATCATAATGTTAATATGAGGAAATAAGGTGAAAGTCCTTAGCCGGAACGCGATCGTAAAGCCGAGATGCTCTCTTTCTTATTAATTGCGAACTCCAATTAATAGACAACACAGCACCATTATTTCCTTAATTGACACAGAAGGATACTAAATGTCATCACCAATTGCAACACAAGGAAATAATAGAGCAGGATTATGTCCGCACGGGCTGCCGCCAACTGCATGTCCTATTTGCAGCAATGGCGCTATGGGCGGGGCGAAGATGAAAGATTCGCCTGCTACTAAACCTATGCGTTCAACACAATGGTCTTTTATGAAATGCTATGCGGCAGGTATGGCAATCAAAGCAAGAGAAGCCAGAGCAGAAAATGCAAAAAACGTATTTGAAAAACAAATTGAATTTGCAAAACAATTAGGACAAAATATTCAAAATCTGGCAGAAAGAATACAAAAAGCCGTTCAAAATATTCAGAACTCACTTCCCTCTATTTTAAAAAATGTTGTCGGGGTAATAAATAACGTTATAATAACTCCTCTTCTTAATTTGGTATCGCAAATCCCTAAAATTATTGAAAAATTTGCACAATTTCAGCAGCGTATAGCTGATTTTATACAGCAGGCAGGTGAAAAACTTGCAGCAATATTAGGCGATATTAAAAATTTTATTGACAGAAAAATTATAGAAAATGTAAAGAAAAGAGCAAAAAAATTTTTCTTGTTTTTTATGTCAAATATAGAAGATGAAAATTATAGAAATGATGACACACTTGCAGTATTCAAAGCAAGAGAAATGAAAAAATTTATAGTAAAAATCTTCACAAAAGTCAAGAAACGGAACAAAGATGCCGATTGAAGCACTAAAAGCACAAGAGCTGAATGCAAAAAAAATCGTTCAAAGAAATGCACAGCCACAAGATATCAATAATACATTAAAAGGTGTTCTCCTCAATAATCATATTAAACAATCCCAAAACGAGAACTACGTATCTTTTGATGAAATAAGAGATTCATTATTAATTAATGAATCAGGTAATTATTATTCAACAAAAAAAGAAATAGCACCAAAACCGGCAGAAGAAAGCTCTTTTAATACGAAAAAAGCACTAAAACCATTATTAATAGGAACAGGTATAGTAATTGCAGGATGTATCGGTGTAACATCTATTCTAAAACATGCTTCAAAAGCAATAACCAAAACACCAAGTTTTGAGCAGCTTCCTGATTTAGCAGTTAATATGAATATCAGAGAAGAGCCCGAATTCGCATTATATAGAGCAATAAGAGATCCTAATTCCAGAAATATTTTAGGTGCCGTCGGTGTATTCCTTATGAGCGGCATCACGCTTGCATTGAAAAATTTTGTTGAAGGAACGAAAGATATTTGGTTAAAAAAGCAATCTGCAGATATTGAAAAGAATTTGCAGGAGAATTTAATATCCGTTGAAACAAATGCATTTTCAGGCAAATTAAATGTCGTTAATAACTTAATGGATAAGAATGCAAAATATTTTGACAGTGTTATAAACAAAAAGGGCAAGAAAAATAATCCTTTCGGGAATTTTGAAAGCTTTTTATCTTTTAAAGGAGAAGCTGACAATAAAGCAGAAAATAATGAAGCAGAAAAGAAAATAAATCCGTTAAAGAAAAATTGGAAATATCTTGCTATAACAGCAGCAATGATAACAGGTGCCGTAGTTGCGGGGAAATTGAGTATAGCAAACCTGAGGAAAACAGCAGAAGTAACAAATGATTTTGCAAATAATTTTGCAGAAAGAACTATAGATACAATTAAAAATATGAGCCAAAAAAGAGATAAAGCTGATATTCCTCAAATTACAGAAATGCTGAAAAACATTTCAGCAAAACCATCTTTTATACGTGAAGTTGCTGCAAAATATAATTTACCGGAAAAAGAAATTCAAGGAATGATTGATACCGTTGAACAAGCAAAAAAGACAATTTTCGCGGATGCACCACTGGCTCTTGGCGGTATTCCTAAAAAGATTCAATATTATTGCTATATAGATGAAGACAGAGGTCATTTATATAACTGGATTTTGAACCCCAAAAATAAATTTACGAAATATATATTCCTTGCATTTACATCATCAAGTGTAGGCGGATATCTTTTTAAAGAAATTATGGATGCTACAAAAAATGCAACAGTATTAAGAGAAAACGCAAAAACAGATTTAAACTTAAGAAAAAGACTTGTAGATGTTGAAATTGCGAACTTTAAGTCAAAGAAGGAAAGTGCAATACAGCCGTTAATTGATAATTTTACGAAACAAGCAAACTCAGGAACAAAAACACAAGAAGAATTAAAGCAGCTTGCGGATAATATATTAACAGAAATTAAGAACGGTCCTCCATACGTTTATTCATAGGAATTTAACATGCAAATTATTAATAACAATATACAAAATCTTGTTTTAAGACTTGGCAGTGATGTTTCATTTCCTAATGCACAAAGAAATTATTGCCTTTTTAATGAAGCAAGGACAAATGAACTTGTAAATGCAGGAGAGGCCGCACTTCCTTATATTGATACATTTTTGAAACAAGCATATACAGAAGAGCAAGTAACTGATAGCCTTCAAGTAATTGACAAAATGCTTGATAAGGGTGTTAAAGGCATAGACAAAATGTATCCGACATTCGCCCAATTTAATGATGTAACATCACCAAACGTACAAGTATTATTAGCAGGAATATACAGAAAAACACTGGTTCCCGATGCTTTTGGCCCGTTAAATAAAATGTTAATAAGACAAACGCTCACCCCTAATTCACCGTATTTTGACCCAACGGAAGAAATAGGCGGAGCAATAATGGAATATTTAAAAAATCAATCTGCAATTAATTCGGCACAAATAAATAAAAAAAATTAAAGTATAATCATATTCCGATTGCAAATGCGACCTTGTGTGGTAAAATGAACATATAATATGTTAAAGGGGTCACAATTTGTTTGAAAAATTTACTGAAAAAGCTATAGATGCAGTTAAATCAGCCCAAATATATGCAATAGAGTTAAATCATGAAAAAATTTATCCCGAACATTTGCTGCTAGCACTTCTTAATGATCCAAACAGTATTATAGTTAAAACTTTTGCCGTATATAAAATAGAAATAAATCAACTTAAACAAGAAATAGAAAAAATATTAAATAAACGTGCAGTTGTAAAGCCTGTAGAATTTGTTAGTTTTAGTGACTCTTCAAAAGATATATTTAACAGAACAATAGATATAGCAAGATATATGGGAAATTCATATGTAAAACCCGAACATATATTTCTTGCAATATGGGACTATCCGAAACTGGAACTTACGGAAGTTTTAAAAGAAAAAGGGATTGATATAGATAAAATAAAAGAAATGTTTTACAATATCCTTTCTTCAAAGAAGTCTCATAAAGTAAAACATCCTGAAATCATAGAAAAAAGAAGAAGAAACGACAGAGCAGACAGTATAATTTCAATAATAGAAAGCGCAGATAGTGCAAAAATTTTTGACAGAGCAATTGCAAAACTTTCCACATCACATTATGAAATTTTAGGTACGGAACAAATAATGCAATCAATATTGGAAGATACCGAATCGGATGCAGCTAAAATTCTGGCAAATTTCGGAGTTACTCCTGAAACATTTTCGTCTAAACTTCAAGAAGTTTCTTCAAGACAAGCTGAATTTGAAGATAAACAAATAATTTTTACACCAAATGCTCTAAAAACTCTGGTTACGGCTTTAGATATAGTAAGAGAAGAAGGAAATGCTTCAATTCTTCCCGAACATATTATTTTAGGTATATTAAAAGCAAAAAAAGGAATAGCATACAATATATTAAAAGAATTGCATGTTAATGAATTTTTACTAGAAGAACAAATACTTCAACCTATAGAAAAACAAGTTAATGAAACATTATATATAATGAGACTTGCAAAGCAGGAAGCAAGAAGAATAGGAAATAATGTAGTAGGCAGCGAACTGATATTAATGGGTATAATACTAGAAGCAAACAGTATTGCAGCAGAAGTATTACGAGATTTGGGTGTAAACGCAAAAGATGCTAGAGCTGCTATAAAAGAATTAACAGGAATTTCTGAAGATTACAACAATTCGGAAATCACATTCAGTCAAAGGGCAAAATTAATATTGGAAGATGCTTGGAACATAGCTAAATCGCAACAAAAGACCAAAACAAGTGCAGATGATTTATTAATTGCAATATGCAATCAGCCGGATTCAGTTGCGATGAGAGTTTTAAGCAAACTAGGGGTTGATGTACTTGAAATCAGACAAGGAATTAAAAACAGAATTACAAACGGCAGCATTTGAGCTTCTCGTTCCGGCAAATAATAAAGAAGTAGCAATCCAAGCAATAAAGGCAGGTGCGGATGCTGTTTATATCGGTTATTCAAAATACGGTGCAAGAGCACAAGCAGGAAATGTTCTTTCCGATTTGATTGATATTGTTGAGTTTGCACATATATACAGAGTTAAAGTATATATTACTCTGAATACAATATTAAGAAATGATGAACTTGAAAGCATTGAAAAATTAATATGGAAACTCTATTACATAAAAGTTGACGGAATAATTATTCAGGATATGGGTATTTTAGAATGTAATTTACCTCCAATTCCGGTAATTGCAAGTACTCAATGCCATAATAATACACTTGAAAAAATAAAGTTTTTGGAAAAAACAGGTTTCAAACGTGTAATACTTCCAAGAGAAATAACCTTAAAAGAAATAAAAGAATTCCGTAAAAATTCCGATATTGAGCTTGAATGTTTTATACATGGCGCATTATGCATGTCATACAGCGGACAATGCTATATGAGTTATGTAAACGGAGGCAGAAGTGCAAACAGAGGAGAATGCGCACAGCCTTGCAGAAAAAAATATTCGCTGAAAGATGCGGAAGGCAAATATATTATTAAAGATAAGTATATTTTAAGTTTAAAGGACTTAAATCTGTCTGAGAGAATAGAAGATTTAATATTTGCCGGAGTTACATCCTTTAAAATTGAAGGCAGATTGAAAAATGCAGCCTATGTAATAAATACAACCGCATATTACAGAAAAATTCTTGATGAAATATTAAATAATTACGGACTGAAACGTGCTTCTGTCGGATATACTAAATATGATTTTGAACCTGATTTATATAAAACTTTTAACAGAGGCTACACCCAATTTTATTTGGACGGAGAGAAAAAGGATATAGGTACTGTTAATTATGTTTCGTCGCTGGGAGAATATATAGGAGTAGTAGATACGGTGAAGAAAAACTACTTCACTATGAAATCAAATATCTTAAATAACGGCGACGGCATATGCTTTTTTGATGAAAATAAAGTTTTACAAGGAACAAATATTAATAAAACCGAAGAAAACACCATTTTTCCTGCAGATATAAAAGGAATTCATGCCGGTCTTAAAATATACAGAAACTATAATAAAAACTTTGATGATAAACTAAATAACCTTGATTTAACAAGGAAGATAGATACCATTATAAAAGTCAGAGAAACAAACTCCGGATATTTATTTATAGCACAAGACACGGAAAATAATTCTGCCGTTCACATGATTTCAAAAAATTATGATGAAGCAAATAACAAAGAAAAAGCAATAAATACTCTTGAAATACAGCTTTCAAAATCGGGTCAAACCGAATTTAAAGTTAAATCCGTTGATATAAAAATAAAAAGAATACCTTTTCTAAGAGTATCGCAAGTTAATGATATCAGAAGAACATTAACGGAAAAACTAAGGAAAATAAGACGTAAAAATTATAACTATAAATTCAGAACTAAACCATTTACCGTTATTGAGTACCCCTTAAATAAACTGGATTACAGAGCTAACATATACAACGAAAAAGCAGCTTTATTCTACAAAAAGAGAGGTTCTTTTGTAGGCGAATATGCGCTTGAAAGCCAAAAAGATTTTAGTAACAAAGAAGTAATGATTTCTAAATATTGTATTAAAAATCAATTAGGAATTTGCCCTAAACAAATGCCTATAAAAAAATATGCAGAACCTTTCGTCTTAATAGACGAATTCAACAAGGAATACCTTGTTGAATTCAATTGTAAGGATTGTGTTATGAGAATAGGGACTAAAAATTAAGATCTTTTTAATGAAGCATAAGCCGGTTGATTTGCGATGATACCTGCAATTGTTGTCATTTGGTTACCATCTTTAACATATAATTTTGATAAGTAGTTTAATCTTTTAACTAATTTGGAATCACTTGCTTTTAAAGAAGGATTTACACTTGTAAATGCTACCCAGGTTTGAACTTCTGTAGTCCAAGCTCTTACTTCTTCTTCATAAGTTTTTGTATTTTCGTGATGAACACTTTCGTGAGCTATTAAACATGCTATTGCTTCAACAGGAGCAGTTTTATAATTTGAACTGATTAATATAACTAATTTACCGTCAGCTGATTTAGCTGTTACCGCTTCACAAGTACCATAGCCAAGAGCCGCTAAATCTCTGAACATTATTTTTATAGGTTGACCTGTAGAATTTTGACCTTGAATAACATTTATAACTTTTCTGTTATTCATAGCTTCCAATTTTAATAATGCTTGTGTCAAAACAGGCTGTTTTGTGTTTACTGAAAAATCAGCAGCAAACGCAGAGTTTGAAAAACAACTCAATACAAACGCACAAAATAGTACTACAACTATCTTTCTTAACATCTTCATAACAGGGAATCCTTCCGAGAACAACTATCTTTTTACACAATCTTTTGGTTTCATCAACCAAACCTTACTTTTTTGTTATCGGAAGTTTTAAAATGATACTTTAGTTTTGAATTTAATTTTTTAATTTTTTCGTAACAATACTTAAAACTATATCGCTGAAATACAGTAATAATAATAAATTTTGCATATTAAAATTTATTAACATTTAAGATTTTTCGGGAAGATATTTTATAAAGAAAGAGAATACTAACGGTATAAAAATAACGATAAGAAGAATATTTATAATTCCTATAATTTGCGCTATATGACTTATAAAAGGAAGAACAAGACCTATTACACCCCAGCTGAATCCACCTATGAAGCCTGCAATCATGCTTTTAAATTCAGGCATGAGTTTTTGTGCTAATGCCATATTTACGGGAACGGCAAGAAAACTGACATATCCGATTAATATAAAGGAAACGAGTCCTAATATTCCTTCTCCTTTTGAGATATAGAATAATATACCAAGAACAGTTACCGGAATAAGCGACAAATAAAAGACTTTTCTTACCCCTATTTTCCTTTCGATATAAGGACTTGTCATTACGCCTAATGCACCTGCAAGCATAAATATAAAAAGAATTATACCTATTTTTGAAATATCAAAACCGATTGCTTTCCAATAAAAAGGAAGAATAATATTAAAAGAAGATACAACAAAAGATTTTACGATTGATGCAATAACAAGTATAGCAACAGGTTTATCGGAAAATATTTTTTTTAATGCGGTAATTATTGAAACTTTAGGTTTTTCTATATGTACCTCTGTAATTTTAGGTATATTTTTCAACATAAAGAAAGCAAATAGTATACCAAATATACAAGCATAAGGAAGCTTATCCATACCCCAAATTTTTGAAATACCGGATGAAATAGCAGGACCTAACGAAAATCCGAAAGTTCCGAGTGCTATAAACCAGCTCATTTCTTTACTTTTATTTTCACAATAATTACCAACCAAACTTGTTGCCTGAGGATGAAAGAAGGCTACACCCATATGCCCTAGCAATAAAAATATCGTTAAAGTATATAAATTATGTGCGATTCCTAAGAAAGACAAGAATATACTTGCCATCATAAGTCCCCAGAATATAAAAAATCTTCTCTGCCATTTATCCGCAATATAACCAAAAAACGGCTGAGACATAGAAGAAGTCAGATTTGAAACGGAAATCAATATAGTCGCAACCGTCATTGAAATACCTATATTTGCAGCTATAAAGGGCATAATAGGATTTACAAATCCCGAATAAGCATCCGTAACGAAATGTCCGGCACTAAGAGTTTTTATTATTTTATTGTTGTTCTTTTCGTTCATTAGTGTCTGAAATGTCTCATTCCTGTTGTTATCATTGCTATGTTATATTTATCGGCAGTTTTAATAACTTCTTCGTCTTTTATACTTCCTCCGGGTTGAATAATAGCAGCTATTCTGCCTTGAGCAGCAACATGAATATTATCTATAGCTGGGAAAAATCCGTCTGAAGCTGCTACGGCATCCTTTGAACCGTCACAAGCTTTATTTAATGCAATTTCAAAAGCATCTACACGGCTTGTTTGCCCTTGACCGATTCCTACAGCTTTAAAATCTTTGGCAATTACAATTGCATTAGATTTTGCGTGTTTAACTATTTTCCAAGCAAAAATCATATCTTCAATCATTTCCTGAGTAGGTTTTGCTTTTGTTACAACCTTAAAATTATTAACATCCAATTCACCTTTATCCGCATTTTGAACAAGGGTACCGAACGGAGTTATTCTTATATCTCTTGTAAGATGATTTTTATACTCTTCAAGCGAAGTATTTAATTTAATTACTCTTAAATTCTTTTTAGCTTTAAGCAATTCTAAAGCCTTTAGTGTATAATCAGGCGCAACAATAACTTCTAAAAACATAGCAGTTAATTGTTTTGCAACATCTTCATTAACAACCTGAGTAAACCCGACAATACCTCCGAATGCACTCAACGGGTCGCAATCCAATGCTTTTTCCCAAGCTTCCATAATATCTTTACCCAAAGCAACTCCGCAGGGTGTATTATGCTTTATAATTACACAAGCATTTACATCATAAAATTCACTTAAAATATTTGTGCAGGCAGCACAGTCAAGAATATTATTATAAGAAAGTTCTTTTCCGTTTAATACCTCATAATCAATCGTATTATTTGTATAATAAATACTTGCTTCCTGATGCGGATTTTCTCCGTATCTTAAGTTCTTTGCTTTTTTCAAATTAAGAGAAAAATAATTATCACTATCTTCTTCAAATCTGTTAGATAATTCTTGAAGTACTTTCGTATCAAAATCGACAGTTTTTTCAAACACCTTTAGAGCGAACTCTCTGCGTAATTTAAGAGAACTTTCACCGTTATGCTCCTTTAAATCTTCAAGAACTTCACTATATTGACCTGGCGAAGATACAGCCAAAACTCTTTTATTATTTTTTGCGGCAGCCCTTAACATTGAAGGTCCGCCAATATCTATAGTATTTGTGAGTTCTGTTTCATCAGCTTGTTTTACTGCAGTCTCTTCAAAAGGATAGAAGTTAACTACAACCATATCAAATAATTTAATTGAGTTATTTTCTATATCCGATTTTTCTTCCTTGTTATTTAAATCAGCTAAAATACCTGCAAAAACATCAGGATATAGTGTTTTAACCTTACCGTTTATTAGCTGTCTTCTTCCTGTAATTTCTGTTATTTCTTTAGCTTTAATATTATTTTCTTTGAGTAAATCATATGTAGAACCAGTTGCTACAATTTCATAATCATATTTTTCTGTTAATTCCTGCGCAAATTCTACCAATTTATCTTTATTATATACACTGATTAATGCTCTCTTTGTCATAATTACCTACCTCATATATTAATAATTTAACATAAAAGCATTTTTTATTTAATTTCGTATAAATTTATTTTTTATATATAAAAATATATTTATCAAATACACAAACAATGCGGTAACAAAAAGAGTCATTATAAAGATTATACAATGATTACTTTGATACATTTTTATTATCTTTAATACGAATTGATGTATACACATAAATTCAAGAGAATAAACACCAATTAATCCCAATATGTTTGAATATTTTATTTTAGAAATAACATCAGATAAATAATAATATCCGACAGACACTATTATTGCGTTGAAATAGAATAATACGGGATTTGAATAAATATTAGTACGAACATTAACATCCCCATTTAAAAATATTGTATACAATGATGCAATCAGAATAAATAAAGCGATAAACAATTCTTGGCAGATATTAAACCGAAATTTATTATTCTTAAATAAAAACCCAAAATATAAAACCGGAAGCATACATATAGCACTATCTATTGAATATGGCAGTTTTATTTTAAAGAACATTTCTGCTGAAGCCAATATAATTATAGGTATTATCGTATATTTAGGAACAAATTTATTTAATAAATAAAATATAATATTGGCAAAAAATAGTGATGTCAAAAACCATAACGCACCCGCAACAGGTATATCAGGGAAATTATTGAAAAAGAGAAAAGATTTTATATATTTATTGTAGTTAAAATCACTAAATAACAACACGCATAATAAGAGAATCACTATCCCATACATAAAATATGGAAATATAAGACGTTTTAACTTTTTAAGGACATATGTTTTTATTTCGGCATTATGAAATAAATATCCCGAGACAAAGAAAAACAATGGGATATGAAAAGAATGAATATATAAAGAATAAACTTTATCTGATGCAAATACATGTCCTGATATTACAAATAACATACCTATTGCTTTAAATATATCTATATTTGGCAAATAAGTCATAAATAAACTTCCATATTATAATTGAATATATTCTCACAAATTAACGGTGTATTCAAATGCGAAACAAAATATTTTTAATAATATTATTATCTATATTAATATTAACAAGCATAATCACAATAATAAAATTAAATGAAATACAAGGTTCTTACGTATGGTATTCAGGACCAAGAGCAATCAAGAACATTAATGACACATATATCGGTATTGTTGATATAAAGGGAAATATAAAAACTGTTAAAAATACAAACAAACATATTAAATCCAAAACAATATATATAAAAAAAAATTATGAAAAGAACGAACACGACCATCCTGTATTCTTAATACTGCCTAAAAAAAGAATTATGACGATATATTCAAAACATAACCAGCCGTTGTCTTTTAACTATAAAATTTCTAATAGTTCTTTCTCAAAACTTTCAGATGAAAAAACAGCTGTAATATCTGATAACAAGAAGACAACTTTTACCTATCCAAACCCTTTTATATTAAAAGATAGTCCAAATTCATTTTATATATTTCATCGAGGTATAAATTGGCATCCTACAATATCAAAATTCACACTGCCGGATAAAAACGGAGATATTAAACTATTAAACTCAACTCAAATCATTCAATCTACAGGTGCAAGACCATATTCAAAATATATTTCAGATGGTAAGAATAAAATATATATGGCATACACAACAGGACATGCCTACAATGAATTTCCAAATTGGATTTATTTTAGCATATTAGATACAAACACATATAAGTTATATGATATAGAAGGTAATTTACTTAAAAATATTAATGAAGATCCATTTAACATATCTAAGGAAATGGAAAATTCTTCCCTTATTGTCGATAAAACTGAGAATTCAAGAAATTGTATTTGGGATTTAGCCTTTGACAAAAAAAATAATCCGATTATTGCTTTCGTAAAGATTAGTGAGGACATGCAAAAACACGATTATTATCTTGCGAAATGGATTGGAAATAAATGGATTCAAGCAAAAATTGCAGACGGAGGAAAATATTTTCATTCAATAAAAGGATCAGAAGAAACTTTTTCAGGCGGATTATCCATAGATAAAGATAATCCGAATATAATATGGATGTCAGTTCCAAGAAAAGGAATTTTTGGAGAGAAATACGAAATTGTTAAAACCGAAATTAATGATAAATTAGAAGTTACAAACTCTATACAGATAACAAAAAACTCTTTAAAAAATAACATTCGACCTATAACGGCAAAAGGATTTCACAAAGTTATCTGGCTTAACGGGAAATACGATTATTATAGAGTCGATGAGAAACATTTTGGATTTCCGCTGGTTCTTAAGACAAAAAATAAATAGTTATATATATTGTTTTACATAATAAGAAAGAAATTTTAGCGATTAATAAAAAATAGTCCGCAAGGACTATCATGTCATACTTCGCTTTTTGTTTTTTTCTATTTGTAAGTAGATGATATTAAGAGGAGACAAAATTATGTCAATCAATTTCCCAAACCCTGATGTTTATGCACAACAATATGCAACTCAAAACAACATTTCTTTATCAGAAGCTAAAAGTCAGTTAAAAGCAAAATATGGCGACCCCCAACAGCCTGCTCTGAATTTCCAAAACGGAACTAACTCTATAAATTCCGATTCTGTTAATATTGATGATGCTTATGCAGATGCAGGTAAAGAACAAGTTGAAAATTTATTAAAAGGTCTTACTGAATTAATTACTCAATTATTAGCTGCATTAAAAGAATTTATGTCTGCTGATAATAACGAAGAAGAAGAAACTTCTACAACTTCAACTTCTTCAAATACTACAACTTCAAATAATACAACTAATTCAACATCTAATTCAACATCTAATACATCATCAAGTTCTAATAACAGCAATACAGATAATTCTACTAAAACACAAGACGATAAATACCAAAGTGTAGCTGATGCAACAGGATATGACAAAAAGACAGTATCTGCGATTATGAAATACATTGCAGGCGGTAATGTAACAGGCGCTCCTGATAAAGTTGTACATAAAATTGCCGGAGATTTAGGTATTGGTGAAAGCGCTGTTGCTGCTGTTCTTAAATATTGCAATAACGGTAAAATTTAAATATAAC
>JAEEGL010293573.1_pt1 | contig 16413 bp, 16 predicted proteins | sample 9134231 | NCBI WGS metagenome assembly JAEEGL01 (sample SAMN16246548, study PRJNA631951) | gut metagenome | biome: gut microbiome; feature: rumen; material: fiber-attached | host: Bos | place: Iran: Karaj | collected 2018-10
ATTTCATGCACGGTGTCATGGATGGCGTCGTAGCCCAGCTCCTTCGCCAATTTGGCCAGCTCGGTCTTGCCGGCGGTCGCGCCGTTTTCGGCGTCCACGCGCATCTGCAGGTTCTTCTTGGTGGAATCGGTCAGGACCTCGCCCAGCAGCTCGGCGAACTTCGCGGCGTGCTCGGCCTCTTCGTAGGCGGCTTTCTCCCAGTAGGCGCCGACCTCGGGATAGCCCTCGCGGTAGGCGACGCGGGCCATGGCCAGATACATGCCGACCTCGGAGCACTCGCCTGTGAAGTTGGAGCGCAGGCCTTCGATGATGCGCTCGTCCAGGCCCTGCGCGATGCCGACCTTGTGCTCGGCCGCCCAGGTCATTTCCTCAGCCTGCACCTTGAACTTGCTGCCGGGAACGCCGCAGACGGGGCACTTCTCGGGAGCGGAGTCGCCCTCGTGAACATAACCGCAAACGGGACATACGTACTTTGCCATGATGATGACCTCCTGTGTGTTGTATTATTGTTTCATATCCATTATATACCCATTTCTCAAAAAAAGAAACACTTTTTCCGAAGATTACGGCAGCTTTGGCACGAATTTTTCCGGGATGGGGATGCGGTCCAGCAGATACGGACGGAACAGCCGGGCGGCCTCCTGCCATTCGGGATGATCCAGCAGCATGGGCACGGTGTCGTATTTCGCCCGGGGCAGCTTCATCATGATGCGGCGGGCGGCGTTGCCTACGGCGGGCGCGAGGGACGGGCACTGTTCGCACACGACCCCGCCCTGCGCGGCGTCGAAGCGCGCGTCGCCGTTCACGGGCCGGTGGCAGCGCATGCAGGAATCCATGCACGGCGACATGCCGGACAGCGAGGCCAGGTGCATCTCAAAGGCCATGGTCAGCAGCTCCGGCGGCAGGTCGGTGTACGTCAGGTGCGCCAGGGCGTGCAGCGTTACGAGAAACAGCTCCTCCGCGGGCTGCTCCGGCACAACGGCGGCGTCCAGCAGGCGCATCCAGTACGCGCCGTGGGCCAGGCGCGTGAAATCCTCCCGCAGAGGGTAGTGTCCCTCCAGGATTTGGCACTGTTCCAGGCTGAATCGCTCGCCTCGCTGATATATCTGGTAATCGCCCACGGTGAAGGGCTCCACGGCGTTCACCAGGGGCGATTTCGTCTTGCGGCAGCCCCGTGCGATGGCGTCGATCCGGCCGCGCTCCGGGGAGAACAGCGTGACCATGCGGTCATAATCGGAATAATCCGCCCTGCGCAGCACCAGCGCCTTGACGGAAATCACGGGCATAGCGTCTATTCCTCCTCGTAGCCCAGCGCGCGGAGGTCGCTCATCCGGTTGCGCCAGTCCTCCCGAACCTTGACCCACAGCTTCAGCATGATCTTCGTGCCCATCATCTTTTCGATGTCCTGGCGCGCCTCCTGGCCGATGCGGCCCAGCATGGCGCCGTTTTTGCCGATGATGATGGCCTTGTGGGATGCCTTTTCGCAGTAGATGTCCGCGTGGATCTCCGTCAGCGTGGGGCTTATCTTCTTGATGGAGAGCATCTCCACGCCCACGCCGTGGGGGATCTCGTCCCGCAGGTTCCACAGCGCCTTTTCCCGGATGATCTCCGCGCAGAGCACGCGCTCTGGTTGGTCGGTAATCATGTCGTCCGGGAAGTACTTCGGCCCCTCCGGCAGGGAATCCACCATCAGCTGCAAAAGCACGTCCAGCCCGTCGCCGCGCTTCGCGGACACGGGCACAATGCGGTCGAAGCCGCATCCGTTCAGCTTGGCAAGCTGGGGCATGAGCTTCTCCGGGGTGGTCAGGTCGATCTTGTTGACGGCCAGAAACTTGGGACAGCGCATCTGCGAGAGATCGGCCAGCACGGCCTCGTCGCTCTCGCCGATGCGTTGGGCGTCCACAACGGCCAGCACGGCGTCCACGCCCTCCTTGGCTTCCTCGGCGGATTTCATCATGTATTCGCCCAGCTTTGTGCGGGGCTTATGCAGGCCGGGGGTGTCCACGAACACGATCTGCCAGTGATCTCCCATGGCCACGCCCATGAGCTTGGAACGGGTGGTCTGGGGATGGTTGGACACGATGGCTACCTTTTCGCCCACAAAGCGGTTCATCAGGCTGGATTTCCCCACGTTGGGCCGGCCCAGTATGGCGATAAAGCCGGATCGGAATGCTTTCTTTTCCAAGGTATATCCTCCATTATCGGATGCGTCAGAGATTTTCGGGCCCGAAGGAATTGGGCAGCAGCTCGGGCAGGGACGAGACCGTGAAGCCATGGCCTGCCTGCCCCGCGATCACGCGGATGTCGGGGGCGAATTCCCGGAGCACCTGACGGCAGATGCCGCAGGGCCACGCTACGGAGCCGGAGCCGGCGATGGCGATGGCGGTGAAGCTGCGTTGGCCATGGCTTACCGCGTTGCAGATGGCCGCGCGTTCCGCGCAGATTGCCGCGCCGTAGGATGCGTTTTCGATGTTGCATCCCTGATATGTCGTTCCGTCCTCCGCCAGCAGGCACGCTCCAACCAGATAGTGGGAATAGGGGGCGTAGGCATTCTTCATGGCTTCGCAGGCCATTTCAAACAGCTTCTCGTCCGTCATGGTATCGCTCTCCCTGTATAGCTTCAGGCTGCGCATCGCGGCCTTTTCCATCCCGCGCATGGCACGCCTGTCCTCGTCGGTCATGTGATCGTATCCCATGAGATGAAACGCGGAATGTGCTGTGAGATAGCCGACCTCCCGCGTCAGTGAATGGCCGAATTCCCGGGCCTGTTCCCGGGCGCGGCCCAGGTTCAGAATGCAGTCCCCCAGGTTGACCATCCCCACGGACGGGTCGTATTCCGCCCGCAGCCGCTTGGGACAGTCCCGGGCGGTGCGCCCGGCGGGATAGCGAACGCTGGGGAAGGACAGCACGTCCGTCTCCGCGTCGGTCTGCCGCGTTTCGCGGTTGACAGCGCGGATGGTCGGCCCGTCCACGATCTCCACGGAGAACCAGCAGGGCGGGATCCCCTCCGCGGCAAAGCAGGCGTCCGCCACACGGCTGAGGAATCCCTCCAGGTCATCCAGGCAGGGCTCGATTTTCCAGGTGACTTCAACCGGCATGGCCCGCCTCCTGCGCCGTACCCTTCGATTGATCGGATTCCGTCAGGACCGGCTGTGTGTCGTCTGCGGCCTCCGCGGGAACGGGCTCCTGTTCCGCGGCGGCCCCGGCTTCCGGCCTGCGGTCCGTGCGGGGCGGTATCTGCACGTCGGGGTACTCGATGCGCTCATGGAACATGCCGCCCAGCACCGTATAGAAGGCGGAGCAGATGCGGTCCAGGTCGGAGAACGTCAGGTCGCTCTGGTCCAGCTGTCCGTCGGTCATCTTGCCGCGCACCAGCTTGTGAATGAGCTGCTCCAGGGCCTCCGGGGTGGGATTGGGCATGGCCCGGGCCGCGGCCTCCACGGTGTCAGCCAGCATCACGATGGCGGATTCCTTGGTACGGGGGCGGGGGCCTTCGTAGCGGAAGTTGGCGATGTCCACGTCGCCGAACTGCTTCATGGCCTTGTCGTAGAAGAATATGACCGGCGTGTCGCCGTGGTGTTCCCGGATGATGTCGATGACCTGATCCGGTATGCGGGCCTTCTGGGCCATCTGCACGCCATCCCGGGTGTGGGCGGTGAGAATTGCGGTGGAAACCCTGGGATCCGTCCGGTTGTGGGGATTGTCGCCCATCTGGTTTTCCTTGAAGTAGCTGGGTCGCTTCAATTTGCCCACGTCGTGGTAATACGCGCCCACGCGGGCCAGCAGGCCGTTGGCGCCGATGGCGTCCGCGGCGGCCTCGGCCAGGTTGGCCACGATGATGGAATGGTGATAGGTGCCCGAGGCCTCCAGCAGCATCCGCCGCAGCAGGGGATGGTTGGGGTTGGAGAGCTCCAGCAGCTTCGCGGAGCTGCACAGGTTGAACATCCACTCCAGCAGGGGCTGGAAGCCGATGCACATCACGGCGCTGAGCAGTCCGCCGCCGCCGGCCCATGCCGCGTAGGAGAATACGGTGCGGATGTTGGCGGAGCTCACCAGTCCCACCGCCACGGTAGTAACGAAATTCGTCAGCGCGATGGCGAAGCCCGCCAGCAGCGGCGTGATGCGCTGCACCCTGTGGCGCATCACCAGCATGACCACGGGCCCTGCGGCCACGTTCATGATGAGAATGGAGAACATGGCCATGGTGAAGCGCCCGCTGGAGGCCGAGGCCAGCAGGGAGATCAGCAGCGCCAGCACCACGTTGATGTACAGCGCGTCCCGGTGGTCGATGAGCAGGGCGGCCAGCAGCAGCCCCAGGGAAACGGGCATCATGTACACGTTCAGGTTGCGCACCAGCAGGCACAGCCCCACGGTCAATACGAAAATGACGCACAGCAGCAGGGGCGTCTTGACGTTATTGCTCCAGCGCTTCCGGTTGAAGCGGACCAGATACACGCCAAGGCTGCCCAGCAGGATCAAGGTCAGCAGCGCGACGCCGCAGATAAGGGTGATGTCGAAGCTGTCGTCGGCCAGCAGGCCCAGGGATGAGATCATGGCGTACTGCGCCTGGGTGACGATCTCGCCTTCCCGGACGATGACCTCGCCCTTGACCACCGTCTCCGGTTCCACGGCGTCCCGCGCCTTGTCCCGGTTGGCCTGGGTGATCTCCTCGTCGATGAGCATGTTGGGCTGTATAAAGGCGCGCACCACCGCCATGCACACGGAATTGAGCGCGCTGTTGGCGCCTTCGGAGGACAGCGCCCTGCTGATGGAGGTGATGGCGGAACTCTGCTGGCCTTCGGGGAGTGTGGCGTTGAGCACGTCCCGGGTCAGGGAGATTGTCTTCTGGCTGAGGGCCGTCCACGTGTCCTCGTCACACTGAGACACCGCCAGCGCCTGGTTGGCGTTCAGCATCACCGTCAGATTTTTGTTGATTTTGCTCAGCATGTCCTCGGTGATGTCGGCCGTGCCGGACACGGACAGTCCGGAAACATGCTCCGTGATGGCCTGGAATTCCAGCGTCATGTCCTGCGCTACCTTGGGCAGTACCGTGTTGTCCTTGCTCTTGTAGCTGGGTTCCACGCTGTTGGCGGCGAGATTGCGCAGCGCCTGGGTGGTCACAGTATCCTCGATGTCCTTGGTGGCGTAGACTGTGACCGAGGCGGGGGAGCCCACGTGGATGTCGTATTGCTCCGGCGTGATGCCTCCGGCCACCATGACGGTGATCAGCGCATAGGCGATCAGGCATATCAACAGGGCGCGCAGCGCCGGCGATATGCGCAGGCGGAATTTCTCTGTGGGCTTGTTCATGGTCATCCCTCACTCGGCGTAATGCGGGTTTTCGATATCCGGGCAGGTTACGGCCTGGCCCTGTATTTCGGATCGGTCTCCTTCCGGCTGTGGCGCTCATAGGCGCGGACGATGGCCTGCACCAGCTCATGGCGCACCACGTCCCGGTGGGACAAGGTGACGACGGCGATGTCATCCACGCCTTTGAGCACCTCCATGGCCTCCACGAGGCCGGACTTCTTGCCCGTGGGCAGGTCGATCTGGGTGACGTCTCCGGTAATGACCATCTTGGAGCCCATGCCCATGCGGGTCAGGAACATCTTCATCTGCTCGGATGTGGTGTTCTGGGCTTCGTCCAAAATGATGAACGCGTCGTTCAGCGTGCGGCCGCGCATGTAGGCCAGGGGCGCGACCTCCACGGCCCCGCGCTCGAACAGCCGCTGATACGCTTCCACGCCCAGCATTTCGTTCAGCGCGTCGTACAGCGGGCGCAGGTAGGGGTCCACCTTCTGCGCCAGGTCGCCGGGAAGGAAGCCCAGTTTTTCGCCGGCTTCCACGGCTGGGCGCGTCAGTATGATGCGCTCGATCTCCTTGTTTTTCAGCGCCACAACGGCCATGGCGATGGCGAGATATGTCTTGCCGGTCCCGGCGGGCCCCACGGCGAACGTACAGGTGTTGCCCTTGATGGCATCCACGTACTGCTTCTGCCCCAGGGTCTTGCACTTCACCTGCCGGCCGCGGAACGTGATGGCGATGACGTCCCGCATGATCTCCCCGATGCGGTCGGCCTTGCCCTCGCTTGCCAGCTCGATGGCGTAGCGGATGCGGGTGCGGTCCACGGCGTCGCCCTTGAGGATGATGCCCCGCAGGGTCTCCAGCGTCAGCTTCGCCAGCGCAACCTTGTCCGGGTCGCCGGTGAGCGTCACCTCGCCGCCGTAGGTGTAAATGTCCACGCCCAGTTCGTCGTGGAACAGGGACATGTTTTCCTCGCGGATGCCGAAGAGCTGGATAAACTGTTCCGGATCGTCCACGGTGATGCGTTCTGTGGCTGTCAAGGTTTGGTCCAATTCGTTATCCTCCCTGTCGCAGCGTATCTCTGGTCACGGCGATGTCCGCGGCGTATTCCACGATGGTCCTCGCCCGGAGCGTGCCGCCATTCGTCCATGTGTATTCTGTCCATATATCCAGGATCCGACACCCTCCGGCGCCCGGGGGATCGATCTTTGCCTTTGCTTCCGCCGCGGAGAGAGCTTCCGCTTCGCTCATCAGAGTCTCACGCTGAATTTCGACGGGAAATTCCTCATACTCCGCGGATGTGGCGCGGCGGATCGCCAGCGGCAGGAACATGCCGCCCACGGGCAGATACTCCGTCTCGGTTTCGGCGCGTTCAAACGTCTGGCCTTCGCTCAGCGGGATCTCCAAGCCGAACAGGGAAAGCGCCCCGGAGACGCTCTTCCGTCCCGTATACTCCCGCCGGATGCCGGTTGCGGGCAGCTCAGCGGTCCCGGTATGCCATGCGCGGGCGACGACCTCTCCCAACGCGGCCACGCCGCGGTTTTCCTCCCGCGTCAGCTGTTCCTCGCCCCGAATGAGCACATCGCCGCGGCGCACGACGTCGCCGGGCTTCACGCAGGCGTTTCCGGACAGCGCCGTGACGGAGATCACGATGCCGTCCCGGTCGGCTACCAGGTCGCGGGCGTGGTCCAGCTGAAACACCTCGGGCGGCTCCGTCTCGGGCACGGCGTCCACGATGAGCCACACGCCCTCCAGCCGGACGCTGATGTGGGAATACCCGTCCGCCAGGGCGGAGAGCTCCAAAGCAAGCCCGTCAGGTTGTACGTCCGAGGCGGCCATGCCCGGGCGCACGCCCAAATCCTCCAGCAGCGCCAGCATGGGCGCGGAAACGTCCTCCGGAGCGCGCACGCGTACAAACCATACGCGGCTCAGCAGCAGCGTCACAAGCGCTGCGCATATCGCCAGGGCGGGAAACAGCGTCCAGCGCGATCTCACGCGCTTCCCGAGGCGCAGGCCATAGTCGGTTTCCCGCGCGGGGACGGAGAACCGCTCCGCCAGCGCCAAAAGGATGGCGGCGCTGCGCTCGTCCAGGACTGCGGAGACGCTGCGGCTGTCCAGCCGGCGAACACGGGCAATTTTCGCGCCCTCCGCCACGGCGCGGTTGAGCAGCCGTTCCAGCATCAGCCCCTCCAGGCGGAGTTCCACGCGGCTGCCGATCATGCCGGGTTGCCTCCGCCGGGGAGGGACACCCGGGCGATCCTGCCGGAGACCGTCAGCTGCTGCGGACGCATGTCGCTCAGCTGCAGTTCCTCGCCCTCGATGGTGATGGGCCCGTCGGCGGAGTCCAGTCGGACGAGCCGGGAGGTAAATTCCGCCAGTCCGGCGTGGTTTTCCACCAGCAGCCTGTCGCAGCCCAGGGCCACCACCCGCGCCGCGCCGGGGCGCAGCGCGCCGCGCCATTCCATGGCGGCGGGGGAGAGACGCCTGCGCTTTCCGGGCTTCGGCGCGCTGAATTTCTTCTTGCTCATGGACGCACCTCGCAAATGGTCTGCGTAACCATATGCGGATGCGCTCCCGTTCATCCTGCCTCAGCGCGTCCGGGAAAAGCTGAAGCCCGTTCCGGGAGCAGGATAAACCATTTTATACTATTATACCACATATTGGCCAATATTGGAAGAAAAATCCGCGATACGCGATCCGAAACAGAAACAGCTCACCAGCCATGCCGTACACCGGAACGAATTTATCCCGCCTGCATACAAAGGCAGGGGGAGGTGTTCGCGATGGGCAACCGGTTCGGGCTTGCGGGGATCCTGGGGATCGTCCTGATGGCGGCGGGCGTTCTGCTGCTGCTTTCGTCGATCCCGTTTCACGTCTGGCGCGCCGCGCTGGGGCTGGCGATGCTGGCGGGAGGCTTCCTGCTGCGCCACAGCTGCGGAAACGCCAGATAGCAAGACAAAATGGCGTGTACTGCATTCTCCTTTGCGGGAAAACGTACACGCCGTTTTTCGATGAACGCGATAATAATCCAAAATTACAGGGCGCGCTCCACCTTGTTGCTGCGCAGGCAGCGGGTGCAGACCGACATGCGCTTGGGAACGCCGTTCACCAGCACGCGAACACGCTGGGTGTTGGGAGCCCAAGTACGGCGGGTCTTCCGGTTGGAATGGCTCACGTTGTTGCCGTACACGATGCCCTTTCCGCACACTTCACATAATTTGCCCATCCTGTATTACACCTCCTTCAAGGTATGTCACATCAAAACAGCAGTATTATACCACGCGCCGCGATGAAATGCAAGCCCGTTTGATGTAAAAGTTCCGCAAACGCGAAGATTCATCCGGTCCAGGCAAGAAAATTTCCGCGATGTTCCCGGTTTTTAACCGGATGAACTTGCATATTGACGAAAAAACCGGTATACTGTAAAAGGAAAGAGGCAGCATGATTCCTTTTTCGGGAGGTTTTTATATGGATTGCAAGTTTCATACGGATCTTGGCCTGGTCACGGTGAGCGACGAGGTGATCGTCCGGGTCGCTGGTTACGCCGCGCTGGATTGCTACGGCATCGTCGGCATGGCTTCCAAGCGCTCCACCGATGGCATTGTGCAGCTCATGGGCCGGGAAAACCTCAGCCGCGGTGTGCGCGTGCGCTCCTCCGGCGAGAAGGTGGACGTCGACCTGTTCATCATCGTGGAATACGGCATTTCCATCAGCGCTGTGGCGGCGTCCATCATCGAAACGGTGAAGTACAAGGTCGAGCATCTTACAGGCGTGCCCGTGGGGCGCGTCAATGTTAGCGTGGAAGACATCCGCGTCTGATAACGGAGGATTTTGAGCGACATGGCAAGAAAAACGATCGACGGGATGCTGTTCAAGGAGATGATCATCTCCGGCGCTTCGCTCCTGACGCAGAACAGAGACAGCGTGGATGCCCTGAACGTATTCCCGGTACCTGATGGAGATACGGGCACCAATATGTCCCAAACCATCAATTCCGCCGTGAAGGAGCTTTCCGCAAAGCCCCTGAGCAGCGTTTCCGACATAGCGGACGCCGTCGCCCGCGGGGCCCTGAAGGGCGCCCGGGGCAATTCCGGCGTCATCCTCAGCCAGATTCTGCGCGGCATCGCGCGTTCCCTCAGCGGCGTGGAGGAGATCGACTGCGACGCGCTGGCGAAGGCCATGCGCGGCGGCGCGGATACGGCCTATAAGGCGGTCATCAAGCCCAAGGAAGGCACGATCCTCACGGTGGCCCGGGTCATCGCGGAGGACACGGAGCGCACGGTAAAGGGATGCGCAGACGTCGAGACCCTGTTCAAGGGCATCCTGACCTCAGGCGACGCCATCCTGAAGCGCACCCCGGAGATGCTGCCCGTGCTGAAGCAGGCGGGCGTGGTGGATTCCGGCGGCATGGGCCTGATGGTGTTCTATCGCGGCATGTACGCCGCCCTCACGGGAGAGCCCGTGGAGAACGAGGTTCAGGAGGGCGCGGGTGTGATGCCCGGCGAATTCGTGGACGACCACGAAGCGCTGGAGGAGATCAACTTCGGCTACTGCACGGAGTTCATCGTCTCCCATCCCCGGGAGGATATGAAGGAAAGCGAGGTCGTGCGCCTGCGCAAGCGCCTGGAGCGGATCGGAGACTGCGTGCTGGTGATCTCGGACCTCTCCGTGGTGAAGGTGCACGTGCACACCAACGAGCCCGGCAAGGCGCTGCAGTACGCGCTGGAGCTGGGTGAATTGGACGCCATTAAGATCGACAACATGATGGAGGAATTCCGGGAGCGCCAGGCGAAGCGCCAGGCTGAGGAAGAGGCGCTGAAGGCGGCCATGAAGGAATACGGCATCGTGGCGGTGGCACTGGGCGACGGCCTGGCCGGTTTATTCCGGGAACTGGCCGTGGACAGGATCGTGGACGGCGGCCAGACCATGAATCCTTCCATCGAGGACATCGTGGAAGCCGTGCATTCCGCCCACGCGCGGAACGTATTCGTGCTGCCAAACAACACGAACATCATCATGGCGGCCCAGCAGGCGGCGGAGATCTGCGAGGAAAACGTCGTCGTCATCCCCACCAAGTCCGTGCCCATGGGCATTTCCGCGGCGCTCTCCTTCAATCCGGAGGCCTCCGTGGAGGAAAACACAGAGGCCATGCGCGAGGCCGCGGAGACGGTGCACACCGCTTCCATTACTTACGCCGTGCGGGATACGAACTTCGACGGGCGGGAGATCCACAGCGGCGACATCATGGGCCTCGTGGACAACAAGCTGTCGATTCTGGGCTCCGACATCCGTCAGGTGGCGAAGGACCTGCTCCAGGAAATGGTCAGCGACGATACCGGCCTCATCACCGTGTACTACGGCGCGGACGTGGACGAGCCCACCGCGAAGGAGCTCACGGAGGAGATCGCGGACCTGTATCCCTTCTGTGATGTGGAAATGCAGAACGGCGGCCAGCCCCTGTATTATTATCTGATTTCTGTGGAATGATGTCTGCGCGGGCATGCCGGGCGCGCCTGGCATGCCCGCGGGTCATTGCGCGCGCCGGAGGCTTCCTCCGGTTCTTTTCATATGCGTCGGAAGGAGGCGCCGTCATGGATATTTCCCTTTCCTCCATACCGGGGATCGGCCCGGCGCGCCTGAAGGCGCTGAACAACGCCGGCATCTTCAGCGTGAGTGATCTTGTGCTGCAGCTGCCCAGGGAGTACCGCGACCTGCGCGCGGCCGTCCCACTGAACGAAATGAAGATCGGCGACACCGCCGCTGTGCGCGTGCGCGTGACGGGCGAGCCCGCCATGCGCCGGGGCGGCAGGCTGACCATCGTGAAGGCTTTCGTCACGGACGGCACGGACGTGCTCCCCGCCGTGTGGTACAACCAGCCCTGGCTGAAAACCCAGCTCACCCCTGGCCGGGAGCTGCTGCTGTACGGCAAACTGGAGGCGCACAGGGGTTCCGTTCAGCTGACCTCCCCGGTGATCGAGCAGGAGGAAGGACTGATCCCCGTTTACCGCACGATCGCCGGCGTGCCGGACAAGGCGCTGCGCCAGGCGATGGCCAACGCGCTGAAGGCCAGCGAGGGCCAGTGGCCGGACGAGCTGCCGGAGGGCATTCGTCGCAAATACGGCCTGTGCGAGCGCAACTTCGCCATGCGGGAGGCGCACTTTCCCAGCAGCGAGTCCGCGCTGAACGCCGCCCGTAGGCGCATCGCCTTCGAGGAGCTGCTTCTGTATCAGTTGGCCCTGTCCATCCTGCGAAAGAGCGGCAGAGACGGCGTGCGGGTTACCTTCTCTGACGCCGACGTGGAAGCGTACTGGAAATGGCTGCCGTTCCCGCCCACGGGGGCGCAGCGGCGGGTGCTGGGGGAGATCGCCGCGGACATGCGCTCCGGGCGCTGCATGGCGCGCCTGGTGCAGGGCGACGTGGGAAGCGGCAAGACGGCCGTCGCCTTCGGGGCGATGGCCATGTGCGTCAAGAGCGGCTTCCAGGCCGCCATGATGGCCCCCACCGAGGTGCTTGCGTGCCAGCACTACGAGTCCGCGAAGAAGCTGATGGAGGACAGGGGCATCCGGGTCGGCCTCCTGACCGGCAGCCTTACCGCCAGGCAGCACCGGGAGGCGCACGAGGCCATCCGCGCGGGGGAATGGGACGTGGTCATCGGCACCCACGCGCTGATCACAGAGGGCGTGGAGTACAAAAACCTGGGCCTGGTGGTGACGGACGAGCAGCACCGCTTCGGCGTGCGGCAGCGCACGCGGCTCAGCGAAAAGGGCGAATCCCCAAACGTGCTGGTCATGTCCGCCACGCCCATTCCCAGGACGCTGTCCCTCATCCTGTACGGCGACCTGGACATCTCCATCATCGACGAAATGCCCCCGGGCCGAAAACCCGTGGCCACGCGCATCGTGCCCGAGAAGAAGCGGGACGACATGTACGCCTTCCTGCGCGCGGAGGTGCGGCGCGGGCGGCAGATCTACGTGGTATGCCCCCTTGTGGAGGAATCCGAGGCCGTAGACGCCCAGGCGGCGGAGGCCGTCTATATGGACCTGAAGGAAAACAGGCTGCCGGACCTCCGGGTGGAAATGGTGCACGGCCGCATGAAACCGAAGGAAAAGGACGCCGCGCTGGAGCGCTTCAGGGCGGGGGAAACGGACGTGCTGGTGTCCACCACGGTGATCGAAGTGGGCGTCAACGTGCCCAACGCCACGGTGATGGTCATCGAGAACGCCGAGCGCTTCGGCCTGGCGCAGCTGCACCAGCTCCGAGGGCGCGTGGGCCGCGGCGACCAGGAATCCTGGTGCTTCCTCATGGCGGAGCCCAACGAACGCCTGCGCCTGCTGGTCTCCACCAACGACGGCTTCAGGGTGGCCGAAAAGGACATGGAGATCCGCGGCCCGGGCGAGATGCTGGGCACGCGGCAGTCCGGCGCTGCCGTCACCGGTGTCAACCTGATGGCAGGGGACACGCAGCTGCTCAAACTGACCCACGACGAAGCCCGGGAGATCATGCGCCGTGCCGACGAGCCGGAGATGGCGGCGCTGATCGAAGCCGCCCGGGCGCGCTTTGAGCAAAAACTCTCCGAAGTCGCCATGAACTGATTCGCGTAAGAAAAGGGAAACGCACTCCCGCTTGTCGATAATTGCCAGCGTATTTCATTCCCGTTCGGCCACAATAGTGTCAGACTGAACAGGGAGGTGAAAACAATGAGCAATCGCAGCAACCGCATTGAGGTGCCCGAGAGCCGCGAGGCGCTGGAGAACATGAAGTTCGAAGTGGCCAACGAGCTGGGCGTCAACCTCTCCAAGGGCTACAACGGCGACGTGTCCGCCAAGGACAACGGCCGCGTCGGCGGCCAGATGGTCAAGCGCATGATTGAGGATTATCAGCGCCAGGCCGCGGGCAAGAACAACTGAGCGAAGATAAGCGACAAGGAGTGTGCAATATGTCCAACAATTCCAACAGGATGCCCAACGTGCCCGAAGCGAAGCAGGCCATGAACAACATGAAGCACGAAGTGGCCGGCGAACTGGGCATCACCCTGAACCAGGGCTATAACGGAAACATCTCCGCCAAGGACGCGGGTCACATCGGCGGCCAGATGGTCAACCGCATGATCAGCTCTCAGGAATCCAGGATGAGCGGCAAGCGCTGAGCAAGGCGCAAGGAGGGACGTCGCCCGACGTCCCTCCGGTTTTCCGGCCCTGCGGCAATAATGATGAAGGGAAGCGTACATATGAACCACTGCGGAACGAAAAGGCTTGAAACCGGACGGCTTGTGCTGAGGCGGTTCACCGTGGGGGACGCCGACGCCATGTACAAAAACTGGGCTTCCGATCCCGAGGTCACAAAATACCTCACCTGGCCGACCCATCCAAATTCCAATGTCACCAAACGCCTGCTGGCCGACTGGGCTGCGGCGTACCAAAATGAAAATCACTACCAGTGGGCCATCGTGCTGAAGGAGAACGGCGATGAGCCCATCGGCAGCATCGCCGCGGTCCACATGAACGAGGACATCTCCATGGTACATATCGGCTACTGCGTCGGGCGGGCCTGGTGGCACAGGGGAATCACATCCGAGGCCCTGCGGGCGGTCATGGATTTCTTCTTCGACGAGGTGAACGTCAACCGCGTCGAGGCCCGGCACGATCCCAACAATCCCCATTCGGGCATGGTCATGCGGAAGTGCGGCATGAAGTATGAAGGAACGATGCGCAGCGCGGACCGCAACAACCAGGGAATCTGCGATGTCTGCTGCTATGCCATCCTGAAAAGCGACGTCCGTCCCTGAACGGCAGTTCCAAAACAAAATGTGGGGGATCGCGGATCCCCCACAAAATTTTTTATCATTCCGGGAAAAGCTCAGTCCTCGATCAGGCTTACGCCGGTCATCTGCTTCGGCTGTTCCATGCCCATGAGCCGCAGCATGGTGGGGCACAGGTCGCACAGGCGGCCGCCCTGGCGCAGCGCGTACTTGGGGTGCTCGGGGTCGATGACGATCACCGGCACGGGGTTGGTGCTGTGCGCGGTGAAGGGGCCGCCGGAGACGGGGTCGATCATCTGGTCCGCGTTACCGTGGTCCGCGGTGATGATGCACTTGCCGCCGTGAGCCAATATGGCGTTTACCACCTGCCCGACGCAGTCGTCCACGGCCTTGACGGCTTTGACGGCGGCGTCCATGATGCCGGTGTGGCCTACCATGTCGCAGTTGGCGAAGTTCAGGATGATCGCGTCGTACTTCTCCTCGTCGATGCACTTGATCACGGCGTCCTTGACCTCATACGCGCTCATCTCCGGCTTCATGTCGAAGGTCGCGACGTCCGGGGAGGGGATCAGTATGCGGTCCTCGCCGGGGAAGGTGCGCTCCTCGCCGCCGTTGAAGAAGAACGTGACGTGGGCGTACTTCTGCGTCTCGGCGATGCGCAGCTGCGTCTTGCCGTGCCGGGAGAGATACTCGCCCATGGTCTGGTCCAGCGTTTCCGGGGGATAGGCCACGGTGACGTTGGGCATCTTGGCGTCATATTGCGTCATGCACACATAGTGCAGGGGGAAGAAGCCGCGCCTGCGCTCGAAACCGGTAAAGTCCGGGTCCACAAACGCGCGGGTGATCTGGCGGGCGCGGTCCGGGCGGAAGTTGAAGAACACCACGGAATCATTTGCCTTGATCGTGCCTGCCCCGTCCGTGACGGTGGGAACCATGAATTCATCCGTGACGCCTGCGGCGTAGGAATCCTTGATGGCCTGCACGGGGTCGTCCGCCTTCACGCCCTCGCCGTACACCATGGCGGCGTAGGCCTTTTCCACGCGGTCCCAGGCGAAGTCCCGGTCCATGGCATAGAAGCGGCCCATGACGGTGGCGACGCTGCCCACGCCGATCTCCCTGATCTTGTCCGCCAGCTCCTGTACGAATTCCGCGGCGGAGGCCGGCGGCTCATCGCGGCCGTCCAGCAGCGCGTGCACGTACACCTTCTTCAGGCCGTTGCGCTTTGCCATCTCCAGCAGGCCGTACAGGTGCTCCGTGTGGGAGTGCACGCCGCCGGGGGAAACCAGGCCGATGAGGTGCAGCGCGGAATCGTTGGCTTTGGCGTTTTCCATGGCACCCAGCAGGGCCTTGTTTTCAAAGAACACGCCGTCCTGAATGTCCTTGGTGATCTTCACCAGCATCTGATAGACCACGCGGCCCGCGCCGATGTTGGTGTGGCCCACCTCGCTGTTGCCCATCTGGCCGTCCGGCAGGCCCACGTCCAGGCCGGAAGCGCCGATGGACGTGCAGGAATACTTTTCCTTGAGGGCGTCGATGTTCGGCGTGCCCGCGGCGACGATGGCGTTGCTCTTGGGGTCATCCTTGCCGATGCCGAAGCCGTCCAGGATCAGAAGCGCTGTAACTGCCATCAGAAGTTCACCACCTGCGCGAACTTCTCGGCGGTCAGGGAAGCGCCGCCGATCAGGCCGCCGTCGATCTCGGGCTGGGCCATCAGGCCCTTGACGTTGCCGCCGTTCATGCTTCCGCCGTACTGGATGCGGATCTGGTTGGCGGCGCGCTTGCCGAACTGCTCCGCGATGGCGGCGCGGATGACGCCGATGGTCTCGTTGGCCTGCTCGTCGGTGGCGGTGAGGCCGGTGCCGATGGCCCATACGGGCTCATAGGCCACGACCACGTTTTTCAGCTCCTTGGCGGTGAGGCCGGTGAGCGCCATCTTTGTCTGATAGGAAACGATGGCGTTGGTGTAGCCGCCCTCGCGCTCGTCCTTCATTTCGCCGACGCATACGATGGCCTTCAGGCCGGCCTTCACGGCGGCCACGGTGCGCAGGTTGACGGTCTTGTCGGTCTCGCCGAAGTACTGGCGGCGCTCGGAGTGGCCGATGATGACGTACTCGCACCCGGCGGCCTTGAGCATGTCAGCGGACAGCTCCCCGGTGAAGGCGCCCTTTTCGGCGAAGTGGACGTTCTGAGCGCCCAGCTTGATGTTGGTGCCCTTGATGACGGGCTTGACGGCGGCAAAGTCCACCGCGGGGGTGCAGATGACCACGTCGCACTTGGCGTCCTTTACCAGGGGAATCAGGTCCTTGGCCAGCTGGGCGGCTTCGGCGGGGGTCTTGTTCATCTTCCAGTTG
>JAEEGL013500182.1_pt1 | contig 16413 bp, 22 predicted proteins | sample 9134231 | NCBI WGS metagenome assembly JAEEGL01 (sample SAMN16246548, study PRJNA631951) | gut metagenome | biome: gut microbiome; feature: rumen; material: fiber-attached | host: Bos | place: Iran: Karaj | collected 2018-10
AACCCTATGGATGTGTATGCTCAATATAGGTTCCTTGACCCTGAGATTTTCGGCACTGATTACTATGCTTTTTGTGATCAGTACCAAAATATTGACCTGTATCTCACAGCAAGAATTGGCCATACCATGCTGGATCCTAAGAACCCATACAAGAACCTTTCTCTGCTGCGAGAGAAGATGTTCAGCTGTGCTTTCTACATGAAATCTACAGTAAAGCTCCCCAAGACCACCCGTATGGTGATAAAAGTCCCTATGGACGAAACAACTGAGGAGGTTTATAAGGATCTCATCAAGGAAGGAGCCATTGAGATGGGTGAGGGGTTTATGACCGTGAACAATGTACTCTCCATGACGGTTCGCAAGCAGCAGGTAACAAGCGGATATTTGCCACTGGAGTTCGATGATGGGAGGAAGGAGCTCAAGCGAATAAGCACCTACAGGCGAACATTCCTGTACAAATTCCTCAAGAAGATCCCTGAGGAAGAACCCGTGGTCATATTTGCCAAATTCCGCAAGGATCTGTATGCCATCCGCAAGGTGGCAGAAAGACTTGGGTGCGGATATTCAGAGGTGTCTGGAACAGAGGATACACTGGCAGAGTGGAAGAAAGGCAAAACCCGGATAATTGGTGTTCAGTATGGATCTGGGTCAGAGGGTATTGACTTGACACGATCACATATCTGTATTTTCTATGGATTGGACCATTCTTTGGCTAAGTATGAGCAAGCTCGCAAACGTGTACACCGCCCTGGCCAAGAAAGTCCTTGCATTTACTATCACTTTGTAGCCACAATGAGCTCTGGTAAAACCGTGGATGAAGAGATCATTCAGTGTTGGAAAAACAAGGAGAATTATGTTGAGGCCGTTATGAAAGGAAAATTTTTGTAAAAACTTTTGAAAATTGTAAAATTCGTGAATTTTTTCAAAAATCATTGTTTTTGATAAGATTTTCAATGAAAAACCAAGGTATTTTGTACAATATGCCTTGGTTTTTTATATATTTTCTACAAAAATCACAACTTTACTTTTGAAAAATAAAGGAGTATGATCAGCGTGTAAGTTGAAAAACACACAGGCCACAGGCCGGAAAGGGAACACTAATGAAGAAGATAGCACAGGCAAAGGTCAACGAGCTGGCAGTGAGAGCACTGGAAAGCGGAAACCCCTACATTAAGAAGGCAACAAAGTATTTCATCGGAAGCACTCCGATGTTCCTGTATGCAGGGGAGCACATGACGAAGGAAGAGATTGACAAGGCTTATATCGAGACCGCAAAGAAAGACATCAGGAACGGCTACAACGAGAGGGCGGTTGGGTATTACGATAAGTGGTATCGCTACACCAGAGCCGATGAGGGAAGAGCGTATGACCTCGGGGTCAGGCTTGCGGCAGATACGGCAGGTTGCTCAGAAGAGTTCAACATCATCCCTTGCGTACACTGAGAGCACATAACAAAACGGATGACCCAACTGATGAGAGCTGGATGGTAACCAGCCGAAACACCCGCAAGGGTGTCTTGGGAAACCAAATCACAATAGGAGGTCACTATAATGATGCTCATAACTGGACTTGATAATATTCGTGAAGCGCAGACGATCCCTTATCCTTCCTCTGGCGAGATTAACAAGACGCAGGACCATTCAAAAGGTTATGTTCATGGATTCTATAACCATGGGCGTGGAGCATGGGAATTTGGCTGGCATAAGACTCGTGAAGATGCCATTGCTTTTTATGATGAGTTCAAGACCCTCTGCAATATGGTTCCTGATGTTCTCAATTGGTTCAATTATAGTGAGATGGTTATCTGGTCTGCGAATGGATGTGATCCGAGATGCCATCAAACCCGTTGGGCACTGCTTGGTATAGTAGTGGAAGAGTAAAGGAGGGAGCTCATCACTCCCTCTCCAATATAGAAAGGAGAACACTACAATGACATACGAGATTTATGAAGGCAACATGGAACGGCTGAGCAAGAAGCTCACCACCATTTCTAACAAATGCGCCAAGTATGGCTGCGAGTTCCACTTCGAAGAACTGGGTGAGTCCTTCCGTGATGTCAAGGATGAAGCCACTGGTGAGGTTCATACCGCTCGTTTCATCACGGTTGACGTTTCCGGTACTGCCCGCATCTCCAACTGGGAGTTCATTGCTACCATTGAGCACGCTGACCCGATGAACATTGTCCGCTCCTTCCGTCCCGAGGTTGAGGTTCCTGCTCGGTTCTACCATGCTGATACCTTCTGTGAGCACTGCCGGACTCGCCGTGTACGCAAGGACACCTACATCGTTCGCAACACCGAGACGGGTGAGTTCAAGCAGGTTGGCAAGAGCTGCCTCAAGGACTTCACCGGAGGTCTCTCTGCTGAGCAGGTTGCCCAGTACATCTCCTGGTTTGATGAAGTGATCCGTGGTCAGGCGGTTGAGCCTGGGTTCAAACACTATGAGAGCACCGAGGAAATCCTTCAGAACGCTGTTGAGTCCGTCCGGCTGTACGGTTTTACCAAGACCGAAGCCTATGGCAACGCAATCAGCACCAAGCAGGTAGTCCTTGAGCAGGTTCACCACTTCGGTTCCTACAGGGAGCGCATTGAGCGGGATGACTTTGATCCGGACCACAGAGGAAACTCCGACAAGGTCAAGGCAATCATGGCCTGGGTTGCTTCCCTCCCGATGGAGCTGGGTTACATCAGCAACCTCAAAACCACCTTGGCTCGTGAATACTGCGAAAGCCGTGATGTTGGTATTATCTGCTCTGCTGTTGCCGCTTATAACCGGGACATGGACATTCAGGCTCGCAAAGCTGCTCAGAAAAAGCAGGCCAGCCAGTCTCGTTGGGTTGGTAATGAGGGTGACCGGATTGAACTCCACAACCTGAGCGTGCGCCTCCTCACTTCCTGGGATACCATGTATGGTATGACATACCTGTACAAGTTCATCGATGAGCAGGGCAATACTCTCACCTGGAAAACCGGGAAATGGCTTGGTTCTACAGATGAGATCACCCCTGATCTGAGAATCAGCTTGAAGGGAACCGTCAAGAAGCACTCCGAGTTCAATCACGAACTTCAGACTGAGCTCACCCGGTGCTCCCTGATCTGATAAAAATATCCCCGAGGTAAAGCCTCGGGGATATTCCTCTTCTCCGCAAATTCTCTTCATCCTATATGGTGCGATAGGGATCCGGGTGTGAATTTATATGCCCGAATCTTCGACATGTTCTACGTCCTCTCGAGCACGAAATAGGAACACCCCTCGATAACCCGCAGCTGAAGCTCTCCCTCGTCTGGTACGATTTGTTGCTTGAGCTCATCCCAGAAGTACAAGGGCTTGCTGCCTACAGAATGGGAGGCTGGTATGAATTTGTTGTTTCCAATTCTCACAAAGAGCTGCGGAATTTTCATGTTGATTTCCTACTTAGATGGGATCAAGTGTTCTCCATCATCTTTTTGATCTTCTCGCGCATACGATCATCGGGAGCAGCATTCATTGCGTCTCGAAGAGCCATTTCAAACTCTTCCTCGGCATAACTGTAGCCGCCATCACGAGAGTATTGGTTGCGTCCCATGGGGTTGTTTGCACGACCTTTGCGAGCGGAGCTCATACCCCGATTGGATCTGTCGCCTCCCATGTTGCCATCCTCGTAGCTCATGCCACCATACCAAGGCATGTAACGGTTGGAGTTGCCGCCACGATAGCTGTTGCCATCCTCTTCATCAGCTTCCATCATAGCGATGGTGGTTTTGATGCTCTTGAGGGCGTGGCTCAGTTTGTCAATGGTCTCAAGATCACCAGCGGACATATCATCAGACTTCTCGATTTTTCTGCTGTAGTCGCTCAGCTCTTCAAACAGGGCTTCACAAATCTTGTGGAGAATTTCAATCTTCTTATCCATTGTCTTTTCCTCCTTCCTTATGCGATATCAAACAGGATATTTGCATTTTGAACTGTGACCGGGATGGTGCTGGTGTTCCTGACGGAGACACTGGAGCACGGGCACATACAGGGGACGGTCACCACGATGTCCGCACCGACGTTGCCAAAGACTTCAGCCTCAGTAGGTACAAAAATCATCGTGCTTGAGGGATCTACATCACCGTCAACTGCAAGCGCAAGGCTGATACCCTCTTCAGGGACTGTTTCACCCTCAGGTACAGCGATGTTTGCATGGAATGCCACTTCATATCTGGTATTCCTGCGCCAGCATTGCATCACGTTCTGGCGGAAAAACCTGTTTGCGAGTCGAAAAAGACCAGTGTCATCACGGTGGTAGATGAGGCCACGATTGCAGGGAACAGGGGATTCAGTGAAGATAACGCTGCCATTAACAGGAACAACCTGAGCAGCATTTGCGCTGTATTCCGCAGCCATTGTCTTCACCCCTTATCCGTTGCAGCCACAGCCACAACCGCAATTGTTCATGCCGACGTTGGTGGGGCAGGTGAAAATCGGCTGATTGCCGAAAACGGGAACGGTGCCCACAGGGCAGTTCTTAAGGCGCTCATACACACCGTCGATCTCAGAAGCCTGACCAGCAAGGATGCGAGCAGTCTGGACATCCTGAGAAGCCTGACCACGGGCATACAGAAGCTCCTGACGGAGTTGGGAGATGGTGTCATTCTTGGCATCAATCTTGTCCTGGCAGAGCTGGTCAAGGATGCGCTGGGTGCTGGCTGTGTTCGCTGCAATCACATCACGGAGTGCATCAGAAAGGGCTGCACGGTCTGCGCAGTTTTCGGTGGCAACCGTAAACTTCAGATCAGCCAGTCCGGCACGGTTGTCGCAGCAGCATTGGGCTTGCTGTGCCTGGATGGCATTCAGCGCCGCAGTGTTAGCGGTCTGAGCCGCAAAGGAGCGCTCAAGGGATGCGATCTGGTTTTGATTGAGCTGCTGGGTGATAGCATTCTGCGCGCCAGTCACAGCTGCGGTTGTACCCGCAAAACCGTTGCACAGGGATTGCTGGACGCCAGCAAAGCCGTTGGCCATGCCCATCTGCATGTCGCCGCAGCAACCACAGAGCTGAGTAGCAAGATTGCTCACGCCGTCACGCACGGAAGTGATAGAGTCATGGAGCTGGGCATCACGGAAACCGCTGGACACGTTGTTGTTGATCCCTTGCTGGCCGTTGAGGAGCCAAGGGAAATCGTAGCCAAGGCCGAAACCACCCATGCCGCCCATCATCATGGGCCACATCATGCCTCCGCCAAAGCCGCCCATGCCCCAACCGTTGCCACCGATCAGGAGCAGGAGAAGGATCCAAGCCCAGTCCCCACCAAAGCCAAAGCCGCCGTTGTTACCGCCAGCATAGCCAGTGGGGCCAACGAGCATGGTGGCGGGGATGCCGCCGCTGTTCTCATCTGTAATAGCCATGTTATCTTCCTTTCTACCGCATTAATTGTCGCGGTCAAGGGCTTGCGCCCATTATTTATCTCACCGCTGTCTATGCGCACTTGACAGTGGATAGATACAAGTTATTTACCCGTCATACCGTTGATCAGCCTCATGGCCATCTGATACCGGGGGTTGTTGACTTGCGTGCTCTTTAGGAGGTATTGAACCATCTGATTTGGGTCTGTCATCCCATCCGGTATGTTCTTTCCATGGGCTTTTGCATAGGCAACGGGATCTGCCTTCAGGTTTGCGAGATCATTTTGAAACGCTTGCTGTGCTTTCCGGGGATCCATCTGTTGTTCTGGGGAAGGTTGTCTTGAGGGCTGTCGTCCAAGTTGATCAAAAAGTCCCATCACTCACTTGCCTCCTTCTTTGGGTTATGTTTAGGTGTGGGTATAGGAGCCATTTTTTGCTGACGTGCTATTTGAGCCGCAACGATAGAGCTGACCCGTTCATCAAACTCATCTTTTCTCATGTACTCCTTTGGGTCAAATACAGGTTCAGGAGGTGCGGGTGGTCTCTCTTCATATATTTTGTCTGTGTATTCCCCGTTTGCGTATACACTACGAAAGATGATTGTTTTCTCATCTTTGGTCATGTAAGCACCAGTGGTACCAGTGGCAGGAGGGCTTTTGCTAATAGCTGCAATATTCTCTACCTGCTTGATATCCATACGGATGACCGGGATCATATCTTGCTGAGCAGGAGGATTCTGCTGAGGCATCTGCCCTGATGGCATATTCCAGTTGTTTACGGGCATTTGCTGCGGCTGATACTGATACGGATAACCACCATTATATGGTTGATACCCTACAGGAAAAGGATTGAACTGCGGCATAAAATCAACCTCCAATTATGATCTGCGGTAAAAGTAATACAAAGGGATCTCTGCTGAGCTGTCCCAAGAGTCAAGCAGTACCCCATCCCTTACAGAAGCAACATGACCGCCAAAGGCAAGCACATATGTACCATTTGGGTGGTCATAACAAAAATCTTCAGCACTGTAACAGTTTGGGCAGTTATTAGACATAACGGATCGTGTAAAACCATTGCGACGTAGGACGGAACCCCAGACTGCGTCAGCGCTGGGCATATCACACATTCTACGGGCTTCTTTCACCAATAGATCAAAGGCATCATACCAGTCTATGTTAAGAGCCACAGAAATAGCTCTGACTGCGCAATCCCCAATACATTTTCCGCATGGGTTATTAGCAAACTGCTTGTACAATGCCCTCACCTCCGTGTAATCTTTATTCTAAAATAAATATACCCCCGATACACTCATTGAAAGTATATCGGGGGTATAATGAAAGTATATGATTTTAGAACAAGTTTGAAAGTTTAGCCAGGGCTTTGATGTGTCGTTTCTTGATGGTAATTTCGGCATATCCAAGCACATCGCCAATATACCGAAAATCCTTGTCTTTGAGGTAATGTAACCTGAGTATTTGCTTGTCCAAATCGCTCAGTGTGGATTCCTCAAGGAGTTCATCAAATCGGGATATGCTTGGAATACCTTTGAGCTGCTTTCTTGTTTCTATATGCTGGCTCATAGATCACTTGTATCTACCACAAGCAGGGCAACGAGATTGATTGCCACTGGACTTCTTCTGCCCTATGCTGGTGTCACTGGGTTTGGATCTTGTAACTGTTGCGCCCTTATGGGTTCTGGATTTGGTCGTTGTCGTGATCCTCACTGATTGTCTCGCCATTTAGTGCTTCCTCCTCAAGGCCGAAAACCATTCTGGAGCCGTCACCAACTTGAAGCAGGTTTGATCCCTCTCCTGTAGTATCTTGAACCACTTCTGTGGTAGTCTCAGTGAAATATTCCCATTGGGATTCATACCAAAGGAACCCTCCAACGATGGCCAAATTGACCAAGATACTGATTACAAGAGCAATCCAAAGTCGTTTGTTCTCCTGTGCCTTGGTTTTCAGGAGATTCATAACGATTTTGTTAAGAGCAATGCTTTGATCCAAAGCATCCTCTTCTTCCTTGAGTTTGCTGATTTGATCAGCAACCTGCTCATTACTTCTCATGTTGATCCTCCTTCAGAGATCGAATTGCATCAAGTATCTTGTTCAGAGTACCGTCCATATTTTCAACGGCATTCACTCTTTCCTTGAGCTCGTCAATGGTTTTGTAGATAGTTCTGATTTGTTCGGAATGCGATGTGATTTGGATGTTGATTTCAGACTGTGCTGCGTTGGACTTCTCCATTTGTTTCTTGATCTCCTCAATGCCCTGAATGGCTTGTTCGAGCTTCTGCTGAAGAACGCCATTGTTTTGGGCTTTGTTCTGAAGAGATCCTACAAATGTTGATACACCAATGACACAGGTGACAATACCAATTATGAGGGTGATTGTCGGGCCATCCATATCAATTATCCTTCTTGGGTTTGTCGTAGGTCATGGCCAAGTTGCTGTCACCAACTCCGTGGGTGGTAGGATCAGCAACAATACCAAGGATGGCAAGGACTACAAAAAGAGCTTCCACGACAGCAAGGAGCTTGCTGGTCAGATCTGTGAAGTCCAGAGTGTACCCGAAAACGGCTGCGATGGATTGAATCAGCAGCAGAATAGCCGGGATGATGGACAGCCAGAAAACCTTGTTTTTGATGCGCACTTTCCAGTTGATCATAGTATTTCCTCCTTTCTTTTGAATTTGCGGAATCAAAGCAGCTTCGTCATGTAATCACCTCCCACCAGTCCTATTATACTCTTGATTTACGGAAAAGTAAAGGGTAAGTTTTATTCTCATTAGAAGCCATCAATAAAGTTCATGGTTTTCTAATTTTCAGCAGGAGGTTATCCCAAAAGCTGCTCGCTTTCGGTTCTTCTTTGGCTTCCGGTTTGTACACCTCTGCGCTGAACAACACAGCGCCCGTTTCCGGGCCAACAACTCCGTCAGGTGTAAGCCCAGCACGGCGCTGGAAATCTTGAACACCTTTTTCCGTGCCTGGACCGAAATCACCATCAGCACCGTATGAACCGCAGTAGATGTTGCGGGCTTGAAGCAACGTCTGAATCACCCGCACGGCGTCGCCCGTGTCGCTCTTGCTCAGATAGGGGAAACTGAGCGCATAAAAACGCTGTTCCTCGACAATTCCTGGCTCTCCCGGCTCAACGCCAACGCCGTAGTCTGCAATTCCTCTAAATCCGGTATACCGGAGCACACAGTCCCATGGGCCGTTATAATACGGCTGCACCCGGATCTCATTGCCGCTCTGATCGCCTTGGACGCTGTTGCCCTCGCTGCTGCGGGCGTGGACGAGCTGCCCGTTGCCGATGTAGGTCGCCGTGTGCCGCGCGTGATTGAGCAGCACATCGCCGTACCGCAGCCCCGCGCCAGTGGAAAGATCGCAGAGTGCGGTCACGTCCTGAAAGCCGCAGCGGGTGAATACGTCGTACATGTTCCCCGTGTATGTAGCTCCTGCGGTCTTGACCAGGACGCCTGCCTGCTCCCAGGCCGAGATCACAAAGCTGGAGCAGTCATAGTCTGGTCCCCAGCGGTCGGCTTGGGAGTAGCCGTGCCGGCTATCGGCAGCGATGGCAAGCATCCACTCGACGGCCTTGCTGATCGCGCCCGGTGCGTCTGACTCCACGGCCTCGGTCGCAGTTTCCTCGGCCTGCGGCGGCAGGTGGTCTTCATCCCGCCACACGGGGAGGTTATAGCCCCTTGGATCGTACGAGCGAGGCATTTCTGCCGCACCCCTAAACTCAAAATTGTGATTCATCTGCTCAGTCCTCCGTCAGCAAACCGCTGAGGATCTTTTCATCATCGTCGTCCATCATTCTGCTTCAGACTCAGCCTTCACCCACGTTTCGTCCATGAGCCGAGCGCCGTAGATGTCGGTGATCTCGCAAGAAACAAAGTCGGTGTCGGCATTCTGCCCGTAAGCATATGCGCCGAGGTATGCGTGATAACCTTGCTTCGCGCCTTCAAACGTGTCCTTGACCACGATGCCCTTGTCAATTGTGCCGTTGGTGCGCTTAATCTGGTGCAGAAAGAATTTGTTGTTCATTTTATACCTCCGTTATAAAATCATTCTGATGTTGGCAGGTTTGCAATTGGTGTTGTAATGCAAATTAGCGTCACAGCGTTCCCCGCGTTATTTTGGACGGTAATTGAAGCATTACCAGCGGTAAGCGTTATACCGCTTGCGTTGTGTATTGTCGTGATTGTCGGAGCTGTAGCGTCAGACTGGACTTTACTGACAATATACAATCCATGTCGAGTTGCCGCTGTGCCAGCCGCAATCATAAAAAATGCCTGCGCGCCCCTTAATGTTAAAGTTGTTGTCTGCCCACCGCCAACAACAAAATAATTTGCATGAACGGTTTCAAGGTTTAGACGGGCGTAAAGTTCTGAAGAAGCTCCAGTTCCGCCAAGCGATATAGGTCTAACAGCATTTAGACCGCCAGATGGAACCGCGCTCAAATTCGCCGCTGTGACATTCACGCTGGGTGACAGCGTTGCGTTGGCGGTGTACAATCCGTCCGTGATCCCGCTGATGGTGCTGTTGCGGACGATGACGTATTGCCCAGCAGTGACAGCTCTTGATGGGCGATTCCCGGTTATGACAACACCAATCGTCGCATCTTGTGCAGCATCAATCGCGTCCTGTTCCACGGTGGTACGTCGTGCATTCAGATGTGCTTGCACGCTCTGGTTGTCAGAAGCTGGAATATTACCAGCGGTCAGCGCAATATTTCCGTTAGCATTAGGGGATTGACCATTGACCGTACTAACAGAACCAGTACCGTCAATCCCAAAACGAGAGACAGAGTATGCTGTGGTATTTGTGCCATCGTTAAAGGTCAAAATTGTTCGCGTCCACAGATAGTTGCCGGGAGTCACAGACGGAATAGTGGTGGACCAACTACCAGAAGGAACTACTGTGCCGCTGCTGCCTTCAAGGTAGGTCACGCTTTGAGATTCTATAGTGGCAGCATCGCCTGTGTCACCTTTCTCACCCTTGTATTCATACCATGTGTATTCTGTATAACTTGTTGGTGCTGTATCGGAAAGACCAACATAGATGCCTATCCATTTATCTGGATCATCACCAACGTCTGAGTTTGACGTGGGCCTGACTGCCGCATACTTGATCCAGACATAAGTCTGTGCTCCTGTGTCACCATACACGCCGATGACGCTTGAAGTGGTGTTGATCATAGACCCATCGTTGAATGTGATCGCCTGATGACTCCACAGATAGCGATTGGTAACTGTCATGTTTTGACGAGTAAGAGACCAGTTCGTGGGCGGCGTAGTGTCATTAGAAGACACAGCATAGTACGTTGCAATTGATCTGATAGCTTTGCCATTAGTCACAGTGAACGTCACGGTGGTAGTATCAGCCATCGTAATCGTATAAGTATCGACAAGCCCTGATGTGCCAGTCTTTTCAATGCTCTGGATTCCACCATGACCGTTTGCCATGTGGACAAGCCAGTTTTCAAGAGTCTGTCCGGTAAGCTTCTTTGCTGTGCCACCCTGCTCCAATACAAATAGGTCTGCCGAATTTACAGCACTTGCTGCTACAAGTTCGCTTATTGCTTTATCAGCCATCGTTTACCACCTCCCCTTCAGTTGCTTGTTCGTTAATTTGAGATACATCAAATGTACCGTCTCGCACCTGTTCCAGAATCGTTATCACGTCATAAAAAAGGCTGAGATTTTGGGGTGGTCCCCCAACGGTCACATTATTTAATGTGTCGATAACAGTGGATAGTTTCTTCTTGTCCATGTTCTCGTCCTGCAAAGCAAGAATACAGCCGAGAAGCCTGTCAATACTGTCCTTTCCCTTGACTCCCACTGTGCAAAGTGCATGCTTTGCGGTATTGAGGACTTGCTTATATTCATCTCTCATTTAAGAACCACTAACTCTTTCCCGGCTGCTGCGCCGTCCAAAAATCCTACAAACTTAACAGTAGATAGATCTGATTTAACCCCGTCCGCGTTTACAAAAACAATGCTTTCTGCACGCCCAAAGATTTTTTCTATGACCTCTTTCGTTCCAGACATCTCAATCAAAAGCTGCTGGTTATCAATATACCCAAGCATTTTAATCTCATAAGAGACACCATTAATAATCAGCATCATTTAGTAATCCCCCATATAGGTTGCCGTTACGACGTTTGATCTTGTTGCTGTTCCAGAGCACGGTTGCCCGGTGCTATCTGTAAATTCCGCGCCACGAATTGCAATCCCATAACCAAAATTGAGCATATAACTACCAATCCAAGCTTGCGATGCGCGGCTATAGGCATGATTTCCATTTGCTGCACCGCTATAACAAAAACCTCCGTAGCTGGTTGATGTATGGGCTGAATCCCAATCGCTGCCGGAACTGGAAACGCGGTCTGATGTTCCGTTCCATGTGCTGTAACCACTGTTTGCGCGTTCTGCCCCAAGTCTAAGGCTGTTTGCTGTGATCGTGGAATCTCCCACAGTCAGCGTACCAGTCAACTTCATATTGGAGGCATTGATGTTAGACGCAGTGACATTACCACTCGAATCAACCTTGAATCTTTGACCAAGCTGGATGCCGTTCGTGCCAAGATAAACGCCAGTGGTCTGTGTTCCACCAAATGTTGAGATATTGTTATAGATCGCATTTGACCCAATAGTGAAGCCGCCAATCTTGCCGCTGGTCGCGGTGATTTCTCCCTGAACATGCGCACCGGAGGAATTAACATAGAATACTTTTCTGCTGCCCGCAAACAAGCCAAACTCATCTGACAACAACGACCAGCCAAAGGAAGAATTATTGCCGCCTTCCTGCGAAACCTTTGCTGAAATCTCAGTTGCCTGTATAGACAACTGGCCTCGAAACTCCGTTGAATCCGCTTGTCTCTGTGTTACTTCAGCCTCAATCGCGTTAGCTTGAATGGTGAGCGTTGCGCGTACTTCCCCAAACTGCCTACGGTACTTGCGCTCTTGTGATGTTTCATACTTGTATTCATGGTCAATTTCTTCATCATGGGGCGCTCCAATATTTGCCTTCATGAGATGGGTAAAATCTCTTGATCTGTTGTATATACCACCATAGGTATTCCGTACACTGACCACATCACCCATTTCGGCGGCTGGGTCTAACAACGCACCGTTAGCTTTGTATGGCTGATATTGATAACCCCTCAGCTTTCGCAGCATCCGGTTTGCCATTGCCTGAGTGCCGAACGGATTTTCAATTTTAAGTGTTCGCCCGTAGTCGTCACCAGCCTCATACACAACATCGTCTCCGTTATCATCCTGACCAATCAGGATTCTGACTTTGCTGTAGTTTGTAAACTGCGGGGCAATGTCAAGAGATTCGACACGCCTTGATAAATTTATTCGGTCTGACACTTACACCACCGCCTTATACTAAAATCCGATTACCGCCGAAGGTGATATAGTCACCAACACTATCAATCAGCAGATTTGTTTCTTTCGGGATTTCCAGCAGCGAGACAAGCCGAAGCTGCCCCATTTCCGTGATGATAAAACTTCCAATATAAGCTGACGCAATATAACACAGCATCTCTCTCAGAGAATACGATGTCGGAAGCGGATACATGTACTGATCGGTCATAATACCCCATGTTCTGGGATCGACTTGTACACCCATAATTCGCGCAATATCCGATACGATAGCTGTGTCTCTTGCAGGCCAGCTCAATCCTGTCGTATTATATGGTTGTTCCGCTTTCAGCATAGCATCATATCCATGCAAAGTCAGAACATCCAGCCCATCGCCATTGTTTGTGATCTCTCGCGTGTCGATGTAATACACACCTTGCTGGAGCCATTCCGATTGTTCGTCTTCAGTACAAACCCGTATATATGGAATGACTGCACTCATTCTCGGCATTTCACCGGCAGGATTGAGCATAGTGACATCAATCTCGCTGGCAACAGCTTTGCCTACCTCGGGGTTGTTGGAAAACATTTCGCTGCTGGTGCGAATTGAAAAAACTTGACTTTCTGTAAAGCCAGAATCTGGGCCAGATCGAGCAATGACAATAGAAACACCACCGAACAAAATTGTTTCTCCGTGCTCCGTTATCAAGTTTCCGCTTTCGCCAATGACTAATCGCGATTCAAACCAATGATTCGGATCTGCAAGCAAGCGACGGTATAGTTCAGATGTCTGCTGCATCAAATCACCGTCCTTGACCGGAGTGTTATTGAATTGCCTTTGTAGTACCGATTTCCATTGGTGGAACGGATAATGAATGAAGAATTGAGTTCAGATGTGACACGCATGACTGCAAACTGCTCATCACCAATATATGGATCTGTGTAAGTGACTTCAATATTATTCCTTGAAAGAATACTATAGAGAGACTCTGATTGCTCATCGGATAGAGGATCAAGAGAAAAGACAATAGTTGGCCGTATTTGTGTTGTTGTGTATTCTGTACCATCAATAGTGGTCATTATTGTCCGTTGCTCAATTTCATGTAAAACAGCGTACTTTGATAGGTCTGAACTATAATCAACACCATCCAAAGTGAATCTCACATCAATCATCCTGTTGCCCTCGCTTGTCTTCTTTGCCACTTAGTAGTGCTTTCAGCTATCACTTTACCATCCAGAATAGACTGCACAACAATAGTATCTTGTATGGGCTGAGACTCAGATGTATACTCATCATTTTCTGAATAACGCTGATTCTCTTGCTTTGTAAGAATGCGTTCACCTTCATGTACTTGTACAATACGGTCTGAAAGGATATAGTCCACACCAGTAGCATATGAGCCTTCCACATTAGCAGCGCCAGTAAGTCCATGCAATTTGTTAGCAACCCAGTTAACCTTATCAGAAATCCAACTCACTATACTGTTCCAAATGGATTTTGCACCCTCCCAAAGAGAATTCATCCAAGAAGCACCTGCATCATACAGTATTCCTGTTATTCCTGATACAGTTTGAATGATATCATTAAGGGATTCTGAGACCCATATTTTGAAGTCATTCCACTTTTCTACAGCGCCATCTTTGAACCTGGTAAATGCATCCACCGCGCCATTGTATAGATTTGTTGCAAATTCAACAATCCCTTGGATTATGCTTTGTATTCCTTCTGATACTGCGGTTTTAACTGATTCCCAAGTTTGTTTGATATTTGAACCAAGATTTGAAAACCAATCAATAACCGATTGGAATGCATCCGCAACCCAGTCAACCGCAACTGAAACTGCATTTTTAATTGTTTCCCAAAGATTAATCCAGAAGTTTCTGAACTCTTCAGAATTGTTCCAGAGATAAATGAATGCTGCTACAAGAGCTGCTATGGCTGTAATTACAATACCTATTGGATTGGCTGCCATTATAGCATTTAGAGCAATAAATGCAGTTCTGACTGCTTTTACAACTCCAATAAGAGTTGAGATTACACTCACAATTTTTCCTATAGTAAGAAGTATTGGACCAATGGCAGCTGCAACCCCAAGAACTGTTACAAGGGTTTTCTTTTGGGAGTCATCAAGTCCATTCAGCCACTGTATTGCCTTCTGTACAACTTCTGTGACTTTATCTATTGCTGGCATCAGTAGCTCACCAAAAGAGATGGCAAGATTTTTCACATTATTCCAAAGGATGGAAATCTTGGAGGCAAGTGTACCATATCTGGTCTCGGCCTCTTTTGTAAGTGCTGAATTATCCTCCCAGGCTTCATTTGCCATATTGATAGAATCCCCAAGAAGATCTGAAGCAAGGCCCAAGCTTTTCAGCATATTAGACTGTCGAATACCTTTAAGACCTAACTTGTCAAGAACAAGAACAGCAGATTCACCTTTCTCATCCAGCTGACCGATCCCAGTAATAAATGCTTGTATTGCTTCTATTGGTCTGTTTTTCCATGCCTCTGTGAATTCTTCAGAAGACATACCTGCTACTGAAGCAAAGTCATTCAAAGCTCCTCCACCGCCAGCAACCGCAGTCTCAATCTCATTGAATGTTTGAGTCATAGCTGTGCCACCAGCCTCAGCTTGAATACCCACAGAAGACATTGCAGTAGCCAATGCCATAGTCTCAGCTTCTGTAAGACCAGCAAGTTTAGCACCGGCAGCAAGCCTATTGGTCATCTCTACGATTTCGGATTCAGTTGTTGCAAAGTTATTACCAAGAGCAACAACCGTAGCACCAAGGCGAGAAACATCTTCAGGAGCTGTACCCATGATATTCATAACCCTTGCCAATGCTGTAGCAGCTTCTTCTGAGCTCAAGTTAGTGGCATCACCAAGCATAATCATAGTTTCTGTGAAACTAAGAAGGCTTTCTGTACCACGTACACCCAACTGTCCAGCAACTTCCATAACCCCAGCAATATCAGATGCAGATTGAGGCAATCTGTTGCTCATCTCAATTATGGCGTCACTCAGCTGAGAGTATTCTTCTTCTGTGGCATCAACAGTTTTTCGCACGCCAGCAAAGGCAGATTCGTAGTCAATAGCTGCTTTTGCAGCTGCAGTACCAAGACCAACCAAAGGGAGAGTCACATTCTTTGTCATAGTTGCTCCAGCACTTGTAAAAGCATTTCCAAGAGCTTTTACCCTGTTTTGTGCTGTGCCACTTGTGTCCATGAATTGCTGAAGAGAAGTTTTAGCAGTTTGAAACCCGGAGGTGAAACCAGAAGTATCAAGCAAAAGATAACCAATGGCTTGACCAAGATTAAACAAATTTCACACCTCCTTATCATTCAAATTTGGAGTAAAAACTTGAGAAGTTTGAGTATGTTGTTCTGAATTTTGGTTCTTTCTTGTCTTGTAGGTTTACAATTATAAAAGCACAAGCCTCATCAAAACAATATGCTGTATAGGTATCAGTTATACCAAGTAAGCTTGATGGCTTCTCATTGTACAGTTTGCTGAGAGAGCATATACCCAGGATTTTGGGGCTGTTGACGAAAGGAATCCAGTGCTTTTACACCAGTTTGAGCATAATTAAAAATGAACATGAGTTGATCATCCGTAAGCTGGACCCCAGCTGTTTTGATCTCTTCATAGGTGGGCTCAAGGAAGCAAGC
>JAEEGL017288213.1_pt1 | contig 16413 bp, 19 predicted proteins | sample 9134231 | NCBI WGS metagenome assembly JAEEGL01 (sample SAMN16246548, study PRJNA631951) | gut metagenome | biome: gut microbiome; feature: rumen; material: fiber-attached | host: Bos | place: Iran: Karaj | collected 2018-10
GGGCGGACTGCGAAAATACGAGTCTCATGCAGCCCGACGGAAGCTACGTCCGTCCCGCAAAAGAACCGGGTACCGACTCGCAGGAAGTTCTTTACCGCTATTTCAGCGACCGCAAGGTATTTCTTACCGATGAAAACGCAAAAAAAGCAGATAAAGAATCAGAAAAAAGCAAAAAATCATTCAAAGAAATGATCCGCGGATGGTTCGGAGCGCGAAAAAGATAACGCGTTTATATAAAAAAACATATGAGAGGTAACGTATATGTCAATCAAACAATACTGCTATGACGGCTCCCGTTCATTCAAGATCGGCAAGTGCCAAACCGACGAAACGAGCCTTTGCGCGGACCGCGCCGACGCGGAAGCGAAAATGGCGGAAAACAACGACAAGATCGACAAACTGCAGGCAAAGCTTTACGCCGAAAAGAAAGAGGGCGTCATATTCCTCTTTCAGGCTATGGACGCCGCCGGCAAAGACGGTACTATACGCGCTGTCCTTTCCTGCCTTTCACCGCACGGCGTACACGAGGCCGCTTTCAAGGCTCCGAGCTCGGACGAGCTGGCTCACGACTTTTTGTGGCGTGTAGCGAAACAGGTGCCCGCCAAGGGTGAGATAGCGATATTCAACCGCTCCCACTACGAAGACGTGCTGATCGGAAAAGTCAAGGAGTTATACCGCTCTCAGGCAAACGCCCGCCGCATAAACCTCGACAAGGTCATCGAACACCGCTATGAGGATATAGCGAATTTTGAAAAATATCTTTACAGAAACAACGTGCGGACCGTCAAGATATTCCTGCACGTTTCAAAAGACGAGCAGGCGAAGCGTTTTCTTTCCCGCATAGAAGAACCCGAAAAGAACTGGAAGTTCAGCGGAAGCGACTATGAGGAACGCGCATACTGGGACGCCTATCAGGAGGCGTTTGAAGACGCGATAAACGAGACCTCGACCGAGCATTGCCCGTGGTACGTCGTTCCCGCGGATCACAAGTGGTATATGCGCTACGTAGTTTCGGAGATCATTCTGCATACGCTTGAGGAAATGGATCCTCAGTATCCCGTCGTGACCGAGGAAAGACTTGAAACGTTCCATGCGTATAAAGAGGAGCTTCTCAAAGAACTCCCCGAAGACTATTCTCCGAAACCGTCAAAAAAGAAAGATAAGAAAAAGAAAGAAAAACACAAGGATAAAGAAAAAGAAGATAATAACGCCGCTGAAGAAAACTGACGGTCTGACCGCGTTTACGCGGATAAACGCCGCCGGTCATCACAAATAATGAAAAAATACCGGCTGAAATAAGGATCTCGTTCCTTATCTCAGCCGGTTTTCATAAACCGTCTTTCGGAATACGTCCCGTTCAACTGTATTTTTTATCCTTTTAATTGAAATATTCACAATTTTATGCTATATTATCGGTAATAAAACAAAATCAAGGAGATACGGTCTATGCTTACGCTTGAAAGAGCAAAGGAGCTCAACGATAAAGAGGTAACGGAACATCATCTTATCATACACGCCAAAAACGTCATGTACGCGATGGGAGCCATGGCGGATCATTTCGGCGCCGACCGCGAGCACTGGATGGCGGTCGGATATCTTCACGATTACGACTATGAAAAATACCCGGACGAGCATCTTTTGCACACGGAAAAAGAACTGCTTGCCGAGGGAGTCGACGAATGCGACGTCCGTGCGATACTCTCCCACGGCTACGGTCACTGCACCGATATCGAGCCGATCTCCGATATGGAAAAAAGCCTCTACACCGTAGACGAGCTGACCGGTATCATACAGGCGTGCGCCAGAATGCGCCCGAACGGCATATCGGATCTTGAAGTAAAGAGCTTTATGAAAAAATTCAAAGACAGAAAATTTGCCGCGAAGTGCGACAGAGATCTTATAATACGCGGCTGTGAAATGCTCGGTATGGACGTTTCGACCGTTGCGGAGATCTGCATAGAGGGTATGAAACCGTACGCGGCGGACATAGAACTTCTCGGCACGGGGGCGTGAGAATGCTGACTGTCAGAAGCGCGGCGCCGGACGACGCGAAGCGCCTGCTTGAAATATACTCGTATTACGTTATAAACACGGCTGTCTCGTTTGAATACGACGTTCCGTCCGAGGCGGCATTCAGGGCGCGGATCGAAAACACGCTGCAAAAATACCCTTATATCGTGATCGAGCGTGACGGCTTTATCGTCGGCTATGCGTACGCCGGTACGTTCAAAAACAGAGCCGCTTACGACCGGTGCTGTGAGGTGAGCGTGTATCTTGACAAAAACGAGCGGCGCAAAGGTTACGGCAAAACGCTTTACGCGGAGCTCGAAAAACGCCTGAAGGATCGCGGTATATTGAATCTTTACGCCTGCATCGCTTTCCCGCAAAAAGAAGACGCGTATCTTACAAAAGACAGCGTACTGTTCCATACCGCGGCAGGCTACGTCAAGGTCGGCGAATTTCATAAGTGCGGATATAAATTCGGGCGTTTTTACGATATGATCTGGATGGAAAAATTCATAGGAGATCACACAGAGGCGTAAATGAAAAAACTGTTTGAAAACACCTTTACAGAGCTTGACCGCGGAGTCCGTATATTTCTTCTTACGGGTACGGAAAAGGCTCTTATGATCGACACCGGCATGAGCGGCGTCGACGTCCGTGCGATGATCTCCGAGCATACTTCTCTTCCCTGTGAGCTTCTTAACACCCATGCGGACAGAGATCACACAGGTTCGAATTCTCAGTTCGATACGTTTTATATGCACGCGTCCGAGACGGCGTTTTACCGCAATTCAAACGGCGGCAGGGGCAGTATCGTACCCGTATTCGGGGGCGATACGCTCGATCTCGGCGGCAGAGCGCTTGAGATAATACATCTGCCCGGTCACACGCCCGGCAGTATCACCGTGCTCGACAAAAAAAGCCGCTGCCTTTTCGGCGGCGATCCGATACAGCGTAACGGCAATATCTTCATGTTCGGTCCGCAGCGTGAAATGACCGCTTATATCGCAAGTCTCAAAAGACTCATGAAGCGGGACGATTTCGATTTCATCTATCCGTCGCACGGGGACGAAAAAGTGAGCCGCGACGTGATACCGGCTCTGATCGAAGGCGCGGAAAAGATACTTGCGCGAAAAATACGCGGAGAAGAAAAAGAGTTTTTCGGCAAAAAAGCCGTAGTTTACGACATAGGCGTATCACGCTTTCTCTGCGATCCGGATAAATGAGGAGCACAAAATGAAAATAAGGAACGCCGAACCAAAAGACGCGAGCGATATAGTCAGACTGCTTCATCAGATCCTTGAGCTGCACGCGGTCATACGCCCCGATATTTTCTTATCGGGTACGACGAAATACGATATCGCAAAGGTGACGGAGCTTATTTGCGACACCAGCCGCAGATCTTACGTTGCCGAAAACGATGACGGCAAAGTTATCGGTTACGCGCTCTGTGAAATACAGGAGCAGAAGGATCCGAACAAGGTGCCGATGAGGATGCTTTTCATCGACGATATCTGTGTTGACGAGACGGAAAGAGGCAAACATACAGGCACGCTTCTGTTCGGTCACATCAAAGAAGAAGCGAAGCGCCTCGGCTGTTACGAGGTGACTCTCAACGTATGGGAGGGCAACGAGCCCGCAAAGGCGTTTTACGGTAAAATGGGTATGAAGCCCAAGGAGATCAAAATGGAGCTCATACTCGGCAAGGATAAGAACGATGGAACTGTTTAAGACAAACGACAGAAAAAAGTGGCGCGAATATCTGCAGGCGCATTTTGATCGTTATGACGAGATATGGTTCGTTTTTCCGACGAAAGCCTCCGGCGAGGAAAGCATATCGTATAACGACGCGGTGGAGGAAGCTCTCTGCTTCGGCTGGATCGACGGCAGAGCCGGCATGCTCGACAAGGATCATCACATAAGGCGCTTCACGCCGAGAAGAAAAGGCAGTACGTATTCTCAGCCGAATATCGAGCGGCTGATACGCCTCGACCGGCTCGGTATGATACATCCTTCCGTGCGCGAAAGCGTCCTGCCGGTAATAACCGCCCCGTTCGTCTTTGCGCCCGATATAATCGGCGCTCTCAAAGAAGACAAAACGGTTTGGGAAAACTACGAAAAATTCCCTGAGCCGTATAAGAGGATCCGTGTGGCGTATATAGAGGCGGCGAGGAAGCGCCCGGAGGAGTTCAGTAAAAGACTTTCAAGCTTCATGGAAAAGACCCGCCGCGGCAAACTGATAACCGGCTACGGCGGGATAGAAAAATACTATGAATGATACTATTTCTTAATATAAGGCGGGACAAGACAGTCGGCTCCGAAGCCGATAAGGTCGGTCCTGCCGCATTTTTTAAGCGCTTCGACGACCTTACTATGATTTGCCGGCCGGTTGAACTGTAAAAGCGCTCTCTGCATCTGTTTTTCTTCGGGCGTATCGGCGACGTAGACTCTTTTGCCCGTAAACGGATCGATCCCGGTATAATACATAACGGTGGAGGCGGTGCCGGGAGTCGGATAATAATCCTGCACCTGCTCGGGCGTGACCTTATGTTTTTTCATATATACGGCGAGCTCGACGGCGTCCGATAACGTACTGCCCGGGTGGCTCGACATAAGATACGGCACAAGGTACTGATCCTTGCCGTATTTTTTATTTAATGCGAAATACTTATCCGAAAAACTGTTGAAAACGGAGATATCCGGCTTTCCCATACAGCGCAGTACCGCGCTCGAGCAATGCTCCGGCGCGACCTTGAGCTGACCGGAAATGTGATCGGCGACGAGTTTTTTGAAAAACTCGTCGTTTTTATCGTAGACGAGATAGTCGTAGCGTATGCCCGAGCGGATGAAAACGCGCTTGACGCCGGGCACGGCTTCGACGCTTTTGAGCAGCTGCACGTATTCTGAGTGATCCACTTTGAGATTTTTGCACGGCGTCGGGCAGAGACACTTTCTGTTTTTGCATATTCCGTCCGTTTTCTGTTTATCGCAGCTCTCGTAACGGAAATTCGCCGTCGGTCCGCCGATATCGTGTATATAACCTTTGAAGCCGGGCAGTTTTGTGAGCAGTTCGGCTTCTTTGACGACCGAGTCTATGCTCCTCGATACGACAAAGCGACCCTGGTGAAACGCCAAAGCGCAGAAATTACAGCCGCCGAAACAGCCGCGGACGTGGGTGATCGAGAATTTCACCTCGTCTATCGCGGGCACGCCGCCCTGTTTTTCGTACATGGGATGGTACGTCCGCATATAAGGCAGGGCGTAGACGCGGTCGAGCTCTTCTCTTGTGAGCGGCGGCATCGGAGGGTTGACGACGAGCATACGGTCGCCGTAGTATTCCGTAACGGCTCTGCCGTTTATATGGTCACACTCGGCGTACTGCTCTTTATACGCCTTTGCGTAAAGCGCTTTGTCAGTCTTTAATTTTTCGTATTCATATCCTTCGATATGATCGAAATGTATCTTGTCGCCGGTTTTTGTGACGTACGCCGTACCGCGTACGTCGTGTATTTTACGAACAGGCACGCCGCGATTCAAAAGATACGCGAGGCGGCGGAGTATGTTTTCGCCCATGCCGTACGTAAGTATATCCGCGCCGGAATCTATCAGCACGGAACGGCGGACTTTACCGTCCCAGTAATCATAATGAGCAAAACGGCGAAGAGACGCTTCGAGCCCGCCGAGGATTATCGGCACATCGCCGTAAGCCTGTCTTATGCGTCCGCAGTACGTTATCAGCGCTCGGTCGGGGCGGAACCCCGTTTTTCCGCCCGGAGTATAGTAGTCGTAAGAGCGGCGCTTTTTCGCCGCCGTGTAATGCGCTACCATGGAATCGATATTGCCCGCGCTGACAAGGAAAGCGAGCCGGGGTCTGCCGAACCGTTTGAAATCCTCGCAGCTGTCGAACCGCGGCTGACAGAGCATACCGACAGAATATCCCTCCGCTTCGAGCACGCGCGAGATTATCGCCGCGCCGAACGACGGATGGTCGACGTAAGCGTCGCCGCAGACGTAAACGAAGTCGACTTCGCCCCCTGCTTCTTCTTTTGTGACGGGTAAAAACGGCATATCGGATACTCCTTTCAGGCAGCTCATTTATAATATAGCCTATTTACAAAACAAAGTCAAGAAAAAGAATGAAAAAATGAAAATTTTGAAAGAAATCTTCAATAACCTCTTGAAAAAAAACGAAAAATGTAGTATAATATCGGACAGTAAAAAGAAGGAGAATTGACTATGAGTACGCTGCATTTGATAAACCACCCGATGATCCAGCACAAGCTGACTATCATGAGAATGGAGGACACCGGATCGAAGGATTTCCGCGAGCTTTTGAACGAAATCGCAATGTTTATGGGCTATGAGATCACGAGAGATCTTCCGCTTGAAGAGATCGAGATACAGACGCCCGTCGCACGCTGCAAGGCGAAAATGATCGCGGGCAAAAAACTCGCCATCATACCGATCCTCCGCGCCGGTCTCGGCATGGTCGACGGTCTTCTCACGGTAGTACCGGTCGCAAAGGTCGGTCATATCGGTATGTACAGAGATCCCGAAACGCATAAGCCGGTCGAATACTACTGCAAGCTCCCGTTCGATATAGAAGAAAGGATCACAATAGTCTGCGACCCGATGCTCGCCACCGGCGGCTCCGCTTCCGACGCGATAGACATGCTCAAAGCGAAGGGCGTAAGACATATCAAGCTCATGTGCCTCGTCGGCGCTCCGGAAGGCGTTAAGACAGTACAGGAGAGACATCCCGACGTCGATATCTTCCTCGCCGCCCTCGACGATCATCTGAACGAGCACGCGTACATCGTTCCCGGTCTCGGCGACGCCGGCGACAGATTATTCGGTACAAAATAATTAAAAAATTTTTGTAAAACCTATTGCATTTTCGGATTTTTTGTGATATAATGCTCTTCGCCTGTTATATAAACGGATGAAAGAATGCAAGTAATCATAAAGTGATTATCTGATTTGGAGGTGTAAATATGGCAAAATGCAGTGTATGCGGAAAGGGAGTTACGTTCGGTCACAACGTATCGCACTCCAACCGCAAGACCAACAGAGCTTGGAAAGCCAATATCAGAAAAGTCAAAGCTGTCGTCGACGGCACGCCGAAGACGGTTTGCGTATGCTCGCGCTGCCTGCGTTCCGGCAAGATCACGAGAGCTATCTGAGTTAATTTCTATGCTGAGGAAAGGCTGCCGCGCAAGCGACAGCCTTATTGCCGTTATATGAAAAGTATTTTGTTTTTAAGTTCGGCGGCTCCGGCCGATATGATCGCGCGACTTTATGAGAAATTCGAGGTCAGGCTGCTGCCGCCTTCTTCTCTTCTTCCCCCGCCCGTATCAAGCCACCCCGATATGCTGATTGCCTCGATCGGCGGGGAGCTTATCGTCTGCCGGTATTATTATGAAGAGAACAAAGGAGTCTTTTCAGACGTCGAGGTTGCTTTGACGGACGGGCGGCACGGTAAAGAATATCCGAAAGACGCGCTTTTGAACTGTTTTGAGCTGAACGGCAAAGTTTACGGCAGAACAGCGTCCGCGTCGGAGCTTATCCTGAAAAAAGCGGCGGATTTTATAAACGTGAAACAGGGTTACGCGCACTGCTCGACGCTGCTGTTCGGCAGTCACGCCGTGACCGCTGACGAGGGGATATTCAAAGCGCTTACCGGCAACGGTATCGACGCGCTGATGATCCGCCCCGGTCATATCGACCTGCCGGGCTACGACTGCGGCTTTATCGGCGGCGCGTCGCTTGCTTATCGCAAAACGGTTTATTTTTTCGGCTCACTCGCATCTCACCCGGACGGTGAGACGATAAAGGAATTTATCGCCTCGCGCGGATACGGTATCGAAGAACTTTCGACCCGACCCCTGCTCGACCTCGGCGGCGCGGCGGTATATGAAATTGAGAGTTGAGAATTAAATTAGAAACGTGTGCCTGACGGTCGTTCGGCTCGGCCGTGCGGCGTAAAACCGCCGGAGCGCCCGCCGACCCGACGTTCCGCGCGCCCCCAAGAGATCAACGATCTCTCGGGAGGGATTCAGGGGGTTTGGGGGTCGTAAGGGTGGGGGACCCCCAAGAGCGGCGTATCGCGCCGCACCGAAGCCGCCTCAGGCGACGGATCTTCAATTCTCAATTCTTAACGAAATCGAATGACGGTCCGCCGTCATTTTTTTATTATGGCGCGAATAATCTCTACCATGAGTATCATTTCATTTTTGAACCGTTTTATTTTCTCGCCGCTTCTTTGCTCTGTCGCGGCGGTATGCGGTATTTATTATTTTGTAAAACTCCGCTTTTATTCTCCCGCGGCGGTTTACAGGATATTCAAGCGGTGCGCGCGATCCGGCGAAGGCAGCGGCATATCGCCGTTTTCTTCGCTTTCGGTCGCGCTCGCCGGAACTCTCGGCGTGGGCAACATCTCCGGCGTCGCCGTGGCGATATCGCTCGGAGGGGCCGGCGCGGTGTTCTGGATGCTTGTCTCAGCCGTTTTCGGCGTTTCGCTAAAATATTCCGAGGCTTATCTTTCCGTAAAATACAGACGGGGGATCCGCGGCGGCGCGCCGTACTACATAGAAAAGCTGACCGGAAAAATACCGGCGGTCTGTTACGCCGTTTTGTGTATCGCCATGTCGCTGACGTCGGGCTCGTTCGTACAGATGAACGCCGCCTCTACCGCCTTGAATATTGCGTACGGCGTACCGAAAATCGTCTGCGGCGCGGCTTTCGCCGTTTTGTGCGCCGTGATCGTGTTCGGGGGCGTGAAACGCGTGTCGTCGTTCACCGCGGCGGCGATGCCGGTTTTTTGTCTTCTTTTCGCCGCGATATCGCTTACCGCGGTATTCATGCGCATAGAGCTTCTGCCGTCCGCTGTCTGCCGCATCATATCCGGCGCGTTCGGCTTTCGCGCCGCGGCCGGCGGATTTGCCGGCGCCGTTTTTTCATCGGCTCTGCGGCACGGTATTGCGAAGGGTGTGTTTTCGCATGAAGCCGGGTGTGGTACCTCCGCTTTTTCTCACGCGGCTTCGTCTTCTTCCGACCCCGTCGGGCAGGGCGGCCTCGGTATCGCGGAGGTGCTTTTCGACACGGTGTTTTTCGGTCTGCTCACGGCTTTTGTGATACTTCTCTGCCCTGTCGGCGATATTTCAGGCTGTTACGACGGCACGTATCTGTCGGTAAGATCGTATTCGTTTTATTTCGGCGGCGCGGCGGTTCACGTCATCACCTGGCTTATCGTGTTTTTCGCCGTCGGTACGGTCGTATGCTGGGCGTATTACGGCTGCGAGGCGGTCGCTTATCTCGGAGGCGGCAGGATACTGCGCGGCCTGTATCTTGCGCTCTACTGTCTGTCTCTCGTGATCGGTTCGGTCGCCGCGCCTTCTTTTATCTGGGAGTCGTCGGATATGCTCTCATCGCTGCTTCTTGTCATAAACTGTACGGCGCTTATGAAAGGCAGGGGCGCAATAAGAAACAAATAAAAAAAGCGGTACACGCCCCGCTTAAAAGTATGCTCACGCACACCGGACGGTTTTTGCCCGGTGTGCGCGGTCTGCATATTTTTTGATTATTCTTCTTCGGACTGCTGAGCTTTCTTTATTTCCGCAAAGCACTCACTGCAGTATACAGGTCTGCCCTCGGTAGGCTGGAAGCGAAGCTTGGCTTCTTTGCCGCATTTTGAACAGGTGGCGGTATAGAACTCTCTCTGTTCGCCGGCAGCTTTCTTTCTCTTGTCACGGCAGGCTTTGCATCTCAGCGGCTGGTTCTGGAAACCTTTTTCCGCATAGAATTCCTGATCGCGAGCCGTAAAGATGAATTCTTCGCCGCAATCCTTGCATACTAATTTGATGTCTTCGTACATTGTTTGCTCCTCGCTTTGATTTTGTACAATATTTTGCCCTGCGGTCGGATTTTCACCGACACCTTTGGAAACCAACGCTCTGCTTGTTTAAGCTACCGGGACATATTACTGTTTTATAAGTTTTTTCAGCTTGTTTCTCGCTCTCTGTACCGTATCGTAAACGGATTTGACGCTTTTGCCGAGTTTTTTTGAAATCTGCGCCGGGGTCATGCCTTCGGAACGGCACATAAGCACGCTGTATTCGTAATCGGTCAGCGCCTCTTTTATGCTCTGCCGCAGTTCGCGGAAGCTCTCGTTCGAGATTATTACGTTCAGCGGCTCTTCATCCGGCGAAGCCGGACCGCACTCCGATTCCTTACTCTCGTCAGCGAAGCATCCTTCGATGTAGTCAGAAACTATGTGAACTATATGCGGTACGGATCTTTCGATACTGCGCCTCATATAGTCGGACAGAGCGTTTTTGATGCAGATCTTCGCATAAAGACCGAACGACACGTGCCTGTCCGCGCGGTAAGACATCGCCGCGTTGTAGAGGGCTATCGCCGCCTCCTGCCTGAGGTCGTCTTCGCTCATGTCTATCGACGGAAAAGCCTTTGAAAATTCGGCGACAAGCGCCGATATAAGCGGATCGTACTGCCGGAGAAGACGTTCGAAAGCGTTGTCGTCGCCCTGCTGCGTATTCTGCACGTCTGTGTTGACAGAATTCAAAAGCCACTCCCCCGATTAAAAACTATCTAAAATACATTATAACGGCGTTTTATAAAATGTCAATACTTTTTTTAAAAAAAATTAAGTAAATTTACACTAAAAGGTAGAATAAACAGATCTTTTATGTTATCATTTGCGTATAACCATTCAGGAGATAAACGATGCCTTCATTACAGCTCACAAACCCGGGCGATATAAAACTCTACATTCTCTGCATCATGCAGAACGTGGGTTATCCGCTTGAATATTCGGATATAAACGACCTGTCTCTTTACGATCAGGTCATCTCGAACATCGATTTCATCACCGCTTTCAACGATCTGACGGAGAGCGGCCTCGTCTCGAAGGACGCGGACGGGCTTTATTCCGTAACCGAGCAGGGTTCGTTCATAGTTTCCAATCTCAGAAGCGAACTCAACGGCTATATACGTGAAAGAAGCCTCAACAGCGCTCTGCAGTATATAGCGTTCCGCAAAGGCAAAATAAAAAAGAACGTCCTCATCACCCCGCGCGAAGACGGCAGATGCGACGCGCGCTTCACGCTTGTCAAGGATAAGGACGTTATAATGGATATTTCTCTGACGCTCGATACCGAATACCAGGCGAAAAAGATGGCAGTCACGTTTTCTGAAAAGCCCGAGGTCGTCTACGCGAGACTTATTACGCTTCTGACCGGCGAATGATCATTTCAGCCGGCCGGCTATCCGTTCGCCGAACGAACGGAGGTCGCCGCGCTTTATCTGCACGCTTTTGCCGCATATATCTATGACCGCGTTTCCGTTGCCGTCGCAGGCGACGGAAATTATTTTTTCGTTCTCTTCTCCCGCACAAAAGCTGAATTCATTCTTAACTCCGAACAGATACAGCGCCAGCGCGGCTATGATAACAAAGCAGACAGCGTAAATCAAGCCCTTTGCGAGGACGGATACCGCAAATTTCATATTTCATTCTCCTTTCAGTATATGTACAATGCAGTCGGCGGTCAGCTCCGCCGAATATTCCGCCTCGGCGAACGTGTTGCCGTCGCAGCCGACCTCGATCAGAAGCGAAAGCGGCGTATAAAACTGATTGTACGCGCCCTGTTTGAGATTTACCGGCCTTACGAAATTTCTGTATTTTCTGTCGAGCGCAAGCTGGAGCTTCAGCGCGAAAGCAAAATTGTCGCCCCAGTTCGAATTTGCAGCCGTGATCGCGTCCGTACCTATTACGAACATTACCTGAGCCGCGATCTTTCCGTTCACGGCGGTCACGGCTCTGACCTTTTCGCCCGAATCCATCGATACGGAATCTCTGTGTACGTCGAAAACGTATTTTATCGAAGGATATTCTGCGATAAATCCCTTTATCAGCTTTGCGGCGTTGCCGTACGCTTTCGAATATGACGCTTTGTCGATCGGCACCTCGCAGTGAAGCGTTTTTATGCCCGCCTCGTTGAATACGCGCTCGAACACGTCGCCTATGCCCACGACGTTTTCGCTCTTCTCGTCTGAGCGCGGGTAAAACCCGGCGTCGACGTAAAACACGCCCTCGGGCGTATACGCTTCCGTGCCGTGCGTATGTATTATCAGCGCTTCGTATTCGCCGTCGCACCTGACGGACAGGTCTATATCGCGGTCGATATAATCGCGGTAATCGATCTTCAGTCCGCTCGAATTTTTGACCGGCACCGAGTCATCGCTTATCGGTTTATACATCGAAAGAGGTATCACTCCGTATTTTCCTTCCGGTACCGCCGATCTGTCAAAGTCGTAAAGATGAAGCATAAGCTCCTCGTCGTCGGGCGGTTCTTTTTCCGCGGTTTCGGTCCCTTCCTGCACCGGGGCGGATTCTAAGCGTTTTGCCGTCTCGCCGGCGCAGTTTTGTCTTGAAGATCTGCTTTTACCCGGATAACCCGCCGTCTGCGCCTGCCGTTCGATGACAACGGCGTCGATCGCGGTATAGAATCCGCCTCCGATGAAACACACGAGCGTCAGCGGGAACAGTATGAACGTACAAATAAGTTTCATAACGGAAGAGGCGGCGAGCCTTTTTTTGTATTTTTCCGAATTTGTGTTTTTCATGTCGGTAAGCGTTTTTTTGATATCCATTTGTCCGATCCTTTTTTATTTAATTATATGCCGGGGTTCAGCCATTATGAATCAGAAAAACGCCATTTCTTCGTACGTCATCATTTTGTGGCAGGCTTTGTTTATCGCGTAACCGATAAGCCTCGACAGTTCTTCGACGGCCTTATCGGTATCTTTCGGGCAGACGTAACATCCGGCGGCTTTTTCAAGCGCCGGCTGAAGCATACCGTCATCCCGTTCCTCGCCGAACATATCGAGGATCAAAGTCGCTGCGTCGACTATCGTCGGCACGCCTATCGAGACGACCGGCACTCCGAGCACGCGTTCTGAAAGCTCCCCTCTGTCGTTGCCGACGCCCGAACCCGGACATATGCCCGCGTCTGACAGCTGGACGGTCGTCTCAAGCGTCGACAGCTTGCGCGCGGCGAGAGCGTCGATCACGATTATCCGCTCCGGATGAAGCGCGTCGACCGCCGCTTTGATCTGTTCAGCCGCTTCGTAACCGGTCTCTGCGAGCACGCCGGGCGTTATGACCGCCACGTCGCCGAAGCCGGCTGAATCGTATAAGGCCTTTTCTTTTTCTTTTATATGTCTCGTCGCTATTACGTGCGACGCCGCGCACGGACCTACCGCGTCCGCGGTGACGAAACGGTTGCCGAGCCCTACGACGAGCGTCGAGGCTTTGCCGGGAGAAAGCGAAACGATCGTTTCCGCAATCATATCGGCCGAGTTTTTGAACTTGCCGGCGTCCGCCTGCCATATTTTGCCCACCCCGACGGTGATATATCTGCCCTCGGGCTTGCCTATCGCTTCGACGCCTTTACCGTTCTGCACCGTGATCTCCGTAAGGCTTACGCCGTTTCTTCTTTTTTCTGTGAATTTAACGCCGTCGGGCTCGCCTTTGTGACTGAGCGCGTATTTTTTCATATATTCCTCGCGCACTTCAGACGCGAGGTCCGTTCTGATATTCATATACCCGCCCCCTTTACCGGATTCTTAACGCAAAACAAAAAAGATATGCACGCGGCATATCTTTTTCTGTTTTTTGTTCGTCAGTCTTCTTCTGCGGTCGTGATGTAGTCTTTATAGTGTGCAAGACTCATCTTCGTGAGATTCCTGTAGGTGTAGCCGGTATCCTTTACGTTGGATATCTGCCTGCTCGTCATATAGTAATCTCTCCAGAATACGAGCGGGATTATCGGCATATCTTCCATAAGCATTTTTTCAGCTTCATAGAGCTTGTCGTTGCGTTCTCTCGAGCCTTCTTTGAACGACTCGGCTTCTTTGATGAGATCGTCGTATCCGGGATTCGAATAGCCGGTTACATTGGGCTTCGGGTCGTAGTTGTGATGCTCGGTATCGAGAGCCGTGCCGGAATAGTAGATCGAGAACGGCGCGAGCACGGAGAACGGTCTGACCGTGTAGGTCTGCCAGTCGGTGTAGACTATGTCGTAATCGCCGTCGTTGAATATCGCCTGGAATCTGTTGCGGCCTCTTTCGTCGATGGTGACTTTGAAACCGAGCTGTTCCCACTGCCCTTTCGCGTATTCCGCCATGCCGAGTTCGTTATTGGCTGTAAAGTTTCTGACGAGTATCTTGATGTCGCCGCCGCTTACGCCCGCGGATTTGAGCGCTTCTTTGGCCGCGGCCACATCGGCTTCGGTATTGATGACCGCGCCGTAGTGATCTCTGTAAGACGTACCGAATTTCGTATCGTACGCCGCTTTGGGTACGAGGCCCGTGGCGGGCAGCGAAGCCGTTATGAAGCCTGCCATAACGCTTCTGTCAAGCGCGAGCGACAGAGCGCGGCGAACGGCGGGATTCTGAAACAGCTCTTTTTGGGTATTGAACATATAGCAGCCGGTCGAAAGCTCGTCTTTGATCTTGAGGCTGCTTTCGTACTCGGCGAACGCTTCTTTGGTCAGCGCGCCGACGTAGAACAGAGTACCTTCGTTATAAGCGGCGAGCACCTGATCGAGCGAGAAATCGAAATGAACGATTATTCTGTAAGGCGTGACGTATTTGTCGACGCGCTCTTCCTTATCGGGGTCGGAATAATAATACTTGTTTCTTTCAAGCACCATTTCCTGTCCGAGCGTGGAGTCGATCTTTCTGATGAAGAACGGGCCGGAGCAAACGAGAGCGGTAGCCGTGGTCGACCAGTCCGCGCTCAGCGCGGGCAGACCGTTGTTGCCGTAGATAAGTTCGCCCTTTTCGTCGGTAAGGGGTTTGTTGACTTTGTTCTCGCGCAGCGGTACGAGTATCGGAGAAGCGAGGTTTTCGATGAACTGATCGTAATCGTGATTCTCTTCGAATTCGATCTCTATGGTGTACGGGTCAGGAGTCGAGATGCCGAGTCTGTCGCGCGAAATGTCGCCCGCTTTGACTTCGCGGGCATATTTGATATCGTAAAGCAGCGGCGCGGCGTCGCACGAGATGCCCGGGTCGAGTATTCTCTTGACGGTGAAGATGAAGTCGTTCGCCTGCACCGGCGTGCCGTCGCTCCATCTCGTTTCGTTGAGCGTGATGATCATTTTATACGTGGTCACCTGCTCGTCGTCGGTCTTCTCTTCTATCGTATAATTCTTGCAGAGAGCTTTCTTGACTTTGCCGTTAGCGTCAAGTTTGAAAAGACCGTCGTAAAGCAGACCGAGAAGCTCGACCGATTCGGCGTTTGCGTAGAGTTTCGTCTGAAACACTTCGTCGGTCGCGTCATACTCCGTCGAAACTTCGTTCGTATATGCGTAAAGCGGGTCGAAGCAGCGTATCTCGTTGAACAGATACATATTGACGATAGCGCCCTTATCGTCCTCATCCATGGCACATGACGCAAATACCGCAAGTACCATTACAAGGCACAGTATAAGCGCTGCAAGCTTTTTCATCAAATTGACCTCCTGAACGGGAAAAACCCGAAATATTGTTACCATGCGCGCCGCCTTCGGCAGACGCCGTGATACTCGTTCCACTATATTATATCATAAAAAATAATATAATCAATACCGAGTATGTAAATTTTAATAAGTTTTACAATACGAATAAAACTTATTCGCGGTTTTCGGCAAAACCACGCGGTATCATACCCGATATATATATAATAGAACAAATAAGTAATAATATCTCGGATTTATTTTTAATTTTTATTTAACTTTTATATTCTCTTTCAGTCGTCGGTAAGCAGTTTTACCGCAAGAGCGAGCCCGAGGCAGAGCGGCAGGCCTACCGCGAGGGATATGACGCCGGCTTCGATGCCGCCGATCGCGCCGATCAGAGCGAACGCCGCGACGCCCGCGCACACGCCGTAAACGGTGCGGCGGCGCAGACCCATGAAATACGCGAACTTGCCCGAACGGACGAATCTGACCGCTCTGTTCACCGTCGCGCCGATAAGATATGCGGCGAACATAAAGAGCAGACCGACCGACGCGATAACGTCGGTAAACGTCGGCAGCGCTTCTCTGACCGCCGTTTTTTCGGTTTTTATTTTGCTTATTTCTCTGCAGCTATCCATAATATTTCTCCGTTTTTTACCGAATTCGGTTATTTTCTGACCGTATTATATCACCGTTTTCGGTAATTGTCAATACTTTTCGGCAAATTTCTTGAAATTTTTTTCAAAAACCTATTGACTTTTTTACCGATATGGGTTATTATATAGGCAGAAAACACACCGGAGGCGCTTTATGGAATGGTTCGAACGCGTAAAAGCGATCAAAAAAGAAAAAAACGTAACGACCGATATCTTATCCGAACGCACGGGCA